>Ga0208196_1000759_pt1 | contig 39312 bp, 38 predicted proteins | sample AD_JPNNA7_MetaG_FD_184443 | JGI IMG/M metagenome (GOLD analysis project Ga0208196, IMG submission 184443) | Active sludge microbial communities of municipal wastewater-treating anaerobic digesters from Japan - AD_JPNNA7_MetaG (SPAdes) (version 2) | ecosystem: Engineered > Bioreactor > Anaerobic...
CATGCCCGCGGGCACCACGCTGGAAGCCACCGATGCCGCCGTGCGCGAAATCGAGCGCTATCTGGAAACCGTGCCCGAGGTGGTCAACTTTGTGTCCACCGTGGGCGAGGGCTCGCCGATGGACTTCAACGGGCTGGTGCGGCACTATTATCTGCGCCAAGGCCCCAACATGGCCGATGTGCGCATCAACCTGCTGCCGCGCCAGCAGCGCGAAATGAGCAGCCACGCCATCGCCCTGCGCATCCGTAACGACATTGAGGCCATCGGCCGGCAAACCGGCGCCAACCTCAAGATTGTCGAAGTGCCCCCCGGCCCGCCGGTGCTCTCCACCGTGGTGGCGGAAATCTATGGCCGCCCCGACCAGCCCTACTCCGCCCTCATCGCCGCCGCCGAAGACCTGCAAACGCGCATGGCCGCCGAGCAGGGCGTGGTGGACATTGACGACTCCGCCGAAGCCGCCCAGCAGAAGCTGTTCTTCCGCGTGGACCGCGAGAAAGCCGGCCTCAACGGTGTTTCCACGGAAGATGTTGTCAACACGCTGCGCATCGCGCTGAGCGGCATGCCTGCTGGCACGGTGCACGCCCCGCGCGAGCAAAACGAGCTGCCCATCGTGCTGCGCCTGCCGCGTGAGAAGCGTTCCGATCCGGAGCGCCTCAAGACCATCATGGTCAAGGGCCGCATGGGCAACAGCGTGCAACTGGGCGAACTCGGCACGTTTGAAGAAAACGTGGTGGAGCCGACCATCATGCACAAGAACATGGAGCGCGTGGTGTACGTCACCGCCGAAATGGCTGGCCGCGGCCCGGCCTACGCCGTGCTGAATCTGCAAGCCGACTTGAAGAAAAATCCGTTGCCGGAGGGCACGCACGCCGTCTGGACCGGCGAAGGCGAATGGAAAATCACCGTGGACGTGTTCCGCGACCTCGGCATTGCGTTCTCCGCCGCGCTGCTGGCGATCTATGTGCTGCTGGTCTATGAAACCGGCTCGTACCTGCTCCCGATTGTCATCATGCTCTCCATTCCGCTGACGCTGATCGGCATCATGCCCGGCTTCTGGCTGCTCAATGCCGTGGGCGGCGCCACCGTGGGCGGCTATGCCGACTCGGTCTTCTTCACCGCCACCGCCATGATCGGCATGATTGCGCTCGGCGGCATTGTCCAGCGCAATGCGATCATCCTGATTGATTTCATCCGCAGCGAAGTCGCGCGCGGCAAGTCGCTGCAGGATGCCATTATCGAAGCCGGCGCGGTACGCTTCCGTCCGATCTTCCTGACCGCCGGCACCACGCTGCTGGGCGCCTGGCCGATCACGTTCGATCCCATCTTCAGCGGGCTGGCGTGGTCCATCATCTTCGGTCTGTTTGTCTCGACCGCATTCACGCTGGTCGTGGTGCCCGTGGCCTACGGCCTGATCTACCGCAAACCGCAACCAACGGAGGCCTAACCATGCAAATGCTGATGATCATTTGTCCGGAAAACCGGCGCGGCGAAGTCCGCAACCTCATTGCCGACCACGGCGAGGGCGCCTTTAGCGAGATCGCCAACGTCTTCGGTTCCGGCAAAACCGGCAAGCACCTCGGCAGCCATACGTTTCCGGGACAGTCGGTGCTGATCTTCGTGGCCATTGACGAAGACAAAAAGGCCAAGCTGCTCGCCGCGCTGAAGACCTTCCACGACTCCCTCTACTCCGGCGAAGGCCTCCGCGTCTTTGCGCTGCCGGTGGAGTCCATTTTTTAGCCAGCGGTGTTGCCCCGAAAAATCAGGAGACCCCATGAGCCCATTATTGAAAACCATCCTCGGCGCGGCGATCGGCGCGGCCATTGGCTTTGCCATCTACCGCTTTGTCGGCTGCAAAACCGGCGCCTGCCCCCTCAACTCCAACCCGTGGATTTCCATGCTGGTTTGGGGTATTGTGGGAGCAATCACCGCGTCCGGGCGTTAACCCCCGTGTAAAAGAAACCCCGAACCCCCAACCGAAAGGAAAAAACATGGAACAGCAAAACACAGCTCCCGTCTCGTTGCCGCGCATCGGCGACAAGGCGCCCGCCTTCAAGGCCAAAACCACGCAAGGCGACATTGACTTCCCGAAACAGTACGAGGGAAGTTGGGTGATTCTGTTCAGCCACCCGGCGGACTTCACGCCGGTGTGCACGTCGGAATTCATCACCTTCGCGTCCATGGAGAAGCAGTTCGCGGAAGCCAACTGCAAGCTCGTCGGCCTTTCCGTGGATGGGCTCTACAGCCACATTGCCTGGCTGCGCTCCATTCAGGAAAAGATTGACTACCGCGGCCACAAGAACGTCGAGGTGAAGTTCCCGCTCATCGAGGACATCACCATGAACGTCGCCAAGGCCTACGGCATGATCCAACCCGGCGAAGCCACCACGCAGGCGGTGCGCGCCGTGTTCTTCATTGACCCCAAGGGCATCATCCGGACGATCATCTATTACCCGTTGAGCCTCGGCCGCAACTTCGACGAGCTCTATCGGGCCTTGATCGCCCTGCAAACCGCCGATGCGTTCGGCATCGCCACCCCCGCCGATTGGCGCCCCGGCGATGACGTCATCATCAGCCCCGCTGCCAGTTGCAGTTCCGCCAAGAACCGCATGGACGGCAAGGAAGACATGGTTTGCCAGGAGTGGTACTTCTGCTCGCGCAAACTGCCGAAGGAAGACGTCCTGAAGAAAGTGCTGAACAAGTCATAACCGGCTTGACGCTCCCCGCCGGCTCGCCGGCGGGGAGCCCCCCCTGCTGAAAAGGAAACCTCCCATGACCATTGAAAACGCCGTTCGGGTCTTTGCCGGCATCATGATTCTGGTGTCCGTGGCCCTCGTCCATTATCACAGCCCGTGGTGGCTGCTGTTCACCATCTTTATCGGCCTGAACCTGATTCAGTCCGCCTTCACCGGCTTCTGCCTGCCCTCCATCGTGTTCCGCAAGCTGGGCCTGAAGGACAAATAACCCCACCCCTGTAAAAAAACAAAATCCCGCAACGAAAGGAAAACAACATGAGTGCAGGAATACTTGAACTAACCGAACAAAACTTCAAAAGCGAGACTCAGTCCGGCCTGATTCTGGTGGACTTTTGGGCGCCGTGGTGCGGCCCCTGCCGTATGCAGACCCCGATCCTCGAGCAGGTCGTCGGCAAGGTGGCCGGCGCCAAAATCGCCAAGCTCAACGTGGACGATGCCGGCTCCGTCGCCGCGCAATTCGGCGTGCAGAGCATCCCGACCCTGATCATATTCAAGGATGGTCAAGCCGTGAAGCAGTTCGTCGGCGTGCAGCAGGCCCCGACGCTGATCGCTGCGCTCGAAGCCGCGAAGTAATCACCGCTCCAACGGCACCCAAGCCACCCTCTCCCGGGTGGCTTTTTTTGCCCAAAGGCCGGCACCCGCTCGCCAAGAACGACTGGAAGGTCTGCGACCGTTCCTGCCCTACAATCGAACCGGCTGCTTTTGTAGGGCGGGAATGGTTGAGGAACGAAACCTTCCCGCCGAAAACGCCTGGAAGGCCTGCGGCCGTTCCTGCCCTACAATCGAACCGGCTGCTTTTGTAGGGCGGGAATGGTTGAGAAAACGAAACCTTCCCGCCGAGAACGGCTGGAAGGTCTGTGACCGTTCCAGCCCCACAATGCAACGAGTGACAACGAGATTTTCGGGGGGCGCGGAACTCAGGGCGTATCTGTCGGCACGCCGGTGGTGGCGAGGCATTCCTCGCAGGTGCCGATGATCATCATATCCACGCGGCGCACCTGGCGGTTGGGCACGCATTCGTGGGCGCGCTCGGCCATCTCGTGGCAGGCGCCTTGCGTATCCACGTCATCAATGCGTCCGCATTCTTCGCACAGGAAGTGGGCGTGGGCGTGGGTGTTGCCGTCATAGCGGGCGTGGCCCTTCCACGTGGTGACCCGCCAAGCCAAGCCGTGTTGCTCCAGCACGTTCACCGTGCGGTACACGGTGAAGAGCGAAATCCGCTTCAGGCGCGTGCGGACCGCTTGATGGATTTTCTCCACATCGGGGTGGTCATAGCGGTTGGCCAACTCGCGGCAAATCAGCAGGCGCTGGCGCGTCAGCCGCATGCCGGCGGCATGAAATGCCTCCCGCAATTTGGCATTGGACATCCTTTTCACCAGTGGACAATCACCATAATTGGCTAATTCTTGTCAAGAATCTTCCCCGCCCCGGTTGGCGATGCCAAAGGGAATATGCACCGATGGCGTGCTGCGGGCTACCGGTTGCAAGTGTGCCAACTGGTCATCGAAGAACAGGTGCGGCTTGAGAATATCCAGCACCCGTTTCTTTTCGATGCCCCCCATCAGGAACACTTCGTCCGCCTCCAGCCCAAGTGACGACAGCGTGTTGTTGAGCCGTTCATGGGCCGGCGCGCCGCGGGCGGTCACGATGGAAATCCGCAACAGCCGTTTTCGGCCGGAATCATCCTGCGCCCGCTGGCTGTCCAATTTTTGGAAATAGGCCAGTTGCTGAAAGAGCGGCATCAGCGGCCCAGACTTCAGCGGGCGGTCACGGTTTTCCAACTCATACTGGCGAAACTTGTCCAAATCCTGCGTCTGCTTATAGACCTTCTCGGCCTCGTCATCCACCAGCACGCCATCAAAGTCGAAGGCGATGCGCAACTGATCGTCCTGCTCGTCATCCACGGCCTCGCACGGTAGCACGTGGCCGGCGGGGTAGCCCAGCGCCACCGCCTCGCGCACCTGCTCCGCGTTGGTGCTCAAATAAAGCGTGGCATTGACCGACTCCATGAACGGATACGGCTTGCGCCCGGCCATGAAGAACGCGCGCGTGATGTCCAGCCCATACTCGCGCACGGCGGCCAGCACCCGCATCCCGTCATCCGCGTGGTAGCGCGACAAAATCACCACATCCACCGGATGCTCCTCCGGATACATTTGGTTCAGCATCAGCAGCCGGCGGATGAACGGAAAGCCGGTGCCCGGCTTGGGCAGGTCGTCCCGGTGCTCGTGCTGGTAGCGCCGGAACGCCTCCAGCCCCTGCTCCATGTACAGGGCATGTTCATACGACAAATCGAACAGCACGGTGGATGACACCGCCACGACAAACTTTTTTTCAATGGGATACGGCATATGTAGACTCGCCACACTTCACGTGCCCGCATTCTCCCCGCTTCCCGCCCAACTGCAAGCCTATTCCCCCGCAGCACCCGCTGCGGTGTCGTGTATGGATTTTTAGGACAGGGGGGCGGGGACGTGGTATGGTGGGGGGCAATCGGAATGGAAGCAGACGGAGGAACAATGAAAAAGTTGTGGAAAATCCTGATTGGCATTTTGGTGGTGCTGGCAATCGTGGCGGTGGTTTTGGAACTGTCGCTGGACAAGGTGGTGCTGAAGGCCACCAACGCGGCCGGGCCGCAACTGCTGGGCGTGCCGGTATCGCTGGCCAAGGCGGATATTTCGCTCTTCCGCGGCAAGGCGGCGCTGGGCGGGCTGCACGTGGGCAATCCGGAGGGCTTCAAGACCGACGGCCTGCTGGACCTGGGCTCCGTGGCAGTGCGGCTGGATAACAAGTCGCTGTTGAGCGACACCATCGTCATCAAGGAAATCACGATTGACGGCCTGGTGGTCACCTATGAGCAGGGGCTGCGCGGCAGCAATCTCGGCGCGCTGATCGAATCGCTTTCCGGCGAGGAGAAGGAAGCCGAAGAAAAGCCTGAAGCCGAGGAAAAGGCCGGAGAAGAAAAACCGGCCAAAAAGGTCATTATTGAAAAGTTGAGCATCACCGGCAGCCGGTTGAACTTCTCGCTGACGGGCGCGGCAGCGTTGACCGGCGGGGGCGCGGTACCGATTCCGTTGCCGCCGATCACCCTGACCGATTTGGGCAAGGACAAAGATGGCGCGACGTTGCTCGAGACCATCCAGAGCGTCTTGCAGGCCATTGCGGGCGCGGCGGGATCGGCCATTGGCGGCGCGGGGCATTTGCTGGGCGATGGTGTGCAGGCCATCGGCGGAGCGGCGCTGGATACCGGCAAGGCCGTGGGCGGCGCGGCAGTGGACGCGGGGAAAGCGGTCGGTGGCGTGGCAGCCGACGCCGGCAAGGCCATTGGCGGGGCGGCGGTGGATGCGGGCAAGGCCGTGGGCGATACGTTGAAGCACCTCAACCCGCTCAAGAAATGACCCCCGTCCAGGCGCCGACAGCACCGCGGCGATGGTTGGCGCCCATCGCCACGGTGTTCTGTACGGTGCTGGTGATTTCCAACATTGCCGCCATCAAGCCGGTTGCACTGCCCGGTTTGCCGTTCGTCCTGATGGATGGCGGCAACGTGCTGTTCCCCATTTCGTATATTTTTGGCGACATCCTGGTGGAGGTGTATGGCTATGCCCAGGCACGGCGCATCATCTGGCTGGGGTTTGTGCTGAACTTGTTCGCAGCGGCCACGTTTGTGCTGGTGGCCAGCCTGCCGGCGGCGCCCGGCTGGGAGCTGCAAGCGGCATTTACGGCCATTTTGCGGCAGACCCCGCGCGTGGTGCTGGGGAGCATGGCGGCGTTTTGGTGCGGGTCGTTCCTCAATGCATGGATCATGGCCAAAATGAAGGTGTGGATGCAGGGCCGGCACCTGTGGATGCGCACAATCGGCAGCACGATTGTGGGCGAAGGAGTGGACTCGTTGCTGTTCACCGCAATTGCGTTTGGCGGTGTGTGGCCGCTGGGTCTCGTGGCGCGCGTTTCTTTTTGGAACTTCGTCCTCAAAACTGGTTACGAAGTGGTGGCCACGCCGCTGACGTATTTCCTGATTGGTCGGTTGAAGCAAGCGGAGCAATCCGATCCGTATGACGTGCAAACCAACTTTTCGCCGTTCCGTTGGAGGAGCCAATGAAGCGATCCGCCGGCCCCACCCCCACCCTCCGCCGTTTGCCGCCCGTGCGCCGCAACGGCACGCCGCTATTGGATCATCTGGCCGAATGCCTCGAGCTATCCCGGCGCGGGGCCAAGAACCTGCTGGACGAGCGGTTGGTCTTCGTCAATGGCCGCCGCATTTGGATGGCGCGGCATTTGCTGCAAACCCGCGATGTTGTGGAGTTGCTGCCCACCGCCACCGTGCGCACTGCGCCGGCCGCGCCAATCCGCCTGCTGGTGGATGACTCCCTGTTTGTGGTGGCCGACAAACCACCCCAGCTCCTGACCACCGGCGAGCGTTCGCTGGAGACGCGCCTGCGCGAACAACTCGGCGTGCCCGCGTTGCGCGCGGTGCACCGGCTCGACAAAGACACTTCCGGCTGCGTGTTGCTGGCCAAGGATGACGCCACCCGCCGCGCGTTGGTGGCGCAATTTGCCGCCGGCTCCGTGCGCAAGTTGTACCACGCGCTTATTGCAGGCAACCTGCCGGAGCCGCAAATGGAAATCCGCGCCGCGGTGGACAACCTGACGGCGGTCAGCCGCGTGCGGCAGGTTTCTTTTCAATCCGCGCCCCCGCGCTGCGCGCACGTGACGGTGCTGATTGAAACCGGGCGCACGCACCAAATCCGCATTCATTTGCAACACGTGGGCGCGCCGGTGCTGGGCGACCGGCAGTATTTCAGTTCGCGCAGCGCGGCGTTCAGCGCGGTGCCGCGCCAGATGTTGCACGCCCACGAGCTGCGCTTCAACCATCCGACCGGTGGCCGGCCCGTGGTGGCGGTATCCCCATTGCCCCCGGATTTTCGCCAGTGGCTGCGCCACTTGCGGTTGACCTGAACTCCCCTGCGCCGCGCGGCGCGCGCTCAGGTCTTTTCGCGGAACGTAATGCGGCCCTTGGTCAGGTCCGTGGGATTGATTTCCACGGTAACCTTGTCGCCAGTGGTGATCTTGATGAAATGCCGGCGCATTTTGCCGGAAATATGCCCGAGAACCTCATGCCCGTTTTCCAGGCGGATGCGGTACATCGTGGCGGGCAGTACTTTGACCACCTCGCCGGGCACCACGATTAAATTGCTATCCTTCGCCACGTAAGCCACTCCTTGTCAACAATGGCGCGGGTTATACCAGAGGCGCGCGGGTCTTGGCAACCCTGCGCCGCGGTTTTCTTGCGGATGGCGCGCGGTGTTTTGGCTGTTCAGCCGCGCGACGGTTTGCTTCATTGTCGCCACGACGATGAGCGAAAAATCCACAACCCCCATGATGGCGCAATACCGGCGCGCCAAGGCGGAAATTGCTCCCGACACCATTCTGTTTTTCCGGCTGGGCGATTTTTACGAGATGTTCTTCGAGGATGCCATCGTGGCGGCGGAAATTCTGGGGATCGCGCTGACCAAGCGGCAAGGAGTGCCGATGTGCGGCGTGCCGTACCACGCGGCGGACGCATATCTGGCCAAGCTGATTCGCGCCGGCAAAAAGGTGGCGCTGTGCGACCAGATGGAAGACCCGGCGCTGGCCAAGGGCATCGTCAAGCGCGAGGTGACCGGGATCGTCACGCCGGGCACGGTGCTGACGGATTCCATGCTGGATGCGGCGCGGCCCAACTATCTGGCCGGCCTGCACCGGCAGGACAAGCTCTACGGCCTCGCCATGCTGGACCTGTCCACCGGCGAGTTCTGGATGGAGGAAGCCGCGGACCCGACGGCGCTGCTGGATGATCTGGCCCGCTACGCGCCGCCCGAGGTCATCCTTTCCGAGCGCCTGCACGCGGATGAGGCGTTTTTGAGCGCGCTGCGCGCCACGGGCGATTTTGCCCTGACCGCGCGCGACGACTGGATTTTCGATCCGGCGACAGCCGATGACGGTCTATGCCGGCACTTTGGCGTGCAATCGCTGGCCGGTTTCGGTGGCGAGGGGCACCCGGCGGCCACCGCCGCCGCGGGCGCGCTGCTGTATTATGTGACGCGCGACTTGCGGCGCAACGCGGCGCACGTCCGCCGCATCCGTTTCCGCACCGCCACGGATGCGATGATGCTGGATGAATCCACGCTGGCGAATTTGGATTTGCTGGTCGCACGCGGCACACCGCGCGCGGATGCCCCCACCACCCTGCTGAAGGCGCTGGACACCACGCGCACCGCCATGGGCTCGCGCCGGCTGCGCGACTGGCTGGTGCGCCCGCTCCAGCAAGTGCCGGCCATCGTGGCCCGCCACGACGCGGTGGCGGCGCTGCTGAAAACCCGGCACGCGCTGGATGCGCTGCGGCAAACGCTGGGCGCCATCAAGGACCTGGAACGGCTGCTGGCGCGGCTCTCCTCCGGCACCGGCAACGGGCGCGATGTGCGCGCGCTGGCGGCCTCGCTGGAGAAACTGCCGGCGCTCCACGACGCACTGGCGGCCTATCCTGGCGGGCGGCTGGCCGAATTGCGCGGCCAGATCGTGCCGCAAGATGAGCTCGTGGCGCTGGTGGCGCGCGCCCTGGTGGATGAGCCGCCCATGTCCATCAAGGAAGGCGGCGTGATCCGCAAGGGCTACCACGCGGAACTCGACGAACTGCGCGCGGCCGCGCACGACGGCAAACAATGGATTGCCGAACTGCAAGCGCGCGAAATCGAGCGCACGGGAATCACCTCGCTCAAAATCCGCTTCAACAAGGTGTTCGGCTATTTCATCGAAGTCACCAAAGCCAATTTGTCACGCGTGCCGGAGGACTACATCCGCAAGCAAACCATCGTCAGCGGCGAGCGGTTCATCACGCCGGAACTCAAGGACTACGAGCACAAGATTCTCGGCGCGGAGGACAAATCGCGGGCGCTGGAATACGAGCTATTCTGCGCGCTGCGCGAGGAGATCGTGGCGGCCACTGCTGCCATCCAGCAGACGGCCGCCGCCGTGGCCGAGGTGGACGTGCTGGCCGCGTTTGCCGAGCGCGCGTTGACCTGCCGCTACGTGCGCCCGCAAATCTCCGCCGCTGGCCCGTTGGTTATCCGCGAGGGCCGCCACCCAGTGATTGAGCTGCTGCCGGAGTCCGGCCGCTTTGTGCCCAACGACACGCTGCTGGACAACCACGACAACCAATTGCTGATCATCACCGGCCCCAACATGGCCGGCAAGTCCACGTATATCCGCCAAGTGGCGCTAATTGTGATCATGGCGCAAATGGGCTCGTTTGTGCCGGCGGCCGCCGCGGAAATCGGCGTGGTGGATCGCGTCTTCACCCGGGTGGGCGCCGGCGATGACATCGCGCGCGGGCGCTCCACCTTCATGGTCGAAATGCAGGAAACCGCCAACATTCTCAACAACGCCACACCGCGCTCCCTGATTGTGCTGGATGAAATCGGGCGCGGCACGAGCACCTTTGACGGCATTTCCATCGCTTGGTCGGTGGCGGAACATCTGCATAACCAGGCCAGCGTGAAAGCCAAGACCCTGTTCGCCACGCACTATCACGAGTTGACCGACATTGCCCTGACCCTGCCCGGCGTGAAGAACTACAACGTGCTCGTCAGCGAAAAGGATGACCGCATTGTGTTTTTGCGCAAGATTGTGCCGGGCGCGGCGGACAAGTCCTACGGCATTCAGGTGGCCCGGCTGGCAGGCCTGCCGGCGGACGTCATCGCCCGCGCCAAAGAAATCTTGGCCAACCTCGAAGAGCAGGAATTGAGCGAAGCCGGCCAGCCCAAATTAGCCCAGCCGCGCGCACGCAAATTGAGGCCGTTTGACGGCGATCAGCTCTCGCTGTTCGGCAACTGAACCGCCGGTAGCGGCACGACTGTCGCCCGGCACATTCTGGGATTGCATCCGCCCGGAAGTCCGCTAGCATCCCGCGTGGTTTGTTACCCTTTTGCCCAGGAGAAATTTGATCGTGAAGAAACAGAGTTGGTTGGTGGTGGCATTGTTGTGCGGCGTGCTGACGGCATGGGGACAGTCGTCACATATTAACGTCGTCAAAGCGGCTGGCGGTAAAGTGGGGGTGGATTTGTCGGGCATTCAGGTTTCTGGCGCGGCGGCACAAACGGCGCGGCGCACGTTGGAGCTGGACATTGCCCGCTCCGGCTGGCTGACCGTGGCCCCAAAAGGGGGGGGCAGCGTCATCGTGAGCGGCACGCTGACCGAGGCGGGCGGTGCGGTGGTGTTCACCTGCCAAGCCGTGAACCCGGCCGGCCAAGCCTATTTGAATGCCACCTATACACAGCCGGCGAACCAAGCAATCTATCTGGCCCACCAAGTGGCGCATGACCTGCTCGGCAAAGTGATGAACAAGCCCAGCTTTTTCCTGGCCAAGCTGGTCATGGTGGGCACGCGCAGCGGCGCGAAGGAGCTCTATCTGGCGGACTCCAGCCTGCAAGATATCCGGCAAGTCACGCAGGACAAGTCCGTGGCCATCAAGCCGCGCTGGAGCCCGGACAACCGGTTCATCTCCTATACCTCGTTTCTGAAGCGCTATCCGGATGTGTACACCATCGAAATGGCCACGGGCAACCGGACGCGCGCGGCCAGCTTCCCCGGCGTCAATTCCGGCGGCGCCATCTCGCCCAACGGGCGCTCCATGGCGTTGATTCTATCCAAGGACGGCAACCCCGATTTGTACGTGATGGACATCGCCAGCAAGCGGCTGACGCGGCTGACCAACACCCCGCGGGCGGACGAAGGATCGCCCGCGTGGTCGCCGGATGGCTCGCGGATTGTCTATGTCTCCAACGCGAGCGGCTCGCCGCAGCTTTATATCATTTCGGCCTCCGGCGGGGCGCCGCAGCGGCTGACGCGCAGCGGCTCGCAAAACGTCGCGCCGGACTGGGGCCAGAACGGGCTGATTGCCTACCAAACCCAGAGCGGCGGCAAGTTCCAGATTGCCGTCGTGGACCCGAATATCATGCAGGAAAGGGTGATTACCCCCTTTGACGCCTCCTATGAGGACCCCTCCTGGGCGCCCGATGGCCGGCACCTCGTAGCGGTGCGCGGCGTGAATTACAGCTATAGCCTTTACCTGCTTGACTACATGGCGGAGATGGGTGATAAACCCATCGCGTTGACGACTACCGGTGATTGGACCGGCCCCGCATGGAGCAATTGATCCCCGTTTGCCGCCAACCCCGATTTAAAAATAATAAAGAGGAGCAAGAGAAAATGACACGCCGTTGGATGAGTGTTTTGATGGTGTTGCTGGCTGTGGCCATGGTCGGCACGACCGGTTGCATGAAGAAGAAAAAGAAGCCGTTGGGCACCGATGCGCCCTACAGCGACCAAGTGGTGATTGGCTATGACGCGAATGGCAATCCCATCTATGGCACGGCCGCGGACTTGGCTGGTTTGGCCGCCCGCACGGAAGGCGCGGAAGTGGCCGGTCAGTTTGAAGCGGTGCTGTTCGAGTATGACAGCACACAGTTGAACCCCTCGGAGCAAGCCAAGATCAATGCGGTGGTCGGCTATTTGCAGCAGAACCCGACCGCGGGCATCGTGGTGGAAGGCCATTGCGACGAGCGCGGCAGCAACGAATACAACCTTTCGCTGGGTGAGCGCCGGGCCCTCGCGGTCCGCGCCGCGATGATTGCCGCCGGCGTGGATGGCGCCCGCATCCAAACCCGTAGCTACGGCGAAGAACGCCCGGTGGCGTTCGGCCATGATGAAGCCTCGTGGCGCTTGAACCGCCGCGCGGAATTCCTTTCCACGCAAATGTAAACGCGGCGGCTCACGCCGCAACGACGCGCCCGCTCCCAAAAAGAGCGGGCGTTTTTTTGTGATCGAGACAAGGCGCGGACAGTTCTGGCCCAACAATTCAACCCGGATGCGGCATGGCTGTTCTAGCAGTGCTTTTGTAGGGCGGGAATGGTTGAGGAACGAAACCTTCCCGCCGGAAAAGGCTGGAAGGTCTGCAATCATTCCAGCCCGACAGTCCAACTGGAATCAGGTTTTGGGGCCAGGCGCCAACCCGCGCGTTTGCGCGGATTATCCTTTGAAAACGAAATATTTGCGCAGCACGTAATTAATAGCCAACGAGCTCAGGATGTTGGCGCCAAACGCGTAGGTGGTTGGCATCCCAAGGTATTTGATCAGCAGCCCCATCAACGTGGTGCCCACAGTCATGCTGATGGCCGACACGCCCAGGAATAGCAGAAACTCCAACACCACATGGTGCCGACCGGGGCGGAACACGAACCACCGGTTGATGAGGTAGCAAACGGTGTTGGAAAAGCCGAACGCAATGAGGTTGGAATATACCGCGTAGCGCGCGCGCAGGGCTTCGTTCACCACCGGCGCGGCCAGGTTGAACAGCCTCACCAGCGGGTCATCGGCCCCCACGCAAGGGAACAACAAGAAACCTGCGAGGAAAAAACTTCCCACGTGAGTGACGGTGGCGATGCCGCCCGCGAGGCCGTACTTCACAAACTGCACCAGCGGGGGCGCGTCGTGAGAAAGATAATGCTGCCAGCGTTCGCGCAAGGTCATGTCACTTCACCCATTCCTTGATGTCGTCCGGTAACGGCGTGACGGTTTCCACGCGGCAAGTGACCGGCGGGCCATCTTCCGCCGGAACTTCAACATCCTCTCCCGCCTGTTTGCCGGCCAGCGCCTGAGCCAGCCGGGTGTTGGAAGAAATAATATGCTTTTCGGGGAACTGATCCCACTCGCCCAAGATGTGGAAAAACTCGCGATGACCGTCTGGATAGGCCAGCGTGACGGTCGTGCCGACGCCAGCGCGGTCGGTCGGCGCTTCGGCAAAATCGGTGGGACGCACCTTGGCCAGCATGCCTTCCAAATCGGCCTGCCGCGCCATCAGCACGCGCTGCATATCCTTGGCCGCCTTGTATTCGAAGTTTTCGCTCAAATCGCCATAGCTGCGCGCGATGGCGATTTCCTTGGAATTGGCGGGGATTTCCACGTTGAGCAGTCGTTCCAGTTTTTCCTGCCGCTCGCGGTAGGAGCGGTGCGAGGTCACCTGCCCGGAGCTGGCCGTCGGTGTCTCCGCCGCCGCGCCCATGATGACGCCATGGAGCTGCGGAAATTGCTTGAGTATCTTGGCCTGCAAGACTTGCCGGTCCAGGCCCGGCCACGCCGGCGACTGATTCAAGCGCCGGAAGAAATCCTGCTGGCGGGAGGGCGTCATGCCGTCAAACACCGCCTTGAGCCATGCCGCATCTTCGAATGCTTCGCGGAGTTGCTTGCGGGTTTTCAGCCGTTCGCCTTTGTAGTCCTGCTCCAACTCGGCCAGCACGATTGGCGCCAGCGCGGCCGGCAAGGGCAAATCCCACTCGGCAATCAGGGAGACGTTGCGCAGCAGCCATAACAGCATTTCCTGCCGGATGGTGTGTGCGGCGCAGGTTGCGGCAAAAATATCACGGCAGGCTTCGTCGCTCCCCTGTTTGCGCAGTAGGACCATGACTTCCTGCAATGGGCCGAAGTATAAATTGCCCAGTTGTTCGAGCAGCGCAGCGCGCAACGCCTCCGGATCCTGCGCCCACAAAAACTCCAGCGCGGGAGCGACTTTGCGCGCGGGCAGATCGTGCAGCACTTCCACAAGGGCGGGGCCGCGCAGGAACTCGCGGGCGGCGGCGGGCCAGTCGCACTCCGCAGGGGGCACGGCGAGGCGCGCGGCCAGCAGGGCCGCTTGCAGCTTGATGCCCGGCTGGCGGCTGGTGGCGCTATGCAGCACAAACGCCAAGCGGTTGGTCATCACCTGCCGTTGCGCAGCGGGAATGGTGTCGTGGGCGGGCGCGCGTTCGGCCAGTTCGCCCAGCCGCTCCACGATGGTCTTCAGCTCGCGCTCGTTGGCCAGCCGGTCAAACCAGGTGTCGTCAAATCCGGCCGCGCTGTTCAGCAGGCACAGCGGCTCCGTACGCTTGGCGGGCACCATGACCAGCGGATCGGCCTTGAGCACTTTGCGGGCGGCATCCCAGAAACGTTTCCAGTCGCTATCCGGCAACAGCTCGGCGCTGACCAGCGTTTTTTGCAGCGTGGCCACCGGCATGGGTCCAAAGCTGGCCAAGGCCAAGCGCACCACTTCCGCCGGATTGTCGCGCACCAGGGCGCGGATGCGTTCGCGGTCGCGATGCCACTGGGCCAACAGGTGGGTTTCGGCCAGTACTTCGAGACTCTCGGCAGCCACTTTCATGGCCAGCCCGTGGCCGGGGCGTCCCCGGAAATTGATTTCAATCTTGCGGTAAAGCGCGTCGGCTTTCTGCACCACGCCAAACCCCCACGTGCGATGCAGGCACAGCGCACCAGGCTGCAAACTCAACAGCAGGCGGAGCCGGCGCACGCATTCGCGGGCCGCCAACTTCTGGCCGAACCCCGCCTCCTGAATCAACGCCAGCAAATAGGGATCGGACCCGGCCAGCACGTCGGCTACCTTCAGCCAATCCTTGGCGGTCATCTGATCCGGGGGCGTATTGTCCGCGCGCCACTTCAACAAATCGCTGCCGCCGGCCACATCCCCCGCCTTGGCCAGCGCCTCCTGCGCCATGGCCGCCCACTCGCGCGTCGCGGCCGGAATCCCCGCCGTGACTCCGGCCGTCAACACGGCCAGCCAAGCGGCCGCGGGCGCTGAGTCCTGCGTCAATAGTTCCAATAACTGGTTTTCCAAGTCCCCCGCGTTGTTCATCTCACTCATGCGCGCTCTTTCTCACGGAATGACGCAGAAAAACAAATCGAGCCCCGAAATGCAAGCCGCGCGCTTTTTTCATGTTTTTGGACTTGCGGCCCGCCGGCCTAGCCCGTATCGTGCGACGGCTCCGGGATGACGTGCCTGAAGCCTGCCGATGGACCGGCTGGCCGCGAGGAACCCGTTCCGTAACGGAAGGATACCGAGATGAAGACGAACAACCAACGACTGCTGAAGTGGGTGGCCGAAGTCGCCGAACTGTGCCAGCCCGATCAGATTTACTGGTGCGATGGCTCCGCGGAAGAAAACGAGCGCTTGTGCGCGCAGGCGGAAGCCGCCGGCACGTTCATCCGGCTGGACCCGGCCAAGCGGCCCAATTCGTTCGCGGTGTTCTCGGATCCGGCGGATGTCGCCCGCGTGGAAGACCGCACGTTTGTTTGTACCACCGATCCGCGCGAGGCCGGTCCCAACAATAATTGGCGCGATCCGGTGGAAATGAAGGACACGCTGCGCAAGCTCTATGCCGGCTGCATGCGCGGGCGCACGCTCTACGTCATTCCGTTCAGCATGGGGCCCATCGGCTCGCCCATCGCGCATATCGGCGTGGAGCTGACCGACTCGATCTATGTCGTGGTCAACATGCGCATCATGACGCGCATCGGCGCGGAGGTGCTGGCCGCGCTGGGCGATGATGGCGACTTCGTGGAATGCCTGCACTCCGTGGGCGCGCCGCTGGCGCCGGGCCAGAAGGATGTGCCGTGGCCCTGCAACGCAAACAACAAATACATCTCCCACTTTCCGGAAGACCCCTCCATCTGGTCGTTTGGCTCCGGCTATGGCGGCAACGCGCTGCTGGGCAAGAAGTGCTTTGCGCTGCGCATCGCCTCCACGATGGCCCGCCGGCAGGGCTGGATGGCCGAGCACATGCTGATCCTGGGCCTGACGAATCCCGCCGGCAAAAAAATCTATGTGGCCGCCGCATTCCCCAGCGCCTGTGGCAAAACCAATCTGGCCATGCTCCAACCCACACTCCCCGGCTGGAAGGCGGAATGCGTGGGCGACGACATCTGCTGGATGAAATTCGACGCCAACGGCCAGCTTCGCGCCATCAACCCGGAAGCCGGCTTCTTCGGCGTGGCGCCGGGCACTTCCATGAAGTCCAACCCCAACGCCATGCGCACGCTCTATGCCAACTCCATCTTCACCAACTGCGCGTTGACTCCCGATGGTGACGTGTGGTGGGAGGACATGACCGACACCCCGCCGCCCAAACTGACCTCGTGGAAGCGCGAAGAATGGACCCCGCAAAGCGGCAGCAAGGCGGCCAACCCCAACGCGCGCTACACCACCCCCGCCCGCCAATGCCCGGTGATTGACCCCGCCTGGGAAGACCCCGCCGGCGTGCCGATTTCTGCCATCCTGTTCGGCGGCCGGCGCCCCAGCACGGTGCCGCTCTGCTTTGAGGCGCCCACCTGGCAATACGGCACATTCCTCGGCTCCATTCAAGCCAGCGAAACCACCGCCGCGCAGGCGGGCAGCGTGGGTGTGTTGCGCTATGACCCCATGGCCATGCTCCCCTTCTGCGGCTACAACATGGGCGATTACTTCGCCCATTGGCTCTCCATGCCCGGCCGTGTGCCCAACGCCAAAATGCCGCGCGTGTTCTACGTCAACTGGTTCCGCAAGTCCGACGATGGCCGCTGGCTGTGGCCCGGCTTCGGTGAAAACTCACGCGTGCTCAAATGGATTTTCGAGCGCGTGGAAGGCCGCGGTCAGGCGATGGAATCGCCGCTGGGTCTCCTACCCGCCCCCGGCGCCATTGATACCACCGGCTTGGACATCGCCGCGGACGACATGGCCGAGTTGCTGGAAGTGGACGTGGCCGGCTGGCTCAAGGACATCCCCGCCATCCGCGCGCACTACGCCAAGTTCGGCGATGCCATTCCCGCCGCCCTGCAGCAGGAACTCAACGATCTCGAAGCCCGCCTGAAGGCTGCGCAAACAGCATGAGCTTGAAACACGTCACGGTTCGCTACTTTGCCTTGGTCGGCGCGCGGCGCGGCACCCAGACCGAGCCCTACGAAACCACTGCGGAAACCACCCGCCAACTGCTGCACGAAATCCAGCAGACCGGGCGGTTCCCGCTGACGACCAACATCGTCAAAGCGGCCATCAATGATGAATTCGTGGATTGGGACGCCCCCATCCACGATGGCGACCAAGTGACCTTCCTGCCGCCGTTTTCCGGCGGCTGATGTTGCGGCCTACTCCGCCGGCACGCGGGCGGCAAGTAGCGCGCGGATGGTTTGGTTCAGGCGGTGCCGCCCGGTTTCGTCCAGCGGAATCCAGTCCTCGTCCGGATAAATATCCTGCCACGCCACCACCAGCTCCTGCGACGGAATCACCAGCAAGGCAAACCGCCCGCCGTAGCCGGAACCGAAAAACGTATCCTCCGGCGCATCGGGCAATAGACGGTGGCCATCGGGCGTGACGCGGTTGAACCACCAGAATTGGCCGAGGCTCCCCAAGTGATGCTTTTCATCTTTGTCGCCGCCAACGGTCCGGGCCTCCGGCAGCAGCTCATCCTCCTCGCCACTGGTGCGGGGAAAATCCGCCGGCAACGCCGAGTGCATGTGGCTGGCAAATAAATCCGCCCGCAGCAGCGTTGCTTTCCGCCAGCGCCCGCCGCGCAGATAGAGTAGCCCAAAGCGCGCCAAATCCCGCGACGAAATCCGCAGCCGGAACGGGCGCGACTGCCGGTGCTGTATGGTGGGCTGGTCCTCAAAGCCGATTGAACCGCCCAGTAATTCGCCGTTCAACACGGCATCATTGTCCGCTTCGGGATACTCCCACACGCGGTCGAACAGCAGCCACGCGCAGAGATACGTCGCGTAGTCGTTGTAGGCAAACGCCTCGCCGGGGCTTTCTTCCAAACCGTAGCCGGACGTCTGATCCAGCAATTGCCGGAACGTAATCGGCCCCGCGATTTTTTTCAGGTACTCATCCAGCGCCGTGTTGTCCGGCACCCAGTCGGCCACCAAATCATCCAATGAGCCGATCCGCCCCTGCTCCACCGCCTTGTAGGCCAGGAAGGCATAGAGCGGTTTCGCGACGGAGGCCACGTCGCCCCGCGCCGCCCAATCCCCCCACGCGTAGATCATCCGCCCTTGATACGCGATGCACCCCGAGCCGCCTGTGTGCCGGGAAAAGGCGTTCAACTTCGCGGCGGAATACCCGGCACGCTCCGGCGCCATCCACGACCAATGCCGGCCGGGATACACCGGCTGGTCGCCCTCGCCCGGCCACGACCAGACCGCCAGCCCCGCGCCCACCAACGCGAGAAGCAGCCACACCAGCAGGCGAATCAAATGTCCGGGGGTTGACGGCATTGTTCGTATATGCCGTTTATGCGGACCCCGCACAACATCTAAATCAAAACCTAACAATTCCCCCAGCGGGAGATTCCGTCCCGCACAAAAAAACTGCTGACGGTTGGATTGTAAGACTGGAACGGTAGCCGACCTTCCAGCCGTTCCCGGCGGGAAAGTATCGTGCCACAACCATTCCCGCCCGACAAAAACTCCCGGTTGAAATTGTAGGGCTGGAACGGTCGCAGACCTTCCAGCCGTTCTCGGCGGGAAGGTTTCATCCTTCAACCATTCCCGCCCTACAAAAACATCCGGGTTGATTTGTTGGGCTGGAATGGTCGCAGACCTTCCAGCCGTTCCCGGCAGGAAGGTCACGTCCCTCAGCTATGGCCGCACGCGGGCTTACAGCTTGGCGCTGGTTTGCGTCAAAAACAGATGCCGGTTCACGGCGTTGATGTACGCCTTGGCCGAGGCCACGATGATATCAATGTCCGACCCCTTGGCCGCCACGAGATCATCGCCAAACTTCACCTGCACCGCAGCTTCACCCAGCGCATCCTCGCCGTGCGTCACTGCCTGCATGGCAAACGACTTCAGCTCGCCCTTGATGCCCGTGACGCGCTCGATGACCTTCAGCGCCGCTTCCACCGGGCCTGCGCCCGTGGCCGAATCCTCGATGATCTTGCCGTCTTTTTCGATCTGCACGGTGGCCGTCGGCAGCGCGCGGTTGCCGGTGGTGACTTGCAGGCACTTGATGGCGTACACCCGCGGAATCTCCGACACGTATTCGCGCAGCAGCTCGATGATGTCGTCGTCGTACACCACCTTTTTCTTGTCGGCCAGCGCGATGAACGCATCATACACGCCCTGCAACTGCTCGGCCTTGAGTTGGATGCCCATGCGCTTCAGATGCGCCGAGAAGCCCGCCCGCCCGCTGTGCTTGCCCAGCACGAGGTCGGTGCCGGTCACCACGCCGACATCCTCGGGCCGCATGATTTCATACGTCTCACGATGCTTAAGCATGCCGTCCTGATGGATGCCCGATTCATGGGCAAACGCGTTGCCGCCCACGATGGCCTTGTTGCGCTGCACCATCAGGCCGGTCAGTTGGCTGACCAGGCGGCTGGTGGCAAAAATTTCCTGCGTGCGCACGCGGGTTTGGATGCCGTAGTGGTCGTTGCGCACCTTCAGCGCCATCACCAGCTCCTCCAGCGAGCAGTTGCCCGCGCGTTCGCCGATGCCGTTGATGGTGCATTCCACGCCGCGCGCGCCACACTCGATAGCCGCCAGCGAGTTCGCCACCGCGAGGCCCAGATCGTTGTGGCAATGCACGTGCACCACCACGTTCTGCAGCTCCGGCACATGCTCGTTCAGGTAAGTCAGCAGCTTGCGGAACTCGTTGGGGACGGTGAAGCCGACCGTATCGGGAATGTTGATCGTGCTGGCGCCGGCGGCAATCACCGCGCGCACCACTTCCGCCAGAAATTCCGGCTCCGTGCGCGAGGCATCCTCAGGGCTGAACTGCACATCCTTGCAAAACTGCCGCGCATAGGTCACACCCTCGACGGCCTGCCGGATGATTTCATCCTTGGCCTTCTTGAGCTTGAACTCGCGGTGGATGGCGCTGGTGGCCAGAAACACGTGGATGCGGGCGCGGTCGCCGGCGGGCTTGAGCGCCTCGGCGCATTTTTCGATGTCGCTCTTGACGCAGCGCGCCAGTCCCGCAATCCGGCACTTTTTGATGGTGGCGGCCACTTGGCGCACCGCCTCAAAATCGCCGGGTGACGCCGCCGGGAAACCGGCTTCGATAATATCCACATTCAGCTTTTCCAGTTGGCGGGCCACCTGCAATTTTTCGTGCAGGCCCATGCTCGCGCCGGGGCATTGCTCGCCATCGCGCAGCGTGGTGTCAAAAACAATCACATGGTCGGACTTTTTCATTTTTATTTTCCTCTTGGGGTTCCAGTCGGGCGGGCAAAAAAATTCCCGCCAAGTTCAAAGTTGGCGGGCTTTCCAGAAATCAACGCGCTTCGGGACAATCAAACCATGCAACACCCGTCGCCCGCCGCCGCACGGGTGTCGCCGCGCAACGCGAGAAGCAGGTTCCAACTGGATTTCGTTGTCATCGTGCGGGGAATAAACCACGCCGGCGGGGGCGTGTCAAGGGCGCCGGCCCGAAAAATGGCTGCGCGGGCGCGGGCCGGCGGGGGCGGTCAATCGGTCGCGACCCGCAGCCGGGGATCAAGCGCATCGCGCAAAATATCGCCCAGCAGATTGAACGCCAGTACCACCGCAAAAATGGCCACCGTGACCGCGGCCAGCTCCCACCACATCCCCTGCCACAGGCGCAGCCGGGCGGACGCGATCATGGTTCCCCAACTGGGCTGCCCCTGCGCGCCGATCCCCAGAAAACTCAGGAAAACCTCCGTGCCGATGGCCGCCGGAAAGCGCAGTGTGAACGACACCAGCGCCACGTGCAGCACGTTGGGCAAAATGTGCCGGAACAAAATGCGCCACGACGAAAATCCCAGCGCCTGCGCCGCGCGCACATAGCCGCGTTCTTTCTGGCGCAGCACTTCGGCGCGGATCAGCCGGCACACCCCCACCCACGTGGTCAGGCCGATGGCCAGAAAAACGCCCAGCAGCCCCTTGCCCACCACCATCGCAATGGCGAGCACAAACAGCAGCCCCGGAATGGCTGCGAACGTGGTGGCCAGCCACACCACCAGATCATCCACCCACCCGCCGAAGTAGCCGCCAAGGCAGCCCAGCAGCACGCCGATCATCACCGCCAGTAGCGACGACACCACGCCGACCTCGAACGCGATCCGCGCGCCCTGCGCCAGCCGCAGGGCCACATCGCGCCCAAGGCCATCGGTGCCCAGCCAGTGGCCCGCGCCCGGCGGCAGGTAGCGCGCGGCCAGCTCCTGCGCCTGCCATGGCGGCGTGACATCGCGCCACTCGTACCACGCATTGGCGGCCTCGCCCGCCAGCGCCACCACAAAAAACAACGCCAGCACCGCGAGGCACGCGCGGGCAATGCCGCTGGCCCACACCCGCCGCCATGCCTCGCGCCCGAACGACGCGCCCGCACCCATTTGTTCCGCCGCGTTGTTCATGCCAGCTTCACCCGCGGGTCCACCCACGCCAGCGCCACATCCGCCAAAATGTTGGCCGCCGTGAACAGCAGTGCCCCCACCAGCACCACCGCGCGCACCACGTCCACATCCGCCGAATGGATGGCGTTCAAACTCAAATAGCCCAGTCCCGGAATCCCAAAAAAGTTTTCCAGCAGCACGCTGCCCGTATAGAGGAACGGCAGCGCCACCGCCACGTTGGTGATGACCGGCCCCAACGCATTTTTCAGCACGTGCTTGAACAGCACCCGCTCCGTGCGCAGCCCCTTGGCAAACGCAGTGCGCACGTAATCCTTGTGCATTTCTTCCAGCAGGATCGTGCGGTAAAACCGCACATTCACGCCCAGCCCCGTGGCCACGCCAATCAACACCGGCAGCAGCAAATAGCGCCACGATTCAAACCCCCACACCGGGAACCAGCCCCAGCGGTAAGCCAGCAAAAACTGCCCGGCGACAATCCACACCAGATAATTCACGCTCATCAGCGCCACGCACACCGCCACCAGCAGCCGGTCCAGCCACGCCCCGCGACGATAAGCGCACAGCAGCGCCAGCGTCAGGCTCACCACCAATTCCACCAGCAAAATCGGCACAGTCAGCGCAAGACTCGGCCCGATTCCCGCGCGCAGCAGCCGCGTCACCGGCTGGTTCAAGCTGGCGCTGGTGCCAAGGTCCAGGCGGGCCACGCGGCCGATGTAGTCCGTCAGTTGGCTGTCGAAAAAATGCCGCGTGCCGCGTTCCAGCCGCACGCGCCGGATTTCCACCGCGCCGCCCGCCGCGCGGAAGGTGGGTTTTTCCACACCGTGGAAAACTTTTTTCCACACCGTGGAACTTTTGGCGCTTTTTTTCCACACTGTGGAAAACTTTTTTCCACACTGTGGAAAACCGGGGCCACGCCCCTCCACCGTCAGCCGCCATGTACCTTCCGCCGGCAGCGGAAACGCCAACGGCAGGACCAATTCTTCGCCATCAGCCAAGCTCAGCCAGCCGGAATCGCCGGCATGCCATTGCGCGCGCACGCTGGGCGCGGCGGTGGCGAAATCCACGGCGGCCAGCGCGCGGGTGGCGGTCCACCGGCCGCAGAAAAGCGGCTTGGCGTAGCCGCGGGCGAGATCAAATTCTTCCAGCGCGAGCGGCCCGGCGTTCTGGCCCAGCACCTGCGCGGCGGGACTGCCCCCTACCACGTTGAACAGCACAAACGTCACCAGCACCACGCCCAGCGCCGTGGGCACGGCCTGCGCGAGTCGCCTGGCGAGATAGCGCCACATGCATCAGGCCCGTAACCACAAATCCAACAGGGTTTGCGCGAGGTCGGACAGGTCGGCATCCGACGTCTCCAGTTGCAGCGGAATCTGCGCGTAGTGCGCGGCGCGGGCGGCGAGCAACTCGCGCACTTTGGCGGCAGGATCGTCGCCGGCCAGCAGCGGGCGGTTGCCCGCGCGCGCCGTGCGCGCCACAATCACTTCCGGCCGCGCCGTCAAACAAACCAAAACACCGTTGGCGCGCAGCGCCGTCAGATTTTCCGCGCGCAGCACCACGCCGCCGCCGCAGGAAATAATCGCGCTTTCCTGTTGGCCCCATTCGCGGGCCAAAGCGGTTTCCATGTCGCGGAACGCGGCCTCGCCGTCTTCCGCAAAAATCCGGGGGATGGGTTTGCCGGCGCGCCGCTCCAGTTCGGCATCCATTTCGAGAAAAGGCGCGCCGGTCAGCGCGGCGACGCGCCGGCCCAGCGTGCTTTTGCCGGTGCCCATGAAGCCCAGCAACACCAGATTGCGGCGCGGAATCACCGGGCGCGCGGCGGAGGCCGCTATTGAATGACCGTGCGGGTGGCCTTGACCAAGGCCTTCCACAGCTTCTCAGCGGTATCCGCTTCGAGCAGCTTGTCGCGGTTTTCCGGCTTCTGGAAAACCTGCGCCAACCCGGAAAGCAACTTCAGGTAGAAGGCGCTTGCGGCCGTTGGAATCACCATGAAAAACACCACGCGGGTGTTGGCTTTGCCATTGGGGTCAAACTTGATGCCTTTGGGGGCGATGCCCAACGCCAGCGTCAACGCGCCGCCTTCCACGCAGCGCACGTGGGGGAACGCCACACCACCTTCGATGGCGGTGGAAACGATGGCTTCGCGCTGGAGCGCAGCTTCCTGCAACTGCTGGGCATTGTCCACAAAACCTTCGTCTTGCAGCTTCTGGCAGAGTTCCGCCAGCACGCTTTCGCGGTCGGTGCCCTTGAGTGCGGGAATCATCAAGGTCTCGGAGGAAAAGCGTTCGATGCCGACCTTGGGCGGATCGCTGCGACGCGGCGGCTTGCGGGTGTTGCGCGCGCTGCCGCTGCGGTAGAACAGCAGGCGGGCGCACGACGGGCAGCCATAGATTTGCTCCGCGGCGTGCACTTGGTGCACCAGCGCCACCGGCAGCGTCATGCCGCAAGCGGTGCAAACACCGTTTTCCGTCGGCACAATCGCCAGCGAATTTTTTTGCAGTTGACGCTCAAAACGCTGGCGGACATCCGCAGGGATTTCTTTTTTCAGCGAAGCGATGGAGGCATCCAACTGGTCAAGTTGGGCGCCCGGTTGTCCGGCTTCATGCTGCGCGCGAGCGATAATCAGCTCTTGAAGTTGGACGAGAAGGTTGATGACTGGTTGCATTACGTTTCCTGACATGGCATGGGCTCGGTTATGTTTGGGAGTCCAACTTCTACTCCCCCATCGCGATTTTGTAAAGCGGAATGCAAAAAAGGGTTCAGGGTTCAGGGTTCAGATGTCAGGTAAAAACCTCCGAACCAGCAGCCCCGGCCTCACCGAGGCCGGCTACAGGAACAGCCAACAGCCGAATAACACGCCGACCCAACAGCCCTGTGTTCAGTGAGGCCGGCTACAGAAAAAATCTCTGACCTCTGATTCTGCTGACGAGCGTCCCGCGAAGTAGGCAGTTCCATAGGGGCCTTGCCGGGCCTTGTCCGCTGTGCGCAGCACCTGCAAGCGGAGGATTTCTTGCGGATTTTGGCGGGGCTGTTGCGCCAAAATAAACGGTGGATTTTCCGATGATGGCGCGTTGCGGACGACCCGAGCTGGACTCGTGTCCGCGAGGGGTCGGGCGCGGCGCGCCAGGGCGGAAAAGACGTCGGTTGGTTTTGGCGCCGCCAAAATCGGCAAGAAATCCTCCTGATCAAACACCAGAAGAGGGTTGCAGGTTCAAGGTTGCAGGTTCCAGGCGAACAGCCAGAACAGCCCCGGCCTCACCGAGGCCGGCTACAAGAACAGCCAACAGCCGATACTGCCGTCGGGCCAACAACCCCACGCTCAACGAGCATGGCTATTGCAAATCATCAAGCCTTTGCCGCCGCCTTGAGGCGGCGGCGGCGGGGCGGATTACTTGGCGAGGGCCTTGACGAGGGCGGAAGCCTTGTCGGTCTGCTCCCACGTGAAGAGCTTGAAGTTTTTGTCGCCCTTCCGGCGGCCGAAGTGGCCATATTGGTTGGTGAGGGAGTAGATGGGGCGCAGGAGATCAAGCTGCTTAATGATTTCCGCAGGTTTCAGACCGAACACCTGCCGCACGGCCTTGGCAATCTTGTCGTCGGCCACGGTGCCGGTGCCGAAGGTATCCACGTGCACGGAAACCGGTTCGGGATAGCCGATGGCGTAGGCCAATTGCACTTCGCAGCGCTTGGCGAGCTTGGCGGCCACGATGTTCTTGGCCACGTAGCGCGCCATGTAGGCGGCGCTGCGGTCCACCTTGGAGGGGTCCTTGCCGGAGAATGCGCCGCCGCCATGCCGGCCCATGCCGCCATAGGAATCCACGATGATCTTGCGGCCAGTGACACCGCAATCGCCCTGCGGGCCGCCGACCACGAACCGGCCGGTGGGGTTCACGTGATAGACCGTGCGCTTGTCGAGCAGCTTGGCGGGGACGGAAGTCTTAATGACCTTCTCGATAATTTCCTTGCGGATTTGCTGGTGGGTGACGTGGGGGGCGTGCTGCGTGGAGACAACGATGGTATCCACCCGCACGGGGTTGCCGTTGGCGTCATATTCCACGGACACCTGGCTCTTGGAGTCGGGGCGGACCCACGGCATCTTGCCGGCTTTGCGCAGATCGGTCAGTTTGCGCATGATGCGGTGCGCCAACACGATGGGCAGCGGCATCAGCTCGGGGGTTTCGTCGCAGGCGTAGCCGAACATCATGCCTTGGTCGCCGGCGCCCTGCTCGGCAGTGGCTTTGCCGGTGGCCTTGGCGGCGTTGACGCCCTGGGCGATATCCGGCGACTGGTTTTCAATGGCCACGAGCACGGCGCAGATGTTGCCGTTGAAGCCAGCTTCCTGATGGTTGTAGCCAATTTCGTTGACGGCCTTGCGGGCGACTTCGGCGTAGTTGACCACGGCCTTGGTGGTGATTTCGCCGGCGACCACGACCATGCCGGTCTTGGCGAGCGTTTCGCACGCGACGCGGCTGCGCGGGTCTTGCGCGAGGCAGGCGTCCAGAATGGCATCCGAAACGGCGTCGCACAGTTTGTCGGGATGTCCTTCCGAGACGGATTCGGAGGTGAACACAGTATTCTTGGACATGGGAGGCTCCTTCGTTTTTTTGACGAGTTGACTTGGGGAATCTACTCGATTACCCGGCCAGTTCAAGTATTTCTGGCGCGCATTCGCGCACAAAATCGCGGCAGCGGCTCCGGATGGCGGCGCCGTCGGCCAAGGCAAGCGCTTCGCGGGCGAGGTCTTGCGCAGCGGCCAGATGGATGTGGCGGATGACATCCTTGACCAGGGGCACGGCGCCGGGGCCCACGCTCAATTCCGTCACGCCCAGCCCGAGCAACAGCGGCACGAATAGTGGATTGCCGGCGGCTTCGCCGCAAACGCCGGTCCAGATGCCGTGCCGTTGCCCGGCGGCCACGGTGCGTTGGATGAGTTGCAGCACGGCGGGATGGGCGGGGTCGTACAACGATGCCACGCGCTCGTTGCCGCGGTCCACCGCCAGCGTATATTGCACCAAGTCATTGGTGCCGATGCTGAAAAATTGTACGTGGGGCGCGATCAATTCGGCGGTCAGCGCGGCGGCGGGGATTTCGATCATGACGCCGGTTTCGATGGCGGAATTGAACGGCACGCCGGCAGCGGCCAAGTCCTGTTTGCACTCGGCAAGCAGGGCATTGGCTTGCGTCACCTCCGCTGCGCTGCTGATCATGGGATACATGATGCGCACCCGCGGATTGTGCGCGGAGGCGCGGAGAATGGCCCGCAGTTGGGTTTTGAAGAAGTCGGGGCGGTCGAGGCAGAGCCGGATGGCGCGCCAGCCGAGGAACGGATTGGCTTCCGTGTGCGCGCGGCCATCGGCGAGGAGTTTATCGCCCCCCAGATCGAGCGTGCGGATGATGACCGGTTCGGGATGGATTTTGCGCGCGACATCGGCATAGGCCTGATATTGCGCGTCTTCGGTCGGCTCGCCGTTGCCGGCCAAAAACAGGTATTCGCTGCGGAACAGGCCGATGCCACGCGCGCCGCGGGCCAGCGCCATATCGGCATCGGCAGGCAGTTCGATGTTGGCGGAGAGCTCCACCAAGTGGCCATCGCGGGTGACGGCGGGTTCGTCCTTCAGCGTGGCGAGGCGCTGCTGGATGGCCTGCTGCCCGCGCGCGAGGCGCTGATATTCCGCCGTGCGTTCGGCGGTGGGGTTGACCACCAGCACGCCGCGCGCGCCATCGAGAATAACGGCGCTGCCTTCGGGCACGCGGGCGGTGGCGCCACGCAGGCCCACGATGGCCGGCAGGTCCATGGCCCGCGCCAGGATTGCGGTGTGCGCGGTGAGGCTGCCCAGCTCGGTCACCATGCCAAGCAGCTTGCTGCGGTCGTAGGCGGCCAATTCGGAGGGTGAAATATCCCGCGCGATCAGCACGCGAGGCGCGTCGAAGCTGCCGACCAGCTCGCTGCCGCCGCCGCCCAGGTTGCGCAGAATACGGCGGGTGACATCACGGATGTCGGTGGCGCGCTCGCGCAAATAGTCGTCTTCCATTTGCTGGAGCGCCTGCGCATAGCGTTCGGCCACGCGATAGGTGATGCTCTCGATGTTGCGCAGCTCAGCGCGCAAATCGTGGTAGATTTCATCCACGAAGCTGGGGTCGTCCACTACGTGCAGGTGGGCTTCAAAAATTCGTGCGCTTTCGGTGCCCATGGCGAGGCTGACGCGCGTTTGCAGGTCGTTGAGCTGGCGGCGGGTGGCCAGCAGCGCGCGTTCAAAGCGCAGGGTTTCGTGTTCGACGGCCTCGGGAGGAATGGCGAAGTCGGGCGGGGCGACATCATCTGCCGGCAACACGAGGGCCGGGCCAAACACAATGCCGGGCGCAACGCCGATCCCGCTGAGTTCGAGTTCCGGCTGCGCCGCCATACTGCCGGCCCCCTCAATCCTCGTGGAACTTCCGGGCGAACAACTCCACCAGCGCCGCCACGGCGGCGGCGGCATCGGCGCCCGTGGCGTGGATTTTCATTTTGGCGCCGTGGTTCCCTTCCAGCGTCAAAAGGCCCATGATGCTCTTGGCGTTCACCTTCACCCCGTTTTTTTCGAGCATGATTTCGCAGGCGAACTGGGTGGCGGTCTTGACCAACAGCGCGGCGGGCCGCGCATGGATGCCGTAGCGGTTTTGTACCACAACCTCCTGGGTGAGGGTGACGGGGGCGGCGGATGAGGAGGGGTTGGGCGTCACGGGATCAATCTTTCCGGGCCAAGGCCACTTTCAGTTTTTCGTCCAATTCACGGGCGGCATCGCGGCCCATTTGTTTCATGCGCTGGTTGAGCGCGGCCACTTCGACCACGTTGGTCAGGTCGCGACCGGGCGCCACAGGCACGGTAATCAAAGGGATCTCCACGCCGAGCACGTTGCGGCTGGCGGTTTCGAGGCCGGTGCGGTCAATATCGCCGCCGACATTCTCGGCCTTGCGCATGCAAATGATCAAATCGAGGCGGCGTTCGTTGCGCATGGAGGCAATGCCAAAGAGGCTGGGCACATGGATGATGCCGAGGCCGCGGATTTCCATGTGGTGGCGCGTGATCTCCACCGCGGAACCCTGAATGGTGCCGGTGCTGTCGCGCATGAGCACGGTGGTGTCGTCGGACACAAGGCTGTGGCCGCGCTCGATCAGCGCGAGCGCAATTTCGCTTTTGCCGATGCCCGGCTCGCCTTCCAGCAGCACGCCCACGCCGTTGATTTCCACCATGGTGCCGGCCACGCGGATGCGCGGGCTGGTCATGTTTTGCAACAGCACCGTGGCGTTGTTCATGAAGTGGCCGGTGACCAGTTGGGTGCGCATCACCGGGATTTTCAGGTGCTCGACCACTTCGCGCGCATAGGCCGGCAAGCGCCGCCCGCGCGACATCACCAGCGCCGGCACGCGCCCCAGCGCGCGCAGCCGCTGGCTGCGCTCTTCGGGGGGCAAACTGCCGAGATAAGCCATCTCCGCGAGGCCAAACACCTGCAAGCGGCGGTTGGCAAAATAGCGTCGGAAGCCCGCCAGCGCCAACCCCGGACGATTGAGCGCCACCTCGGTGATGATGCGCCCGACCGCCGCCTCGGGATTGGCTTCCCATACCAACTGCAACGGCGCGCGGCCGGCTGCAAAAAAGTCGGCCACCGTGATCCGCGGGCTATTGGCTACTCTCCACATGGCGTTGTTTTCCGGGCGGGGCCGGCGGTGGCCGGCCCCGGTTTGCTGGCTGCTGTCCTACTCCGTTGGCTCCACATCCGCCAGCCGGGTCCGACCCTGGCGGCTCTTGTGTTTTTGCACTACTTTCTGGCGCGACTTGCGCAATTGCTTGTCCAATTTGACGGCGGCGGAATCAATGGCCGCATACATGTCGTTGGTGGTGTCGCCGGCCACTTCGCGCAGCTTGTCCTTGCCCTGCACCACGAACTCCGCGGTGAACCGGTATTTTTCCATCGTGAGAATCGCATGCGCGCTTTCCACGCGCGGGTAGCCGGCCAAGACCGGCCCCAGCCGTCCTTCCACATACTCCTTCAAGCCGGCATTGACCGTTACGTTCCGTCCTGTGATCTGGATGTTCATTCCGGTTGTCCTTTTTGGTTTGGTTGTGTTGTTTGCTGCTCCACGGGGCCGGCTCACATGCTGAACTCCCGGCCCAAATATTTCTCCCGCGCCTGCGGATCGTTCACCAGGAAATCGCGAGTGCCCTCGGTGAGCACCTCGCCGGAGTAAATCACATAGGCGCGGTCCACCACGGAGAGTGTCTCGCGCACGTTGTGGTCGGTGATCAGGATGCCAAGGCCACGCTGCTTGAGGTCGCGGATGATTTGCTGCACGTCATAGACCGCCAGCGGGTCCACGCCGCTGAAGGGTTCATCCAGCAGTATCAACGCGGGATCCGACACCAGCGCGCGGGTGATTTCGAGCCGGCGGCGCTCGCCGCCGCTGAGCGTGTAGGCCTTTTGCTTGGCGAGGTAGCTGATCTTCAACTCCGCCAGCAGGAATTCGAGGCGCCGCCGCCGTTCGCGCGCGCCCAGCGGCAGGGTTTCGAGAATGGCCAGCACGTTTTCTTCCACGGTCAGGTTGCGGAAGATGCTCGGCTCCTGCGCCAGATAACCCAGCCCCATGCGGGCCCGGCGATACATCGGCAGGCGCGTCACATCCCGGCCCTTGAAGTGGACTTGGCCGCGAGTGGGCCGAATCAGCCCCGTAATCATGTAAAACGTGGTGGTTTTGCCCGCGCCATTGGGACCGAGCAACCCCACAATTTCCCCCGGGCGCACATTCATATCCACGCCGTTCACCACGCGCCGGCGACGGTATTCCTTCACCAGCCCACGGGTTTCGACGAGATAGTTTTCTCGATCCGGTGCGGTCACCAGTAATACCTCATCAAGGACACTTTACCTTGGCGGCGATGGCCCGACAAGTCTTTTGCGCCCTATTTCTTGAAGTAGGCATCCGCATTGCCGAAGTCGTCCGAATAGACCACCAGCCGCGCCTTGGGCTTGCATTCGAGGCGCTGTTCATCGCGCCAGAACGTGATGACCTCGCCTTCGAGGATGTTGCGGCCCTGCATGACCTGCGGCGGGCCGCCGGCCAGCACGATCTTGCCGGAGGCCACGTCATAGGTGGCCATGTCGGAGCGCGCTTTTTTGTCGCCCTGGGTCAGCAGCACCTTGCCTTCGGCCTTGATGGTTTGCACACCGCCATCCTCGGTGAGGGTGATCGTCAGGCGGTTCGCGCTCAGTTGCAGGCGCGGGTCGTTCACCAGCACGTTGTTTTCAAACAGCGCGAATTTTTGCAGATAGTCGAACGTGAGCTTGTCGGCGGTAATTACCGTGGCGTTGGGCGAAGCCTCCAGCGACTGCCCGTCATCTCCCAGCGCGGCGACGGCCCGCGGCGCGCTCCCCGCCAGCCACGCGACGGCCAGCGCCGCCACCAGCCCAATTGGCAACTTCGTCATACTCACTCCTTTTTCGCCGCCGGCTGCGGCTTGAGCAAATCGCCCTTGTCCATCTGCGCATCCAGCGTCACCTTCACATTCTGGAAAATCTGGAACTGTTGATTCTCGCGGTTCCACGCGAAGCCGTCGCCGGTCAACACGGATTTGTCGGTCACGATGCGGATATGCTGGCGCGAAGCCGCGCGGCCCCGCGCCGAATCCAATGCGCACTGGGACGCGGCCGCGCGCAGATACACCGCCCCCTGCCGGTACAGCTCGATTTTGAGCCCCGTCAGCTCCACGATGTTGTCCGGCAGAAACGTGGCGGTTTCGCCGTAGAGCAGTTGCGTCAGGTTGCCGTCCTCGTCATATTCCGGCAGGCGGAACCCGGTCACCGCCGAGCCCTCGATCTGGCCGGCGGCCGCCCCCACCGCCCCCAGCAGGAGCGCCAGCGCCAAGCCCATGCTACGCCAGTTCATCCAGCCTCCTGCATTGCCGCCACAGCGGCCCCAACAGCGCCAGCGGGAGCGCGTTGTCGCGGTCCGACTTGGCCTCGGCCGGGTTGCGGTGGGTTTCCCAGAACAGGGCGTCGCAACCGGTGGCCACTGCCGCGCGCGACAAATAGGGCGCCCACTGGCCGTCGCCGCCGGTGCCCTCCGCGCGCCCGCCGGGCAGTTGTACGCTGTGCGTGGCATCGAATACCACCGGGTAGCCGAACTGGCGCATGATCAGCAGGCTGCGCATATCGGCCACCAGATTATTGTAGCCGAAGCTCACCCCGCGCTCCGTCAGCAAAATGTTGCGGTTGCCCGTGGCAACCACTTTTTCAATGACGTGGCGAATATCCCACGGCGCGAGGAATTGCCCCTTCTTGATATTCACCACCCGCCCGCTCTCGCCCAGCGCCACCACCAAATCCGTCTGGCGGCAGAGGAAGGCGGGCAATTGCAGAATATCGGCCACTTCCGCGGCAGGTTGGACTTCGCTGACTTGATGCACATCCACCAGAATCGGTACGCCGTGTTTTTCTTTGATGGCGGCCAGAATGGCGAGGCCCACCTTGAGGCCCGGCCCACGGAACGCCTGCCCGCTGGTGCGGTTGGCCTTGTCGTAGGAAGCCTTGAACACCAGCGGGATGTTTTCCTTGCGCGCGAGCGCCACGAGGCGCGCCGCCAAATCAAAAGCCATTGCGCGGTTTTCCAACACGCAGGGACCGGCAATCAGGGCCAGCGGCGCGCCGCCGCCAAACTTTACCCGGCCCGCCTTGACCGCCCGCACCGGCGCTTTGGGAAATGGATTCTTGCTCACGGCGCGCCTCAATCCTTGGCCAAATAGCCCTGCACATAATCGCGGACGCCCTCTTCCAGCGAAGTGAACGGCACGGCATAGCCCGCCGCCCGTAGCTTGCCCATCTCGGCCCGCGTAAAATACTGGTACATCCCGCGCAGTTGCGGCGGCATGTCAATATATTCAATGTTCGGCTCGAGGCCCATGGCGGCAAACACCGCCTTGGCCAGCGCGTTCCACGAGCGCGCCTCGCCAGTGCCACAGTTGAACAGCCCGGCCACCTCCGGATGTTCGCCACAGAAGAGCGTCACATCCACGGCATCCTTCACATAGACGAAATCGCGCACCTGCTCGCCGTGTTCATAATCGGGGCGGTACGATTTGAAGAGCCGGATCGAGCCGCGTTCGCGCACCTGGCCATAAGCCTTGTTCACCAGCGAACGCATGTCGCCCTTGTGATCCTCGCCGGGGCCGTACACATTGAAATACTTGAGGCCCGCCATCTGGCGCAGCGCGCCGGTGCGCAGCGCCCACAAATCAAACAGGTGTTTGCTCATGCCATACATGTTGAGCGGCAGCAGGGTGGGCGTAACCTCGTCCGCGTCCGAATACCCCTGTTCGCCGTTGCCGTAGGTGGCCGCGCTGGAGGCATAGACCAAGCGCGCCTTGCCGCGCAGGCACCACTCGGCCAATTCGCGCGTGTAGCGGAAGTTGTTGTCCAACAAATAGTCCGCATCGGTCTCGGTGGTGGCGCTGCACGCCCCGAGATGATAGACCACCTGCGTGGGCGGCACACGGTCTGCCGCCACCGCCTCGCGAAATTGGGCGATGGACCAGATTTCCTCGAACTGCAACCCCCGCAAGTTCTTCCAGCGCGCGTCATGGCCCAAATCGTCCACCACCAGAATCCGCTCCACCCCGCGCCGATTCAGTTCCGCCACCACGTTGCGGCCGATGAATCCCGCGCCGCCCGTCACAATTGTCCACGTCTTGCGATCCATTGACTGGCCTTTCAAACCGGCAACCTAGCACCCCCCCGCCCGCACCAGCAAGCCGCATTTTCTAAACCGCGGAGGGGGCGCAGACGCAGCCTGCCCGGCGGGCATCAGGCATAGAGATGGCACCAAACGGTGTGCGCGCCCACGGCGCAGGCTGGCGGCGGCGTGGTGCGGCAGATGGGCATGGCCCGCGGGCACCGCGGATGAAACGCGCAGCCGGCCGGGGGCTTGGCGGCGGAAGGCGGCTCGCCCTTCAGCACCCGGCGCTCGCGTTTGGCTCCGGGTACCGGTACCGCTGCCACCAATGCCTGCGTATAAGGATGCTGCGGCGCGCCCACCACGGAATCCGCCGGGCCGATTTCCGCCAGGCGGCCCAAATACATCACCGCCAGCCGCTGGGCTACATGCCGCAGCACGCTCAAATCGTGGCCGATCATCAGATAGGCCAAGCCGTGCCGCCGGCGCAAATCCACCAGCAGGTTGATCACCTGCGCCTGCACGCTGACATCCAATGCGCTGACCACTTCGTCGCACACCACCACATCCGGCTCCAGCGCCAGCGCCCGCGCGATGCAAATTCGCTGCCGCTGCCCGCCGGAAAACTCGAACGGATATTTCCAGAGCGCGCTTTCATCCAGCCCCACCTCCGCCAGCAGGCGGGTGGCGGCCGCCTCGCGGCTCTCGCCGCGCAGCAGCCGATGCTCCACGAGGCCTTCCGTCAGCAGGTCGCAGATGGTCAGGCGCGGATTCAGCGCCGCCTGTGGATCCTGAAAAACCATCTGGATGCGCCGTCGCAGGTCTTTGGGCAGTGCACGGCGGCGGCCCGGTGCAAAGAGTACCTGCCCCTCCAGTTTCACCGCGCCGCTGGTGGGCGGCTCCAGTCCGGCCAGCACCCGACCCAGCGTGGTTTTGCCGCAGCCGGACTCCCCCGCCAGCCCCAGCGTCTCACCCCGTGCCATGGTCAGCGACACCCCCGCCACGGCGTGCACATGACCTTGCACGCGCGCCAGCACGCCACGGCGGATCGGAAACCGTACCGCCACATCGGCCATCTCCAGCCAGGGCGTTGCCGGAACGGAACTCACAGGTTCAGCAAAAATTCACCGGCCGCGTCCGGGTTACGCGTGAAGCCATTTTTCAAATAATATTTCGGCTGCGACGGATGCCGCGCCACCGCGTGAAACCGCTTGATGCCCCGCTCCTTGAAAAACATCCGCTTGGTGCGGTACAGAAAACGCCCGGCTTTGAAGTCGCGATATTCCGCGATCAGGAAATCAATGATGATGTGCGCATCCTCGCCCTCTTGCCGGATGGAAAACACACCCACCGGCAGCATGTTGCGGAAGATCAGGCACGTGCAGGCTTCCTGCAAATCTTCCAGCGTGAGTCCCGGCGCGTACTTTTGCAATTCCCGCTCGTGGAACAGGAAAATACGCTTGAGATATTCCGGCCCCACGCTGGAGGCTGGGGCCAACTCAAAGTAAGCGCTGCTGGTCAGAATCTCCAGCAAGTACCACGCGTCAATGCCGGCAATCACCAGATTGATGAGGCACACCGGCCACGAGCCAATCAGCCAGCCGTAGGCCGCAAACAACACCGAGCCAACGCCATTGATCAACCGCAGGCGAAACACATTGGTCATCAGCAGCGAGACCAAAATGATCAGCGACGCCGCGTAACCGATGAGCTCCTTCAACAACGAAACATCCATGCTACCCTCTCTTGCGCCAGGCGGGTACCCAGCGGCAGCCCCACTATAGCCGCCTCCCGGCGACGCGTCAAAGTCATTGCCCCAGCCGGGAACCCGGCGGCAGCGCGTGCCCGCGCAAAAACGCCGCGCCCGCCATGGCCTTTTTGCCCGCTGGCTGCACGTGGGTCAGGCGCAGGGCGTCGCGGCCGGTGGCCACCAGTGGCCCCGCGCCATCCACCGCCAGCACGGTGCCGGGTGAGGCGGTTCCGCCCGCCCATGGCTCCACCTGCACCCCGTGCAGCTTGAGCAACAGCCCGCCGGGCAGCACGGTGAACGCCCCCGGCCACGGCATAAACCCGCGCAGCCGGTTCCGGATGGTCGCCGCCGGCAGCGACCAATCCACGCGCCCGTCGTCCTTCGTCAATTTGCGTGCCAGCGTCACTTGCGCTTCGTCTTGGGGTACTCCCTGCGTCCGCCCCGCGCGGAAACCGTCCAACACCTCTTGCAGCAGTTGCGCGCCCAGCGCCGCCAGCTTCGGCTCCAGCGTGCAGAACGTGTCCTCCGGCGCGATGGGGTGCGGCGCTTGCGCCAGCACGTCGCCCGCATCCATCCGCGGCGTCACATAAAGCACGCTGACCCCGGTTTGCTCGTCGCCATTCGCCAGCGCCCATTGGATGGGGCTGGCCCCGCGGTACTTCGGCAGCAGCGAGGGATGCACATTGATCGTCCCCAAACGCGGCACCGCCAGCAGATTCTTTTTCAGGAATTGGCCGAAGCTCGCCACAATCAGCACGTCGGGCTGCCATGCGGCCAGCATGGCCACCGTATCCGGCGCGCTGGCGTCCGCGGGCGTCAAGACCGGCAAGCCGCGCGCCAACGCCACCGTTTTCAGCGCACAGGCTTGGCATTGCAATCCGCGACCGCCCGCGCGGTCCGGCTGCGTCACCACTGCCAGCAGTTCATCGCGACCCGCCGCCAGGATGGAATCCAGCAACGGGCAAGCCAACGTGCCCGCACCGAGCAAAATGATCCGCAACTTTTCCATACGGCCCCTACGCTAGACCCCCCACCCCCGCGCGGCAAGCAAAACCCACCCCCAATGCCCCCGCGCGGCGCAGCGCAGAAATTACCGCGGGCGCATTTTGCTGAGTTCAGCATTGGGACACCCAACAATTTCGCAGTTTTTTTGCAGGGCTTTTGTAGGGCGGGAATGGTTGAGGAACGAAACCTTCCCGCCGGGAACGGCTGGAAGGTCTGCGACCTTTTCAGCCTTACAATCCGACCGGAAGCGGTTTTGGGACCGGGGCACCCCAAAACGAAATCGTCCGCTGGCAATGCAACGCGTGACAACGAGATTTTCGGAGTGCGCGGAACTCAGGCTAGAACCCCCCGCCCCTGTCCGGCGCAGCGCAAAAAACCGGCGGGCGCATTTTGCTTTGCTTCCGGGCGCGAGGGCGTACACTCCCCTGCCCGATGAAGTCCCCCGCGCCATCCCATTCATTCTCTTGGGCCATTGCCGCCATGCTGCTGGCCCTGTTTTTCTGGGCCGTGGTGCCCATGATGCTCGTGCATTTTACGCAATGGATGGACCCGTGGACGGCGAATGGCACGCGCTACTTTTTTGCGGCATCGTTCTGGCTGCCATTTGTGGTGCGCGCGCTGCGCTGCATGACGCCCGCCGCGCGGCGCACCGCCTGGCGCGCCGCCGTGATTCCCGCAGCGGCGCACGGCACCGCGCAGGTTTTCTTTGGCATCGCGCCCTACTTCAACAATGCCACGCTGCTCAACTTCGGCTGTCGGCTCTCCATCCCATTCGCCACCATTTTCGGCTTCTGGCTGCTGAAAAGCGAACGCGCGCTGGCCCGCTCCCCGCTGTTCTGGGCGGGTCTGCTCTGCGCGCTGGGTGGCTTCTTGCTGATGTTTGCCCAAGGGCTCGGCGAAAGCCGCGCCTCCCTGCTGGGCATGCTGATGCTGCTGGGTTTTTCGGTGACGTGGGGACTCTACGTGGTGTTTGTGCGGCGCAATCTCACGGCCTATCCCGCGCATCTGGCCTACGGCATGGTCAGCGTGTTGACCGGCATTCCACTGGTGGGTCTCATGTTCGCCTTTGGCCAGTGGGCGGAGCTGGGCCACTTGACGCTGCCGCAGTGGGGGTGGCTGGTGTTGTCGTCGCTGCTGGGGCTCACGCTTGGCCATGTGCTGTATTACCGCGCCATCCGTGTGATGGGTCCCATCGCCTCGGAAGGCTTTATGCTGCTGATCCCCTTCCAGACCGCCGTGCTGGCCCATTTCCTGATGGGCGACCAACTCACCCCCACCCAATGGCTGGCCGGCGCGGTGTTGATTCTCGGATGCGTCCTGCTGTTGCGCGCACGCTTCCAGCAAGACCGGCGCACAACCGTCCCCGCCGCAAACTGATCAAGGCGTCGGCTCGATAAATTCAACGGCCCCCGGCCGGCTGGGCATCCGCACTCGGTGGTGCATAATGTAGCCCGCCAGCGCCAGCAGCGTCACCGCAATCAGCACGATGCACACCGTGCAGAACCAATCCATCCGCACCCGCAGACGCCCCCCGCAATACCGGCATTGCGCCGCCAACGGGTGGTTGGGATTGCCACACGTCTTGCAAACCTTCGGTTTGATATGGGCTGAATCGGCTGAAACCATATGTGGGCCGCTAATAATCCTAGCCCGTCTTTCGCTATTCGGGTAAGAAACAAGCTATTTTTGAGGTGCGGACCATGGTTTGGCCCTTTGTTTACAAGGGTTGATGCTTCAAAATGGCTTGTGGGGCAGACCTCGTCTATTGACTCCCTGCTTGAGCATGCAAAAATGTGGGCATGTATTTGAAGTGTCATCGGCGTTTCAAAGACGGCAAGGAGCATCGCTACTGGAGCATTGTCGAGAGCATCCGGACCCGCCGGGGTGTGCTGAAGCGCCAAGTGCTGTACTTGGGGGAGATCAACGATTCACAACGTGCGCAGTGGTGTTCGGCGATGGACGTGCTGGACGGGGCCGACGATACGGTGCGGCAAATGACCCTATTCCCGGAAGACCGCATTCCGCCACCGGACATTGCCCATCCCATCCAGGTTCGGTTGAACCAGATGACGTTGTGGCGCGCCCGGCAGTGGGGCGGATGTTGGCTGGCACTGGAGTTGTGGGAGCAGTTGGAGCTGGATGACTTTTGGTCGGCCCGATTGGCCGGCAGCCGCAAAGGGACATCGTGGCTGAATGTGCTCAAAACCCTGACCACCTATCGGCTGCTGGATCCCGGAAGTGAATGGCGTCTGCATCGCGATTGGTTCAAAACCAGCGCGATGGGCGACCTTCTGGGCGAAGACGATTCGATTGCGGCCAAAGACACGCTCTACCGCTGTCTGGATTTGCTGTGCGCTCACAAAGCCGACTTGTTTTCGTTTCTGAAACAGAAATGGAGCCTGCTGTTCAACGCCTCTTACGATGTATTGCTCTATGATTTGACCAGCACCTATTTTGAATCAGACCCGCCTGCAACCGATGGGCTGCGTCGGTTTGGCTACAGCCGGGACAAGCGGTCCGACTGCGTTCAAGTGGTGATTGCCTTGATTGTGACTCCGGAGGGATTCCCCGTTGCCTATGAGGTCATGCCCGGCAACACCTCGGACAAGACCACGCTACCGGCCTTTCTTCGGCGGATTGAACAGCAATACGGGCCGATGGGCCGCCTGTGGTTGATGGATCGTGGCATTCCAACGGAAGAGAGCCTCGATGACCTGCGCTCCCGGGGCGGCTTCTACTTGGTCGGCACGCCACGCGGACGGCTGACCCGCCTGGGGCAACGGCTTCTGGAACAGCCGTGGAAACAGGTTCAGAGCCAGATCGAAGTCAAACTGATTGATGAAGGACACGACCTCTATGTCCTGACCCGCAGCCGGGGGCGCCGCGACAAGGAACAGGCCATGCGCC
>Ga0208196_1000763_pt1 | contig 39140 bp, 27 predicted proteins | sample AD_JPNNA7_MetaG_FD_184443 | JGI IMG/M metagenome (GOLD analysis project Ga0208196, IMG submission 184443) | Active sludge microbial communities of municipal wastewater-treating anaerobic digesters from Japan - AD_JPNNA7_MetaG (SPAdes) (version 2) | ecosystem: Engineered > Bioreactor > Anaerobic...
GTGAATAATAATGGAAAAAGCAAAATTGAAAGTAAAGTAAGAATTTTCTGCCACTTTTTCCACCACAAACAAAAATGCCGCTGCAATCACTTGATTTACAGCGGCATTTTGACTTACTCAGTCGGGGTGAGAAGATTATATATTTTTCATATCGCATTGATATTCAGTATCCATATTTGGCTTACTAAATTAGCAAAATATAATTAATTGGCTTATATTTACGTTTTAAATGTCCATAAATTAGGATATTGAAGCATCCTTTAGTTTTTCACTTATAATTTGGCTTACTATGTCACACAGAACGGATGATGAACTTGCTGTTTATATTAATAAGTATTATTCGTTACAGGATTTAAAGATATCAAGAAAAATCTTTTCAAACCAGACCGATAACGAAGGTACATGTATGGTTTATATCCGTCTGAGAAGGTACAATCCACGAACCAGAAAGGATGAAAAAGAAAAAAAGATTCCAACAGGAGTACGTGTCAAACCAAGATTTTGGAGCAGTAAGAAAGGAGAGATTCTGAAATCCGATTTTGAATGGCAGCAGAAGAATAGAATCATCCAAGAGAAGGAAAGTGATATCAGGAAATACGTTTCCACCCCTGATGGAGAATACAAATTTGCTCAATTAAAGAAAGAGGAATTTATATTAATTGAACAGGTGTTTCCAACTCCCCGTCTTCTTAAATATCAAAAGAATCTGGTTCATTACATTGAAGAATATTATAAAAACAGAAAAAAGTTGGGACACACAACCGGAACTGTTAAGGAATTCAAAACAGTAATGAACAGGGTGAAAGAATTCGATGATGCTAACAACCAAATAACTTATCTGAAGGATATTGATTTGTTATGGTCGGACGCCTTTGAGTTGTGGATGACCGGTAAAAAGCATTATAGTCAAGGAACAATTGAAAAGACCTATACCATACTTAAAACGGTTCTTTATTACTACTTTGAGCGCAGGAAGAAGTTAAATATTCAATTATCTGATGAGTTTACGTACAAATCATTCAAACGTGGCAAAAAAAGCAAGAACAAACCCAATCCATTATCATATGCACAAGTGATGTTTCTTTTTAATTATCAATTCACGGAAAAAGAAAAACATTTTGAGACCATAAGGAAGATGGTGCTTATCCAGTGCTTTACTGGTTGTAGGTTTGACGATATAAAAAAGTTCAGACCTCATCATTTTGAGGAGAAAGGCTGGTTAAAGTTTATTCCAACTAAAACAACTCGCTATGATATTAGCGTCTCTCAACCCCTTAATAAGTATGCTGATTCATTATTTAAAGAAGTGGATTATGATACCAGTCGCTACAAAATGCAGAATCAGCCGTATAACCGAGCCATTGAGTCAATGCTCGAAAGTCTCAGTAAAAAGGAAGAATGTAAAGAACTTAAATTTAAGACTAATCACACTTCACATAATTTTCGGGATACCTTTATTAGTCAAGCAGTTCAGAGTGGTATAAATTTTAAAAGTATCTTAGAATGGGTAGGGCAATCATCTTATACAATTATGGATAGGTATATTGACTTGACCCCAGAGTTTAATAGACGTGAAATGCGGAAACTGTTTAAGCAGAAAACCAAACGAAAAGCGGTGAAGGAACAATAAATACTGGTCAAGCCAATCCTTGAGCTTTCAGAATTATACTTAGTTTTAATAATTGATTGCCATCTCACTAATAAGCCAACATTCCAAATTGATGCCGCACTCTGCTCTGGATGGAATAGAATAATAGTGTGAGAGATTTATAATTTTTTATAATTTTTTTTGAAGTCCCCATGGGGAAACTGAAAAATTATTTTCCAAAAAAAATTGCATTTCAAGTATTTCCTCGATTTCAATCCACTCGGATTATAAAATCAAAAGTATTTATCAATAAAGAAATAAAATCTCTGGTGCACCTCGCCAGTCCTGATACTCCCTGCTTGTGGGCGGGCATATAGAGAGCGGTTACGGTGGTAGTGCCTAATATACAATTAGTTATAAATTTCAAATGAAGACAGATTCAAACAAAATTTCAAAACCAGCAAATATTAATGAGCTTGTTCAGAACATGAAAAAACATCCGCACTTGTATCAACAACTTCAAATATTCCTCAGACGTGAGAGCAACACTGGTACTCCGAATTTCGGAGAGCAATATCTGGCTGTTTCCCCAAGCGGATTTGGATTATATCAACTCGAATCAGTTGATTATCAAAATGGGAATATCATTATTTCATTAACAGATACCTCAACCAACGAGCCAGTTATTCATACTGTTGATATTATCAATAGCCAGCCAACCTGCATATATGTTCGCTGGAAGGATATAAAGAACTTGGTCTTCAATGAATGTATGAAAAGTAACGAAAACGATAACGATTTACTTGAATTGATTAGATAATCTATGGGAACTAACGCAAAAAATACCGTTGGATTGAAGTTAATTCAATTATCATCTGACACTTACGCAATTCAACACCAGTGCTTACTATCCCCTATGAAAACTGTAAAAATTGGGGAAGAGATGCTTATTATATATCCGGATACGATTGACCCATTAATTTATCCAGCAAAACTATTGGAACTTTGGCAGGAAGGAGATGTACTCTTTTTAAAATTCTGGAACTATCACAAGTTTAAGTGGCAGATTTACACTCAGGATTTAACCACAGAAAATTGTTTGTTTTTCTTCGTGTCAATACCTTTCATCTCCAAGTTGGCAAAGGGAGTAGCTGACCAGAACATTAATGAATCAAAGGCGGCAAATAAACAGAATCGGAACACCCAAGGACAATCTTTGATGACCAATGAACCCCTTAAAAACAAACCAGAACTTATTCAACCGTTTTACAACAGTTCCGGGAAGAAGGTATTGGAATATAATTCTCCATCAGAAATCATGCTTGACCTGCCGTTCATTTTGACGCAGAACAAAAGACTGAGACTGAATATGCCATATTTGAAAACTGAAAATTGTCTGTCCGGGAACAAAATCTCTGCAATTCGTTTATTGAATTTCGAAACTTATGATACCATTATTGTACTATATGTGCAGGACTTGCTGAGTAAAAAAAAATTCAGCTTAGAATACAACATGGACAGTACTTCAGGATATTGGATTTGGAGTCTCTCGGATTTCGAAAGCTTAGCTGACATTCCCAAGGCAAATAGTTGATTTTAATTGTATATCCATAATCATGAAAATCTTATTATGTCCATATTAAGAATTATAAGCAATGGTCAATGCAGCTATAATCCTATTATTTACAGGTAATTATCACTGTTTCTACATATAAAAACTATATTTCAACTGCATATCTTCACCCGGCTCAAGGTATTTAAGGATTTCACCTACGTTCCTTGCACATTCAATTGTAATAGGATATTTCCTATCAAATTGTGTATTGTTCCAGTTCATCTTGGTTAATGCCAAAATCTCTTCACATATTAGATTTGGCGATTCATCATGCTTGGCTAATTTAATCTCAAGTGCTATTGGAATGTATTTACCGGGGTAGGTCTCATAGAAGGGTACTGAACCTCTTGTATACAAAACATGATGATTCTCGGCTAAAGAGAAGTGAGTTCCCCTCATTGGGGGATAACCACCACTTCGATATAACCGAATATCAGATTGCTGAACTGATATTAAATCAACTTGATTTATGTAGAATCTCTTAGCAGCTTGCGTAAAGCCGTCAATCTCGTCATCATTGAAGTTTGATGTTTTATGTAATACGAGTCGTTTGGGAAAGATTTTTATTGCATCATAATATTCTTTAAGTGACAAGGACAGCAAATTAAATGCATGTTCTTGAGTCAAATGGGGTGTCCTATCATATTTGGGGATAGAAATTTCTTCTCCACGAAGAATTACTCCCTTTCCGAGTTCATTAAAAATTTGAGCAATACTTGTTTGAGTAGTTTTTTTATCTCGACTTTTAAAAAAACTAATCCCGGCATAACAGGTTGTTTCGGCATTGTCTCTTCTTATCAATGCCCAAGGTGTTCCAGATGCTTTATAGTATAATGCTGTAAAAAAGTTCCAAGCAATGGTTGCAGCATCTTGCATATCTGAGGTCGGTTTGACAATCCTATCTCTAACTATCTGAATTGGGACATTAAATTGCATTGCCTTGGCTTTCAAATATCTTCGAAAATTCTGTTCTTTAACAGTAATCTCTTCAGCATTTAAATCACTTTCAACTTGTTCATGTTCTTCTTCATCTTCTTCTTTCTCTTGTTCTTCTTGGATATAGGTGATAAACCTTTCACTTAATACACACAATATCACATCTGGTTTTTTGTTCTTTGAAAGGAATTTGATTTCACTGAGATAGAGAGCCGCAATGTCTTTTATTCTTTCTTCCAAGTCATTAGTTTTCTTTATTATATCATCAAATTCAGAATTATTTATCGGTCTTATATAAGTATCATCGTACTCAATCTCACTATTAAAGCCAATCCCTTTGTTGAATCCGCAAAAATTCAAGAATAAGTTTGGATGTGGATTCTTACTTACCTTCCCTTGTATGTGTGATTTGCATGATTCGAGCCAATCCAGCACTAATTTTATACTATCACTTTTCCCAATGACCCCAATTATTATCTTTTCAGGTCTGACTTGATTTATATCAAATGGATTATAATTGTAGATACCTGCTTTTGGACAAATGTGCTGGTCATGCCCAAATTGCAGAGATGGTTCACCTATGTATCTTAGTTTCATTAGTCAAAAAGTGAATTGTCATCAAGTTCAGTATCTTCTTTTAAATCAACAGGCGGAGCATTAATTGGCGCATCAACAACTTTAACAGGTTTCCAAGTTTTTTCGTCAAGTCGGGGTGATAGGCTCATAGAAACTGGCGGTCTTACTGATAGAAATGGATAATAGATACTAAACAAATCTGAATGTGTCAAATAGTATCCAAAAAAACGAAAATAATTAAAAACAGAATTATTACTTTCCATTCTTTTAATTCCTGACATATAAGCAGATTCAAACCTACTTTGGCGATAACCACCGGGATTTGTAAAACTCCATGTTGGATTTAATACAAGATACCAATTGTCCAACAGTTCAAAAAATGAACACCTAAATGCCAGACTTCTAAAACAAATTATATGTTGGTCTTTCCTGTTAATCATTTCAAAAATAACTGTTTTAGTAGCTTCCCTCTTCCCTTTCCACCTGACTTGTTTTTTACATGGTTTTTGCGGGTTATTCGCAAAACGAAAAATTTCCTTTTTCCCGAACCATTCAATGTCTTTTAACCTGCAAAGCTCCGTCAAAGAATTTCTAAGTAAATGCTTAAATACTTTTTTATTATCATCCCTGCTTTCATAGAAATCTTTACATTCAATGGGTGTAATAGTGCCTTTATCTATTATTTTTCTATATGGTTCTTGGTCATCATATAAATTCCTAAAGGTCAGTATTGCGTTTTCGAACAGTACCCAGTCTTGTGTTTTACATCGATAGCTCTTTAATGCTTTACTTACCAATTTAGCTTTCCGGATATGCTTTAAAGGTCTCTTGCCTATGGATACCAAGTATTCATTTGTTTTAGCTAAAATTCCTTCCTCATCAATATTTAGCTCAGCCTTGTAAAATGTATCAGGGAAAGTAATTGGTAACAGGTTTGGAAATATATCTTCTGATTCATTGTTCAAATAACCACCTGTAAACTCCTTCCTTCGTAAATTAATTTGAGTATCTGAGAATTCATGCTCAAATATTTTAGAAATCGTGAGAATTTTCTGAGTTGATGTTAAATTGATGATTTTATGAAGCAAAGAATCTTTATCAATAATATGTTCATTTGGAATGAAAACAAATCCGTCCTGAAGCAAACTATCTAATTTATCCTCATCGTAATTCTGCCTTTTCTGAGTAATAATATAGAAGTAGAGAACATCAAATTTCTTATGTAATCCATGAGCGAAAAACTTGGTAATTGTACTTTCAATTTTTGAAAAACTACTTGAAGCTGTAACTTGAAATGCCACTTTGTTTTTGAAATCTGCCAAATCAATGACTGGATAATTCTTTTTTTGTGTACTATTAAGATTTTCAAGGTTCAAATCAAATACTTCATTTAATACAGGAATAATAAAATTTTCTGCGTGGATATTAATATGATATAGGTTATTAGCATTAAAGCCTTCCACTTCCAAAACAAATCTGGAAGCATAAGTATTGATTTTGTTTATATAATCAATTCTGTTCATTTTCAATGATGCAAATAATCCAATATTAATTAAATCTCGGACTTGGATTCTATTGCATATCCCAAATTTAAAAAAATTCAGCATTATAATTGATTCCGAGACTAAATGGAAGAGGCGGTACTCTCGTCTCGCTGCATTTCCTCGTGCTAAGGAAGATAAATAAGGTTGTACCGCCTCATGGTCATGGAATTGACCGATGTTACAAAAAAAAAGGCGACAACCATATTTTCATGTGAAGTCACTGTCTGCAATACAATCCTGTCTGATAGGAATGAATAGAAATGAATGTCGTCTTGTACTATTTATCAAAGAGCAGAGTTTATCGCAGATTTATGACCCCTTATTGATTTTTATGATGACCCGTACAAAAAACTGCGAAACACCTTTTAAAATTAAAGCTAATTTAATTTCTGCCAAAGAATTTGAGAACACTTTTTGTCAATTTATTCATTAAATTTTGTCCTTATCATTCTTGTTGGTTTTTCTACGGGCTGAGTTACTCCCTGCCAATCATCAGCAACCTGTTGCCAATTGACATCACGTTTTTCAGTCTTTGTCCAAACATCCCAGAAGTCAGGGTCTTCAGATGTTGGTCTATATTCTGGTTTAAGTTCATTCATTTCGACAAGAATTGGAATTGGGGTTGCCCATCCTAATAAAATAGCTTTGCGTGTAGGAAGCATTGGGAGTTCTTCTAATAATCCACCTATGTTATCTGGAACGAGTCGTTTTACTAATTCTTGGTCTCTATCGTTTACTATCCGATGAAGCAGAAAAGTATTGCATTGTGACAATACAGTTGGTGAAAGCTCAGAAGGTCTTTGAGAAGATAAAGTCAAACTTAATCCAAATTTTCTTCCTTCTCTTGCAATCTTTTCAAACGATTCAGTACATAATTGAGAAGCTGTTATTTCGTCATTGTCAATAGTATAACGCTTGATGAAATTATGGGCTTCTTCCATAACAATTACTGTTGGAAGTAGTTTGTTGTTCAGTTTCCGATATCGTTGAAGAGACTCAAATACAACCCTCGATATTACAGTAACAATAAGATGGGTAATATCAGACGGGACAAGCGATAAATCAATAATAGAAATTCCATCAATGGTTTCAGACAGCCACCTTTCAAGTGTAGTTTCCTCATCATTGATTATGATTTTATTCATTCGAGAGTCAGACAACATCGACCTCATGCGCATTATCAAAAAGTCAACAAATTGAATAACGCCAGCCTCATTAGCTAATCGCTCAACATGGTCAGGTAAATCTGACACCTTAAAAGCCATTGGAGAATCCTCATTTGGACCAGCTAAAACTTTTATCCCACCAAGGTTTTCTAAGAGCGTTTGGATAGTGTGAAGACAATATTCAACATCTTCTCGTGAAAAGGCTGAATAATACTCTACGACTTTGCCATTTTTTTCAAAAGAATTGAACCTTTTGGATGCAATTGAAGTTAATGATTCTTTAATTTCTTCAAGTTTGGGTTTGAGTTCCTCGTCTTCACAAATACTATTAAAATGCTCAGCATCCTCAACAATAGTTTGAAGTTTCTTCCCAAATGGTGTTGGGCTGTCTTTGAAATTCGAGCTTGTAGAAAGGTCAACTTTCAAAGATGAATAGCAGCTTGAGAAATGTCTTCTTATTTTCGATTGAAAGTCCGAAATGCCATCAAGTTCCCCTGACCTAAGTTCTCGCAAAGCACGTCTTAAAATTGGTCTTTGCGTTCGTCCACTTGCATTTGAAAATGAACTCCATTCATAACTATTCCAAATCCAAGCTGGAACTTTTAACTCCTTGAATGTTTTTTCTTCACCTTCTGATAACTTAACTTTGAATTTCTTAACAGGGCAATTTAAATCATCGAAAGCATTTGTGTATTCTCCATTGGGGTCAAGTATTATGAATCGAGCGTTCAGTTTTTCCTTCTTCGAAGTTCTTTTTGCTGCTTCTTCAAGAGACCATCTTATGATTCCTGCAACACTACATGATTTGCCACTACCGGTATTCCCCAGTATTGCTACATGACGCCCAAACAGTTTATCCGGATTAATCCTTACGTCAGCATTATTAGCAATTGGAGCAATCCCAATTTTTACCAAAGAGTTTTTTTCTTTGTTTTCAACGATGGATTTTAATTGGATATCAGTTGGTAGGATGACTGAATCACCAATAGAAGGAAAACTATATATTCCTCTTTCAAGTTGATAAGATTTTTCTTCAATTTTACCTCTCTGTTTTAATGTACCCATGGGGGTGATTGACATTTTACGTAATGGATAAGGAAGGTCAATCAAATCGAAATCTTTATAACCTTTCCGCTTGGGGTACTGGCTATGTTCAACTCCTATCCAACTTATTAATCCAACTAACGCACCAACTTCATTTGGGATTAAAACGAATCCATTAATTCGGGGAAAGAGAATTGGAGTGCCTGTATTTAATGCAGTATTCTGCGGTGCAGATGTGTCTAATATCACCTTAATTTCATTTGGTGACACAAAATCTACAGTACCAATGGTTAGATTGCGTAAGTTGTCAAAGTCAAATTGGTTTAAATTACTCATTCGTTTTCCTCTGTTTTGTTTGATTCATTTTCATGACCTTCATATCTGATACCTCTGTTATCTTTTAATTTCTGCATTTTGATAGTCAATCTGTCAATGGCAGATTTGGGCAAATAAAATTCTACCAGATTTTTAAGGTCTCCAAAATGTTCACCTATTAATAACGTGCACTGTGCTGAGTTTTTGTTCTCCAAGAATTTGACAATTCTTTCTCTTGAAGCACCAAAATTTGCTGATTCACCCTCTTTTGCTTGGTATTTATCCCATGCAATAATTACTAAATGGGTCGAAGGAATTGTTAGCATATCTTCAATTACTCTATTAATATGGCTATCTCCATAACCATATCCGTAAGTAATTAATACAGAATTAGGTTGACAAATTCCAGAGGAAAAATCCCTGAATAATTCAGCATAAGGATAAAATGCAGTTTCAATATCCTTTGATGAATTTGGGTAGATGACCACTTGCTCAGTAATTTGAATTGGAATTTCAGGATGATTATCAGGAGCACCAAATGGAAGCAAGGATTTTACTATTCTATCCATATCAAACTTCCAATCAATAGAACCATGAAGTTTTGTAATTCTTGCAACTCCTTCAACATATCTTGGCTCTCCTCTTATTCCGGGTGGATTGTAATGGTAATCCAATTCGAGTCTTGTATTACGGAATATGGGTTGAATCTTACCTTTAAACCTATCTAATAATAAAACACCAGTTTCATCACAAGCCAGTTCTATAAATCTATCATAATTCGTTGTGAAAATATTTAATCGTTCCCTTGACGCAGTTCTACTGGTAAAACTAAGAATAAAGCTCTTCAAGAGATTGAATGAAGTGATTGCATTGCTATCATCTGCTTTAAGCATTGAAAAAAATTCTCTTTCAGTTGACAATATTGTTTTGATAAAATCAAGCAGCTTTGAGTTTAATTCACCTTCCAGACTTTTATAGCGGTCATCCTCAATTATTTTTAATCCATTAATAAGCTCAAGAGCAATTCGAATATCGTCTTCAATGTTGGCTTCACCACGATTCATCTTGGAAGCAGTCTCATCAGCTTTCTTTTTGATACTTTGACCCAGACTATCTTTAAATATGAGTCTTGTCATTTCTTGGGCTTTCACTCCTGCAATATTTGAAACGGCACTTGTAAGTCCTGTCCCTGTAAGTAAGGATAGATGCTCGCTTTGAAAGATTGCTGAAAGCCATGGTTCAATTTCCTTTTTAAGCTCTTCCTGCTTAATTTCATCAGGGATTGAAGTACAGACAGTTTTGGTATTGGTCTTTAGAATATGCCTTTCATCCCAGTTAATGCCAAAAAATTCCATAGATTAATTTTTAATTGGTAGTTATTGCATCCAACAATTCGTATACAAGTTATGAAAAGCGACTCAAATTATACCAAATAAACGGTCGTTTATTTGAGATAAGAATAACAGGGGGGGATAATGGTGAAAATAGAATGCTTTTAAATCCCTCAAATATTTGGGGGAGTATTTTCACCAAAAAAATATCATTTTGTACCTTTAAGCTTAATAGTCGATAAATATATCCGTCAACATTTAAGTATTAAAGGAACGTCCCCTCAAACTATCATTATGAGCAACCTTAAACAACCACCAATTAGTGGTAGTGTACTCGAAGGAATAAGTAAAGTTCTTGGTGAAACCGTGAATGGATTAAGTGGAACTGAAATAAGCAAATTTCTTCAAGAAGTGAAAATCACAGATGTTGACTCAGAAAACACAAAATGGAAAAGACTATATAATGCATTTGTCTACTTTCAAAACGACAAACAGTATTCAAACAACATTTTGACTTTCATAAATCTGTCAATGAATCCCGCCAGATTTATTGGGCAGGAGGACCGTTATGAGTATCTCAGGTTTGAACTTAACAAGCGGATATCTTTCATCGGCTTAGAATTATCCGAAAGAGGGAAATTTAATAGAATTTCGGCATCTAAGACTATTTCAGAAGCTGAGCAGCGAGCAAATCGGTTAATTGGCAAACTTAAACAGAGAAATACTCATCCATTGATTTTTACATTTTGCAGAGCTGAGTTATTATCCGAAAATTATTTCCATACAGTTTTTGAAGCAGTTAAGAGTATTGCTGAGGTTATAAGAGAAAAATCCGGGTTAAGTGGCGATGGTGCGGAGCTGGTTGAAAAAGCATTTTCCATAAATAATCCACTTATTAAAATCAACTCCCTTTCATCTGAAACAGAAGTAAGTGAACATAAAGGATTTGCTAACTTAGTGAAAGGTGTTTTTGGGATGTTTAGGAATACAACTGCTCACGTTCCCAAAATAATTTGGACTATTGATGAAGACGATGCTCTTGATATCTTGTCAACAATTTCCCTGATTCATAGGAAGCTAAATCCGAAATAACAATGAAAGTAAGTCAATTTCAAGAAAATATAGCTCCAATCCTTTCAGCCAGATTGAATCCGCTTGAAGTAATATGTGAGTGGAGAGCATTCGAAAATTTATCGTATCAGTATTCCCCACGAGTGGATATTGCAGTTAGTCCTTTTAGTGTAAGACCGGGAAGAAACAGAACAATGGAGTATAACCAGTTGCTACTTGATTTGAACATCAACGAATTTTTAAGGTCAATTTATGGTTATCATATTCAAAACATTGGTGATGAATGGTTAAGGGAGATTGAAATTCCAGCGTTTGATATCGTAATTAATAAGAACCAGAATGCAAGATGCTTCTTGGCAATTGAAATTGAAAACACCAGCACAAAGAAACATATTATGGGTAGTATGATAAATGCTGCCTCACTTGGAAGGATTGGGATTGGTGTAGCCTATAATGATTCAGTCAAAAGAACTTTCGTGAGGATTTTAAACTACCTCGGATTTTTAAAGCGTGTAGAAAAAAACACTTATGATGCTACCAACTTTCTTATTTTGACAAAAGAGCAACTCGAAAGTTTACTTAATATAGAAATCGAGAGACCTGTTAATACCTGATGCAACATCAGTATCCTGTTTCTTCCTTGCTTCTCGAAGGATATATCCAGATTTTCTGCGTTTAACCGTATCTTTCTTCCCCTTCGGACGTCCCGGATGTTTCCCTTGCATCTTCGCTCTACGAAGACCTTCGATTGTACGTTCCCGGATGAGTTCCCGTTCAAATTCAGCAAACGCTGAAAGAATTGCAAAATGCAGCTTACCTGTAGCCGAATTGAAGTCAAGATTGTCCGAAACACTAATGAACCCAATCCCCTTGTCCAGTAGCTCCTTTGCACCCAGTATAAGTTCAGTTGAAGACCTTGCCCATCTATCTAATCGATAGACAATTACAGCATCATATTTATGATTACGTAACCGCTCCATAAGTGCCTGTTTGACCGGGCGAGTTTTTCTGGTGCTTTCTTCTTCTTCATAGATATCGTATGTGAGGTTATTCTTGGCTGCATATTCCACCAATCGAATGCGTTGGTTCTCTGTTGTCTGTGTACCATTGGAAAGAGAGACTCTGCAATATAAGGCAACATGCTTCATAATCGTTTAATTTAAGATAAAATGGTATTTGAAAAAGGCAAGATACTGAAGAGGCACTTCAATAATATATGTACGAATTGGAAGGCTCGTAATTGCATCATATTCAACGATTACCATATACTCAATCGGGTCTTCTCCCCTGTATATATAAACCATTTGTTGTAAGAATTTGCATTCTGCTTTCATAGTCGCTGCGCATAATTATGTGCGAATATACATAATTATGTGCAACTACATTATCTTTACAAGGAATTTTTTCTATATTAGCTGGAAAAGCCTTGAATTTTAGGCATGATGTCACAAAAATATCAACCGCCCAAACCTGTTTCTCCCAGTCATAAAGAATTTCTGGGAAAGATTGGGAATAAACTTAAAACATTGCGAGAGGAAAGAAATCTCACTATTTCATTTTTGGAGACTGAATTGGGTATTTCCCGTAACTCCTACTCTTTGATGGAAAGAGGATTAATATACTTCACTACCTCAACCCTTCTCAAAATTCTGGATTATTACAAATTGTCCCCAGAGGACTTCTTCCGAGAGCTTTGAAATCTTGTAAATTCTGTCAGAAATTCGTATATTAATGATGACGATACCCTTGCCGGGGCAACAATAACCGCTTTTTTTCTGAAAATTTTCGATATTTCTGCTAATTCATCGTTAAAAGTGCTGATTTACAGTAGGAATGTAAATCTTTAAGGTACATTATAAGCCAATTAATAGCAGGTAAAATAAAGATTAAAAGCGTTTCAGAACATATAATTTACAAGTATACTTTACAAAGAAGCCAGTATTTATTTCAAATAGAATCTTGATATGATTGATGCATCTACTCTATCGCCAGAAAACCGTCAGCGTTTGTCTTACTTGTCTTCATTTCTAAGAGAGATGAGAGTGAATTCCGGTTATACACAACAGCAGGTTGCACGGGAGATTAACCTGTCAAGAAATAGTATTTCTAAAATCGAAAATATGGGTTTCTTCCGGATTCAGCATCTATTTGCATTGGCTGACTATTATGAAATTCCACTGAATGAGCTATTTGTGGACATCGAATAGTATGTTTGGTTCGCAATATGATACATAATAAAGTATCTACCTACTCCTAAGCTTATTATCGATATTAATCAAAATGGTGTAAGCAAATATTTTAATACCTTTAAAGGATAATTATCTTATTCTCAATATGCCCAGATACCTTACAAAATCAAGGTTCATTCTTGGTTTGGATTGTCCGGCAAAACTCTTTTATACCGGGAAACCACAATATCCAGATAAATCTAAGGGTGATTCATTCTTGGAAGCATTAGCTGAAGGTGGCTTTCAAGTCGGTGCTTTGGCAAAGTGTTATTACCCGGAAGGTATCGAAGTGGATGACCATGATTATGAAAGTTCTCTGAGGAAAACGGAAGAACTACTCAGTAACAATGATGTTATCATCTTTGAAGGTGCTGTCAGGTACATGAATCTTTTCGTCAGGGCAGATATAATTGAAAAGAAGGGTAGTACCATAAACCTTATTGAAGTAAAGTCCAAATCATTTGATGGAAGCGATTACCGGGATATGCTTTCAAAGAAAGGATTCTTGGATTCGAAATGGCGAGACTATGTTTATGATGTTGCATTTCAGAAATACGTTTTATCGAAAGCACACCCGGATTGGAATGTCCATGCATACCTGATGCTTGCAAATAAAAATGCTGTTGCCACAATCGAAGGATTAAATCAGAAATTCCTGTTAAAATCAGTGGATGGGGAGCGAACCATTGTCCAGATTGTAGGTGATGTTTCAAAAGAGAGCTTGGGGAATGAAATACTTATCAGAGTTTGTGTTGATGAACTAATAGATAAAATAATGACCGGGACAGATACTCCCAATCCCTCGGAACAATCCTTTGCTGATTTCGTCCACCAATTGGCTGATAGATATGAGAGTGACGAGAAGATAGTTGTACCAATCCACAAAGACTGCAAAATATGTGAATTTCAGGCTACACCGGAAGAAGAAGCCGAGGGTAAAACATCCGGACTGAAGGAGTGCTGGAAACATCAGCTTGGCTGGGATGATGGGATGTTCCGACAGCCATGGATTCTTGATATCTGGGACTTCAGGAATAAGAAAAAACTGATGGATACCGGGATTTACCTTATGCGAAATATCAATAAATCGCATATTGGTGACGTTAAATCTTCAATTAATGGTAATCTGTCCAGAACTGAGAGACAATGGTTGCAGGTAAGAAAAACTGTTGATGGAGACAACACACCTTATATTAATACTGAAGGATTGCGAAAGGAGCTTGAATCATTTACCTATCCTTTGCATTTTATTGACTTCGAAACCTCAATGGTCGCAATCCCCTTCTTCAGAGGGAGAATACCATACGAACAAATAGCATTTCAGTTCTCGCATCATACAATTGATGCTGATTTGAAGATTGAACATAAGGGGCAATATATATGCGACAAAGCAGGAATGTTCCCTAACTTCGAGTTTGTACGAAACCTTAAAGCAGAGCTTGAACACGATTCAGGAACAATATTCCGATATGCGGTACATGAAAACTCTGTGCTCAATCAGATATTTGCCCAATTGGAAGAAGCTGATATCAGTGAAGTCCCAGATAAACAAGCACTGATGGAATTCATTTCATCTATCACACATAATAAGAGTCAGACCGGAACAAGAGACATGGTTGACTTATTGGTACTGGTAAAGAATCATTATTACCATCCAAGGATGGGTGGCTCAAATTCCTTAAAATATGTTCTCCCGGCAGTTTTAAACTCGTCCGAGTATCTACAAGAGAAGTATTCTAAGCCAATCTATGGCAGGAATTCAACCATTAAAAGCTTGAATTATGATGATGGCTGGATTTGGTTGAAGAAGGATGAGCAAGGGGGAATCATTAATCCATACGAACTCCTGCCACCACTCTTTGAAGGAATCGATGATGACCATATTGACGACTTCCTCATGAAAAGCGACATAAGGGAAGGTGGAGCAGCAATGGTAGCATATGCCAGAATGCAATTTGCCGAAATGTCTGAATTAGAGAAGAAGTCAATAATAAATGGCTTATTAAAGTATTGTGAATTGGATACACTGGCAATGGTTATGCTCTGGGAGTATTGGTATAACATAGTTTATATATAAATCCCACGTTAAAATCATTAGTTGGTAATGTTCCAGATGAATCTGGCTTCAGAAAGAAATTTCGTCTCCATCAAGGCTGGTGGAGAACATTCGTCCTGAATGAACCTGAAGGCGTGTATAAGGATTCCAAAGGTAATTGTGCAAGTGTATGCAATCGCATTAATAACGGTAAAATTTCTCTGAAAAACTCCCTTTCAAAAGACATCTCGGATGAAGCTGCAAATGCTTTAAGGAACAAATGCAATTCGCTTTTCATAAAGAGTTACAGGATTAATGAAGGATTGACGCAATCTGAGTTCAGTGAGATTGCTGATGTTCATGTCAACTCCCTTCAAAGATTCGAAAAAGGCAATCTGAAGAACATAAAGCTGTTAACCCTATTCACCCTGATTGATGCTACATCAATGTCCTTATCAGAGTTTTTCCAGACAATTGAGTAAATAATTGGTTAATAAAACATCATGAGTGCATCAGGATGTCTGATATTAATTTGATAAATTTCGACCTGTACATAAATATCAATCTTTATGGAATCAGGTCGCATACAGAACCTAAGCACCGATTATAACTACTCAACAGTACCAACTAAAATACTGAATGATAATAGATTGTCAGCTACAGCCAAGGGTATACTGGCTTTTCTTCTGAGTCTGCCCAAGAACCATAATATCAACAAGAAAGACCTACCAAAATATTTTAAAGAAGGGTACTTTGCATTAAACAATGCATTCGAAGAACTTGTTAAACACAGGATTATCCACAAAATTGAAGTTCGGGATAAGAAGGGACATTATAAAGGTTACGAATATGTCGTTCATGAGTTCCCCAAAAAGAGGCATGGAGACCAGAAAAAGGTAATACCGAATCGTAGTATCCGCAAATCGGTGGAGAATAATTCGGAAGTCAAATTAGTTAACCAAATTTTTAATGAGGACTGCCTTGTAACAATGAGTAAGATGCCAGATGAATTCATTGATATGGTGCTGACAAGCCCACCCTACGGAAGCATTAGGCATTACAACGGCAACAATAAGTTTGAGTTCGAGAAAATTGCGGTTGAATTAACACGGATAATCAAGACTGGGGGTATAATCGTTTGGGTGGTGGGAGACGAAGTGAAACATGGTTCAGAAACGGGGACACCATTCAAACAAGCATTGTTTTTCAAAGAGCGATGTGGATTACGAATTCATGATTCGTTAATCTGGAATAAGAATACATGCACTTACCCTGCTAAACCTAATGGATTAAGGTACAGCCAATGTTTTGAGTATATGTTTGTGTTTTCAAAAGGCGCACCAGCTGTTGTCAACCTCATCTGCGATAAACCTAATCGTTGGGCTGGTACAACAAACTTTGGTCAAAAGACTGACAGGAATGAAAACGATGAACTTATTCCTGTGAAGAAATTCAAACCGATTCCGGAATATTCACCCCGAACAAATATTTGGAGATATGTTACTGGAAATGGGTATTCAACAGAGGATAAATTTGCCCACCAGCATCCTGCAATCTTTCCGGAACAACTTGCCAGTGACCACATTTTAACATGGACAAATGAAGGGGATATTGTTTATGATTGTTTTGCAGGTTCAGGAACAGTACTGAAGATGTCAAAACAACATGACCGGAAGTATATCGGCAGTGAAATTGTCAAAGAATATTGTGAAATTATCGAGAAGCGGATGCAATCATAAAAAGCATTTATTATGAACACATTAATCGACCAATTTGTAGAGGTATTTGCCGAGAATGAATATAAGTCTGATGCTAAGCAATACTGCGAGTTGAATGGGAAGTCTTCCCCGAAGGAATTAAAGGATTATCTTGAAAAACATTTTCGGATATTTAAACGAGAATATCTTGGTGTCAACCTAGAAAGAAAGGATGATTTATACAGCACTATGCTTGCAAGTCATAACCGAATACTTACTGATTTCAGCAAAGCATATAAAGAAGTAATGTACTCGAATAATTCTGCATTGAAAGAATTATTTAATGTTAAACTGATTGTTTTAAAAGAATTTAATGAATTCCTTAACTCAAACCCAACTGATGCTGAACTTACCGCAACTGATACCGTCTATTATTATACTGTTACAAATGATTTCAAAGATAAGTATGATATATACCTTAATAATTTATATTACGGACTAAAAGACGATTTTAACTATATCAATTGCACTCCAGTTCAGTTTAAAATGTTATTCAGACCAGAGGGGAAAAAAAGAATGAAAACTCCTGAGCCAATAATATGGTTGGCTGCTTACAGTTACTTATTGCATTTTATTAAATGTTTAGTGGATACAGGATTTATCCCAAACACAAAAAAACCTTCTTTCAACGTCATCGCAAGAAATATTTTCTATGAGAAGGAGAATGGGAATTATTTTAAGCGCAGTGGCAAAAAAAGAGATGTTAAAGACCTATCCAAGTCTCCCTATATCGATATCCAAAACATGGTTGACGAAAAATTGAAGATAAAGACCCGACTTTAAGTCAATTTGGGAAAAGTATTTTCCACATTTTTTACGCTTATTAACCCAGACTTCCTCTCAATTACCTGATTTTATGCCCAACCATTGACCCGACTATTGCTAATAGTCGGTTGATGCTGGTTTGCCCTGTCTCTACATTTGTCTCATTATTAACCAATAAAAAAGTTTAAAATGAGAAAATCAAAAATTGAATGGACAGAGCAAACGTGGAATCCTTCGGCAGGTTGTACTAAAATAAGTCAAGGCTGTAAAAATTGTTATGCTGAAAAAATGGCTATCCGTTTACAGGCTATGGGTGTAGAAGGGTATGAAAACGGATTTAAATTCAATATTGTCCCAAGCCGTTTGAACGACCCGTATAAAAGAAAAATACCGACAGTGTATTTTGTTAATTCTATGAGCGATATCTTCCATAAAGATATGCCTGAGGAATATTTGGATAGAATTTTCGAAGTCATAGAAAATACGCCTCACCACACCTATCAAATTCTAACAAAGAGAGCCGATAGGATGTATGATTATTTTTCAAAAAACCCTGTGCCTTCGAATGTTTGGCTTGGTGTAACGGTAGAGAACAAGCAACAAGGTTTGCCACGAATTGATAGACTGAGGCATTTAAAAGCAAAGCTGTTATTCTTATCTATAGAACCACTTTTGGAAGATTTAGGAACGATAAACCTTACTAACATAGGTTGGGTAATCGTTGGGGGAGAAAGCGGAAACAGAGCCAGACCAATGGATAAAGAATGGGTAGTAAATATTAAAAAGCAATGCGAAACCGAAGGTATTGCATTTTTCTTCAAACAATGGGGTACTTGGGGTGAAGATAAAGTGAAACGAAGTAAGAAATTGAACGGAAAAGAACTCGAAGGCAAAATCTGGCAACAATATCCCAAAATTATTGAACAGCAATTTGAAGTGATATAAGTTTTGGCGGGAATTCCGAGAATCTTCATCATGAAAGTTCTTAACTAACAGAAAATCAAGACCAATATTTCAGGAACAATATCATGGTAATAATCAGATGGTATTATAATGGGTAGACAAGTAGACGAGTTGAAATGCCAATTGCAAACATATACGGAACAGTGACAGTCATTTTAAATGACACTGATTTCCACTGTCACTGTTTCAATTCCTGTTTAAACCTCACTTTTATCTTGTCTACCTGTCTACCCCCCCAAAAAAAAGATAAAGATTATGATGCAAAAAATGGCTTTTACTTTTTTTCTGAGTATTTAGTTACAGAAGGGGGCAATATGCTCCCCCAAAAATTACATTAATTTAATCCTTAGTAAAATGAAAAAGATTAAAAAACAACAAGTTGTAAAAATGAACCTCTCTCTTGACCGTGAGTTCTTTGAACTGCTTCAGGAGAAAGCAAAACAAGACTATGTGCGAGTAGCCACATGGGTAAAGCAGTACTTGATGAAGAGTCTGCTTGAAAAAAATAACGATGATTCTAATTGTCTAACTCAAAATGGAAATCGAATGGGACTTTGATACAGATGTTAAAACAGATGGGAACTTAATTGTCCCAGTAGAAAACAACATAAAGATTGACCCGCAAGAGTTTGGACTGTCAATCATACCAGTGGCAATAAACAAGATACCAATTATCAAGTCTTGGTCGGAGTACCAGAGAAAAATCGCCCCGATATCACTCTGGCACTCACATTACATCAACCAAGGCACTGTTGGCATAATAACCGGGAAAGTTAGCGGCAACCTTGAATGTATCGATATCGACATAAAGAATGACCCGCAGAAATCTATTATTGTTGAATTAACCAACCTTATCCCCTTAGACTTAACTAAAAGGATAATAGTCCAGTCAACGCCAAGTGGTGGTCTACATTTTATTTACAGATGCCCAGAGGCAACGATAGACAGGAATCTTAAACTTGCCCTGCATTCCGACCAGTCGGTGATAATTGAAACTCGTGGAGAGGGTGGTTACTTCTGCACGAGTAAGGTAAGAAACAAGATTATGCGTGGGGTTCTTGACCTTGAAAACCTTCATGTCGAAATTCCAATCATTACAGTTGAAGAGAGGAATTTTCTTCTTGATACCGCAAGAAGCCTCACCCGGTATTTTCCACTGCGTGATACCTCAAAGAACGGTGAATCATTCGTTTACAGTGAACCTGCAATAAATGAGTTCAATAATAAATACCTGATTGTTGAATTATTTGAAAAGCATGGATGGTCTGTTGTAAAGGAAGATGACCATAAGGTTTATCTTCTCAGGGATGGCTCTTCAGCAGCACATTCGGGATACTATTTTAAAGACAGTAAAACATTTTTCTGCTTTAGTACCTCAACTGAATTCCAGCCAGAGAAACCTTACAATCACTTTCAGGTGCTTCAGGTTCTGGAAGGGAAGAACGATTTCCGCACAACACTTAGATTACTGAAGAATTATGGATATGAAGTAAAGGCAAAAACTGATAAGATAAGTTCAGACGACATAGCTGGGTATCTTAATGCACAAGGAGTCCGGTATGACTCATTTATCCAAGACCTTACTCTTAATGGTAAAATCATCGAGGAACTGGACTATAATACTTTGTACATCAACTTGAAGAAGTATTTCGACAAGGAGATTCCAAGAACACGGTTTGAAGAAACTATTAAGTCGAATTATATCACTGCAGTCAATCCGATAATTGAATTCATTGAAACAAATAAAGGCAGAAAACCCGCAGGGACATTTGAGAAATGGCTGGATTGTATCGTGTTGAAGAATAAATCCATAAACAAGGACATAATCTTAAAGTACCTGAAGAAATGGTATATCGGAATGATAGCTCAGGCACTGGGATATGAATATCCAAACGAGTTCTTCCTTACCCTAATCTCAACTGAACAAGGCATCGGTAAAACCACCCTGCTCAGAAATTATACCCTTCCAAAAGAATTACACAGTTACCGGAAAGAACATTCTCTGAGTTTTGATGATGATTTCAAGGTGTTAATGTCACAGGCTATGTTAATCGTAGATGATGAAATGGACGGTAGAACCTACGAAGCTGATAAAACCTTCAAAACTGTGCTCAGTACTAAAGAGTTGACCATGCGAAGAAAATATGACCGTAGAATTTCAACGATTAAACGAAGATGCAGTTTTGCCGGAAGCGGAAACAATTTGTTTGTTGTAAGGGAACAGCAGAACCGCAGAATCATTCCTCTTGAAATCGAGAAGATTCATTTCAAAGAGCTTGCGGCTATTGATTACACGGATTTGTTTATGGAAGCCTATAACCTTCTTATAAATGGTTTTCCATACTCATACCAACAAGACAATAAGCAGGAGTTAAAGCAATTATATTCTGACTATGTACAGTATTCAGATGTTGATTTGATATTGGAAGAATATGTGGAGAAACCGGAAACGGTAGGTAATACATTCCTGATAACTAACCTTGATTTGGTAAATGCGTTACTGGGCAAATTCCCCCATGCCAGCAAGCGTATCAATGTTCTGGTAATTGGGAAACTAATGGCTGAATTAGGCTTTGATACAATCAGGAAGGGCAAGAAGCGTGTCACATGCTATGTCATCAGCAAATCCAGTCGTATAGTTCAATCCATTGGAGATGATACTCAGTCTTGGAGAATTACTTATAATGAGTTAATGAATTAAATCTGGTTAATATGTGGATTCTTAAAGCTGAAATGCAGGGATTATGAATGTCCCTGCATTTTCAGTTATTAGACTATTGCTCTAATATTCAATGAAACCAATCATTCAATAATTCTTCTTCTGCAGTGATGTTTTACAAAAATCAATTGCTAAATTTGACATACTTGTCTAATCAACAAAGTCAAAATGAAAAGTATGATGTTTGGCAGTTACCTGAAGCAGATTCGGGAACAGAAAAAGATACCTCAGCGTAAGGTTGCCCATCGTTTAGACATTGATACCAGTACCCTTTCTAAGATGGAGCTTGGAGAGAGGCAAATAAACGTATCAATGATTGAAGGATTGGCAGATGCTCTTGGACTTGACTACAAGGAACTACAAATCAAGTTTATATCCGAAAAAATCCTTCATGATTTTAACAGCCAACCATATTTCAAAGACGCACTTCAAGCGACATTAAAACAATTAAAAGCATAGCATGGTAGAGAAAGGTCAAATCGTCAAGAACCTTATACCTACTGAACCAGTTACAATTAATAAGGTTCAGAAACTTGGTTCGATGGTTTCACTCTCGTTTACCGGGGTGAATACTAACAGGGCAAACACCAAAGTAATATCACTTTCCGATTACGAGAACCTTGAAGTTCTGACCCAAGAAGGTTCGTTTAATTTCAAAGGTGACCCAGTGAGGTTTGCTTTATTTGCCGAAGCTGAAAGAATTAATTCTGCTTACCAGTTTGACCCTCTGTTCGCAGTCAATTGCAGCATCGTTGACCCTTTGCCGCATCAGGTGGAAGCAGTTTATAAGTTCCTGCTACCCCTGCCAAAAATCAGATTTCTACTTGCTGATGATACAGGTGCTGGCAAGACAATTATGACTGGACTGGTCATAAAAGAATTGATGATGAGGGGACTGCTTGGAAGGATACTAATCATCACACCCGGTGGTCTGACGAAACAGTGGCAGGAAGACGAAATGCTCTCGAAATTTAATCTCCAATTCACTCTTGCCAACAGGGGCATGTTCTCATCAGACCCAAACATTTTTCATAATACAGACCGCATCGTTACATCTATCGATTTCATCTCCAGAGAAGATGTTTTGAACGTGGCTCTTAACTCACACTGGGATTTGATTGTGTTTGATGAAGCACACCGATTATCAGCTTACGATTATGGAACTAAGGTGTATAAATCCAAGCGATATCAGGCAGCACAATCCCTTTCACATCAATGTGAACATCTTCTATTGCTAACGGCTACACCACACAGAGGAAGAACCGATACATTTAAAAAACTCCTTCAACTGCTTGACGAAGACATTTTCGCAACCGAAGAAGTAGCAACAACAAGGATTAAGGAACTTGAAAAAAATGGCATCAATAAATTCTTCATCAGGCGACTGAAGGAAGATATGAAAGACTGGCAGGGAAATCCATTATACAAAGACAGATATACTCGTACAGTTGCTTACAATCTGACGCCAGAAGAAAAAGGATTATACGATGCTGTTACCACATATTTGACGAAGAAGAAGGAAGAAGCGAGTGAGTCAAAAAACATTCATGTTTCGTTGGCACTGGCAGTGATGCAAAGAAGGCTTGTCAGTTCAATTTATGCTATTAAAAATACGCTTTACAGAAGATGGAATGCTCTTCAGGGTATTGTTGATGAACTCAACAAGAATCCAAATCTCTGGTCACAACGATACAAACTGGAAGGATTTGATATTGACGGGATAGAGGATTATGATGAACTGAATGATGAAGAAAGAGATGCCCTTGAGAACATCCTTTCTGACCCGAAGAAATTCAGGTTGTTCACCACTGCCACAAGTGTTCAGGAAATTTATGAGGAAGCGAAAGAAGTTAAACAACTGTTCGATATGGCTGATAACCTTTACAAAAGGAATCAGGAAGAACAGAAATTCAAGGAACTTCAAAAGCTATTGATATCGCAAAAAGTAATTGACGGAGAAAAACTTGTCATTTTCACTGAACACAAAGACACATTAATTTATCTCGAAGAAAGGCTTTCAAAAAGCGGTGGATATAAAGTTGTGACAATACATGGTGGTAAAGCAGTTGATGAAAGAAGAGAGGCACAATGGAAATTTGCCACACCAGATGCGCAAATACTGATAGCAACAGATGCAGCAGGAGAAGGTATTAATCTTCAATTCTGCCGATTACTAATCAATTGGGACATCCCTTGGAATCCCAACAGGCTTGAACAGCGCATGGGGAGAATTCATAGGTTTGGTCAGAAGGAAGATGTGCTGGTTTTCAACGTTGTTGCAAGTAATACAAGAGAAGGCAGGGTACTTGAAACACTACTCACCAAACTTGATGTCATCCGAAACAGTATGGGCGATGACAGGGTATATGATGTTATTCAGGATGTCTTATCGGAAGTCAGTCTGGATGAGGTCATGAATTCAATATTTTCTGGTAAGCAAAGCAAATTGGATGAATTTCTTTCGCAAGATGATGAGCAATTAAAGGCACAATTCAAGGAAAAAATAACAGAACAAAAAGAGAAGCTGGCTCACAGTACAATTGATTTTAAAGATGCACGCATACTGAAAGAACATTCAGATGAAAAACGTCTACAGCCAATTTATATCCGTTTGTTCTTTGAAAAAGCATTTAAACACATTGGTGGGGAATTCACAGAAATCCGGAAATCCATTTATCGAATTGATAAACTCCCTGATATTCTGGCTCAGGCACTAAGACATGATTATAACATTTTTGCAGACACAATCAGGCAAATACAATTCTGCTTTGATAAACAGGTTTTCCTTGAATATTTAAATATCGGAGACTTGGGGAAAGTGCATTACATAAACCCAAGCAATCCAGTATTTGATAGTCTTGTGAAAGTAATCCGCAGCCAGTTTCGGGAAGACATGCTTAAAGGCACAGTGCTAATATCTCCCATCGATAAGGAAGACTATTTCGCATTTTTTGTTAAGTCGCAAATTACTGACAATCGTCCGCATAAGGATACCGATAGCATAGCTGATGAAAAACTTATGCTGGTGCAAAAATCAAACAGTGGAGCTTTTCAAATCACATCACCTGCCAAGTTTATTGATTTGCATCCGCCTGCAATGTTTACTAAACCAATTGAACCACCACCTGTGATTAATCAAGAAGCTGTTGTGGAATGGAGTTTCAATGCCATAACTCTTAGCCAATTTGAAGAAACCAAGAAGCGGGTAATTGATGATACCGAAAGAAGAAAAGATTATCTGGAAACTGCTTTCACTCATGTCATAATGGATATGCAAATTGATATTCAGGAACTGCAGGGGAAGGTTTTGATTGGTGACATGAAAGCACAGGAAAAAATCTTAAAAAAACAGGAACGCATTAATGAACTAATCGCCAAGAAAAAGAGTCGGTTGGACAACCTTGACCTTATGACACAGCTATCACCAAAAGCACCAGAAGTGCTTGGATGTGCATATGTCGTGCCATTGTCTCAAGTTGAGTACCAAAACGAATACGGCATGAGCAGGGATGACGAAGTGGAAGCAATTGCAATGGATGTTGCGATGAAATATGAAATTGAAAATGGTTGGCGACCTGAAGATGTTTCAAAAAACAATGAAGGTTATGATATTCGCTCGACCAGTCCAGATGAATTTAAGCGTTATATCGAAGTTAAAGGACGAAGTGGTGAAAGTGGTGTAATGCTCACAGAAAATGAGATGAATAGGCTGGCTCAGTTAGGTGATGCTGCATGGCTTTATATAGTCATGAATTGCAAGACAACTCCCCAATTATACCGAATCCAGAACCCAGCCAATACATTGAAATTTGAATTGAAATCAAAAGGTGTCCAATACTTTCTTCCAATGGAAGAATGGAAACAGAAAATTAATTAAAGAATGGAACAACCGAAAAAGCTGATTGAAGTTGCTATGCCGATTAAAGAAATATCGGCAGAAAGTATAAGAGATGATAGGATTCAACATGGGCATATCTCCAGTCTTCATAAATGGTGGGCAAGAAGACCACTTCCTGTGTGCCGTGCAGTAGTATTTGCGAGTTTAATACCTGACCCATTGGATAAAAATTGTCCTGTGGTTTTCAGAGATACAGTAAGACTATTACTTGGTAAATCTAATAATAGTGGCGACCCTTATAAACCCTATGATGACATACCATACACGTCAGCAAATGATAAAATGGATGATAATCTAAGAAATAGGTTATTGATGTTTATTGGCAAGTTCTCGGAAAGATATATATTAAATGAAAGACACGGAAAAAAGACTGATGCAAAAGACCAATTGAGTGATGCAAGTTTAATAAAATGGGATAATAAGAATAACAAAGAAATTATTGAAAAGGCACAAAAATTAATTTGGGTCTCACATAACTCGGATAGTGGATTAGATGTAACTTCTCTTCTCAAACAATTTGACCTCTATAAAAAGTCGATAAAGGAAGCTGAAGAATTACTTTATAATTCTATTGACCGACATATCATAAATTCCGACATACTTAAAAAGGAAAAGAATCTGAAAGAAGCCGTTAATGCATTTTTAGATAAAATGCCAAAAGTTTTCGACCCGTTTGCAGGGGGTGGTGCTATTCCGTTAGAGGCGGCACGCTTAGGATGCAGAAGTTACGGTAACGATTTAAATCCAATTGCCCATATAATTCAAAAAGGAAGCCTTGAATTTCCACAAAAATTTGGGAAACCAATATCTTACAGCAAATTGGAGTTTGTAAAAAAATACCCTGAAGAAGATTTCAATTCAATTCCAAGTGAATACAGAATAATTGCAAATGGTCGTATTATTGGGATTAGGATACCCAATAGACTCAGTTACGATGTGGAGTATTACGTAAAGAAAGTTCTTAAAAGTGCTTGGGAAAGAATTAGTCACTATTATCCTAATAATGAGCGTGGTGTAAAACCAATTGCATATTATTGGGCAAGAGTAGGAACGTGCATAAATCCTACATGTCGTGCTGAAGTACCACTGCTTAGACAGTTCTATTTAGCTGCAACTGAACGGAAAAAGATTCATTTAAAACCCATAATCAACGGTAATCAAATAAATTTTGAAATAAGAAATGGAAGAATTGATGAGATAGGCTGGATTGATAGAGGAAATCTTACGTGCCCATGTTGTCATAGTGTAACTGATATTAATGCAATCAAAGAGCAGTTCATTAAAGGTTTGACAAAAGAACGGTTATTAGCAGTTATCTGGGATGGTGAAAAAGGAAAAGAATATTCTCTTCCCATGAAAGAAGATTTAAAAATCCTTGAAACATTGCCAGATAATATAGAAGTACCTTCAGAATCGATGCCAGTGCAATATACACAAGCATTACCATGTTGTACATGGGGATTTGAAAAATGGGGACAATTATTTTCTAAAAGACAATTAATTGCTTTGCAAACAATTGTAGATGAGTTAAATAGGTTTAAGACTAATATTTATAAAGAGGAAGACGATTATTTAAAAGCAGTATTTACATACCTTGGAATATGGTTAGATAGATTAGCTGCCAGAATGACAACATTTGGATTAATTGACCTCGGTGGGGAGAAAATTGTTGACTTATTCGGAAGACAGGCAATACCTATGGTTTTAGATTATCCTGAATTTAATATTTTCAATCTTGAGCAGGTTTCTTGGATATCTAAGGTCATTCAATCAGAAGGAGTATTTCCTTTCTCCACTGAGGTAATAAATACATCAAGTGGGAACAAAACTCAGTTTGGTAATAAAGAAATATCTGCTGTAATAACTGACCCACCATATTATGATGCGATTGCATATGCAGATTTGTCAGATTTCTTTTATGTATGGTTAAAAAGAGTATTAAATGATGTTTATCCATTTAACTTTTCTACGCCTCAAACCCCTAAGTCAGAAGAGTGCACAGCATTAAGGCATCATCATAATAATGACCTCGATAAAGCAAAGGAACATTTCGAACATAAACTTCTCGATATCTTCGATGCTATCGAACAACAGACAAACCATATAGTAAGCATCATGTTTGCACATCAAAGTACTGAAGCATGGACAACTTTGTGTAATTCTATCCTTAATTCAAGGATGAATATCACTGGAAGTTGGGCGATAGACACAGAAAAAAAGGGTGGTTTGAAAGAAAAAAAAGCATTTCTCTCTTCATCAGTCACTGTCTCATGTAAACCTTCTCAAAGAAAGGGATTCGCAAGCTATCAAGATGTTAAGAAAGCTATTAACATAACGGTATCAGAAGAAGTTAATAAACTTTATGCTTTAGGACTGAGAGGTGCAGATTTATTAACTGCATGCTTTGGTCAGGCAGTAAGTGAATTTGGTAAATATGAAAGAGTCGAAAAAGCAGATGGGAATGAGGTAACAATTAGTGAATTACTCGAAATGGCACGAGAGAGCGCATTTAATGCACTTCTAAAAGGATTTGATGGAGATGACTTCACCAAATTCTACATTGGTTGGCTTCAATTATATGGGTTTTCGGAAAGTGATTTCGATGATGCTGCAAAGTTTGCACGTGTTGGGTTGACAATAAACGTTGCTGATTTATTTGCGCATAATCTGTTTATTAAGAAGGGAAATAAGCAAGAATTAGCAGGTTATACAGAACGTCTGAAGCTAAATCATCGAATCGGTGAGGGTAGTCACAGTTTCATTATTGATTTTGTCCATAAAGCGATGGTTTTATATGAAGGAGCAAACAGGAATGCTTTACTTGCATATATAGCAAAAGTTGCTGCCACTCCAGATAATTCATTTTGGCGAGTAGTTACCTCGCTATGCGAAATATTACCACAGGGTAGTGATGATTATAAACAGGCGTCTGGTCTTTTATTAAATAAAGACAGCCTCATTCGTGAAAGTAAAAATATTCAACAATCAACTGGCGCACAAGGTCAATTGTTTTAATATCATATTGAAATGACAAAGGAATCACTTTTTAAAGCACTTGGTTTATTCATTGAAGCATTCAGACCATACATAGTATTAAAACTCACAGAAAAAGCTGGTGATAAATGGGACAAATGGTTTTATGAGGCGTTAAGCGATGGTCAAAAGGAAAATTGGGATTTGGGCATCGGGAATGGGACTCCACCTGTAAATCTGATTGATTTTCACCATCTGAAATCATTTGCAATCAAGTACAAAGAGTTATTAAAGCCAGATTTTGGGAAGGACACAAGCAAACTTCCAACATGGCTTCAGGAAATAGCAGATGTAAGGCATAAATGCAACCATTTTCAGGAAGTAGAGGAACGTGATATACGCAGGGCATTTGACAATATGGTTGATATAGCCAACATTTTAAAATTAAAAGAATTAAAAGTTGAGATAGAGCGGCTTCAAAAGGGTGAGGCAGTGGAAGTAAAGGCTAAGGAAGTAATGACCTCACAAGGTTTAGTACCATGGTTTAAAAATGTAACACCACATCTTGACATTCGACAGGGTAATCTTGATGAATCGGTATTTGCTGCTAATCTTGCAGAAGTTGTCCTTGGTCATGGAAGAGAAGTATACCAGAATCCGAGTGTATTCTTTTCAAAAACGTATTTCACAGAGGGTCTGAAAAACATCGCTAAGAGAGTTATTAAAGGCTTAAATGGTGAGGAAGATGCCGAAAATAGGGTAATTTCATTGCAAACAGGTTTCGGAGGTGGGAAGACCCATACACTTATCTCACTCTATCACATAGCAAAATCAGGCAAGAAACTTGGTAATTTACTACATACAGAAAACCTATTGGATTATATTGGCAGACCCGATTTTGACCATGCTTCAGTTGCCGTCTTCACGAATAGAACGAATGACCCAACACAGGGAAGGAAGACAGAAGATGGATTGACCATTCGTACTCTTTGGGGTGAATTAGCATATCAATTGGCTGGCAAAGCTGGCTATGAAGTTATCCGACCAAATGATGAGAACAGAACCGCACCCAAAGGTCTTTTTAAAGATGTTCTGAAGAAAACAGACAATGCTCTTATTCTTATTGATGAACTGGCTGATTACTGCGTTGCAGCATCTGGCGTTCAGGTTGGTGGAGCATCGCTTTCAGACCAGACAATATCATTTATTCAGGAATTATCTGAAACTGTCGCAAGTATGAATAATTGTGTTGTAGTAGCAACACTTCCTGCATCGGTTGAAGAGGTAGCCAATTCTGATAAGGCTGCACAAATTCTAAACAGCCTGTCAAGTAGACTTGGAAGAGTTGGTGCAGATACCAAACCAGTGGCTGACGAGGAAATATTTGAAGTTATACGGTACAGGTTATTCGAAAACATCGGCTCTTCAGATGTGATTAATAAAGTTGTAAGTAAGTACTCTGAACTTTACACTGAATTAAAATCTGAAGTTCCAGATTATGCACCTCGCTCAGAATATAAGGAACGCATCAAAAAATCATACCCATTTCATCCAGAATTAATTGATGTGTTTCGCATTAAATGGGCAAGCAATCATAATTTTCAGCGTACAAGGGGTGTATTAAGACTTTTGGCATCGATTGTCACTGACCTCTGGAGAAGGCAAGAATCGCTGACAGGAACGAATGCATTAATACATACTTCTGATGTCAATTTTGCAAATCTCGATGCTTTGTCAGGTCAGTTAAAGAAACTCTACGGTAACGGTTATGATGCTGTTATAACGGCTGATGTATCAGGTAAGAGTTCGAATGCATTTCGTATCGATAAATCAAAGAAAGAGTTGGGTGATTACAATTTGGCTGAAGGACTGGCAGCTACGATTTTACTTGGAAGTTTCGGAAGTACTGGTTCAAACAAGGGGACGAGCGTTCAGGAACTTAAATTAGCATCCATCAAGCCAAATTCATTTAACCATAACAATATTCATACTGCTCTTGATTTACTGGAAGAAAGTGCACATTATCTATATTATAGCACCACGGGACAGAGACGATATTGGTTTCACACAAAGCCTAACGTGAACATCCTAATAAACCAAGCAAAAGGCGATGTGTCAAATCCTGATATTGAAACAGACATAATAAGAAGACTTAATGAAAAGTCAAGAGGAATTCAGCTTTTTAATGTCATTGTCAATCCATCTGAAGATATTCCAGAACAGCAAAAACCGACTCTGGTCATCTTGCATCCTAAGTATCTGGCAAATCCAGACCAATTAAATGGGAATACAAAGCCTGTTATTGAAAAGATTGCAACCAAAAAAGGAAATAGCGAAAGAATATATCGTAACACCATGTTGTTCCTTGTGTGTTCCGAAGTAACATATGGGAAACTTCAATCGGATGTGCGTGAATACCTCGCTTGTTCCAAAATACGTGGCGATTATGCAAGTCAGTTGGAGAAAGAACAGAAGGAAGATATTGACCGCAGGATAAAAGAATCGTCAAATGAAAGTGACAAATCACTGGTGGCAGCATATTCTATTATTGTCAAACATTCTGTTAAGAATGGCTTCGAGAAGCTGCTTTTAAGGCAGTTTAAGGATAGTTTGGACAGTCAGGTGAATAACAACGTCATTTCGTTATTAAAAGAGGAAGAATGGCTGCTGGATTCAGTCGGACTTAATATTCTTCGGTCGAATAATCTTCTACCAACTGTTGAAAATCCAATAAAAACAAAGGAAGTTTATGAAGCATTTATACGGTTTGATGACAAGCCAATGATATCCGGAGTAAGTGCAGTTCAAACCAGCCTTCTTAGGTATTGTACTAATGGTGAGTTTTGTATAGCAACTGGGGACGGTAAGGAATTTACCCACGTATATTACAAGGAAATAGTCCCCTATTTTGAGGTGACCAACAATTCATATTACCTTCTCGATAAAAGCCTGAAACCTGTTCCAGTAATTCCTGAACCAACTACACCTGATGGGAAAATTCCAGAAGGAGATGGTGGAACATGTCCTGTTGATGAACCCAAAGGAGGAAAAATGGGTGAGAAACCAGATACCATTAAGAAGTTTAAATCAATCACCGTTTCGGGTAAAGTTCCTGTTGAAAAGTACCATGAACTATTTACCTGTTTTATTACACCATTTGCTATGTCAGGAAACAAGTTGGACATTGATGTGAAATTCAAAATCAAATCCACAGAAAGCAGTCCTTTGGATGAAACGAAACAACAATATAAGAATGCAAAAGAGGCTGCAAAACAGTTAGGACTGGAGTTTGAAGAAGACCAATAAGAAGACTGAAATATTTATTCATTATGGATAAGATAAAGTTAACTTACCCAAGAATCTTCCAAATCAGCGAAGAATTTGCAGGTCTCTTAAATGATTATTGCTTTGAGGATGATAGTTATAAACACTGGGAATTAAAAGATTTCAGGACTTTTGTTGACAAGCACTACGATGATTTGGTACTTGGAGCAATTGAGGAAGGAATGATTATGCCTTCTGAAAAAAAGTACTTTAAGACTAATGTCGGTGACCTTCATGAAGCAATAAAAATGAAAACCATTGAAATTCTGAAAGTTTTCATTACTCGTAGAGCAGATAATACTTGATAATAAATGATATTGGCAATAATATTAGTTTAACCAAATTGCTCAAATGTACATCTCTAACATGACTCATTTCCTTGACGAACAAGGAAACATCCCAAAACAGATGCCCAAGGAAGCCAGAGAGCTTGCGAATTTTCTTGCATTGGTGGTTGATTCAACGACAAAGACCTGTCCACTTACTCTGACAGCAACCGAAATCAGGTGCTTTAATAAAGGTTGTCATGGAACTTTAAACTCTGCATTAAGCAGGGCAAAGGGTGAAATCCGTTGGCATTGCCCGATATGTGATAATGAAGGTGTGATAAGCCATTGGCAGGGGACGAAATGGAATAATATGAGGTAGGCAAATAATTTTCTCTTATCACCAGATAATGACATAGGAATTATGACATGTTTTTAGTTTAAAAATGAAAAGAAAGAAATCACATTCTTCCAATGATTAGAATTCAAAGAGACATTTTTTTACGCAGTTTCAGAGTTATTTCAAATCAATCTTTTGATTTATTTGTTGGTTCTGGTGCTTCTATAAATTCTGGTATACCAACAGGAAATGATTTAATATGGCATTTTAAACGTGAGATATTAAACAGCAAAGGAATCATTGATGGGAAAAGATTCACTGATTTAAAAATTGAAGATAACCGAAGGATAATTCAGGCATATTTCGACCAACGAGGTGACCGGGATATTTCCAATCCCTACTCTTTTTATTTCGAAGAGTGCTATCCTGACCAATTCGTCCGGAAGGAGTTTCTTACGCATTTAGTGAGAGATAAGAAACCATCAATAGGTTTTCTTTGTCTTGCGGCATTAGTGGAAAATCGGAAATTTAACATAGTATGGACGACCAATTTCGATGACCTCATTGAAAAAGCAATTAATGCCCTCAATTATAGGAGTTGTCAAATAGTGTCCCCTGAAAATGCCCCTTCAGTAAGGAGTTTCAATTCCGACATACCAACTATTGTTAAACTTCATGGTGATTTTCGGTACGACCCATTGCAAAATACGACAGAAGAGCTTCAGTCGTTAGAGGGAAGTTTGCATAAATATTTTTTGGATACTTCTCGAAGAAGAGGTCTGATAGTAGTTGGCTATTCCGGCAATGATGAATCTGTAATGAATACCCTTGAAAAAGCATTGGAACAGCAAAACCCATTTCCTAAAGGCTTAATATGGTGTATCCCACGTGACGTTGTACCAAATAATAGACTTATAAAGCTTATAGAGAGAGCCAACGTAATAAATAATCGCTCTGGCTTTTTAGAGATTGACAGCTTCGATTATTTCATGCACGAAGTATATAAATCATGTGAGATAGTAAATGACAGCATTGATTCAATTGCAAAAGAAAGGTTTGAACAGAGACGAAGTTTCAAATTACCCCAAAATAATACTGAAACGATTCCTATACTTTTAAATTCAATTAAGGCAGAACGCTTTCCTAAGAGTGTCCTTTCAACAAGAACAACTATTACAGGAGAAGGTAAATGGAAAAGATTACGTGAACTCATAACAAATACTAATATCGTAGCAGCTTTTGGCAAAAAAGATGTCCTCTGGCTTTTTGGGGACGAAGATGAAATAAGAAAAGTATTCAATGGATTGTTAATTGAAGAATTGAAAATCTCGGATATCCCACAATACTTATTATTTCACACTGATTCGTTTTACTTGGGATTAATTTATGATTTTATTGAACGGTCACTTACAACTGATTATGGATTCTCTCTCTACTCCAAAGGGAGAAGTATTAGAAAATTTTTTCTTGCAGAACTGACAGTAAGTCAAGTTGAAATTGATTCGATTAAAAAATGGAATAGGAACTTCTCAATTCCAAGTGAATTAATCATCTACGAAGCTTTCGAACTAAAAGTCGAATTTGTTTCCAATGAACTCTTTCTATTATTAAATCCAACATTACACATAACCACTAAAGCAGGTACAGAACCATCGAAAATATCTGCCACCTATTTATCAAATGCCATACTTTCAAACAGGTACAATGATAGGTACGGTAGGAAACTTGATTGGTGGTTAAAAAAAATAAAAGAAAAGAATAATCACTTAAATTTCAAACTGGGTGATTTTGAGATAAAGTTGAATGATTACTTTTCAACAGCAGCCATTAAAGTAAAGGATAATCTCTATTGTTTTGAGGGTTATACAAAACTACCAGAACCATTTATCTATTTCCATCATCAGGATGAGTCGTATAAATCTATACATCCCATAAATGGACTTAAAATGTATAGTCCATTAGATAATAGTTTTGGAAAGGGGACTACTCCCCGAAAGATAAATTTGGCAATTATCTCACCAGATTTTGGATTTGAAAGAGTAAAAGCTCACTTGGATTCATTACTTAACGCTGCCTCGCCAATCTGGGAAAAAGAGTATTTGAAGGATTACACGGGATTTGATGATATATATAAGAAACTCCTTATTGTTCCACGCTCTATTCAGAGTGAATACGTAGTATTGTTAAACGGAAACGAAGTTAAGCAATTCTCAATTTTTCAGTTTTATGATTATCTGAAAAGCAAAATAGATAAACTTGCCTCACTAAGTACAGATATTGACTGCACATTAATATATATTCCGGATGTTTGGAAAAGGTTTAGGGAATTAAAAAATGTTGAAACTTATTTTGACCTTCATGATTCCCTGAAGTTATATTGCGTAAAGAAAGGTCTGAAAATTCAGATTATTGAGGACAAATCTTTGAACTATAATGACCAAGCCAAAATTCGTTGGTGGTTGTCATTAGGTTTATATGTTAAAGCGAATGGCACTCCTTGGAAAGTTAAAACAAATAACTCGGAGACTGCCTTTATCGGATTAGGATATGCTATTCGGAATAAATCAAGGAGCAAGGTCGTTTTAGGAAGCAGTCAACTATTTGATGGTAATGGCAATGGATTGAGATTCCTGTTACAGCCAATTGAAAAGCCAATATTTTACAACCGGAATCCCTTCATGAGTAAAGAGGATGCGTTTCGTTTAATCAGTAACATAAGAAACACATATCATAAAATTGACCCAGTAATCGGATTAAAGAAACTGGTTATCCATAAAACAACACACTTTACTGGAGAAGAAATGGAAGGCATTTCAAATGCTCTTGAAGGTATAGATAATATTGAGTTACTTCAGGTACAGCAATTCAGTAATTGGCGTGCCATAAAGTTGATTAAAACAAATTATGCCAAGCATGGGTTTGATGGATATCCAATTGAGCGGGGAACAATTGTACAATTGGATGAATTCAGTTTTCTATTGTGGTCACATGGATTAGTTCAGAACAAAGAACTGAATGGAAAGTATTATCAAGGCAAAAGGGGAATACCTACTCCGCTCCTAATTAAACGTTTTAGAGGTATAGACCCTATTGAAACAGTTGCAGAGGACATTTTAAAACTTACGAAAGTAAACTGGAATGGAGCGGAACTCTATAAAACTTTTCCTGTTACCATTGATTTCGCCAAACGACTCTCAGTAATGGGGAAACAATTGGAAGAATTGGGGAATAAGCCATATGACTTCAGGTACTTTATTTGACAATACTGTATAAAATCCCCTGTTAATAACATTTAGTGAAGGTTAGCTCAATTTGAAAACAATAGAAAATATTGGCTTGTTATTTGGCTTATAAAGAAAAAGACCGTTGTAATTTACTGATTTACAACGGTCTGATTTTTAAAAAGTCGGGGTGAGAAGAGCATTTTTATATGCTATTCGATTGATTATCAATATTTATATTTCCACCATATTTACTAAAATTAGTCTTTTTTCCACCATCCTATTTGTTGAAACCATTTATTTACTTATATTTAGAGTTAATTATTGCTAATATACAAAGTTTCCACCATAATGATAACTCAAGATGATTTTAAGGTAAGGTTGATGTCACGTAACCGAACCAACAAAGCAGGACTTACCAAGATTGAGGTTGAGGTAATGAAATATGAATATGCCGGGAATCGTAAAATACGAAAGTTTGTTGATACATCTGTATTGGTACAACCTCGTAACTGGCAGCAAAAAACCCAAAAGATTAGCAGTAAAGAACCGGATGCAACCAGTAAACAGCAAAGAGTGAATGTTGTATATAGTTCTATTCTCAATTTCGTCAGCACAAAAGGTGAAAATCAGCCGGACATAGAAGGGATCAACTACGACAACCTTAAAGACTTCTTCCCTAATATCAGAGTTAAACGTAAAACCTTGGTGGATTACATTGATGATTACCACAAATTCAGGGTTAAACAAAACACTAAACGAGGAACGACCAAGGAATTTGTAACAGTAAAGAATCGTGTGAAGAATTTCGATGTTTGGAACAAAAAGAAAACTTACCTTGAAAATATAAACATCACATGGTCAAATGAATTTGAAACATATCTGAGAGAAAAAGAATACACAAACGGAACAATTGAAAAAACGTACACAATCCTCTATACGGTATTAAATTATTATTATGAACTAAAGGATGAACTGGATATTGAACTTACCGACAAATTCAAGTCCAGACAATTCAAAAGAGGAAAAAAATCCTGTAACAAGCCTAATCCATTAACATGGATACAGATATTAACGTTAGCGAATCATTCTTTCGATGAACCACACCTGAGAAAAACACAAAAGATGATACTGATACAGTGCCATACTGGGGTAAGGTACGATGATATTAAAAGAATAAAACCTAACAACATTACGAAAGATGATACTCTTAAATTTATTCCGGTAAAAACAGAACACCACGACATAGAAGTCGTACAACCGTTAAATACATGGAGTAAACCTCTGTTTGCTGAAGTTAATAACGATACAAGTTGCTATGATTATACCAACCAGACATATAACAAATACATTGACGACATTTTTGATATTATGCGGGTAAAATATCCGGATGATGGATTTACAACTTACGATAGCCATAATTTCCGGGACACATTTATTTCCAATGCCGTACAGGCAAGTGTTAACTGGAAGTCAATTTTGCAGTGGGTCGGACAAACAAGTTATAAGATAATGGACAGGTATATTCACTTGTCACCGGATTTTGATAAGAGTGAAATGGAGAAGATGTATAAGATAATGATTGTACAGGGTAAAGTAGTGTATTACAGAGAATAAATGTCAAGTTCAAATCATTGTTTATTAGCGAAAATAACTTAACGGTTTGTTATCTTAGTAGTTTTAAATTTATCATTTCATATGAGCGAAGACCAAAAACGACTGCTCCAACAACAACTTTGGAACATTGCCAACACCCTGCGTGGGAAGATGGATGCTGATGAATTCCGGGATTATATTCTCGGTTTCATATTCTATAAGTACCTGTCGGAGAAGATGGAAATTTATGCCAATGGTATCCTCAAAGAAGATAAGTTTCAATATTTGGACATCCCGGAAGATACTGATAAGGGCAGGGAATACATTGAAGCCATAAAAGAAGAATCGCTTGAACGACTGGGTTATTTCCTGAAACCATCAGAATTATTCAAGCAGGTGGCGAAACGTGGTAATGGTAACGAAAAAAATGTCAGTAGTTTTATTATTGAAGATATCCAGAAAATCCTGATAAACATACAGAACAGTACGATGGGAACGAACAGCGAAGAGGATTTCGACCATCTGTTCGAGGACATGGATTTGAATAGTACAAAACTGGGTAAAAGTGCTGAACAAAGAAATGAGGTCATAGCCAAAGTATTGTCACATCTCGACAAGATTGATTTCCAACTGGAACAATCGGAAATTGATGTTTTGGGTGACGCATACGAATATTTAATCGGTCAGTTTGCCAGTGGTGCGGGCAAAAAAGCCGGGGAATTTTACACTCCGCAACAGGCATCAAAAATACTTGCACGGATTGTTACTTTGGGTAAAACACGAATTAAATCAGCATATGATCCAACTTGTGGCTCAGGATCGCTGATACTTCGGTTAGGCAAAGTTTGTGATGTTTTGAAGTTTTACGGGCAGGAACGGAATAGAACCACATACAACCTTTGCCGGATGAACATGATACTTCATGGTGTTCATCATACAAGATTTAACATAAAACTCGAAGATACACTTGAGCATCCCCAACATGAAAAACTTGATGCTGAGGCAGTGGTGGCAAATCCGCCATTTTCGGCACAATGGAGTGCCAGTCCATTGTTCATGTCCGATGACAGGTTCAGCGAATACGGGAAACTTGCTCCCGGATCAAAAGCAGATTTTGCTTTTATCCAGCACATGATATATCATCTGGCAGAAAATGGTACGATGGCTGTTGTTATGCCACATGGAGTACTTTTCAGGGGGGCAGCCGAGGGACATATCAGAAAATACCTGATTGAAGAAAAGAACTATCTGGATGCCGTTATTGGTCTCCCATCGAACATTTTCTACGGAACATCCATACCAACATGCATTCTGGTGTTCAAGAAGTGCCGTGAGCATCCTGATGATATATTGTTTATTGATGCCAGCCAGTATTTTGAAAAAGTAAAAACACAGAATTATTTGCGTGATGAAGATGTTGACAGGATTATTGATACATACGCAAAACGAATCAGCATTGACAAGTACAGTTATGCTGCCAGTCTGGATAAGGTTCGGGAGAATGATTACAATCTGAATATTCCACGTTATGTTGATACATTCGAAGAAGAAGAATCTGTGGATATTAAAGCCGTAGCGAGTGATCTGAAAACACTGGAAGCCGAAATGAAGACCACGGATGAAACCATTGCGGGTTTCTGCAATGAATTAAACATCCCAACCCCGTTTTAGACATGGAAAAGCAAAAGAACATACCGCATTTGCGTTTCCCTGAGTTTGAAAAAGAATGGGATGCTATGACGCTGGGGAACATTGCTATGTTTTCAAAAGGAAAAGGATTGTCAAAATGCGACATTAGTGAAAATGGAGTGACAGAATGCATAAGGTACGGAGAACTGTACACTACTTACAATGAAACAATTAACACTG
>Ga0208196_1000765_pt1 | contig 39076 bp, 38 predicted proteins | sample AD_JPNNA7_MetaG_FD_184443 | JGI IMG/M metagenome (GOLD analysis project Ga0208196, IMG submission 184443) | Active sludge microbial communities of municipal wastewater-treating anaerobic digesters from Japan - AD_JPNNA7_MetaG (SPAdes) (version 2) | ecosystem: Engineered > Bioreactor > Anaerobic...
GCATCCATGTATGATAGAGCTTGGTGATCGGCATCGCATCTCCTTTGGGTAAATTGGTTGTCAAATCTTATTTTACCCAGATTGCCTTTGCCGATCACCTCTCTTTTCTAAACTGTCAGGTAGCTAGCTTAATCAAAGAGGTTCGGCTGCTTCGGCGAGCTGTTTTTGTTGTTGACAAGGCGGGCAAGATTGTTTATGCGGCCTATATGCCAACATTAGGAGACGAACCCGATTACAATGCTGTACTCCAGGCAGCTCAAAGCGCGCTGTAACAGATAAGGAATATTTTGACTGATCCGTGGATGGGGTTTGATTTTTCAGGCATCTCTTTCCCAGATGACATGGGGGATGGAGCTGTACTGACGCCCCCGTTAGAGGTCTCACCATCCAATTATCCTACAGAAGTGCCCATTCTACCGTTGCGGGGTTTAGTGGTTTACCCACAAACCGGCGTTCCGCTTACGGTGGGACAGCCGCGCAGTATTCGATTGGTGGATGATGTGGTTGTAGGCAGCCGCATGATTGGGATGGTAGCGGCTAAAAACCCCGAGTTGGAAACTCCGGGGCCAGGCGACCTGTACGAAGTTGGTGTGCTGGGTATCATTCACCGCTTCTTTCGGGCACCAGACAATACCATCAGGCTGCTGGTGCAGGGATTGGCCCGCGTCCGGGTGGTTGAATACTTGCGCACTGAGCCCTATTTGGCAGCCCGAATTGAGGTGATTCCAGAAGAAGAGGAAACCGGGCTGGAAATTGAAGCCCTGGCCCGAAATGTACGCGACCAGTTCGATCATATTGCTAACTTGATCCCTTCGCTGCCGCGCGAACTGGTCTCTTCAATTTCAAATATTCAAGATCCACTGCAAACGGCTTACCTGATTGCCAACCTTCAGCGAATGGATTTGGAAGACGCCCAGGAGATTCTGGAACTCGACTCGGTTAATGCCAAGCTCCGGAAGCTGGTTGCTATTTTGACGCGCGAAAGCGAAGTGCTGGAATTGGGGCAAAAAATCCAGAACGAAGCCCGTTCTGAGATTGATAAGATGCAGCGCGAGTATTTCTTACGCGAGCAAATGAAAGCTATTCAGCATGAGCTGGGCGAAAACGATGAGCAAGCGGTTGATATTGAGACGTTCAAGGCCAAAATAGATCAGGCGCATATGCCTGAAGAGGCTCTCAAGCAGGCTCGGCGTGAACTGGATCGATTATCCCGCCTGCCAACGGCTGCAGCCGAATACGGTGTGATTCGAACCTATATTGATTGGCTGGTATCCATGCCCTGGGGGATCAGCACACCTGATGACCTGGATGTGGCGCACGCCCGTCAGGTTTTGGAAGAAGATCATTATGGTCTGGCGGATATCAAGGCCCGGATTTTGGAATATCTGGCAGTCCGGCATTTGCGCTCCAGCCGAAAAAACGAGATAGCGCAGCAGACATCCACCGACTCTATTCGCCGGGAACGAGAAGGGGTGATCCTGTGTTTTGCAGGGCCGCCAGGTGTCGGAAAAACCTCGCTGGGAAGATCAATTGCGCGGGCGCTGGGACGAAAGTTCATCCGGGCATCACTGGGCGGAACAAGAGACGAGGCCGAAATTCGTGGCCACCGGCGCACCTATATCGGCGCAATGCCGGGGCGGATCATTCAATCCATTCGCCGGGCAGAAAGTCGGAACCCGGTATTTATGCTGGATGAAATTGACAAGCTCAGTTCTGATTTTCATGGCGACCCGGCTTCGGCCCTGTTGGAAGTGCTAGACCCGGAACAAAACGCAGAATTTAGAGATAATTATCTCGAAGTGCCCTTTGATTTGTCGCAAGTCATGTTCATTACAACCGCAAATCAAATAGAGAGTATTCCGGCGCCCCTGTTGGATCGAATGGAAGTCATCGATCTGACGGGGTACACAGAGCGGGAAAAGATCCAAATTGCGCGCCGCTATTTAATTCCCCGGCAGCTTCGCGAAAATGGATTGCGGCCAGAGGAAATTGAATTTAGCGAAGATGCAATCCAGGCTATTATTCGGTTGTTTACTCGCGAAGCGGGCGTGCGCAACCTTGAACGCGAGATTGGCTCAATTTGCCGAAAAATAGCCACCCGGATCACGGAAGGACAGGAAAAGGATCGTTTCAGCATTACCCCAAAGGTGATTGAGGAACTGCTCGGACGGGCCCGCTTCCTGGAAACAGACGAAATTGTGCGCCGCACGACAATCCCCGGCGTGGCCACGGGGCTTGCCTGGACTCCCAACGGGGGCAGTATATTGTTTATTGAGGCAACCCGCATGCAGGGAGCCAAAGGTTTTACCATCACGGGGTCAATCGGTAAAGTGATGCAAGAATCTGCCCAGGCAGCGTTATCGTATGTCCGGGCGCACGCGGCTGATTATGGCATTGCACCAGATTTTTATGAGACCACAGACCTTCATTTGCATGTGCCGGCAGGGGCGCAGCCTAAAGATGGCCCGTCTGCTGGCATTACCATGGTCACAGCCCTGGTCTCACTGCTTACCGGGCGGGCTGCCCGGCGAGATGTGGGGATGACCGGAGAGATCACATTAAGCGGGCAGGTGCTGCCAATTGGCGGCATCAAAGAGAAGGTTTTAGCAGCGCATCGTGCCCGACTTAAGACGATCATATTGCCAAAAGAAAACGAAAACGACCTTGACGATCTGCCAGAAGAAATTCGCAAAGAGCTGAACTTTGTTCTGGCTGAAACAATCTTAGATGTATTGAATGCCGCATTAGAAGGTAAAGGCTGATTCATCTACAAGACAGGAACAATGATATGAAAGTAATGTTAGTTGAAGACGATTTTACAATGCGAAGTCTATTAAAAACCCTGCTCCAACTGGAGGGGTTTCAGGTTGTCGCAGATTTTGAGATTAACCCTCAGGTTATCCTGGATAAAATGGCAGCGGAGAAGCCCGATGTAACCCTGATGGACGTTCATCTGCGTAATTCCAATGGCATTGAAATTGTCCGCTCTATTCGACAGAACCCTGAATTATCCGGGTTGAAGATCTTGATGAGTTCGGGCGAAGATGTGCGTGATGCATGCGCAAAAGCGGGCGCCGATGGTTTTTTGCTCAAGCCCTACATGCCCGACGACCTGATTAGCTGGATCCGCACACATGGCGGGTAAGGAGAAAACGAGTATGGCCAGAAAGCATGATAATGGGAATTATCAATGGCGGGTAATGGATATCCATATTCACACCCCCGCGTCCAGTGACTTTCAACAACCGGAAGTAACTTATCTGGATATTTTGCAACGCGCCGAAGCGCGCGGCGTGGATATTCTGGGTTTCACAGACCACAATACGCTGCTTGGATATCGTACAATGCAAGAGGAAATTCAAGGGCTGGAACTGTTGGAACGGCTCAATCGTTTAATGCCTAACGAGGAAACGCGGCTGAAAGAATATCGGCGGCTGCTTGGAAAGCTATTGATTTTGCCCGGGTTTGAATTTACGGCGACTTTTGGTTTCCATATTTTGGCGCTCTTCTCCCCCCGCAAGCCCATTCGGGAAATCGAGCACCTGCTTCTTTCATTGAATATTCCATCCGACTCACTCGATGAAGGATCGCAAACCGTTGGCGCATCCAGTGATGTCTTGCAGGCTTATCGACTGATCAACGAAGCTGGTGGGCTCGTTATCGCGGCGCACGCCAACTCGAGCAATGGCGTTGCAATGCGAGGTTTCAACTTTGGCGGACAGACAAAAATTGCCTATACGCAAGACTTTAATTTACACGCGCTGGAAGTTACCGATTTAGATCAAAAAGGGCCGCGAACCACGGCGACTTTTTTCAACGGTACTAAGCCAGAATATCCTCGCCGGATGCATTGTATTCAAGGGTCAGATGCGCACCGCCTGACCACTGACCCGCAGCGAAAAAAGAATCTGGGCGTTGGCGATAGAACTACCGAGGTGCTCATCCCCGAATTGAGTTTTGAGGCGATCCTGGATTTATTCAGGAGTAATGATTTCTCACGGACCCGCCCACGGCGCCAAAAAGAAGAACCCGCCTACGATTTTATTCAGGCAGCGCTGGAAGAAGGCGCCAACATCATTCAGGACTTTCACGAGAGCATGACCGTTCGCAGCGGCAAGTTATATGCTATTCTGGCAGATGTCTGCGCGTTTGCTAACGTCAACGGCGGGACGCTTTATATTGGCCTGGCCCAGGATCCGCACAAACCGCCTGTTGGAGTCCCGGATCATGAAACGGCGATCAGTCAACTGGAGCGCGAAATCAGCAATCGGATCAGCCCACCGCTGAGTTGTACTGTTGGGCTGCACGAATTTCGCAGCAAGAAGATCATTCGTATCCTTGTGCCGCGCGGAGATGATCCGCCCTATGCGGTTGACGACAACAAAATCTATGTTCGTGATGAGGCGGAAACTGGTTTAGCTGTGCGGGACGAAATTGTTGGGCTGGTGGCGCGCAGCAAGAGCCTGCAGGCGCTCATTTCTACCCCAGTATTGGTTCCGGTGGAAGAAAAACCCAGTCCCGAAACGTTTGCGGAAATCGAAGAGCTACCATCTGACATTGCTCCGAAGACAGGCGTTGAGGTCTTAAAGCCCGAAGAACGGCAAGGGAAACAGTACTTCACCATGCGGGACCTGCGTAACGGGAACATGGTCAAGAATGTGACCCGAGCATCTGCCCGGCGGTTGTGGCATTACGCAATTACCGAATACACAGAACTGGCCCCCAATCTTGAGCAGGCAAATATTCACTGGGTTGGTGATTTTGGGCTTATCAAAAAGCACCGCCAGGGAAAGCTCGTTTATTTTGACATGGTGCACCGCTCCCCTGCCGGGGTCCGGTATTTCTATGGCGTGACGCACGATGGCATCCATGGACCATGGAAACAAGTTGTTGGAGACGAAGAAGGATAAAGCAGGACTATGCTGCGTGTTGGCATTCTGACTGTTTCTGATCGCTCGGCTCAGGGAATTCGAGCCGATGCATCTGGTCCAGTGCTGAAAGAGGCCATCCAGGCTCAAAATTGGATGGTGACCCATCAACTTGTTGTGCCAGATGAAACGGCTGAAATAATGAATGCCTTAATCCGTTGGTGCGATTCTGAGAATATCGATATAATATTAACAACTGGCGGTACAGGATTTGCTCCCCGAGATGTTACGCCAGAAGCTACACGTGCTGTTATTGAGCGACTAGCTCCTGGATTAACTGAGGCAATGCTCATTGAAAGTTTGAAAATTACGCCACACGCCATGTTGTCCCGAGCAGTTGCGGGTATTCGTGGAACCACCCTGATCATCAATCTTCCCGGAAGCCCCAAAGCAGCTATTGAAAATTTCCAAATTGTTTTACCGGTACTGCCCCATGCCATTGACCTGATCCAGAATAAATCGTCTGCCGAGACCGGGCATCACCTGTCCCCGAGCAAAAAACAGGGCTGACAGATTAACATGCAGAGTCCGATGAAATAGAGGAGTAAAAATGGAAGACAAGAAGCTGTTAAATCTAATGCGTTTTTGGCTATTTGGCACATTTCTGATCGTCTTTGTTGCCAGCACAGTCTACCTGGGTCTCTTTATCAATGTTTGGGAAGCGCTTAAGAACAGCTTCCCAATCTGGGGCATCACTGCGGTACTGTGTGTGGTCTGGTACTTTGTGTACCGGTGGTACCTTGGCCGAAAAGCCAAAAAGTAGGCTCAAATAAGGCAGACTGGCGGATGTGTTTCGCCAGTCTGCTTCGTGTTTAACTAAAGAATCCGGTTTCCAGGGACTCCTCCAGGGGAATATCTCGGCGAATGATTGCTGCCGGGACGCCGCGGGCGCGGGTGCGTGTTAGCGCGGCTGCCGGTGATAAGAGGCTGCCAAAAGAAGCAGGATCAACAAAGACCACTATAGGGCGCAAATCCTGGCGCATGAGCAAATCGAGCGACAGATCTACAGTAGTATCTGTGGCGGCGGTTACCAGAACTACCGTGCTGCCCCGGGGAATACGCCCAGCCTGGGCCTCCAATAAGCCTAACAGCGGTGTTTCGCCGTCGGAGGTAATAAACGCCAAAGTCTCTAAAATTTTGCTGAGCTGGCGTTCCCCGCGTTCAGCCGGATGAACGGCGGCGCTTTTGCCATTGCAGGCTAAACCAACAGGCCGCCCCTGCCGGATGAAATAATTCGCGATGGAAGCAGCAGAACTAACCGTATATTCAAAAGTGTGCGGAGGAAGTGTAACATCGGTTTTTTGGAAAAAGGTCCAAAACTCATTCTGTGCACCGGTTTCTTCGGGGACAGAAACAGCCTGCTGAATTGAACTCAAGGCATCAACAAATATCCAGACATCAGCCTGGGGGTCCTGCTCAAATTCTTTAACCATGAGCCGGTCGCGGCGGGCGGTTGTTTTCCAATGGATACGGCTGAGGGGGTCGCCGGGGGCATATTCTCGGACGCTGGCTGCATGGGGGGACACCTCCAGGCTGCGGCGCCGTAACGCCCGACCGCCAGGCAGCATTCCCGGCTGGATTGGGAAATCCGCCAGTTCCACCATATACGGCAGAACAACAAGCATTTTCTCTGGGGGGAATGTTCGAGAAAAAGCAAACAACCCAAACGGATCCCCAGAGGTCACCACCGTCGGACCCAGCGGGAATCCGCCGCGTTTAATCATTTGAGTACGGGTGATATATGAACGCGCCTGGCGGCTACCAAGCCCAGCCAGCACCTTTGATCCCCGGCTGGCAGGTAAGGGACTGTTGTCTTTTACTTCCATCCACAGGCGCATACGGCGAGTATGGTTGGTGACCTCAATCCGTTCCTCAAAGACCTGCCCAACCTGGTGGCGCAACAAACGCGCATAACGATGCACTTCAAGGTTACGCACAGAGAGAAAAGCCCAAATTGCACAGATAACAATCATCCCGGCAAGCAGATACATGGGACGCAAAAAAACCGCCTGCGCCTCCGGCGTCCAGCCACGTTGATTGGCAATCAAAGGCATTAAAGGGCTTCTCGCTGCGATAAAGAATAGAGCAACCAGTACCAGCAAGACCCAGAAAGTACGGCGTACGCGCATTGTCAGTTTGAATGCGGAGCGGAGATTTCGCCAGCAGGAACCAGAAGGTTATTCAGAACTTCTGCCACAACCTGCTCAGCGGTCAGGTTGCGCAAGCGAGCGGCAGGCTGCAAGACCATCCGATGTCCCAAAACCATTGGGGCGAGGTATTTGATGTCGTCCGGGAGAACGTAATCTCGACCAAGGATTGCAGCACGGGCCTGCCCGGCTCGATACAAACCAAGGCTACCGCGCGGACTGGCACCCAGGTATACATCTGTGTGATCACGAGTTGCGCGCACCAGCTCAACAATATATCGCTTGATAGGGGCGGAGACGAATAATTTCTTCACTTCGGATTGCGCTTTTTGTAAATCTTCTACGCCGGCGACAACCTCCAGGTCTTCAATGGGGTGGCGAAGTTGCTGGAGATCAAGAATGCGGATTTCGTCTGACAGCATGGGATAACCCAGGTGCACTCGCATAAGAAAGCGATCCAACTGCGCTTCAGGCAAAGGGAAAGTGCCTTCATATTCAATCGGGTTTTGCGTGCCCATGACCATAAAGGGCAATGGTAAAGCGTAGGTTGTGCCATCCACGGTAATTTGGCGCTCTTCCATTGCCTCCAACAGTGCCGACTGGGTTTTGGGAGTTGCACGGTTGATTTCATCAGCCAGAACAATCTGCGCCATAATGGGCCCGGGGCGGAATTCAAATTGGCGGGTGGCCTGGTTAAAGATAGACACTCCGGTAACATCACTGGGTAACATATCGGGCGTAAATTGCAGTCTGTTAAATGAACAACCGATTGAGCGAGCCAGGCTGCGCGCCAGCACCGTTTTGCCGACACCCGGGACATCTTCAATGAGCAAGTGCCCCTGGCAAAGCAAACCAATGACAATTTGTTCCAGGGTTTGACGCTTGCCTACAATAACTTTTTCCAAATTTTCTAACAGCCGCTGCGCAAAAGTTTGAATGCTTTGAATGTCAGCTTCCATGAAATTATTTCTCCATAACAGATTTATCGGGACTATGGCGTCGCAATTGAATGAAAGCAATGGCGGCAAGCACCAACCATCCAGCTAAAGACATTGCAGCGCCAATGTAAAACATCAGGGGGCGATATACAAACCTGACAGTATGCGGGCCAGAGGGAACCAAAACACCACGGAAGAGATAATCTGCACGCCATAACTGCGCAGGCTGGTCATCTACATAAACATGCCAGTAAGGATACCACAAATCAGCGAGAACCAACCAACCATTCTCGCGCGAATTTACAGAAATTGACAGGCTGGTTGGCGATTCGGACAAAATGGCCATTTGTACCGGGATCGTTTGGCCTTCCTGGCTGGGAAGAGAATGGCCCTCAATACCTTCAACAACCACACAATCTGGGGATGGGTCAGATAACTGCTGCCAGACAAGATTCCAGGCTTTTTCCTCGTCGCTTGCAGGAGCGAGGCAGGTGCGCCAGTAAATCCGGGCAGCCTCAGGAATGCGTAATTGCGACAGACCCGATTGGCTGTGGGTATCGTAGTAGGTTTCGGATGTTACGCCCATGTTTGCCAGAGCCTGAGTACGAGATAAGGCAGCGGCATCTGACAAAGCAGCCATCCAGCGGGAGTAACGCGCCAACACCAACGGATCAAAGTTATTGACTGAAGAAGTGCCATCCAACAAATTGAGATTTGGCAGGCCGGCCTGACGCATGTGCGACCAATCTTCTATAGGACGAAAATCGCCAAAGCGTAGAAAGCGAGAGAATTTCAGCAGGTATTCCAGGTCCGGATCAAGGTAAGAGCGGTTTCCCGTTATGGAGGAAGTTGTAATCGGTGGATGTTTCGAGTCGGAAGCATAGAAACGAATCGAAGTTGTGGGGTTGAAAGAACAGCCGGCAACCAACAGGTCAAGTGATATCCAGGCGATCAAAGCCAGTTCCCAGGCGGAGCGCTGCATGCGGCCCATCACCAAGAGCAATACTCCAGCGCCCAGCGCCCAAAATCCGGCCAGGGCAGTTGATTTGATAAAAGTGGGTTCAATTTGGGGAATAAAAATCCAGGCCACGACAGCACCCAAAACAACTGCAAATAGCCCGACAAGAATACGGCGCAGCCGCTTGACCTGGCGTCCAGACAAGCGCCTCCATTGATGAGCCCCCAGCCCTGCTAAAACAGAGAAGGCAAAAACAACCCAGAGCATCCATCTGGCAGGTGCCTGGAACATATCAAAGGTGGGGATGTGGTGATAAAGCCATGTATAAATTGGCGTATTATTGCCCAGGGCAAAAATAAAACCAATCAGTGAAATCACCCAAAGAAACCATTTCAGTACGGTTGGAATACTTTCCTGCTCTGGGTGCTTTCGACGCAATAAGGTGCTGAACGCCAGAAACAGGGGAACAATTCCAATATAAACAGCATCTTCCCAATAACTTGCATAGCCCCAATAGTCGCCCTGGGCAGGGCTGCCAAAGAAATTGGGAGCCAGCAGGGTTAACAAACGCCAGGGCCAAAAGGAATATGTGAATGCCATTTCGGCATTGTAGGCGGTGGAACGCTGTGATAAAAGCAAATATTCTGCCGTGGGCAGGAGTTGGATTGCAGATAAAACAGCGGCGATGATTCCAGCCATCGCAAGCCGCGTCAATGCCATCAGACTGCCCCGCCAGCAAGATTTCTGCCAGCCGCCAACCAAAAGCCAGGCTGCCGCCAGCAAGATTGTGTACCAGGTAAACTGAGCATGGCCGGCAAGCAGCTGCATGGTCAAAGTCAGTATAAGGCTGTATGGGATCAGCCGCGTGGATGCATTTTGGATTACTTTTCCCGGTGCGGCAATTGCACTGGCGGAATAAATGACCCAGGGGACCCAGGCGCCAGCCCAGATCATGCTGAAAAAGCCCGCGCGAGCCACAAAATAACCTGAAAGGCTGAAAGCCAATCCAGCAATCGTCTGACCAAGCGGATCAACGTTCAACCTCCGTAGTAACATTGCCATGCCGATGCCAGCCCAGATTGTATGGAGCATGACAAGCAAGGTATCGGCCCAAGCGACCCAGGGCGCCCCGCCCCATTCTGCAAACGGCCAGACAAGCCAGGTGGGGGGATAAAACCAGGCTAATTGATAATTTGCCAACAGCGGAGCACCCATTCCATTAAGGGGATTCCAAAGCGGAACAATGCCCTGGCGCAGCTGTGCCCAGGCAGTCACCTGCCAGGGGACAAATTGCAGCGCTGGTGTGCCCCAAAAAAGAGCCTCGCCACTGGCAAGAGGAACAATCCAGAGTAAAAGAGGGACGACAATCAGTGGCACCCAGGGTAAATGAATATGACGAATGAGGCGCACCATCATGGTTGATCAGGTACCTTATAAACCAAGTAATCGCCGAAAATTTTCCAGGGATTAAATCCAGGCAATTGATTGGGATAAATCGACTCGGCATTACTGCATAAGTCAGATTCCGCCGGACCAAGGATAATATATTTTATCCGGTTAACTGATAACCATTCCAGGGCTTCGTCCACAGATATTTCTCCGCAATAAAACTGCCTGACCTGCTCTTGATATTCGGGTAAATGTACGCTTTCAGGACCGTGCCCAACAACCACCCGGACCGGCGCCCAGGCCGGAAGCGCGTTGCCAGTGGAGAAAGCGCAGACGACATTGCTGCCGGGAATCGCGTCTGTTGAGATGGCTTGAAAAGCCAAAGTCTGATCATATGGGCGATAAATATCACTTCCGGTCTGGCGCACACCCTGAAACAGGCTGGCGAGTAAGATTAATGTTGGGAGGAATCCGAAATACAAAGCAGGCACAAGACGACGCCAGATTTTACCGCCGACCTCAATGCCAATCATCCCAAGAGCTATCCAGGCAGCCCAGACGCCCTCTGGCAGACGGCGCTGGAGATTGTGGGGAGCGTAAATCAGAATCGGGAGTAAGATAACCCAACCTAAAAGCAATAAAGCATCGGCGTGTTGATTGTTTTTCCAGATATACACCAGGCCGCGAAGCGAAAAAGCCAGAATCAGACCATACGCCAATATATAGTCCAATGGCGGGGGGGAAAGGATCAGGTTCTGCGCTTCCCATCCGTTGAGAAATGGATCCAGTTTAAATACCAGAAAGTTGTATATGACCATTGGGCTGGATAACAGTACCATCAAGACTGCCCGCCGCAAGTAGAAAAGAAAATCTCGCCAATCAACAGGACGATGGCGGAGTTTATTCCAAAGCTGTAAGCTCATCAAAACCATCAGATGAGAAAAGAGTACGGCCCAACCAGAAACAATGGTTAACGGTTGAAAAATGCCCAGCAACAGCCACAGCAATCCGCCAATCAGCCCGGCGCGGTTTGACCGGGGCGAGGATGCTGAACGGAGATAGAAACACAATCCCCATAGCAGCAAGGCGCGGGCAACGGATAAGTGCGGCAGTGTTAGAATGGAGAGGAAGCCGAACGTCTCTGGAGAATAAAATTCCAATGGCAAACTGTTTTGCCATAACGCAGAAATGCCCAGAATAATCAGCCCGCCGAGTCCGCCACCCAGCGCGGCCAGAGCTACACCCAGCCGACGGTAACGCACCTGAGTGACAAATAACGCAAGAAAGTCATACGTTGCCCAGATATATAAAAATCCGCCGATCCAACGGAAGAGTTGGAACAGGGCGATAAGCTGTTCGTGCTGCCCGGGTGGAGCGGTCAGCTTGCCTAACAAAATGTAAGGCAAAAAAGCCAGCATACCACGCTGCAGTTCAATCGAATAAGGTGACTCGAACAGCCATTTTCCGGCAGCACCGCCGAGCATCTTGGCTATATAGGAATTGCCATCCTCAACCCCCAGCACAAAGCCCGTAAAACGTTGAGCGTCTCCCTGTAAAGCAAATCCAAGCAGATAGGGGATTGATGTGACGAGCAAGACAACCACCGCAAACCAGAATAACCAACGGCGTTCCTGAGGAAATATCATTTTGATCTCTTTAGACCGATGACAGCCAGGCTGATCCAGATGACAAGCGATAAAACCAAACCGATGTACACGCTTAAGGGGCGGAAGCAAAATTCGACTGTATGAGCGCCAGGGGGTAATTCAACACCGCGCAAAGTCCCAGATACCGGTTTTATCTGTGCTGGCAAAGAATCGATGGCGGCTATCCAGCCGGGATAATATTGCTCAGACAATACCAGCAAACCGGGGCCTTCAGCCTCGACAGAGATTCGATTGGGCGACCAGGTCATTTGCTCAACTGAGCGGATTGTATTCTGATCTACCTCTACCCAGGCGCGAGGGCGCGCCAAGGGGTTACTATAAATATAGGTGTATCCAAACTGCCCTTGAAATTCCAAATCGGGGACATCTAAAGGATATGCGGCAACAATATATTGGATGTTAAACCAACCCAATTCTCGGGCATTGGGCACCGCCAGACGGTTAGCCGTCTGTGGATCGCCATCAAAGGCGGGTAATGTAACGCTGTATCCAGCAGAAGATACGCCGGTTGCCCCTTCCATGTAATCAGAATAAGCCGTCAACTGCATCGGATCCACGCCATCTGCAAGCTCAAAGCCCAGATAGGCCGCAGTCTGCTGCTGGACGCTGTATGAGGGCGAGTAAAGACGCCCGGAAGATTGGGATAAAGCAAAAGTTAGATATTCGGCAGCCGGGTCTTTTAGATTCAGGACCGTTGACAAGTCCTGATGGGTGGCTGCCTGGGCATTGACGCCGACAAGGTCACCAAGCAGTAAAATCATCACCGCCGCCAGCCAGACGCGCCGTGGAAGCCATTGGCGCTCTCCCGCAAATACCAGTATCAGCGCCAGCGTCAGAGCAACTGCACCCCAAATGAAGTTTAGGGCGACTTCGTGGTTAACAAACCACAATCCGCCGGCCAACAGGATGGAAAAAACGGGAAACGGCGTCATGAAAAAAGCGGGGTCAAATCCCCATTTGGGCTCATGGATTAACCAATCCATTCCAGCGGATGTTAATACAGCAGCCGAAAATCCAAACAGGAACATGGCGCGGGAAGGGGCTCGCAGTAAATTCAAGCCTGGCAATGAGACCAACCAGTCCATTCCAGGGATCAATTCTCCAAGTGAGAAAATCAAACTGAGTGCAGACAAGACCAGCCAGCCCCAGTTTTTTGGGCGCAAAGCTGGTGATGCCAGGTTAAGGATCACCATAAAAAGGACCAAGGCTCCAGGGTAGACAACCCATTCGGCATAGCCGCCTAGCTCGGGCATCAGCAACCCCAATAACTTGGCGGGCGGCAAAGAAATTGCCAGACCATCTGATGGGCTGAGGGCGTGGCGGGTTGTCAGGGGGATGTATTCCAACATTGGGAGGAGTAATGGTGCGGCAATCAAAAAGGCAATCACTGGTTGGAGGATTAGTTGAAGGAATAGTGACAGCCATTGTCTGGTCTTGATGGCTTTATTTGGACTGCGCAAAAGCCCAGCCAGGCCATAAATGCCCCAGACAGAACCTGCCAGAGGAAGCCAGCGAACATCTGCCAGGGCAATCATTCCTAGAATAACGCCGGGTAAAAAACGATAAATCCGAGGGGTATTTTGCGTGGAGCGTTTTTTCTCAGCCCAGAGCAGCCATGGCGTCCAGCAAATAGCATAAATCAGTGTGACATGCCCGGCAGCCCAGTGGGCTGCTAATTTCGGCATCGCCTCAAAAGCCAGGGCGCCTAAAAGAGCCGCCGTCGTTGAGCAATTGCGCTGGCGCATGAACAGGAAAAATCCCAGCCCGCCGGCGAAGAGGTGGATCAGAACTGTCAGGTTAAAACCCCAGGGCTGAGGCAAAGAAATCAACGCAAGCCAACCTGGGAAATACCATAGACCAGACAGCGGATTGGCAAAAAATGGGTAGCCACTTAATATCGTATTTGACCATAGAGGAATTACATGCCACTGGGTCAGACCTCTGGCGAGAAAAAGTGCGTTTGGATAATGTGAAATCAATAAGTCAGAGTAGGTTGAGCTTGCAGACAGCGCAAATTGATTGATTGTTGGCAGGTAAATCAATAATGGCAATGCCAATGCTAAGATAAGCAGCAGACGGCGTTTCATGGCATTGTGTCCACAATTTGATAGATGGTTACCATAGGGTTTAAGTAAGCTACAGACAGGGTATTCAAAAAAGCAGAGGATCCGAGCGCCTTCTCGTGCGGACCCCAATATACCCAGGCAACATGATGCTCAGAGAGATAAGACTGAGCCTGCTCCAGATTCATCTGACCTGCGTAAAAATTGTAAATATCCTGTTCTTCAAGAGAAGCATTGAGTGTTTCAAAAGGATGGCCATATAAAACTCGAAGATTGCTATGCGCCGGGATCAGGAGGCCAATTTCTGGGCTGGCCAGGACAATATCACCAGATGAGGCATTTTGAGATAACCACTCCAATGCATCGGCCTCGTTGGCGTTGATAAATAGGGCCGGGTTGTGCTGTCGGGCGGCGGACAAACCGCCCCAGACAATGATCAGATTGGTGAACAGAGAAAGAACTGTGAGGGCAGTCATTAATACCCGAGCAAGTGAGCGCTTGACGGGCAGAGCAGCACAACCCAATACCGCCAGAGCACCGATGGGCACAAACAAACCTAGCATAAACCGGCGCTGAAGATTGAAAGGGAAATAAATCAAAATAACTGCCAGCGGCAGCCATAATATCAACTGCCTGCGTCCGGGCAGATTTCTTTCCGTCCAGGCTGTGCGAATACCCATCAGCGCGAACAGGAAAGCCGGCAGCAAACCGAGCAAAAGATTGAGAACGCTGGGGGCGGGCGTCAGGTTTTGAGCATCCCACCCTGAAAGAATTGGGTCAGATCGAATGGCATAGAATTGATACAGCAAAAGAAAAGCCCCGCCCGAAAAGAAAGCCAAAGGTCGGCGCCAGGCAAGCTGGTGGGTCTCTAACAATCGCCAAAGGGTCAAAGCGGACCAAATGACCGCCAGGATAACCAGGCCAAACTGTAAGATAACCGAAAGGGCACAACCCAAAAGAAATAAGACAATCCAGGGGAGCTGATCTTGAGTGCGTTCAATATCCGTCAATACCCAGAAGAGGATCGCCAACCCCAGCGGGAAATGCGGGTTGGCGTATGCAGACAGGAATGGGTAGGCCTCAGCCACCCAAAAATCTGGCGTAAAACCGCCCCAGAGGGCAGCCAGCCAGCCAAGCCCCGAACCCAGCACGATTAAAGTTAAAGCGCGTTGGGCCCAACATGGGCGATCGGCAAATAGGATTTTTAGCCAGGCCCATAATGCGGCAAGCATCGCCACCGAAGATAAAATGCGTGCAATATGAAAGGTTACGATGATCGGCAAATGGAAAAGGCGGGAGATATGCCCCAACAGGATGTAAAACAGAAATAAGTAAGCGCCATCCCCTGCCTCGGCCGTATAAGGCAATGTAAAACGCCATTGTCCCTGCCAACCCTGCTGCATTTTGGCAAGGTATGAGTTGCCGTCTATAGGGTTAAAGAGGAACCCTAAAAAATGATAGCCTGTACCAGATTGGGATGATGCAGCAAGATAGGGAATGGTAACGGCGGATAAAAATATTACGCAAGTCAAAATGAGACCAATGTGCCGTTTCATAGGGGAGTCTGAGGAAAGTATACATGAGATTGGTGCTTTCTACAACCGAGACAGATTAGCCCTTTCTGCAGACTTGCGCGATGTTAGATCCGCTTCTATAATCATGGTATGAGTCAAAGTTTCCACCTCTACCAGATCCAAAAGATTGATACGCAGCTTGATCAGATTGAGGCACGGCGCGCAGAAATCACATCTATTCTTGAAAAAGATGTACGGATGCGAAACGCCCAAAAGCACTTGGATGAAGCGCATGTGCAGGTCCATCAATTACAACACGCTTTGCGGGAAATGGAAGAAATAACCCGGGCAAAGCGAATTAAAATTGAACAGAGTGAAGCGGCGCTCTATGGCGGCTCGGTCCGCAGCCCAAAGGAATTGCAGGATTTACAAACTGAAGTTGCTTCACTGAAAAAGCACCTGGCGACGTTGGAAGATCAGCAGCTTGAAAAAATGATGCAGCTTGAGGCGGCAGAGGCGCAACAGGCAGAGGCGCAACGAGCATTTGACGAACTTGACGAACAATTGATCAGTGAGTATGCCAGCCTGAATGGCGAAAAAAGCCAACTGGAACGCCAGCGAGAACGGCTTAATGCTGAACGCACGGTCATATCAGGGCAGATTTCGGCAGAGAATTTGGAAGTTTATCAACGGTTGCGGCAACAAAAGAAAGGCCAGGCAGTGGTGCCAATTGAGGACGAATCCTGTGGTGTTTGCGGGGCAACGCTAACCCCAGCCGAATGCCAGGCAGCCAAATCTCCTCTAAAAATCATCTTCTGCTCCGCTTGTGGGCGGATTCTTTACGCTGGGTGAGGTACAATGCCCGATTTCAAAATTGACCAAATCTCGTTTTTATTAGGTTTTGTAGCGGCAACACTGTTTTGGTTTGTGTTCAGCCGGATCCGAAAAAACTGGCCACAAATTAGAGCTTTCGGAAAGGGGCAGATTGCATCTGCTCGCGCAAGGCGGCTTGCCGGTGTCGATGCCTACCTGCGCGAACAGGTTTTGCGCCAGGCGCAACGCAACCATCTGGCGTCGGGGCTATTTGCGCTTGATGACATTTTGATTGCGCCGCGGTTGATTGCGCCGCCGCCCGACTGGGATCCAACATTAGAACCCCCGACAGAAGCAATTATCCCCCAGGTTGTGCCTTATACCCCCGATTGGCCTGAGTTTCCCTCTCAATTCAGTTATCCGCGTTTAACCTTTGCAGAGGCAATGTCTGGAGGCGTGAACCTGGCATTGATTGGGCAGCCTGGCAGCGGCAAAACAGTGGCGCTGGCACATTTGGCCACGCAGGTAGCAAAACGCGATTCGGGCGCTGGTCAATTTGCGGATTTTCTGCCAATGTATTTACACGTTCTGGATTTGCCGTTAGCAGGTGATCAAGCTCTAGATCCGGCAGCCGCTCTCGTAAAAACCGTCAGCAAACAGGTTTCGGTCCTAGCGGCAAATCAGCTCAGCAACCTGCTGAATGTTGCACTGCAAAACGGTACGGCGCTATTAATCCTGGATGGCGTTGACGAGCTTCCACCCGCCCAGTATCCGATAATCTCCGGGGCTATCCAGGCGCTCATCGAGAAATATCCCAAAGTACGCATGGTTATGACAGCAGCACCAGATTATATGGATGGCCTGCTGTCACTGGGTGTTCAGCCGGTTGTTCTGGCGGCCTGGAATCGATCAGACTGTAACACGTTTATTGAGCAATGGGGGAAAGCCTGGGATCAGTATATTGCTCCCGCTATTTCAAAAGCCACCGGGCAGCCTGTGCCAGAATCTCGTTTTTTTACGGCCTGGCTTAATTCACCCCAAATTTTGACGCCCCTGGAGTGGACTCTAAAAGTATGGGGGGCGTATTCAGGTGACCTGCAAGGCGCTCGCCCTGTTCAGGCCATTGAATCTTATATCTCCAGAATGACGGATGGCGGCGTTTTGATGCCGGCACTGTGTAAACTGGCCAATCTCTTTTTGAGTGAGGGACGGGCGAGTATTCAATATGACGATGCAGAAAAGTATTTATCCGCATTAAAGCTGAGCGATGAAAATACGGCTCAAGCTCAAGCGGCTGAAGCGGCCGCCCAACCTGAAAACGCTGAAGCAATGCCGCCAACAGGAACAAGCGATACTGGAAAAACTGGTCGGACCAAGGAGAAAAAGATTTCTTCGGGGGCTCGGATTTTGAATTTGCTGCTGGAGCGGGGTTTGATTATTGAGCACACTGGCGAAGAGCTGCGGTTCATCACGCCCTTGTTAACAGGGTATCTGGCCTCATTGTGTGACGACGTCAACACACCAGAACTTGTGCATCCCATCTGGATTACCCAGGCGGCACAGTGCCGGTATATGGCGGCTGCGGGACGGGCCAATGACTTGATTGCGCAAATGCTGCAATCCGATTCGGCACCGCTTTACCAAAACCTGTTAACAATTTGTCGCTGGCTAAACGATGCGCCGGCTACGGCTGAATGGCGGTCTCCCTTTATGCGCCGCCTGGTACAACTGATGCAGCTTGAAGACCTGCCGCGGGGTTATCGGGCCAGGCTGTTTGCTGCTGCAATCACCTCGAATGACCCGTCTGTGGGACAATTGGCCAGGCAGTTATTGCGATCAAATTCTGGGATTGTGCGCCAGCTGGCTGCCCTGACATTAGGGGCGCTGCAAGACGAACGCGCCATAGGTGATCTGACGGCATTGTTCAGAGATCCTGATCCAACTGTCTCGATTGCGGCTACCATTGCGCTGGCGGCAATTGAGAATGAAACAGCATTAGAAAGCATTGCAAGGGCGCTTTTGGAAGCAGAAGAAGACATTCGACTGGTGGCCGCCGAAGCACTGGCAACCCGGGCGCCCGATGGGCATGCCATCTTGAAAGAGGCGATTGAATTGTCGGATATTGTCTCACGCCGGGCGGTGGTCATGGCGCTGGCAAGAGTTCGGGAACCCTGGGCGGTGACCCTGCTGGAAAAAGTTGCGGTCGAAGATGGACAATGGGTTGTCCGTAATGCGGCGCAACAGGCGCTGGAAACTCGTGGCGACGATAATCCTTATATACCTCACCCCCTGCCGCCAGCTCACGAGGCAAGCTGGGTATTGGCTTTTGCAGGCAAACAAGGTTTGGGTGTCTCACCCAAAGAGCCACCCTTCCCGGTTTTGATGTCTGCCTTGCGAACCGGAACCCCGGAAGAGCAAATTGCGGCCATGCGGTATCTGCGAGTTATGCCAGAAGAATATGCGATTAAAGAAATGTATGGCCGCTTCCATGGAGATCAGGGGCCTCTGAGGGAAGCGGCACTCTATGCGCTATGGATGCTGGCCATCAGCGGGGCGCCCATGCCCCCGCCAGAAAAATTTGGCTACTGATTTGCGATCAAGCTAGGCGAGCAACAATCCGTTCCTGAACCTGGTCAGGGGTCAGGTCTCGGATTGTGACCAGCTTATCGCGGCTGGTCAGTCCGCCAATAATATCAATGTTAGACTGAGCAGTATCCAATACTTCGGCTAAAAAGGAAATGAGTGCCTTATTGGCGGCACCCTCTACCGGGGCAGCAGTCAGGCGGATCTTGATTGTGCCATCGTTGAGGACCTCAGCGATTTCGTTGCGACTGGAGCGCGGGGTCACACGCACGGTGATTGCGGCGCCATGCTGGCCGTTATGTAATTTAAATTTTCGGTCATCACTCATGGTTTCACCTGATTGCGGACAGAATTCTGACTAGGATGTACTGCAGTAATTGCAACAGTAACAACAAGATTACCGGGCTGAAATCCAGCCCTTGAATGGGGCGAACAATTCGACGTATGGGGGCGAGCAGGGGATTAACAATGCGATCCAGAAAAGAGCGGATGGGGTGATAAGGGGAGAGGAAATAAGACAGAATGACCGTTATGAACACCAGAAAGGTCAGAAGATTAAAAATGACCTGGACAATGGAGATGAGGATGTTCATATGTTGTATTATAGCCTAAATGGTTAAAATGCAATGCCAATTATTGTAGTATTTGTCGTGTTACTGAGGCTTTACGGGTCGCGGTCCAACGATTGAGGTGCCGACCCGCACCAGGGTGGCGCCCTCTTCAACCGCAATCTCAAAGTCAGAACTGGTGCCCATTGAAATTTCACCCCATTTGTGGGTGGGGAACTGTTGATTTAAGTATGAAGCGAGGCGGCGCAAGCGGATGAAGAAGGGGCGAACATCTTCAGGACAATCAAAAATCGGCGGCATTGTCATCACCCCGTTAACTTGAAGCTGTCGACAGGCAAGAACGGCTGCAATATCTGGCAGCAACTCACTCCAGCGAGATTCATCCCAGGCAGAGAAACCGAACTTTGATTCTTCGCCGCTGACGTTGAATTCCAATAAGACCGGCAGGCATCGTTGACTTTCTGTGAGAATACGATCTAGTTTTTGGGCCAGGGAAACGCTATCCAGGGCCTGAAAGCAATCAAAGTGCTCGCAAACCAAACGAGCTTTGCGGCTTTGGAGATGTCCAATCATGTGCCACTCAACACTCGAGCGATACGGATCAAGTGCTGTAAGCTTGGATACTGTCTCTTCGGGATAATTTTCACCCAGTATTTTCGCGCCAGCCTGGATGGCGGCCTCCATAACAGAAATTGGCTGAGCTTTGGTGACAACAACCAGTTTTACCGAGCCCGGCTGGCGTCCGGAGCGGGTTTCGGCCTTATCGATACGGGTTTGCACTCGACTTATGTTTTCGCGAATTTGATCAACCAATGCAGTCATCTGATCAACCCTCCAATGCCAATACAGCTCCAAAACGCCCAGCTTTACCGTGCTCGCCGCGGTGAGAATACCAATCTTCCAAATGGCAGGCGGTACACTCCTCGGCAATACTCACAGTATTAACGCCGGATTCATTCAGGGTTATCTTATTGGCCAGCCAGAGGTTTAAATGCGTATGGCTATTAACTGAGATCAAGATCTCATCTGAACGCGCCCCAAAAGACTGGCGGACTTGCTCGATCACATCCGTACCTACTTCGTAGTGATCGGGCCCAATTGAAGGGCCAATGCCAGCCCAGATGTCTGCCGGAAGACAGCCATAATGCTTTTGCATGGCCAACACGGTGGCAGATGCAATTTTCTTGACAGTGCCCTGCCAGCCAGCATGGGCAATACCGACAACCTGTTTCTTTGGATCATAAAACATCACTGGTACACAATCTGCAAAGCGCATCATCAGAGTGATTTCTGGATTATTGGTAATGATTGCGTCTGCTGATTGATGTGGTTGATCCAATGGGCGCGGGGCATCTGTGACAACCACTGTTGCACTATGGACCTGCCACACATCAAATATAGATTCTACGGGACGACCAATTGCCGCAAAAACCCGCCGCCGGTTTTCGACCACATTGGTGCGGATGTCGCCAACGGTGCCGCCATGATTGAGCGATTCCCAGGGCGCCGGGCTGACACCCCCGTGTCGCGTGAAAAAGCCATGTAAGACCGGGAGGGTCTCAAATTCGTATGCGCGCAGTTCGCCATAATCCCGCCAGGCCATCAGGAAACAACCTCGCGAGTACGCCGGGCTTGCGCATATTTCCAGTCCACCATCTGGCGGGTTTCGCGCATGCTTTCTTCAATAACCGGGAATAAATACCAGGCGGTCATGATGCCAAACAGTGTCCCGGTCAAAGTGCGCAAAAAGGGTGTGCTCTCACGAATCGGCAAGGAGAAAGGCAGCCAGCTCAGCAGGCCCGGCAGTTGGGATCCGCCATCCAAGGCTATCGGGACGATGCCAATAATCAACCACCACTTCCAGGAAAGCCCTTTCCAGCGACGGCCGGTTATTGCAAACAGAATTCCGAATAACATCATACTGCCATAAATCGCCACATCGCGCTGGCACAGAGCCACTTTGTACCCCATACGTTCATCGCCCAGCATATCCCGCGCTTGAATGATAAACGCGTTTGAAGTGGACGGGTCCTCTGATAAGCGGATGCCTTCCTTGCCAATCCAGGCTTCGTATGAAATGACGTTGTCCATTTCAGCCAGTTCGCTGGGGTAGAAGCTCTGTTCCCCAAACAAAAACCAGGAGCGGAAGGCAAATTGGTGGCACAGAGGTGAGTAGATTTTGTAAATTATTCGGGCAGGAGCAGCCGCGCCAGTTTTCATTAATACGGGAGCCAAGAATGGCAGACCTGCATACACGGCCAGGGCCAGAATAATAACCCACATATAGTATTTGCTCAACCAGAGGCTCAGGCGATCGCCATTCGTCACGGTGATGCCGGTAGACGCAAGGGCGCTGCCATCAATTCGCTGGAGCGCCGATTCTCGATCTTGGGCCGCCCTGAGTGCAACCTCAACCTCCTGAGGCGTGAACTGACCTTTCAATTGATAAGGGCCAATTTGTAAAACCGGCAACTGGGTATTGGGTTCAACACCAACCGCAGGGTACTTCGTTCCATCCATCAATATAAGTTCGTGCGGCATACTGGCCTGTAAATCCGCAAGAGTTTGCTTGATTTCAACAGTGCGATCTTCGTCACCGGGTTTGTAATACAATGTTACAGTAATGGTCATTAATGCCTCTTATAAGCCAAAATCAACGCCGGGCGCCAGCAATGCCAATTGTTGGAAAATACCCAATATCATCATCACGCCCACTACAATCAAGATAATCCCCATTGCGATTTCAATAAAGTGAAGCAGTTTTTGATACCTACGCAGTGTAGTTGTGACCCAACCGATACTTAGCGCCGCGGCTAAAAATGGGATTGCCAGACCAAGGGAATAGGCTGTCAATAATAAGGCACCCAGCGGGAGGTTGGCAGTATTCATTGCCAGAGTCGCAATCGCACCCAGGATTGGGCCAGTGCACGGCGACCAACCCGCAGAGAATACAATGCCCATCAGAAACGATGAGACAAAGCTGCCCTGACGATCCAGACGGGATTGCGGGCGAAGATCGTACTCCAGAAAAGGCAGGCGCAGTAGACCAGTCAGATGCAGGCCAAACAATAAAACAATGAGGCCACCCAACCGGGCCAACCAGGTACGGATATCATACAGCAGAGCGCCAAGAGCAGAGGCGGCCAATCCAATTAAGATAAAGACCACGCTAAATCCCAGCACAAAAGCAAAGCCATGCCAGAGCGTCAGCCAGCGGTCAGGTTGTGCGTCAGCCTGATTGGAGCGAATGGCGCGCCCGCTGAGATAGCTGACATAGGCCGGAACAAGCGCAAGGACGCAGGGAGAAAGGAAAGATGCCAGGCCAGCCAGAAACGCTAACCCGATGGTCACATCGGCAGCCATGCGCCTATTCCTCCCGCACGATCACGCGGGTTACATTCTCATATCCAGACACCTCAATTTTGCCATCGTCGTATGGCGATTGTGGCAATGACCAGCGATAAACAAATCGGGCATCATCTGGGCGGACGTTCACGCAGCCATGCGACATTGGTTCGCCATAATTGTTATGCCAGTAAGTAGAGTGGATGGCAACGCCACCCGTAGCAAAAATTGAAGTCCAGGATACGCCCAATAATTCATAGCCGGATGCGGCGCTACCACCGCCCATGTGCAGGGATATGTACTTCCGATTAATCACATGGTTTTCGCCCAGCGGCGTGGCCCAACGGTCCACCACATTTCCAGAGGCGTCAAATTTCGCGCCAGAAGAAATTCGACAAAAATACACTTCGGAGCCGCTTTCAAAGCAAGCTAAAGTCTGGCGGGTCAGGTTGATCAATACATATTTGTCCGTTACTTCTGGACGGATTGGAGCGGTATCTTCAGGCGTGATGGGACGAAGTGCCTCGGCTGGCACCCAGAAAACATCGCCATAGCTGCCATGCTTCTCACGAACCCGGTAAAGCACCATGCCCAGAGAGTTCGTCTGGATATCATCCACCCAATAGACCTGACTGTAGTATAAACGATAGCGGTCTGGGGTCAGTTCTTTTAACAGGGGCGAGGCCGGGTTGGCGGCATCCAGATAAAACTGGGCATAGGGAACCGTGATTTCGGCCCACATGCCGCGCCCGGTGGCGCTGGTGGGCAGTTCCGTGAGGGGTGTGTTGGGCTTGTTCCATACAGGCTGCACCAGTGGAGCTGGCAGATAGCCATCCGGGGTCTCTATCCAACGCCGATTGGTGGGGAACATGGGGAATGGTTCGCCCATCACCTCGCGCTGCCAGACAACCACTGCATCATCATACAATGTGCTCACTGTGGCGCTGTCAGGTGAGGGTTTGGCTTTTAAATCTAAACGAGACAAGACGCGTCCTAAGCGGGCAGACTCTGGAAAAGTCTGGAATTGTTCAACGGTCCAATGTCGCCAGGGACGCATGCCAAGAGCGGCGGCGCCGAGCAGGCTGAGTTTTAGAAAATCTCGACGAGAGATAGTGTGATCATTCATGGGCGTTAAGATACCTGTTTCGCAGGGTTTTGTCAACCAAATCTGTCAGGTTAGAACGTTAATTGAAACGCGCGTGACCAGATGAGCTGTTTGACTTTCTCGATTTCGGGGCCCCACCAGGCGTCGCCGGGTTGATATGGAACAGCTTGGCGCAATGTTTGATGAACCTGGGCGGTGCCCTGCCCCAAAACGGATCCCGGTCGCTGGCGCAACCGCAGGTCAAGCGCGCGGGCGGCGGTATACAGCTCAATAGCCAGTACATGGGCCGTATTATCCAAAATCTGTCGGGTATGTCGAGCAGCGGTCATTGCATTAGCATTGTGGTCCTCTTGCTCGCCAGAGGTTGGCAAGGAGTGAACCGAATCGGGGTGGGCAAGAGTCTGGTTTTCCAGCACCAGCGATGCGGCGGTGTACTGAGGCATCATCAAGCCGGAGTTCAATCCAGCGGCTTCAGGTGTATCCACTAACATGGGAGGAAGGCCGTCGTTGAGCTTGCCATCCGTCAGGCGGAACACTCGACGCTCGGCAATGGCGGCCAGTTCGGACAGGGCAATCCCGAGGTAATCCATCACCAGGCCCACTGGTTCACCGTGGAAATTGCCGCCAGAGATTGCATCACCCGGGGCAAATAAAAGCGGATTATCAGTTGCAGCGTTAATTTCACGTTCGACAACCTGGCTGACAAACGCCAAAGTATCGCGCACGGAGCCATGAACCTGAGGCGCGCAACGGAGAGAATAGGCATCTTGAACGCGCCCGGCGGCATTCGTCAAGGTGCTTCCGGCAGTGAGCTGTTTAACGTGGTCGGCAACGGCAATTTGTCCGGGGTGATTACGCGCCGCATGCAAGCGCGGGTCAAAAGCCGCAGTTGTTCCCAACATGGCCTCCAGGCTCATCGACAAGCCCATGTCGGCCACTTCAACGAGGTAGGCAGCATCCCAAACCGACAGGGCGGCAAGCGCAGCCGAGAAGGTGGCGCCATTATTCACAGCCAGGCCTTCCTTAGGACCCAACACCAGTCGGGGAATGCCAGCTTCAGCCATGGCGGCCTTGCCAGTCATGACCACGCCGCCATATTCGGCCCAGCCTGAATCTTCTTCTCGATCCAGATGATCGGTGGTCCACACCAGCGCCATATGAGATAAGGGGCCAAGATCGCCTGAAGACCCCAGGGAGCCCTGCGATGGGACTACTGGTGTTACGCCCCGATTCAGCATCTCCAAAAGAGTCTCGACAACCTCCAATCGAACACCCGAGCAGCCGCGCGCCAGCGTGTTTGCGCGCACTAACATAGCGCCGCGCACAACTTCGGCGGGCAAGGCCGGGCCTGTTCCAATAGCGTGGCTTAAGATCAAATTGCGGCTCAGTTGAGCGCTCTCGTCAGGTCGGATGCGGCGGTCAGCAAAAATGCCAAAGCCCGTATTGATGCCATAAACCGGGCGTCCGGTTTCCAGGATGGCATCCAGGCAGGCGCGCGATTCGAGAATAGCAGCACGCCCATTATCAGAAAGACGAACGGGTTCGCCTTCGCGGGCAATCCGCATAACCTGCTCCAGCGTCAAATGATGGCCATCAATTTCAATCATGGGTTCCTCGTTTTAGAAAAATAGATAGCCCAGCAGCACAGCCACAGCTGGGACGGTCAGATTATCAATATCACGGTAAGGGATTGACTCAACCAGTGTACAGACCAGGGCGATGATGGTTACTGGTCCCAGGTAAGACCAGTAGGGACCGGTAAAAGCATTTGCCAGAACATAAATCAATATGACCATTGCCGAAAATACCCACCCCCCAATCAGCATGGACAATGAACCTAGCCAGGATTTCGCTTTAGACCATGGCAGACGCCCACTGGTAAAGCGTTTGCCGATGATATCAGCAAGGCCATCACCGCCGCACAGCATCATCAGCGCAATGATGCCGACGGGGTTGTCCTTCCAAAACAAAATGGTCAGAAGAACGAATACTATCCCATAATATAGGGGGCCACGTAAAATTTCGTGCCGGTCGCCATGCCGGCTCATAGCTGCAACGGCAGCCTGATCTTTGATGACCCCAATGCCCACAAGGAAAAATTGTGCGGTGATTGCCAGGGGAATCAGCGCGGCCAGCCAGCGTGCAGATGGGACATCTGGGAAAAGAAGCCAGCAGAGCACAAAAATTGGGCCAGTGCCCATATGGATTATTTTTCGACTGAGCGGGCCGCTGATCCAACCCCGATGAGCCAGTGCGTCCATGATTCGGAGCCAGCCCAAGGCAATAACAAACGTGACAATCAGGGCAATCCAGACGTTAGATATCAATTTTCTACTCTCGATCTACACGACGTGAGCGAGCAGCTTCGCGTTCTTCATCCCGTTTAGCTATTTCGTGGCGCTTATCATAGAGCTTTTTGCCTTTGGCAATGGCTATTTCAAGTTTGGCGCGGCCGTTTTTAATGACCATTTGAACAGGGACGATGGTAACGCCCTTTTGGCGAACCGCGTTAAACAACTCGCGGATTTCACGACGGTGCAGGAGCAATCTACGGGGGCGGAGTGGGTCGTGATTGAAGCGGTTGGCCGCTTCGTAGGGGGCCACGTGCGCATTCATCAGCCAGGCTTCATGTCCATCTACCTGAACATAGGCTTCGGCCAGGCTCACCTGTCCTGCCCGGATGGATTTAATTTCACTGCCCTGAAGGGAGATCCCGGCTTCTAAATGTTCCAGTAAGAAATATTCAAATCGCGCTTTACGATTGGTTGCTACAACTTTGACATCCATAGGTTGGATTTTACCTCAAAACTAACCCCACCGGGCGATACTGAAGCCAGTCAACATGCGAATGGCGCCTAAAACAATGAGCGCGCCCGATAATCCCAACCAGTTGCCGACCAATGGGCCAATGATTGAGGCAACTAAAATTGCCGCATTTGCGCCAATTGTGAACCAGGCCAGATGCGCCGGGCGATCTGCGGGCGGAACATTTTCAAGCAGATAATTATAGTAAGCGCCACCAGCCACCGACCAGGCAAACCCGCCAACCAATGACGTAATCAGGTAAAGCGTTGGGCCTGTGGAGATGCCCAATAAAACGGGATAGATACCCAACATTACCAGGCCAACCCCAGTCAAAATGCGGTTGCCCCAGCGTGCAGAGAGACGCGCAAACTGCAAAGAGCCGATAAAAACTGTAACATAAAAAAGGGCAGAGCCCAGACCGATGATCTGATCACTTAATTTAAGAACATTTACTGAAAAAGCCGGGAAAATGGGCGCCGGCAAATATTGCGCCAGATGAAAAGCAATCAACAGAAAAAGCACTCGTCCAAAAGGTCCGCGCAAGATATCTGTACGCAACTGCTGGCGCAGGCGGGAAAACCAATTTATGGAAATGCCATCAATTTCAGGTGGAATGTACTTTTCTGTTGTCGTGTGAACCCGAAACAGGTGGTAGGCGCTCATGGCAGCGCCCAAGAACCCGAGCCCAAAAACGACGACATAGCCCATTGGGAATGTTGTACTAACCAATACGCGGCCACATAATAGTGTGGCCAGGGTAGTGGTCACGGCAAACACGGCGTTGCGCACCCCAACCACGTATCCTCTCCATTCCAACGGAACAGCTTCGGCAAACAGGGCATTAAAGCCCATGGCAAGGGCAGTACCGGGAATACTCATGACCAGAGTTGCAAGAATGATGATTAGAACCTGGGTCTGGCCCCCAAAATTATCCAGTAAAAATGGCAAGGGAACATAAACCAGATAAACCATCCGGGAAAGGATGGCGGTCGTCACAACTGCCCCACGCGTCTGGCGGCGCCCCAGCCAATTGCCCGAGGGTAATGCAAAAATCAGGCTTATAATTGCAGGTGCGGCAGTGATGAGCCCCAGCTGGCTGGTATTTGCTCCAATTCTGGCGGCGTAAATGGAAAGAAAAGCAATTGTACTGCCGTTGAGGATGCCAAACCAGCCAATATCAAAAAAGAGGTTACGAAAATTAGCCTGATCAGATTCGGGAACAGGTCTTGCAGGTTTTAGAAATGAGAAAAATCTACGAAACAATTCCGGCCTCCAAAAATAACTCACCCAGTGCGTTAAAACGGCATTTTCTGTTAGACCCTACCGTTACTTTCTTGAACCATGGATCTTTTGGCGCCACGCCGAGACCTGTGATGAAGGCTTATCGGCGCTGGCAGAACGAGCTTGAGCGCCAGCCAGTGGCGTTTTTAGGGCGCCAGGCAACCGACCTGCTCCGGCAAGCCCGCTCCAATCTTGCTCAGTTTTTAGGGACATCAGCCAACAATCTAGTGTTTGTTACAAACGCCACTGTGGGGCTCAATATCGTCGCTCGCAGCCTGAAATTGAGCGACCAGGATGAAGTACTGGCATCTGATCATGAATACGGGGCGCTGGATCGGACCTGGCGCTTTCTGGCATTAAAACAACATTTCAAGTATATCAATCTTCCGGTATCCCTTCCAGTCACAAATCCGGCTGATTTTGTCGAAGACCTGTGGCGTGGTGTTACCAGCCGGACGCGGGTCATTTTTCTCAGCCATATCACCTCCCCGACCGCATTGATATTTCCTGTTCGTGAAATTTGCCGGCGGGCACGCGAGGCAGGCATTTTGACTGTTATTGACGGTGCACATGCGCCCGGACAGATTCCGTTAATGCTGGAAGAACTGGGCGCCGATTTTTACTCGGGGAATCTGCATAAATGGCTATGCGCACCCAAAGGGGCCGCTTTTCTCTACGCCCGCCCTGAAGTGCAGACGTTAATTGAGCCGCTGGTTGTGAGTTGGGGTTGGGAGAGCGAAACGCCATCTGACTGCCAATTTGTCGATTATCTGGAATGGATGGGAACGCGCGATCTATCGCCGTTTTTGGCGGTCAAAGATGCTATCAAGTTCCAGGAGACCTATTGCTGGGATCAGGTCAGAGAGCGCTGCCACGCGCTGGCTGCTACTACTCAAAAACAGATCGTAGAGCTTACAGGTATCCCACCATTACAGAGCGGGCCAGACGTATGGTTTGCACAAATGATGACCGCCCCCCTTCCACCTCAGACAGATTTGGCGTGGTTAAAACAAGCCCTGTATGATACCTATCACATTGAAGTGCCCTTGATTCGCTGGAATGAGCAGGCGTTGATCCGGGTTTCTTTCCAGGGATATAACACTCAGAGCGATGCAGATCGATTGATTGCCGCTTTGAAGCGGCTCCTCTACAGCCAGTCAACTTGAGCGCCAGCGGCTGGCTTTGCGATCAATCTCACGGATAAACTGCTCTTTGCCGTCTGTATAGGCCACTGAGTCGTATGGAAATTGGGCGGCAAGTGCTGCTTTCAGGCGGCTGTAAGCTTCAGCTTCGGCAGGATGGGCGATCAAATAATCACGGAAGTTGATATGACGGACAATCTCCGGATTTCCAGTCAGAAACATGTGGACGTGGCAAAAATGCGTTTCGCCAGTAAATTTTACAAAATAGCGCCTGCCAGGGATGCCGTTTTCACCACGCGGGGCATACCCCAAAGCTTCCATGCGGGGATTTAACTCATCAATTTCACCCAGGTTTGGCACTTCCGCCAGCAGGTCAAGGGTGGGTTTTGCCATAATTCCTGGAATGGCTGTACTGCCGATATGATGGATTGCCAGGATAGACGCGCCTAGAGCACACATAATTTGAGCAGCCTCTATGGTTGCCAGATCTGCCCAGGCTGGATCGTGGGGTACGATTTCAATTTTCCGCATGAGTGGAATCGCCTTCCATCAAAACCGGGACAAGGATGTCGTCCATCAGATTCTGCAAATCCTGGCCGTTCAAAAACGGCAACGAGGCTACCTTGCCATGAGCCATACCACGAAGCGGCCGCGACCAATGCAATACAGCGCGTGTATCTGCGGGATAGTGAGACTTACGGGCGCCGATATTCACCCAGCGAGTGCGGGATAAGGTTTGCTCCCAATCCTGCCAGGAGACCAGGTCGGGCGTTAGCGAGAAGGTGGAGAGGGCAGAAAAATATAGCGGCAGGGCAGGATCTATTTTCGGCAGCATGGATTGGAGAAACTGGCGACTATCTTCCGTATTAAAAATGAGCCAGAGCGGCAGCAATCCCAGGCGTTCCACGGAGGTTACATCGTACTGCGAAAACATTTCTATCAATACGCCAGCCGGTTGACGGTCTGCTCGGCGCAGGCGTTGAGACATGGCGTAGAACGCCAGTTTGGAAAAATCGTGAGGATGCGGCAGGGAAATACGGCGGAATTGATAGCCTGCTTGCCGACAAAACTGCTCCAGGGCTTCGGCTAAACCGGGCTCGCTGCCCCATTCAGATTCCGGGCCCAATTCCAGCGGGTAATCATCCAAACGCCAATTGGAGCGCTTGAGGCCAATACTGCGGCAGTATCGCTCCAGGCGTTCACTGCCTGACAAAAACTCTGCTGCAGAAATATCTCCCCAGCCGCCGACTTGAAAGACGCGCCGTTCTGCCAGACGGTAGCGTTGCCAGAGCGCCTGCCCCTCCAGATAAATTACTTCACCGCCGGGCAATAGTCTTTGGCGAATGAAATTGACGTAAGCTTCTGGTAAGCCCATCAACTTGAGGCGCAGGTGATTGACACGGCGCGTTAACCAGCCATCATGGACGGGGTCATAATGTTGGATGGTCATGAGGTCAGGATTGGCATCTACAATCTGTTGGGCCAGTGCGTTGGAACGATGCAGATATTCTTGAACATTACCATCCAGAGCCCCGCCGGCAAGCGTCAAAACAAAGGCTTGCGGCAAAAACGGTCCACCCAGAGAAACAGCCAGATGAGCAGCAGCGCCGCCAATCGGGACGCCGATTGTGATGGCCGGAAAGCGTCCTGGCAGGGCAACATAATCTGACAGGCGTTCCTTGATGAGGGTGTCCATCAAGGAAGCGTCAAGACTGGCGGGATTAAGCGCAATGGGAGCCTGGGCTCTTGGCATCACCCAGAGGGCTACCGAGCGCGGTAAGATTCCAAGAAAATCCAGCGCGGCGCGCTGCCATCGAGGCAGAGAATAGGCGTTACAAAAATCATCCCGGAGGGCGGCGGCAACGGTGCGTGTGACCAGTGGCGATGAGCTTTCAGGGCTTTCTAGAGGAGACATTATGCAATCAGCCTGTATTTTCTGAATTGTAACCCGTATAATAGTGATTATACTCACAGATTGAGGTTGCCATGACAGAGATTTCATTAGCCTTAGGCGGCGGCGGTATTAAAGGGATTGCCCACATCGGAGTGCTGCGCGTATTGGAAAAGCATGGCTTTGAGGTCAAAGCTATTGCAGGAACAAGCGCCGGTGGTATCGTAGGGGCCACTTACGCTGCTGGCCTCACTCCCGATAAAATCGATCAAATCATTACTCAAGCAAATCAGAAAAAGCTCTTTGCCCGCGCAAAGCAGGAAGGGCCAGCGCTAATGGGCTTAAGCGGATTGTATGAGTTGTTGACAACGGCCCTGGGTGATATTACCTTTAACGAGTTAAAGATCTCCTTTGCTTGTACTTCGGTTGATCTGGAAACCGGGCAGGAAATGATTTTGAATCAGGGGCGGGTTGTGGATGCGATTATGGCAACCATTGCTGTGCCGGGTATTTTTCCAGCAAAATGGATTAACGGTTTTCAACTGGTTGATGGCGGCATTATTGATCCCGTTCCTGTGGCGCTGGCACGGTGGCTGGCGCCTAATTTGCCCGTAGTTGCGGTTTGCCTTTCGCCAGAACAAAAAGAATGGGCGTATCTGCCACCTATTGACTTCACATCGGCACCGTTACCCAGACCCATTGTGGAGCAAATTTCAAAGCTGCGCATCAGCCAGGCTTTTAGAATTTATCTGGAAGCAATGGAAATCACATCCCGGTCAGTAGCAGAACTACGTCTACAAATTGACACCCCTGAGGTGCTAATCCGCCCAGACGTAATCCGATTTGGCATTTTAGATGAAGTGGCGCCAGAAAAATTAATGGCGCTGGGTGAGCAGGCCGCTGAAGAAGCAATTCCAGAAATTCGAAAGGCGACAGCCTGGCCGCGCAAATTACCCCGATTATTCCGGCGGGCTAACGTGCCGGGGAAAATCTTGCCGGTCAATGAAGACGAGGACGAGCCAACACAATGAGTCGGGATTTACGTCGCTATCGACAGCAAACAACAACCCGATTAATATTTGGCGCTCTCCTGCTGCTATTTCTGGTTGGCGATGGCTTAATCTATCTGATATACGGCAAAGGGGCTGCCTTGATGGGATTATTATGTATTGGGGGTGCCTTCATACCCATCGGGGTCACCCTGTTGATTCTGCAGGGTATGGATTGGATTGTCAGGCGCGCCAACAAAGAGGACAAATAGATTCATGGGCACCGATATATTGCAGATCGGGAATTGGGTTGTGCGGTACAAAGCCACCGCGTCAAGTCAGAATGCCAATGTACTTGTTATGCTACATGGCTGGACCGGGGACGAGAACGCGATGTGGGTGTTTGCGCGCAACCTCCCCGATAATTTTTGGATTTTAGCCCCACGCGGGACCCAGACGGCAAATGAGACAGGCTATGGCTGGACCAGAATTAACGCAGGGTTCGTGGATTATCGGGCGGCGGCGGTCGATCTTATGCAGGGGATTAGCACCTGGTTTGAGGCTCTGCAAATCAAAGCGGGACCTTTTTCCGTATTTGGTTTCAGTCAGGGGGCGGCAATGGCCTTGTCTTTGGTGTTGTTATTCCCAGACCAAATCAAGTCAGCCATGAGCGTAGCGGGTTTCTTGCCAGCTGATGCCAACGACCTATCGATCAGAACGCCATTGAACGGCAAACCCATATATATCGCCCATGGCACACAGGATCTGATTGTTCCGGTTGAAAAAGCGCGTTCAGCAGCCAGGTTTTTGACGGACTGCGGCGCAGATGTGACTTACTGCGAGAATAACGGGGGCCACAAACTGAGCCTGGATTGTTTCAAGGGGCTGGAAGAATTTATTGTCCGGCACCATTAATCAACGGCGCTGGAGCAGCGCAAATAAACCTGTTACCACGCCGATAATCAACAAGATCAGAATAATCAGTCCCATGGGAACACCGGCTACCGTAGCGCTGCCGGCGTTTTCATTATAAGTTGGGATAATGAGCGGCGGTGGGGCTGTAAATGTCGGCAGGCGGGTCGGGGCGCTGGTGACAATAAACTGAGCCGCCATGGTAGGGTCAATAGTAGAAGTGACCTGCGGAGTCGGGGTGGCAGGGGGTTCAACAGCCGGAACTGTTCCGCCGGTAATGCCGACAAATGAAGCCCAGACCCATCCAGTACCTCCGGGGGCGCCAGGGTACTCGATCAGCACCCATTCATTGCCGGGTGTACGCCCCAGGGCGGGAACTTCCTGCCCCAGGACCAGCACGCCGACAATCGGCGCCAGAGTGCTGGGATAAGCGCGCACATTGGCGAAATTTTCGGTTTGGCCGGGCAAGACTGCCGCAACGGGGCCCTTTGGCGTAGAGGTAACGGTTGCTATCGATCCAGTGGGAAGCTGGTAAAACCCAGAGGCCTGGGCGGTGAGCGGCAAAGCCAGTAGGAGAGTCATCCCGAGTAAGACAATTAGAAATAAGCCAAGAAAATGGTTGTTTTTCATCAATTCATCCATGCGATTGCTGTTTATTTTTTATCAATCCCGATTATAATCTGAAGTATGCAATCTCGCATTTTTCATGGTGATTTAAAACCTGCTGACCTTGCCCGAGCTTTAATGGGCCATTTTCATCGCGGAAATTTACGCGTTCAACAAATTGGTGACCGGGAAAAAATTACGGTTCAAATTGCCACGACCAATATGCCCAGCGCTGGAGGGCAGACCGCGCTTGGCGTTGCCATTCAGAAAGTTGAAGATGGCATTATGGTCAGCGTGGGCAAACAAGCCTGGCTGGGTGTCGCTGCAAGCCTGGGGCGAACCGCGTTGCAGGCATTGCGCAATCCATTGAGTTTGCTTGGCAACCTGGACGATATTGCTCAAGATATTGAATATTTACGGCTCTCAGAAGAAGTTTGGGAAGCCATCGATTCCGCAGCCCGAGCAGCCGGGGTAAGCACTGAACTTTCAGAACGGCTGCGGCGGATGGTTTGTAATTACTGCAACACGGCCAACCCGGTTGGAGAACCCCGCTGTATTGCGTGCGGGGCCCCCCTGGGTGATGTTCAGCCCCGGACGTGCAAAAAGTGTGGATTTGTGGCTCGCAATGATGAGCGTTTTTGCACACAATGCGGACAACCCCTCTGAGGATTTTTTATGGAATTGCATAATGCCATTACCGACGTGCCAGGTATTCGTGTGGGGCACGCCCAAAATTTGGATGCGCTGACTGGATGCACGGTGGTTTTGTGCGAATCTGGGGCAGTTGGTGGGGTTGATCAACGCGGGGGGGCACCCGGAACTCGCGAGACCGATGCGCTCCGCCCGATGCACCTGGTAGATCAGGTTCATGGGGTGTTGCTGACTGGCGGGTCGGCTTTTGGGCTGGATGCTGCCAGCGGCGTTATGCGTTATTTGGAAGAGCGCGGGGTTGGCTTCAATACCGGCGTAGCCAAGGTGCCGATTGTGCCGGCGGCGGTCTTGTTTGATCTAGCAATCGGGCGAGCGGATATCCGCCCGGATGCGGCGATGGGATATGAAGCCTGCCAGAACGCGTCGAATGCGGTGCCAGCGCAGGGAAATGTTGGCGCCGGAACTGGCGCAACCGTTGGCAAAGTCCTGGGGCCCAAACAAGCGATGAAGTCGGGCATTGGGACAGCCAGTATGGATATTGGCGGCGGGATTATTGTTGGTGCGATTGTGGCGGTGAACGCATTTGGCGATGTGGTTGACCCCGAAAATCAACACATTATCGCTGGGGCACGATCGGTTTCAAGCGGACCGATCAAAATTGGTGCAACCGAATCGTTTGCGGATACATTGCAAACCATGAAAACCCTGGTGGGGCGCGTGGTGCTCGATTTTGCGGGGCGGCAAAACACAGTCATTGGTGTTGTGGCGACTAACGCGCGCTTGTCCAAAGAAGAAGTGAACAAAGTTGCGCAGATGGCCCATAACGGATTGGCGCTGTCCCTACGCCCAGCGCATACTATGATGGACGGGGATACCATTTTTGCATTGGCAACCGGTCAGCGGAAAGCCGATGTCAATATTGTTGGCGCATTTGCGGCGCAAGTGACCGCCCAGGCGATTATTCAGGCTGTTAAAGCAGCTCAACCGGCTGGAGGTTTACCAGCTGCGAGTGCATAACAGGGCGTTTTATCTATAAATCTCATTCACAGGCAAAGGACCCATGCCCGAACATCCACTGCGAATTTTCTCCGGCTCCGCCCATCCCGAACTTGCTCAGGAAATTGCCAATCTACTTGGTGTTTTGGTTGGAAGATCAACAACCCGCCGATTGCCCGATTCTGAAATCCATGTGATGATCGATGAGGTTGTCCGCGATCAGGATGTCTTTTTGATTCAACCCTGCTGCGCGCCTGTGAATGATAACTTAATGGAACTGCTCCTCTACCTGGACGCGCTGCGGCGCGCCAGCGCTCATCAGGTTAATGTTGTCATTCCATATTTTCCATATGCCCGCCAGGATAGAATGGCAAAGGGCCGCGAAGCCATCAGCGCGCGCGTGGTTGCATCTCTGGTTGAGGCAATGGGGGCACGGCGGGTTCTGTTTGTAGATATTCATAACCTGGCTATTCAAGGCTTCTTCAATATTCCTGTTGATCCTGTCAGCGCGATCCCGGTGCTGGCGGATTATCTGCGAAAGCCTGAATACCATGACGCCGCCATCGTCAGTCCAGATGTTGGTCGGGCCACCATGGCGGGCAAATACGCCGAAATGCTCAATTTACCGCTGGTCGTAATGCATAAGCGCCGGGCTAATTTTGAAGAAACGAAAACAACCCATGTGGTCGGTGATATTAAGGGGCGGCGGCCAATTGTGATTGACGACATGATTGCTTCGGGCAGTGTGATGAAACAAATTGATGCGCTCTATGCGCAAGGCGCAAAAGGCAAAACCATTTTTGTCATCACCCACGGGGTTCTTCTGCCAACTGCGCTAGATATTTTGAATAAAGATGAACGCATCGAAAAGCTGGTGGTAACCAATACTATTCCCCTGCCAGTCGAAAAGCGCCACCCCAAGATTGAGGTGGTTTCAATTGCCCCGCTGCTAGCAGATATCATTCGGCGGGTACACCTCGGCATCAGTATTTCAGAGCGTCTGGTGCTGCGCTAAGAGATAATTCAGAAAGGATTATTCCATGATCAAAATTGTCGCTGATACCACTTCTTGCATTGCTCCAGAAAAAGCAGCAGAGCTAGGGATCGCCTATATTCCACAGATTATTATTTTTGGGGACGACTCGTACCGCGATGACAATGAGATGGACAGCGCTACATTTCTTAAGAGATTGCGCGCTTCATCCAGCCTGCCAAAAACAGCAGCGCCGCCGCCGGTGCTTTACCAACCCATCTATCAGGAATTTGCGCAGCCCGGCAATACAATTTTTGTGATTTGCCCCTCGGCAGAAGTCAGTGGAACCGTGCGCAGTGCAACTGTTGCAGCGCAGGAGTTCCCCAAAGCTGACATCCGGATTATTGACACCCGCTCAATTGGGTCGGGCCTGGGCAGTGTGGTACTTCAGGCGGTTGAATGGGTGAAAGAAGGGGTAGATGCGGCAACTCTTGAATCAAATCTGCGCGATATGATCAGCCGTGAACATGTGTACTTTATGGTAGACACGCTTGAATATTTGTATAAAGGCGGCCGAATCGGCGGTGCCCAAATGCTATTTGGCAGTCTGTTGCAGGTTAAGCCAATTTTGACCGTCAAAGACGGACGCACTGAACCGGTTGAGAGCCAGCGGACCCATAAACGGGCTCTGGAGCGCGTGAAGCAGATGGTTTATTCAGACTGCCCGCATGGGCCACAGGCCCATATTACCATTATGCATGGGGATGCGATTGAAGAAGCCAGCAAACTGGCAGATGAATTGAAAGCCAACCTGGGGCTAACCGAGGTGCCGACCTATCAGCTTCCGCCAGCTATTATGGTGCATGCCGGACCGGGAACTTTGGCAATTAGTTATTTTGTAGAAAAAGCGAGCTGATCGCTGGAAGACTGGAATTTGTCGTTACTTTTTGAAGATTCAACCCTGCTGGCAATCAACAAACCAGCAGGGTTGCGTTCTATTGCTGATGGATATGATGCCAGTCTGCCGAGTGTGAGGGCTCTTTTGAGTAAACGTTATGGGCCCGTCTGGATCATCCACCGACTGGATAAAGATACCAGTGGGGTCTTATTGCTGGCCCGGAATGCTGAAGCGCATCGGCAGATGAGTATTCAATTTGAAAATCGTCAGGTTCACAAAACCTATCATGCCGTTGTGCGGGGGATTCCTCCCTGGCGAGAGATAACCAGCAAGGAATCCTTGCGAGTCAACGGCGATCGAAAGCACAGAACCATCATTGACCCGGCTCTTGGCAGGGCAGCAAAAACAGATTTCGCGGTATTGGAACAATTTGGGGATTGCGCGTTGATAGCGGCAAGGCCGCGCACTGGCTATACGCATCAAATTAGAGCGCACCTCAGTGCGCTAGGCTACCCCATTTTGTCAGACGATTTGTACGGGATAAGAGGTGCCCCGCTGCCCGGGCCAGATGAACGCATATCACGATTGGCGCTTCACGCAGCCGGTATCGAATTTTCACACCCTCAAACAGGTCGGTTTATCTCAATTGAGGCGCCCTATCCGGCTGATTTTGCGCATCTGCTAATGACGCTAAAGCAATAATAAAAAACAGCGGGCGGCTTTATCAACCGCCCGCTGTTAATGTAAATCTTGTTACCTCGGGCTAAAGCGCCGGGGACGATTTCTTGCTTTGCAGAATAGCCCAAACAATCGCTGCGGTCAGCACCAGGGCGAGAGCCCAGCCACCCCAACCCAGGGTTTGGTGCTGAACAATGATCGGAGCCGCAAGCAGGGAGACCAGATTGACGACTTTAATCATCGGGTTCAATGCCGGGCCAGCGGTGTCTTTGAGCGGATCGCCAACGGTGTCGCCCACAACGCCAGCCTTGTGGCGCTCGGAGCCTTTGCCAGTATTGGCAGCTAGGTCACGCGGCTCATCTTCAATAGCCTTTTTGGCATTGTCCCAGGCGCCGCCGGCATTGGCCATAAAGACAGCCAACAACTGACCGCTGAGGATAACGCCGGCAAGGAAGCCGCCGAGGGCCTCAACCTGGAGAACCAGGCCAACGACCAAGGGCAGTACAACCGAGATGATTGCCAGAGGAATCAGTTCCTTCTGGGCTGAGCGGGTGGAAATACCCACTACGCGCGCATAATCAGGTTTTTTGGTACCTTCCCAAACAGCTTTATCGCGGAATTGTGCGCGGACTTCCTGGACAACCTGAGCAGCAGCACGAGTTACTGCCCGAATTGACAATGAAGAGAAGAGCCAGGGTAAAGCGCCACCGAGCAAGAAGCCGATAAAGACTTTTGTGCTGGAGATGTCGATTGCCGTCAGGGTTCCAGGGGCGACTTTGTTGATATCAGCCATGAAGGAAGCAAACAAACTGACGGCAGCGATGACGGCCGAGGCAATGGCAACACCCTTGGTAATGGCTTTGGTGGTATTGCCCACAGCGTCCAGGTCAGCCATAATCTGGCGCGCCTTGACTGTTTCAGGGTCGGTCATACCATGCCAGGCCATTTCGGCGATTCCATTGGCATTATCAGAGATGGGGCCATAAGAATCCATCGCAACGTTGTTGCCCGTGTGGCTGAGCATACCAATACCAATCATGGCAACGGCGTAAAGTACATAATTAGCGCCATCGGCTTCGTATAGGACCAGCGACAGTACAAAGGAGATCTAGCTACCTGACAGTTTGTCATAGGAGCGGGTAGAAATCAAGTACAAAGGATATTGAATTTGTCAGATGTCTTTCACGCATATACAAGCCAATGCGGAAAATACTCAAATCGCAGCGATCGGGGCG
>Ga0208196_1000766_pt1 | contig 39062 bp, 33 predicted proteins | sample AD_JPNNA7_MetaG_FD_184443 | JGI IMG/M metagenome (GOLD analysis project Ga0208196, IMG submission 184443) | Active sludge microbial communities of municipal wastewater-treating anaerobic digesters from Japan - AD_JPNNA7_MetaG (SPAdes) (version 2) | ecosystem: Engineered > Bioreactor > Anaerobic...
AGACTGGATCCCGGGTCAAGCAAGCTTGCCCGGGATGACACGGCAAATAGTCTGGTGTAGTCTTTTTCGGGGGAACCTTTCCACCATTTCACCTTTCCACCTTTCCACCTCAAAAGCACCTTTCCGCCCTCTACAATTCGTGATAATTAGTGTAATTAGTGGACAATCATTCTGAAAATGGTGATTTTGGACTTGACAGATATTGCCGCCGCGCGGAGATTTGCACCATGCAAAAGTTAGAGTTTTGGGACAGTGATTTCGCAAGGAAGTATGCAAAAGTGGGAACGTCTTGCGGCACACCCTTTTATCCAGTTTGGGCAGGCAAATCGCTGTCCAGATTGCAAGAGGCTGCCGCGCAAGCAGTTAAGGGGTGCCAGAAAATATGCCCCCCATCCCCCAGAGGCAAATTCCAATCGCTGTCCAAAACGGCTTTGCAACCTGTAGATTGATAAGCAAATAGAAAAGCCGCTATTAGAATGCAGTTGACCCGACTTAGGGGATTGAGACATTCGGGAAGGATAAGAATGGATGTTTGCCAATCATCGTTGGATTAGAATGCAGTTGACCCGACTTAGGGGATTGAGACATTTATGATACGAAATTTCTTTTTTTCATCGTTAATTGATTAGAATGCAGTTGACCCGACTTAGGGGATTGAGACCTTTTAGCTGGTTTGCTTGTCACTGGTTTCCGATGCGGGTATTAGAATGCAGTTGACCCGACTTAGGGGATTGAGACCGTAGTACGGCCGGCCCAATTCATCATATCGGTAATATTAGAATGCAGTTGACCCGACTTAGGGGATTGAGACCTTCAGCAACATGGTATTGTTCGCTCCAGTCTTGTATTAGAATGCAGTTGACCCGACTTAGGGGATTGAGACTTATCAAACGGCGCCCACACCGTTACGGTGCAGATGCCATTAGAATGCAGTTGACCCGACTTAGGGGATTGAGACTCAGAGACGCAATCTTGCTAAACGGCGCCCACACCGTCGCGATTAGAATGCAGTTGACCCGACTTAGGGGATTGAGACCGTATACTGCGTAGTGAGTATAGTAAGAAACGAACAAGTCATTAGAATGCAGTTGACCCGACTTAGGGGATTGAGACACACAGCTTGTAGCTGCGGATTGCGCCGCGGTCTACGTTCATTAGAATGCAGTTGACCCGACTTAGGGGATTGAGACCTACCATGGTATCAGTTGCGTTAAGGTAAAGATCTATTAGAATGCAGTTGACCCGACTTAGGGGATTGAGACCATCTGCTGTTGTGCTGCCAGCCGGAGATAGGTGTATTAGAATGCAGTTGACCCGACTTAGGGGATTGAGACTCACAGCGAGGGATGTCAATTGTGAAGGTAGAGGATTTTATTAGAATGCAGTTGACCCGACTTAGGGGATTGAGACCACCGGCCCCATCTGGGTACGCCCAGATGTCGAACCCCGATTAGAATGCAGTTGACCCGACTTAGGGGATTGAGACAAGAGAAAGATCTGACCAAACGAGTACTTTAGTTTTATTAGAATGCAGTTGACCCGACTTAGGGGATTGAGACGGGTCGGTGACGGTGAAGGCGGCATAGCCTTTCTTAGAGATTAGAATGCAGTTGACCCGACTTAGGGGATTGAGACTCAAAGGCAGCCTGGAGCTTGTAGCTCTCATAAAGATTAGAATGCAGATGACCCGACTTAGGGGATTGAGACTTCCCCGCCACGCATGGGGATTATGAATGTTCTATAATGATTAGAATGCAGTTGACCCGACTTAGGGGATTGAGACGATATCATGCGTATAGATTCATGGTAGATTTCTAAATCAAAATTAGAATGCAGTTGACCCGACTTAGGGGATTGAGACCAATAGCAAATTCCTTTGCATTACTAACATAGGCCGCCATTAGAATGCAGTTGACCCGACTTAGGGGATTGAGACCATGTTGACCGGACTTAAGACGATAAGGACCCGCTGGATTAGAATGCAGTTGACCCGACTTAGGGGATTGAGACCTGGATTCGGAGTGAATAGGTCCACCAGCTCTTCGATTAGAATGCAGTTGACCCGACTTAGGGGATTGAGACAATTTTTTGGAAGTGTCACTGGTCTTAGCCGGCTCCAGGATTAGAATGCAGTTGACCCGACTTAGGGGATTGAGACATTAATGAGCTTACTTCTGTTTTCGTCCTTTTGGATTAGAATGCAGTTGACCCGACTTAGGGGATTGAGACTATTGTAAGAGAGCTCGGACGGCAGACAAAGCGGCGGATTAGAATGCAGTTGACCCGACTTAGGGGATTGAGACGCTTCGCGAAGAGAACCATCAGGAGACACAACCCAACCATCATTAGAATGCAGTTGACCCGACTTAGGGGTTTGAGAAGATCTGTGTGATTAGAAATACCAGTGGTCGACTTTAGCTGAGGTCAAAAAATGAGGTTAGGTAAGGCAAAGACCCTGTCCCGCAAGAGTATGGTTGCTGCGCGCAAATCGTAGCACCAATAAATATGGGGGCCTATTTGGCAGGAGTTGGTTTGCGGGAACCGCGGGGAAAAGCCTTGGATTCTCTTTCCGGACGGGTGGATCGGGCGAGGGGTTGCCCTAAAGGGGTATGGTGTGCTTTGTTTCTGGTTTTGGTGTTTACTTTTCCAAAAGACTGGATCACGGGTCACGCGGTTCAGGCAGATTTACGCAGAAAAAGGTGCGGATTGCCGTGTATTGGGCTGCCGAAGTCTGTTCGGCAGAGGCAACGGAGTTGCCTGTTTGGAAGAGACCTCCGGTCTCTGTGGCAAATGGACTTTGCCACCCCAGGGCAACTGGATTACGGGTCAAGCGGTTCACGCAGATTCACGCGGATAAAAGGCGCGGATGAACGCGGATTGGTCTTAATAAAGGGCGCGCTTGCTTCTGGGTCTGGTGCTTGTTTTTGGGCTTTAAAAGACTGGATCCCGGGTCAAGCCCGGGATGACACAGTATGTAGTCTGGTGTGGTCTGTTTCGGGTGTTTATACTTTCACACTCTCTTAATCCGTATAATTCGTGTAATTAGTGGATAATCCTATAAAACCGGATACCAGCTTTAGCTGGAATAGCGCGCTCCGGATGGGGCTTCCCCGCATAAGAAACCGAGTGATAATTGATTTTTAGGGCGAATATCTGTTGACAAAAAATGACTTCCTGCTGCCACTGGAATGATTAAACTGCAAAGAGGATAGATGGCACGTCTGTTTAGCAAGGACTATCACGAGAAATCGGCGTCCTGGTATTTCAATCATGCCGTGATTGGCCTGGACAAAGGCGATCTGCAGCATTGGAAATCGATTGACGAAACAGGGCGTTTTCACATGCATTTCGTTCCCACACCGGAAAAGCGGGAGTTCTTTTGCGCCCAGCTTGACCTGGTGTATGATCCCCAAAGCGAGAAGGTGGTGAGCCATCACTGCAGCGAATGCGGGGAGGACGACAAATGCCGCCACTATCTGTCTATATTGCGTTACGCTTATCACCATCTGGCCACCGATATCTTTGATCTTCCGGCAGTGGAAACCTGCACCGGCACCGCCCTCCGGGGTAGCGAAAGATGGCAGGAGCTGCTGAAGCAGGCACGTCTGGAGCTGGAAGGAATCTACGATCCAGAAACCGACAAAGTCCGCTTTTACCACGGCAGCTACAATCCCCTGGATATCCCGCTGCTGCTGCGTTTCAAAGCGGGCAACCTGCCTCCGGAAGCATCAAAACTGAGCGCCGGGGATTATGCCCTGCAGCTTGACGCCCTGGGTGATGCGGAACTGGCGCTGTTTGAGTTTTTGCAGCAAAAGAAAGCCGCCTATAGCAGCAAAAACTACTTTTTCTCCTTGTATAAAAAGGACTTTCCGGCTGCCCTGAACCTGATGCGCAATCTGGAGGGCAGGCTCTTTGTGAAAGAAACCGGCGAGCCGCTGCGTTTTGGCGCGCATCCTTATCAATTGAACCTGAGAATCGAACCCGCCGGCAGGAATAACTATGTGGTGCTTCCGGTGCTGGTGGAGGAGATTTCCGCGGTGTATCCGGGCTATCCCTGCTGGATATTCTTCCGCAACGAGGCGCGCTACTCCAGTATTCCCCTCTCCAACTCCGCTTTGGAACAGATATTTAGCCACAACCTCATCCTGAGTGCCAAGGATCTGGTATATTGGCGCACGATCGTGCATCGGGAACTGAGGGAAAAGGGAATCTACCTGGATTTTGACGCCTCGATCGAACTGCCTCAGATTGTGGGTGGTGAACCCCGCGTCCGCCTGGCGGTTTCAGCCAAGGGGGACAGCATCCTGCTGGAAGGCAGCCTGGTTTATGAGGAAGGGGGTGAGACTCACTCTGGGGAAGATTTGGCAATCCCGCTTTCGGTGCTGCGCTTCAAGTCGCCGCTCATACGCAGCGCCTATGCTTACGGAGGCGGGGAGCAAGAAGCGTGGTTCTATCTTCCACCTCAGGTCTTCAGCAAGGTCGAGCGCCTGGCAAAGCGTCTGCCCGAGGCTGATTTGAGCCGCCTGGAGCAATATTCGCAACTGGCATTCCCGCGGGAAGACAGCCTGCAAACCCTCCGGAAAACCCTGTTTGAGCTTGCGGACAGCGACTGGGATATCCAGATCTCGCCGGAGCTGCGGGGGGAATTTGTGCAAAAGGTAACCCTGCAGGTTGAGGTCAAAGCCCAGCGCAGCGAAGAGATCGACTGGTTCAGCTACTCGTTCAGCTACCGGCATCAAGACCTGCGCTTCAGCCATGAGGAATTGAGCCGCTTTTTCCGCTCCCGCGAGGAGTTTTTGCACACAGAGGACGGGCGGTTGCTATATATCGTCAATCCGGAGGTATACCGCGAGACGGAACTTCTGCTGCAACGCAGCGAAAAGCTCGCCGATTCGGTGTATCGCGCCCGGATGATCCACCTGCCCTACTATCAACGCTATATGCAGGAGAACCCGGCTTTCCGGATGCTGGGGGATGAATGGATGGAACTGCTTTCCAGAGACCTGCAGCGCGGGCATCTGGAGCATACCCCGCCTCTGCCGCTGTATCTGCAGACCGTGTTGAGGGGCTACCAAAAGTCCGGCTTCGCCTGGCTGAAGATGTTGCAACACTATCGCATGGGTGGCATCCTGGCAGATGAGATGGGGCTTGGCAAAACGATCCAGGCGCTGTCCGCGATCCTGATGAGCCAGTCCGAGCTTCCCAGCCTGGTGGTGTGCCCCAAAACGCTGCTTTACAATTGGGCTGCCGAAATCGACAAGTTCCATACCAACATCCCTTACCAGATCGTGGAAGGCGACAAGCTGACCCGCCTGGAATTGCTGCGCAATCCCAACGTGAGGCTGTTCATCATCTCCTACACGGTGGTGCTGAACGACATAGCTGCCCTGAGGGAGATGCGGTTTGAATGGGTGGTGCTGGATGAAGCCCAAAACATCAAAAACGTGGGTGCCAAACGCACCGGCGCGATCAAAAAGATAGCCTGCGAAAACAGGCTGGCGCTCACGGGCACTCCGGTGGAAAACAACCTCACCGAGCTATGGTCGATCTTCGACTTTCTGATGCCGGGCTATCTGGGCAGCCTGAAGCGGTTCAAGAGCGACTTCATGGAGGATGAGGAGAGCGGCGCGTCCAGGCTGCAAAGGGCTGTGGCACCCTTCATGCTGCGCAGGGTGAAAAAGGAAGTGCTGCTGGAACTGCCCGACAAGCAGGAACAGATATCCTGGTGCAAGATGCATCCGGTGCAGGAAAAGCTCTATCTGCAGATCATCGACATGGTGGAAAAGAAGCTGCTCAACCAGCCCGCCGGCACCAATCTGAACTACGTCCACATCCTGACGGCGCTGACCAAGCTGAGGCAGGTCTGCAACCATCCGCACCTGGCGAATCCGGATGTCCTTCCGGAACTGGAAGCATCCGCCAAGCTGGAACAACTGGTGGAACTGGTGAGGGCTTCCATCGACAGCGGGCACAAGATTCTGGTGTTTTCGCAGTTTGTGCAGATGCTCAAGATCATCCGCAAGGTGTTTGACGCCATGGATCTGCGCTATGCCTATCTGGACGGGCGCAGCAAGAACAGGCTGGAGGAAGTGCGCCGTTTTGAGGATGACCCGGAGCTAAAGCTGTTTCTGATCAGCCTCAAGACAGGCGGAACCGGGCTAAACCTGACCTCCGCGGATACGGTGATCCTCTTTGACCCCTGGTGGAACCCAATGACAGAAAACCAGGCTATAGACCGCACCCATCGCATCGGGCAGACCCGCAAGGTGCAGGTGTTCCGGCTCATCACCAAAGGTACGGTGGAAGAAAAAATCATGAGCTTGCAGCAAAGCAAGCTACAACTCTTTGACTCCGTGGTTTCCGAAGGCTCCAAGCTGCTGTCAACTCTCAATCAGGAGGAGATAAAAGCCCTTTTCAGTTATTGAATTTGCTTGACAATTTTCACCTCTAAATGCCTTTGGCAATTTGAGAAAATGATTATTGAAAAGGAGACAGCGATGCTTACCATAGACTGGAAAGAAAGGCTGAAAAAGGATACAGCTGACTATTTGGAAAACAAGCTGCCGAAGCACGACTTCGATTTTGAGATTATCTTCATCGCATATCCGGAAAGGGTAAATGGTAAGCTCCCAAACGATGTCATCGTGCACGTGGCAAACTCCATCGTGCAAGGCTTGGGCAAGGCGCACGACAAGCATGTGGCTTTCTACAAACACCTGTGGAACAAAAAGGGCGAGAACGGGCGACTGGCATTCATCGCGATCATGGGCAAGATAGCCGGTAAGAAACCCGCGCTCTATCTGCCTATGGTGGAAACCGCCATGCAAACCGCCGACAAGGCAGAGCTTACCTCCCTGCTGGATAAAGTGATGCTTCCGCTGTTGCGCAAAAAACCTGAGAAATATCTCACCCATGCCTACCGCTGGAGCCGCTTGCCAAATGAGCTGATCCGCAAACAGAGCGTGAATCTGCTGGTCAAGCTGATTAAAAGAAAGCCGGAGCTGAGCGCAGAGATCGTGCAACACTTTGTGAACCAGTGGTTGCAACCTTTGGGAGACGAGGCCGGGGAGCATACCGCCCTGGTGAAGGCAGTGCAGAAACTTGATTATGACCTCTATCTGGACATCTGGCGCCAGCATGTGAGCAGCCGCGATCCCCAAAGCGCGGAGATCCTCTGCGCGTCGATAATGAGCTATCATCCGGAAATCGAGGAGATCGTGGAAAACTGGACCAAAAGCGGCAACGCCCGCCTCAAAAAGGCAGCGATGGCCGCGCAGAGAATTTTAAACAAGAAGAAGCCCTGATGATGGATCTGAGCCTGTTTGTGACCCAGGAGGGGATGGAGAAGATTCAACGCCGCATCCAGTTTCTGTTGAACGAAGAGCGGCCGGAAGTGATCAAAGCCCTGATGATCGCCCGGGAATTCGGCGATCTGAGTGAAAACGCGGAATATAAGGCCGCGCGGGAAAAACAGAGGCAGATCGACACTGAGATCGATCACTTGCGGCGGCGCTCTGCCCATCTGAAAGTGGTGGACACCTCCGTTTTTCCCAAGGACGCGGTTCGCTTCGGAAGCCGCTGCCGGATACGCGAGGAAAGCACCCAGGAAGAAGTGGTCTATCGCGTGGTGGGAGTGGACGAACTTAACTATTCTGAGGAAGAAGGTGTGCAGGTCGTTTCGGTGCTTTCACCCATCGGCAAAGGCCTGTTGGGCAAAAAGCCGGGCGAGCTGGCTGTGGTGAAAGCCCCTATCGGAGAGAGGCATCTGCTGATTATGGAAATAATATAATAATAAACAGATCATGGAGACACACATGAACAAGAAACAAGATAAAAAGCTGTTCTACCAGCGCAGGAACTTCTGGAAGGAAGCATCTCCTTCCACCATCAAAAAGGCTTTCGCCTTCGCGGAGCCATATATGGACTTTTTGAACAAAGCCAAAACAGTGCGAGAGTCCATTGCCTACACAGAAGCCCTTTTGAAAGAGCACAAGTTTCAAAGCATCGGGGGCAAAAAAGGCTCCCGGCGCCTGTATCAGATATTCAGAGGCAAGACCATAGCAATGGCGGTGCTTGGCTCCGAGCCGCTTAGCGGGGGATTCAACATGGTGGCGTCTCACATTGACGCTCCCAGGGTAGACCTGAAACAGAATCCGTTTTATGAAGACAGTTCCAGCGGCATGGCCTGCATGCGCACCCACTACTACGGGGGCATTAAAAAGTATCAGTGGGTTTCCACCCCCCTGGCTTTGCATGGCATCGTGATCCGCGCCGATGGTTCCAAGATAGATGTGAGCATCGGCGAGAAAGACGATGAACCGGTGTTCATCATTCCAGACCTGCTGCCCCATCTGGCACGCAAGGAGCAATATTCCAAGAACCTCGCCGACGCCATCGACGCCTCCAGGATGAACCTCGTGTTCAGCGGGATGATGGAACCAGCCTCGGAAGAGAAGGAAGCAATCAAAGCCTATACCCTGCAACTGCTCAAGAAACAGCTCAAGATAGAGGAAAGTGACTTCATATCCGCCGAGTTGGAACTGGTGCCTGCAACAAAGGCCAGACACAGTGGGTTCGACTCTTCCATGGTGGTGGGCTACGGCCAGGATGACCGGGTTTGCGCCTACACCGCGCTTCGCGGGTTGCTGGATAATCTGGACAGCACTCCCAAACGCACCATGATCGTCTATTTCTCGGATAAAGAGGAAGTGGGCAGCCAGGGCAACACGGGAGCGCACTCCGTATTCATTCAGGACTTTGTGGCTGCGTTGCTGCGCGCCAATGGAGAATCCGACAGCAGCGCGAATCTGCGCAAAACCTTCATCAATTCCCATATCCTTTCCGGGGACGTCACGGCAGCAGTGGATCCCAACTATCCCGGAGTGCACGAGCGCCAGAACGCGGTGCTGTTCAACCACGGTGTCGGCCTCTGCAAATTCACGGGCAGCGGTGGCAAAGTGAGCTGCAACGACGCCAACGCGGAGTTTACCGCCAAGGTCATCCGCATCTTCAACAAAGCCGGAGTGTTTTGGCAGATGGGAGAACTGGGCAAGGTGGACGAAGGCGGCGGCGGAACGATCGCCTACATCCTTGCCAACCTGGGCGCCGAAGTGATAGACTGCGGCACGGGACTGATGGGGATGCACTCCCTGTATGAACTTTCCAGCAAGGCGGATATCTATTCCACCTATTGCGGATACAAGGCTTTTTTGGCATCCGCCGATTAAGCGAAACAGCGCTTTGGAGCCAGCCTGAAGACCATGATGGCCAGAATTGAGCGGACAGCAAGCAGGGCGTTGCCAGGCATCTGCTGTCTGCTTTTTTTGCTGCTGGTCACCGCTATTGGCGCCACGAATACTGGATTTGACCCGGCAGAACCGGAACTGATCAGTCAGAAGATCGTGGAACTGATCGAACCTGGCGAACCGGTCTACCTGGATATCCAAGCGGGCGATCTCACCTCCAGGCTGGATTTCCGCATCCGTCAGCTGCTGATTGCCAAAGGCGCAGACCTGCGGGAAAGCGAGCTTGATTTTCCGGAAGAAGAGCAGGCGGATACTTTGGGAGTGCAGCCGGTTTCCAGCCTTGTTTCCATGCCTGCCCGCCTGGTCAGGATACGTATGGAACTGGACTGGACCACCCGGGAAAAGCGCAGTTTTTTCTCCTTTCGCAGCGAGCGGCTGCCCCTCTATGTGTTTAATATCAAGCAGATCTCATTGCCAAAATGGAAGCTGGCCAGGATCGACAACCTCAGTTTTGTGGATCAGCCTGCCAGGTTTGAGGCAAGCAGGCCCCTGACCCTCAAGTGGTTTGAGCCGCTGCTGGCGGCAACCGCTCTGGCATCAGTGATCTATATACTTTGGACAACCGAATGACAGAAGGAAATCCCATGAATAAGGTTCTTATCCTGTTATCGCTGGCGCTGCTGATCCTCGGCGCTTGCTCGAGCAACAAAACCTCCATGAATACAGATCAAAAGCTTGCCAAAGCGGATGGGTTGTTTGCCCGAGGCAAATATTCGCGTGCGGCGGAACTGTATTCCGAAGTCTATTTTGAAAGGTCTTCCGCCTCCTCGGCGCATGCTCTGATACGCCAGGGCGACAGCTATTTCAAGATCAACAAGTTTGCCGATGCCAGGAAGGCCTATGAAGAGTTCATGGATGTCTTTCCCAACCATGCCCAGGTGAGCGACGCGCATTTCCAGTATGCCCTCTGCCTGTATGAAGATTCACTGCCAGCCCATTACGATCAAAAGGAAACCTTGCACGCGATTGACTCGTTCAAGGAATTCATCAGTAAGTATCCGGGCAATCCACGTGTGCAGACAGCGCTGGAGTATATCCGCAAAGCCCAGTATAAGCTGATCGAAAAGTCATTCCGCAATGGCTATATCTATTACAAAATGAAAGACTATAGCAGCGCTCTGATGTACTTTAAGGAAGTGACCGACCTGGGCAATACCGACCAGTTGGACCGCAGATCGCTGTATTATACCGCCAGGCTGCTTAACAAACAAGGGCTATCCGACCAGGCCAGGGAAGCATTCGACTCCCTTCAGCGCAAATATCCAGGCTCCAAGGAAACCAAGAAACTGGCCAGAAAATTCAAATGACAGGCTGCGCGCTGCTGGGCGGGAGCTTTGACCCCATCCACAACGGCCATTTGCATATTGCCAGAGAAATACTGAAATCCGGCTATGTGTCACGTCTGGTCTTTCTTCCCAACGCGCGCCACAACTTCAAAAAGGACAGCGTAACGCTGGACTTCAAGCATCGACTGGCTCTGGTCAGGGACGCTCTGGAACCTTGCATGGAAGCGTGGGAAGACGACGCGGACGGATCGGGCTATACCGCGGAACTGCTCCAGAAGCTATACCGGAAGCATCCGCAACTGCTCTTCCATTTTGTGATCGGATCCGATAACCTTGCCAACCTGCCTCTGTGGTACGATTTTGCCTGGTTGAGGGCAAACGCCAGATTTCTGATCATCCCCCGTCCCGGTTATCCATTACCGCAGAATGTGCTGCGCAGGATCAAGCGCAAAACGCTCAGGATCGCGCCCTGTCCCATCTCTTCTTCCCAGATTCGCTCATGTATCGCGGCGGGAAAACCGATCTCCGGCCTGGTGCCCGAAAGTCTGGAACAGAGGATCATCGAGCTTTACCGTCCCCTGCTGGCAGAGTAGTGCAAATTGCAAGAACAGCCTCCCAAAGATAAGGCCGGTTTTCTGGACCGGATTCCCCTCAGTCCCAGGCAGAGCCTGGGGGAGGAGATAGCTAACAGCATCACCCACGGGACAGGGGTAGGGCTCAGCATTGCCGCGCTGGTGATTTTGGTGGTATTCGCCGCCAAGCGCAGCGATGTGTGGAAGGTGGTGTCGTTCAGCATCTATGGCGCGACCCTGATTTCCATGTATCTCTGCTCGACACTCTATCACGCCTTCCGCAATCCAAAGCTCAAACGCTTTTTCCGGATCCTCGATCATTCCAACATCTTTCTGCTCATCGCCGGCACTTACACCCCGGTTACAATCGGTGCCATCCGGGGCGGTTGGGGCTGGGCGCTGTTTGGTGTGATCTGGGGTCTGGCAATTTTGGGCATCAATCTCAAGATCTTCGCCCTGGGCAAACTGAAATGGCTTTCCATCCTAATTTACATCCTGATGGGCTGGATGATTCTGATTGCCATCAATCCCTTGCGCAAAACAATGGACAGCACCTTTCTCACTTGGATGCTGATCGGCGGGGCATGTTATACGCTGGGGGTATTGTTCTATGTGTTCAGGAAGTTGCCATATCATCACTCGGTCTGGCATCTGTTTGTGCTGGGCGGAAGCATATCTCATTTCTTCGCCATGCTGAGCCTGGTGGTCTAATACCAATTCGCTTTCATCAAGCTATTTTATGCTATTTGTAATCTGACATTCTCTTGTAAAGTTAGTGGAAAGGTTCCCTGTAACAAGTCCCACCCGACCCCAAAACAAAGCACCCCAGACTATATACCGTGTCATCACGGGCTGTCGGGGTCCCCACCGAAGCGCGTAGCGGTTTGGTGGGGTGGCTTGACCCGTGATCCAGTCTTTTGAAATGTCAGTGGCAGGGTGGAAAGGTGAAAAAGAGAGTTGAAATGCAAGCTAAACAGTATAAAACAAGCACCCAATCAAAAAGTAACCGGCATCAACTCTTTGATAACCGCATAAATAAACCGCTACATTCCGCAATATCCTTCATAGCGCCCTCCCTCGCTGCTACTGGCTTTGGAGCCATCATCCTTAGGTCATCCTTATAAATTATAAGGTTGACCCCAGGAAGACCCAGGCTGGAACCCGGGAATCAAATGAGGGCCATCCCCCTCTATAATATATAGGTGCTACGATCACGCGGTGGGAAGGTGGATAGGTGAAATGGTGGTAAAAAGATATCCAGTTGTAATAGTGGAAGCGAAATAGTATTAGTAGTATTTATATAAAGCATGGGATTAAGTATCTGTTGTAACATCCCTGCTTTTTAAGTAGTTCCCCAAACACCACCTTTTTTCCTTGGATGATGGTGATTATGTGAAAAGAAACCTCAGTAACTGAGGAAATATATCAACACAACCTGCTTGCCAACTAACTTATTTGCAAATAGTTGAATGTATTAAGAGAGCAAAGTGAATACGACACAAATGTTAAAAAGCCTACATTTAGCTTGACAGAAAACATAACTGCCTATAGGTGAAATAATTGTATTAGAAGCCTCTAACTGGAGAAATATATGAGTATCCATAAGTTGCTATTTTTGAGCATATTGGTTGTCATATCGGGGTCACTGCTTTATGCTCAAAGCCCAGATTGGTTATGGGCCAAACGGGCAGGCGGCACGGGCGAAGATATATGCTATTCTGTGGCCAGTGATAACAGCGGTAACTATTACGTGGCCGGTTCTTTCTCAGGACAAGTAAACTTCGGAACCACTACTCTCATCAGTAGCGGTTTGCGGGATATCTTTGTGGGCAAGCTGACCTCAGAAGGAAACTGGCTCTGGGCACAAAAAGCAGGCGGTGCCGCAGATGACGTGGCTTCAGCCATCGCCGTAGATTCCGCTGGCAACGCCTACATCACCGGATATTTTGCTTCCTCGCCATTGGTCTTTGTGGCGGGCGCTATAAACTTGAACCGCAGTGGTGGAAACGACCTTTTTGTAGCCAAGATCAGCAGCAATGGAACATGGCAGTGGGCAAGAAAGAACTCCGGCGGCGGAACTAAATCCGATACGGGAAACTCGATAGCCGTTGACGCGGATTCAAACGTTTACATGACCGGATATTTCAGAAACAACATAGCCTTTACCACAACAACGGGCACTACCACGCTGACAGCTCAAACCGGTTCATATTATGATATGCTGGTGGCGAAGATCAGCAGCGCCGGGATCTGGCAGTGGGTGATCCAGGGTTCCGGGACGGCGATCAAACAAGGTAACGGCATCGCGGTGGATGGTCAGGGCAATGCCTACGTTACAGGCGGATTCAACTCTCCGACCCTGACCTTGGGAACCATAGTGGTCACCAACCACCAGGATACAGTATTTGACGGATTTGTCGCCAAGGCCAGCCCGGAAGGGCAATGGCTGTGGGCGGACAGGTTTGGAGGTGTCAATGCAGATTTGGGGTCGTCAATAGCACTTGACAGCACAGGCAATATCTATCTCACTGGCTTTTTCAACACCACTGCGTATTTTGGCAATAAAGCTCTGGCATCCTCCGGCGGTTATGACGCGTTTGCAGCCAAGCTAAGCCCCAGTGGTTCCTGGCTCTGGGTCAGGAAGGCCGGCGGAGCAGGCTTTGATGAGGGCTTGGGGATATCCCTGGATGCCAATTCTAACGTGTTTTTAGCAGGCAGATTCACCGGCACCGCAAACTTTGGATCGGTTACACTCACCAGTGCCAGCAGCGATTTCAGTGATGCCTTTTTGGGCAAACTGAACTCCGCGGGAGATTGGCAGTGGGCTGTCCGGGCAGGTGGAATAGACCAGGATTACGGGTATGGTGTGGTTGCCCACGGGGATTCTGAAGCCCTGCTCTGCGGTTATTTCTGTCAATCATCGGACTTTTCTGGCACTACCCTGACCAGCGCCGGATTGTCTGACGCCTTTTTCGCCAGGATCATGCCTCCGCCACCGACTCTGACCTTGCTTTCCTTTACCGGCGGAGATTCTTATCCTGCCAATACAGTGCAGCGCATAAACTGGGCTTCCTCAAGAATTGACAGTGTAAGACTGGACTATAGTCTGGATGGAGGATTCACATGGAATCCCATAAACAATGGCGAAGCAGTGCCGGCAACCCTGTGTTCCTGCGAATGGAATCTGCCCAACCTGGATAATTACCAGGCCAAGGTCCGGGTGAGCGACAGTGTTAATCCGCAACTAGTTGCTGATTCCGACACCACCTTTGCCATAATCGTTCCCCCAGTGCCGCCGGAAGAGGTGCAAGTGGGAATCAACGAAGAAAATCCTCAGCATTTCACCATCAGTTGGGAACCTGTCACCATGAACCAGAATGGTGAAAGTGTAGTTCCTGATGGCTACAGAATTTACTATTGCAGCGAGTTCAACGGCGATTCCACCGTATTCCTTTTACTGGCTGAAGTCCGTGATGGTACCAGCTACACCCACAACAACGCCACCCTGGATTTCGACAACCTGTTCTACAAGATAGTGGCCTTCAAGGAATAACTAATTCGATTCCAGTGACCCAATCAAAGCAAAGCTCCGGCTACTCATACTTACATAGAAGCATGAGCCTGGTTGTTAGAACCAAGCGCGGTCTGATCTGCCAGGCTCTTGGCTGTCCAACTGCAGGTGGGAGAGACCTGCCGTGCCCACCAGCTGATTATGGACATGCGTCATACATTTTTTATCCAAAAGAATATGAATGACAAGAAAAAACTTGACTTAGAACGCATATACCACTATTGGCAAACAATATTAACAATTCCTAACATGAGGTCATCATGAAACTAATAAAAAACAGCGTCTTTACGATATTTCTGATTTTGTTCTGCGCCAGCCTCTTTGCCCAAGCTCCAGACTGGTTATGGGCCAAACGGGCAGGTGGCACGGACGAAGATATATGCTATTCCGTGGCCAGAGACAACAGCGGTAACTATTATGTGGCCGGTTCTTTCTCAGGACGGGTAAGCTTTGGATCCACTACTCTCGCAAGTAGCGGTTTACGGGATATCTTTGTGGGCAAGCTTAACGCAGAAGGAAACTGGCTCTGGGCAAAAAAAGCAGGCGGTACTTCCAATGACGTGGCTTTAGCCATTGCCGTCGATTCCGCGGGCAATGCTTACATCACCGGACGTTTCGCTTCCTCGACATTGACATTTATAGCGGGCGCAATAAATTTAACCCGCAGCGGTGGAGATGACCTTTTTGTAGCCAAGATCAGCAGCGCCGGGGTCTGGCAGTGGGCAAGAAAGAACTCCGGCGGCGGAACCAGCTCCGATACGGGAAACTCGATAGCCGTTGACGCGGATTCAAACGTTTACATGACCGGATATTTCAGAAACAACATAGCCTTTACCACAACAACGGGCACTACCACGCTGACAGCTCAAAGCGGTTCATATTATGATATGCTGGTGGCGAAGATCAACAGCGCCGGGGTCTGGCAGTGGGTGAACCAGGGATCCGGAACGGCGATCAAACAAGGTAACAGCATCGCGGTGGATGGTCAGGGCAATGCCTACGTTACAGGCGGATTCAACTCTCCGACCCTGACCTTGGGAAGCATAGTGGTTACCAACCGCCAGGATACCGTGTTTGACGGATTTGTCGCCAAGGCCAGCCCGGAAGGGCAATGGCTGTGGGCGGACAGGTTTGGAGGTGTCAATGCAGATTTGGGATCGTCAATAGCACTTGACAGCACAGGTAATATCTATCTCACTGGCTTTTTCAACACCACTGCATATTTTGGCAATTTAGCTTTGACGTCTCCCAGTGGTAATGGTAATGAAGTTTTTGCAGCCAAGCTAAGTCCCAGTGGTTCCTGGCTCTGGGCCAAAAAGGCGGGTGGCACTGGCTCTGATGAGGGCTTGGGGATATCCCTGGATGCCAATTCCAACGTATTCTTGGCTGGCAGATTTACAGGTACCACAAACTTTGGATCGATCAGTCTAACCAGTGCCAGCAGCGATTCCAGCGATGCCTTTTTGGGCAAGCTGAACTCCGCGGGAGATTGGCAGTGGGCTGTCCGGGCAGGTGGAATAGGCCCGGATTGCGGACAAGGCGTAGTTGCCCACGGGGATTCTGAAGCCCTGCTATACGGTTATTTTTGTCAATCATCGGACTTTTCTGGCACTACCCTGACCAGCGCCGGATTGTCTGACGCCTTTTTCGCCAGGATTACGGTTCCGCCTCTGACCCTGCTTACTCCCAACGGAGGGGAAACTTATGCAGCACCTTCATCCCAGACCATCACCTGGACAGCCAACGGGGTGGATACTGTGCATCTGGACTACACCCTTGATGGAGGAACAACGTGGACGACAATCACCGGCGCTCCCGTGAGCGCTGGCTTGGGAAGCTATGACTGGGCATTGCCAAACTCTTCCAGCAGCCAGGCTTTGGTGCGGGTGAGAAACTCGGTGGACTCAACTGTATTTGATGTCTCGGACGCCTATTTCAGCATCTATTTGGCCGATGTCGCGCCAAACGCCCCTTCAAACCTTGTGGCGGCTGTAGTGTCGTCCAGTCAGATCAACCTGAGCTGGGCGGATAACTCGGATAACGAACTTCAGTTTAAGGTAGAAAGAAAAACAGGTTCCTCCGGCACTTGGGCGCAGATAGGCACAGTTGATGCCAATACCGTGTCGTTTTCCAATACAGGCCTCAGCCAGAACACCACATATTACTACCGGGTGCGGGCAAGTAATCAGGCGGGAAACTCCGGCTACTCCAACGAAGCAAGCGGGACCACGCCCTACGCCACCCCTGGCGCGCCTTCGGGTTTGACGGCTACGACGCTTTCCTCCAGCAGGATCAGGATCGATTGGACGGACAATTCCAACATCGAGACCGGTTTTAAGGTTGAGCGCAAGACAGGTTCTACCGGCACCTGGTCTCAGATCGTCGTCCTGGGCGCCAACACCACCACCTACACCAATAGCAGCCTCAGCCAAAACACCACCTACTTCTACCGGGTGCGGGCATACAACAACAACGTAAACTCAGATTATTCCAACGAAGCCAGCGCCACCACTTTATACGCAACTCCCGCCGCGCCCTCCAACCTGAGAGCGACAGCGGTCTCAACTTCCCAGATCGATCTGGCCTGGACCGATAATTCGGGTGTGGAAACAGGTGTCAAGATCGAGAGGAAGACCGGAAGCTCCGGCACTTGGGCCCAGATCGCGACTGTGGGAGCCAATGTGACGGCCTACTCAAATACAGACCTTGCACATGGCACCACATACTACTACCGTGTGCGAGCCTACAACGTCAACGTCAATTCCACTTATTCCAACGAGGCCTACGCCACCACGCTTGTCGCCACGCTGGAAGCCCCCGGATCTTTGACCGCTTCGCCTGTCTCCGTTACCAGCATCGAGCTTTTATGGGTTGACAATTCCACGGAAGAAAACGGTTTCCAGGTGGAACGTAAAACGGATGTGGAATCTGAATGGAACCAGATAGCCCAAGTGCCTGCCAATAGCATTTCATATATAGACGAGTTGCCTGATTGGTCTCACACTATCAGCTATCGTGTGAGGGCTTTCAACGACATTACTGTCTCAGATTATTCAAACGTTGCCAGCGTGGTACCGCTGTCCGGGCCTCAGGCGGCTTTCTCTGCAACTCCTGTCTCTGGCTCCGCTCCGCTCACGGTACAGTTTATGGATCAGTCCACCGCTGGAACGGGCAGCATCGTCTCATGGCATTGGGATTTTGGCGATGGAGGGAGTTCGGAAGAGGCCAGTCCGCTTCACACCTATCAGAACCCCGGGCTTTACACGGTTGGCTTGACTGTGTTTGACAGCTATCAAAACAGCGACGTTTTGACACAGACAGACTATATTACCGTGCTTTCCAACGCCCCCAATCTCGAGTTGCTGAGCCCCACCAGAATGGATTTTGGCACCCTTGCCATCGACTCCGTGTCGCCCTATCAACCGGTGATTATCAGGAATACCGGACTCACCGATTTGCACATCTTAGAAGTCAATTTGATCTCCGCTTCCGGGCAGTTTGAGATAATGGCTTGGCAGAGTGGCATGAGCATTGCTCCGGGAGCCACGGATTCGCTCTTTGTGCGCTACGCGCCCCAGAGCTTGGGCGATGCCTCGGATTACCTGCAGATAGTGAACGATTCTGCCAACCAGCCCGATTGCAGGATCCAGCTTCTGGGCAGTGCGATCTTGCCCGTTCCTCTTCCTCCCGCAAATCTGCAGATCGGGATTCAGGGGCAGAATACAGTTCTTTCCTGGGATCCGGTTACCCAAAACACAGCCGGGGGTCCCATCCAACCAGATTATTACTTTGTGTTTACAAGCGCCATGGATCCTCAGCAAGGATTCATCTTCCACGGCCTAACTCCAGATTGCGCTTACAGCCATCCTCACGTATTGCTGGTGGAGCCCATGGTGTTCTACAAGGTCAAGACTGTGGTTCTGGACCAGGCGGTAAAAGCAAAAGCCCCCTCCAAAGAGGCATTGGATATCTATCTGAAAGATCACCTGAAGCCTGGCATGAGCGAATCTGAAGTGAGCCGTGTAATCGATTCTGCCGGGAAACTGTATCTGCATAAATAGCGGTTTTTACGGTTCCCCAGAGCTTTGCCGCTCATGTCTCCCTCATTTGCTGGCAGAGGTCGGGGAAGCATCATCCTTAGGTCATCCTTATAAAAGTTAAGGATGACCTAAGCTTGACCCAAGGTTGTCCAAGGGATGCAAATGAGGGCCAAATAACAGGCCGGAGGGTTTAACTCATTTGCAGATTGTGACATACATCACGCCGCCGCTGGCAGAGCCAAAATAACCAAGAGCGTTGTGGATTCCTCCGTAGAGGTAGCCTTCGGGCATATTGACGTAGTTGTAATAGTTGTCGTCCAAGATGTAGGACTTTATCCTGTAGCGCCCGTAGAACATATAGACCTGGCCATAATCCCTTAGCATGATGTAGTTGTCAGGCAGGCCTTGCTGAGGCTTTGAGCTGAACCTGCCGGCTAAGCTGATCCTGCGGATGGTTTCTCCGCTTGAGTTGTACGTCTCTTCCATAGAAGCATCCGGATGTACCATCCCCATGATCTGGGTGGTATATTCCAGATCGGTGCTAAACTCTTCCAAACAATAGAATTCACTGAAGAAATTGTAGTCTCCGGCGATCTGTCCGGTGTTGAGCACCAGGGGGAAATCACTGTCTATCCTGTTGAAAGGCATTTGGTTTTGGGTTTGCTCATCGAACGAGTATCCCTGTCCAGCGGGGTTGCTGCCATATACATCTGTTTCCAGCGTAATGGCCTGGGGTACTGTGGTTTCCGCCCAAATTACGGGCTGATAGCCGGGGATCCTCGCTTCGATCCGGTAGCGATGCTCCGCTTCTATCAAGCGCTGTTCCGGATCCAGATAGGCGGGCAGGATTCCCGCCATGCCAGGCTGCAGCGTGAACTCCTGGCCGGAGGTCAGATCGCGCAGGGTTATTTCCGCATCGGTTACAAAGATCTGCAGATAGTTGAAGTCTTCAATCTCCGAACTGCGGGTCAGATACACCGGATGCTCCTCGTTCAGCGGTTGCCCTGCCACCAGCAGAGCCGAAAGGGAGTAAACCTCGCCTTTGAAGCGCGGGCCGGAGGTTGATTCACAGGAAAACAGGAGGAGTATGGCAAAAAGAGCCAGAAGAAGTAAGATTTTTCTCATGATTTCTACCATTGTACGTTGATGCCCACAAAGGGTAATAAGGGAAACTGGGCACTGTCGTTATGCTTCAGCAGCAGACCGTCTTCTTCCAAGGCCAGAAAGTAGCTGCGGGAGCCGATGTTTTTGCGGTTGAACACGTTGATCACTTCAAGATACGGTTCGATGGAGCCCCACTTGGTGATCCACTCATATTTGGTGCTAAGGTCGAGGCGGATATAGGCTGGCAGCCTTTCTTTGTCGGAATAGCTGTAGATGATCTGAAAATCCTCGCCGTCAAAGTAGATGCGTTCAGGGAGGGAGGTCGGCTGGCCTGTATTGTAGCTGAAGTTGATACCCAGCTTGAGATCGGCGCCAAACACCTGAAACCCGCTATTCTGGCTCACATTGAAGGTTTCCACCAATGAAATGGCGTGTGTGCGGTCGTAGCGGGGATAGAAGTATTCGCTTTGGCCTGTGGCGGGATTGATGTTGGTGCCCTCCATTTTCCTGCGCGTTTGGCTGAGCGTGTAGCCGATAAAGCCCTGCAGCCCCCGCCAATCGTTGCGGAGCATCAGGTCAACCCCATAGGTGTGGCCTTTGCCCACATGAAACACATCTGCCAGGGTGCCGGTGTCGTTGTTCCAGCTAAAATCGGTGGCTACGTTGTATTGCAGCAGGTTGTTATAGCTCTTGTAATAGGTTTCCAGATCAAAGTTGAAGAAGCGGCTCAATTCACGCTTGTAACCCAGAATGTAATGAGCGGAAAGGCCTGGATCAAGGCTTCCATCCAAAGGAATCCACACATCCAGGGGAGTGCTTACTTCCATGGACATCAAAGTCAGATACTGGTGATAGAGGCCATAGTTCAGATACACGCTTTCCCCCTCGCGCAGGCGGCGACGTAAGGACAGACGCGGCTCCAGGTTGACGTAGGCGGCATCCGGCGCTTGAGAGGGACGCACAGAGAGTGTGTGGTACAGGTTTGCCCGCAAGCCGGGCTGCAGGGTCCAGTAGCCGTCTATCTCCCAAACATCCTGCAGGAAAGCCGCCGCGGTGAGCGATGAGACCTTCACGTCGGGCAGCGCGTTCTGCTGGAACTGATAGCTGGTGCCCATCTTCAGCCAGGTGTTGTTCCATTTCAGTTCCAGGCCTCCATCCAGCAGATGCCGGTTGTTCGGTTTCCAACTGAGGAGGGCTTTGGCGGTGAGGTCGTGGATGCCGTTTTTGCGTTCCACGGTTGTTTCGCCCTCTTTGGTGTTCTGGCTGAAGTTGTTGGTGAACTCGCTGCCAGCCAGCACAAATTGGGAAAACAGGCGGGGACTGAAAAGGTGCACCCACTGGGTGGTAAAAGTCTTGTTCCCCCATGCCAAATCCAGGACGGGACCATAATCGAAACTGAGATCATCCCTGCCAAAATATGTGCTGACGCTCAGTTTGTCCATGTCTCCCAGATCCCAGTTCAATTTGAAGTGCCCATCGTAAAAATAGTAATCCGGCAGTTCGTCGTAGAAGGCCTTGAGCAGTTCCACATAGGTTCTGCGTATAGAGCCCATGTAGGAGCCTCTTTGCGAACCAATTTTCCAGGGGCCTTCAAGAGTCGCGGAGGATGAGATCAGGCTCCAGCGGGCGACTCCCTGGTGATGTACGCGGTTGCCTTGACGGTTGAGCACATCCAACACGGAAGACATCCTGCCGCCATACTTGGCCGGATAACCGCCTTTTATCAGTTCCACGCTTTCCACGGCATCGGTGTTGAAGGTGCTGAAGATGCCGCCAAAGTGGTTGGGATTATACACGTCGATGTCATCCAGCAGGATCAGGTTTTGATCGGGGGAACCGCCCCGGACGTAGAGTCCGGAAGAGAAATCGGAGATCGGGGCCACGCCGGGAAGGGTGAGGACCGCGCGGAAGATATCAGCTTCCACCGGAGATACCACGCTCTGGATGTCTTCACTGCCCCGGTGGATCGTGCCGGTGCGGATTTGAGGACCTTCATAGGTGGCTTCCGTTGTGGCGCTTACCACCACCTTGCTTAGTTCCACCGAACTCTTTTCCAGGCTGACATTGACCACTGCGTCCGGGGAATGATCGCTTACCTCAAATTCCACGCTTTTGGGCAGGCTCGAAATCTGGCTGAACTGAAGGGTGTATCGCCCGTGTTCTTTGAGCGTGATCACATAGTAGCCTTTTCTGTTAGTCTGACCGCCGATGCCTGTTCCGGCTACAACTACATTTACGTATTGCATCGGTTCGGCGCTGCCTGACCGGGTCACAAAACCGCTGACGGTAGCCGCAAAGGCACTGGCGCAAAGCAGCAGGCAGCAGAGGGTTGCAGTTAATCGGAGCATAGTTTCCTGACCTTAGTTTCTTTTTTTACAAGCAAAGCTGATTTCAAAAAGTAGCTGTCAACTCCATAATCACAATACCAGCGATTGCTGTCACGTTGATTTTCAGCCACTGTCGGGCGGAGCGTCAACTGGAGATCAAACGGTGATCAACGGAGATGAGTAAATAGGGAGTTAAAAAGAAGAGCCGGAATCACTTCCGGCTGCTCCTTGTATCACAAAAGCCTTGTCTGCTGTCAGTTCAAGACCATTTTGGATGATTTTCTGCCCGACTTGTTACATTCGGTGATCACTTCAATCTCGTCGCCTTTGACCAGCAGGGGAATCTTGTAGAGAAACTCTCCTCCGGTGAGGGAATCCTGGGTGTTGCTGGTTTGGGAGATGATGGTGAGGCCATTGAGCTTGATCAGTATGGTGTTGATATAGTGATCCTGGGCATTTTTGACTTTGTGGTCGAAATTGACAGTCAGCACTTTATCAGCGGCAGTGTATTTGAGGCGGACATTGCCGGCGGGGTGGGCAAGCAGCCCGACACCGAGAGCCAAGAGTATCATGATCAGCAGAGTATACTTCATTTCAAACTCCTCTGGTTTACTGTTTGACTATATTATAAACACTATTCTTGCATTTGACAAGGCAGAGGTGGAAAGCCTATCGTTTCCTGCTCTGCTCAGCCACATGGGCAAACATAGCCTCGAGGGTGTCAAAGCGGTTGAAAAGGTCGATGGCTGCCTGTAACTGTTTATCCATGGTGATGGTAACCTTGTAAGCTTCCTGGTCGCCGTACGCTTTGCGCAGCAACTCGCTTTTCAGCATGGTACGGATATAGGTATCCGCGCTGTCCAGATCGGCTTGAGTGTATTTGATATCCAGGGATTTGGCATAGCCGAGGAAGCGTTGCATCAGTGAATCGGTGATCCTGATATCTTTCTCCACGGTATGGTCGTGTTCCACCATGTAATCCACGGTGAAGTTAAAGAAAGCGTTCTTGCGGCGCAGTTCGGCGCCAAACTGGGTCAGCAGGTCAGATTCTGTTTCGATATCGGGAGTGATGCCTCCGCCGCCGAAGACCTCGCGTTTATTGACCGTGTAATAGACCTGCTTCTTGTTTTTCTCGGCCTCTGCCTCCTGTTCGCTCTTGCTCACTTCCTCGCCTTTGAGCAGCTTGTCGTTGCTCAGTTTGTGGATGCAGCGTCCTGATTTAATGTAATAATAGGCGTTGGTGATCTTGATGCCGTTGCCGTTGGCGAGGGGGAAAAGCTGTTGCACGCTGCCCTTGCCAAAGGTGGGCTTGCCCATCACCAGCCCTTTGTCCCAGTCCTGGATCGAACCAGCGAAGATTTCGGAGGCGCTGGCAGAGGCTTCGTTGACCAGCACCACGACGGGATAGTTGCGGTTCTTGGTCTCAAAGCGGGTGAAATGCTGACGGTTGGCCACAGCGGCGCGGCCCTTGGTTTCCACCACCAGTTTTCCTTTGCCGATGAACTCGTTCACTGTGTCCACAGCCTGATCCAGCAATCCGCCGGGATTCCAGCGCAGATCGATGATCAGGCCGCGGATGTTTTCCTCTTCCAGAGAATTCAGAGCGGTGCGCAGTTCCCGTACGGTGTTCTCGCTGAACTGGCTCATGCGGATGTAGCCCACGCCGTTGTCCAGTTTGAAGTAGTAGGGAACGCTCTTGATCTTGATTGTTTCGCGGGTGATCTTGAACTCCAGAGGATTGGATAATCCTGGGCGGCTGATCGTTATAATCACAGTGGTGCCCACCTCGCCGCGCATGTGTTTGATCGCTTCGTCGGTGCTGAATCCTACCACGTTCACATCGTTGACACGGATGATCCTGTCACCAGCAGTGATGCCCATGCGGTAAGCCGGAGTGCCTTCGATGGGGGAGATGACCGTGATATAGTCTCCCACTTTGTCAATCTGGATACCCAGGCCACCAAAGGAGCCTTTTGTGGCGGTGGTAAAATCTTCGAACTCGGCTTTGGTAAAGTAGGTGGTGTGGGGATCCGTGGAGCCCAGCATGCCTATGATGGCCGCCTTGATCAATTCTTCGTCGCTAAGATCGGTTACATAGTTCTGTTTTAACTTGTTCAGGACATCGCTAAACAATCCCAACTGGGAATACAGGTCGCTGCCGCTGCCGCTGTTCTGTGCAAATGCCGAGGTGGCTCCAAACAGCATGATGGCAGCAAGTATCCAGACGATGGCAATGGTTATTAAAGCTGTTTTCTGTTTTTTATCGTTCACTTGAGACTCCTGTGTGCGTTAAAACTTGGTTGATGATCAGTTTGTGCAGCTCCTGGGGAGGCAAGGTGGCATCCAGCACCACAAAACGCCCCGGCTGTTCTTTGGCAAGCAAAAGATATTGCTGGCGCACCCTCTCATGAAAGGAACGGTCTTCCTGCTCCAGGCGATCCAGTTTGCGGTGCCCGATGCGCGCAAAACCCTCCTCCACAGGGAGGTCGAGCAAAAAGGTGATGTCCGGCACTGTGTTGAAGGTGGAAAATCTGGTCAGCACCGCGATGAAATCCAGGTTTTGATTGCGGGCAGCGCCCTGATAGGCGATGGTGGAATCGTAATAGCGGTCGCAAAGCACTATCTTGCCCTGGCGCAGAGCAGGCAGTATCCACTGGCCGGTATGCTGGGCCCGGCTGGCGCTGTAGAGCAAGAGCTCCGTTTCGCGCAGCATTTCTTTGTTGCCGGGATCCAGCAGCAGAGCGCGAATGCTTTCCGCGATGGGGGGGCCTCCGGGTTCACGCGTCAGCAGCAAGGGTCTGCCAAGCTCTTCCAGCTTTTCCGCCAGCATCTTCATCTGGGTGCTTTTGCCGCTGCCCTCGATGCCTTCAAATGTGACAAATAGACCTTTCATGGTAAGATGGCCGTCCTATATTATCGTATCTATCAGATACAAGTTATCGTTTCTTTCGGGATTGTCGATCAGAAAATGCGCACCGCGGCTTTCCTTGCGCATCAGGGCGCTGCGGATCACGGCGATGGCGATGATTGCCATATTGCGCGTTTCCACCACTTCCTTGCGCACCGCGTTGTGCTGATAAAAGTTATTCACTTCGTTGTAGATGTTCTCGATGCGGGACAGGGCGTATTTGAGCAGGCGGCGGGAGCGGCGGATGCCGACGTAACCGTCCATGATGGTGCCGATGATCTCCCGGTTGTGGGAGATTACCACCCATTCGTTTTCGTTGAACTCATCCATCTGTTTCCAGACCGGAATCTTGGGGAAGTCCACCTCTTCTGTGTTTGAGGGATGGTTACCAGCGCGGTATGCTATCACCAGGGCCTCCAAAAGGGAGTTGGAAGCGAGGCGGTTTGCCCCGTGCAGGCCACTGCAGGCCACTTCCCCGGCGGCAAAGAGGTTGTGGATGTCGGTGATGCCGTCAATGGTTGAAAGTACTCCTCCGCAGAAGTAGTGTGCCGCGGGAGCCACAGGGATCGGATCCATGGTGAAGTCTATGCCGTGCTCCGCAAGGCGTTTGCCAATGTAGGGAAAGTGAGTGCGTAAGACATTGGCGGGAATGTTGGTGGCATCCAGATAGCAGAATTTTTCGCCACGCTTTTTAAGCTCGGCGTCGATGGCACGGGAGACGATGTCGCGGGGGGCAAGATTGCCCCGGGGGTGATAGTTTTCCATGAATGTGCTGCCATCACTGAGCTTGAGCACAGCTCCCTCGCCCCGCACTGCCTCGCTGATGAGGAAGGTTTTGCCTTCGGGGCTCCAGAATGCAGTGGGGTGAAACTGCACAAATTCCATATTGGCCAGACGCGCGCCTGCCAGCCTGGCCATGGCCATCCCGTCGCCTGTGGAGACATCCGGATTGGTGTTGTGTGCATAGATGCGTGAAGCCCCGCCAGTGGCAAGCATGGTTTTGCGGGCGCGAAAGATATGCACTTCATTCGTCTGGATATCCATCACGTAGGCTCCCCAGCAGGAAATACCGGGAATGAAACCATCGTCCTGGACTATATGGTGTTGGGTGATCAGGTCTATGGCGATGCTGTTTTCAAAGATATCGATGTTGCTGTTTTTGCGGCAGCTTTCGGTGAGCGCTTCCATGATCTGATGCCCGGTGGAATCTGCCGCGTAAGCGACGCGACGGTGCCTGTGGCCGCCCTCCATGGTCAGAGAGAGGTTTTCCAGGCGGTTGTCATAGTTTTCGTTTTCCAGGGTAAAATCTGTTCCCAGATCGATAAGGTATTGAATCAGCTTGGGGCCTTCGGTGATAATCTGGCTGATCACCTGGCGCTTGCCCAATTCCGCGCCAGCGATAAAAGTATCCTCACAATGGCCGGAAAACGTATCCGCCTCGTCCAGCACTGCCGCTATGCCTCCCTGGGCATAGTCTGTGTTGCAGTTGAACAAGCCCCGTTTGGTCACAACTGCCACTTTGCCCAAGCGTGAAACCTGCAGCGCGTAAACCAAACCACCAATTCCGCTTCCGATCACCAGAAAATCGTAGTCTCTCAAATCATTTCCCTTTTACAATCATAGCCATTACATAGGCGTCTTCATCTGGCAGGGTGTAATATCCTTTGCGCACCCCAACGCGCCGGAAACCAAACTCTTCATACAAGGCCAGCGCGGCTTGGTTGGAAACACGCACATCCAGATAAAAATGGGTGAATCCTTTGTCTATGAGCTGGTGGAGAGTGTTTTCCAGCAGTTCTTTACCATAACCCTGGCGCTGATAAGCGGGGTCGATCGCCAGATTGATGATCACGCTTTCATCGATTACATTGTGATACATTATATAACCCACCAGGGTGGCGTCTTCACAAATCACCCAGGATTCCCCGAAGTCTGTGCTGGTAAAGGCATTTTCCGGCCAGGGACTGCTGAACACCTGGTGTTCGATCTTCAACACGGCGGGCAGATCATCCTGACGCATTGGGCGGGTTATTCTCAATTGGAATTCCTGCTACATCTTTTCAGGGGCGCTGATGCCCATCAGGTCCAGACAGATAGCCAGCACGTTTCTCACTGTATCTATCAATAGCAGGCGTGCCTGAGAAAGTTCCTTGTCCTTGCCTCCAACCACCTGGTATTTGTTGTAGAAGCGGTGGAAAAGGCCACAAAGCTCCTCTGTGTAGGTGGCAAGGCGGTGAGGTTCGCGGAATTCCGCAATCAGTTCCAGCAGTTCAGGTAAATCGGTGAGTTTCTGGATCAGAGCCAGTTCTTCGGTTTTACCCAGTTTTCCGCAGAGTTCCTTTTTGAAGGTTCTGGGCAGAACCTTGTCTTTTTTGGCCTTCTTGATAATGCTGCAGATGCGGGCATGGGCGTACTGGCAGTAATAGACCGGATTCTCGCTGTTTTGTTGCAGAGCGAGTTCCAAGTCGAAGTTTAAATGAGCATTGGCCTTTCGCGCGATAAAGAAATAGCGAGCAGCGTCTTTTCCCACCACACCCACAAGGTCGTCCATGGTGACAATCTTGCCGGCTCTTTTGCTCATCTTGACCTTTTCTCCGCTCTCAAATAGGTTCACCTGTTGCAGGAAGATGATTTCCAGCATGTTTTCATCGTACTTGAGGGCTTGAAAGGCCGCTTTCAGCCTGGGCACATAACCATGATGGTCCGGACCAAAAATGTCTATCAGTTTGGTGAACCCTCTTTGGATTTTGGTCAGGTGGTAAGCCAAATCGGGAACGAAATAGGTGATCGAGCCATCGCTTTTCATAAGCACGCGGTCTTTATCGTCACCGAATTTGGTGGAGCTGAACCAGATGGCGTCTTCTTTTTCATAAGTGCAATCGGCCTCGGTAAGGTAGCTGAGAACCTCTTCCACCATGCCTTCCATGCGCAGAGTCTTCTCGGAGACCCAGCTTTCAAAGGTAACCCCAAATCTTTCCAGAGATTGCCGTTGCATCTCAAGCATCTCGTTAAGAGCAAATTCTTTAAGGTGTTCAGTGCGCTCTTTTTCAGGCATCATAAACACCCGCACTCCCTCGGTGGCGTTGAGTTTGTGGGCTAGGTGCTTCACATATTCTCCATGATAGGCATCATAGGGAAATTCGCCGATGTTTTCACCGTGTATCTCGCGCAGTCTGAGTTCCAGGCTTTCCGCCAGGATATCAACCTGATTACCTGCGTCATTGATATAGAACTCACGCGAGGGTTGGTAGCCAACCTTCTTCATGATACGATAAAGAGTATCTCCAAACGCGGCTGCTCTGGCACTGACAATATTCAAAGGACCGGTTGGATTCGCACTGACAAATTCCAGCAATACTTTCTCTTCCTTGCCGAACTCAGAGTCTCCAAAGCTCTGCTCCGCTTTGTGGATTTCCCACAGCATGTCATGATACAGCGCCTTGGACAGATAAAAATTCAAGAATCCGGGGCCAGCAAGTTCCACCTTCTTGTAAAACTTATTCTTCTTCAATTCCTTGATCAGCTTTTCAGCCAGCACCTTGGGGGATGTCTTGTTTTCTTTGGCAAGGATCATGGCCGCATTGGAAGAATAGTCTCCATGGTCGGCCAGATTGGGTATCTCAACCGTGAACTCGCGCTGCTGGCTGAGGTTCAGGTCCTGTAATATTTTACAGATGTTATCATGTATTAGGTGTTTTATCATGCGGAAGCTCTTCCTTGTTATGGCTTGAAAGCTGTTCAAATAACTGGTCTATCTTGTAGAAATTGCGTTTATCAGGCAGGAAAATATGCAAGATCACATCTCCCAGATCGACCAGGATCCACTGCCCAAACTCCAGCCCGGCTTTGCCGAGTACGCTCAGTTTGTGTTCCTTGGCCATATCCAGCACATGGTTTGCGATAGCTTTGTTGTGCAGATCGGCATTACCTTCGCATACAACGATCGCATCAGCATAGTCGATGATGTCTTCCACATCGTACACGCGGATGTTTTCCGCTTTCTTGTCGTTCAGCCATGTCAGGATGGCTTCGAGCTTGATATTGTCAGACAATATCTCCTCCACTTACTTCAATCTCATACATATACACTTGCGGCTTTCTCTAATCCTTCATATAATCTTTAAAATCTTCACCCAGGATGATTGTGAACTGGACATCCGACTCTGGGTTGCGCGCAATTGTGAAGCGCTGGATACCAGTCATCCTTTGCAGGCGTCGCAGGTCTTGCTCATCTCCGTTGTTGAGAACCAGCACCGATTTGTTGTATATAGGATAGGGTGTACTGCTTACCCTTAGCACGTCAATATTCTTATCCTTGACATACACGCTGTAATCTGCCGCCAGCTTTTCGATGCCACAACCATTGCTAACTTCCACCCGAATAGCCGGCAAGCTTTCCTCGTCGTCTTTATTACGCCCGAGCAAACCAAACACTCCGGTAAAATACGCCAGCAAAGCCAGAGCTATCAGCAAGGCCAGAATCAGCAGATAGCGCCAGGGACGCTTGGGGGTCAAGTTTTCAGAAACACCGTTTATTGTCAAATTCAATGTATTATTCCTTGCCATCCAACAAGTTGGCAAACGCATCCCGTAGAGAGGAAAAGCTTGTCTCGAAAGCCTCGGGTATCACCCTTTGGCCGCCGATCACAGTCATAAAATTGCAATCTCCGCTCCAGCGGGGAACCATGTGCAAATGCAGATGCTCGTCGATACCGGCTCCAGCCGCCCTTCCCAGGTTCATTCCTAGATTGACTCCTTCGCAGGCATAGACAGATTTGAGGGCTATCTCGGCTTGTTGTGCCAGATGCCCCAATTCTGCCAGCTCTTCCGGTGTTAGCCCGGAAAGCGAAGCGCAATGCCTGTAGGGAACCAGCATGATATGCCCGTTGTTGTAGGGATAGCGGTTGAGCATGGCATAACAGAATTTGCCCCGGTAGAAGATCAGGTTTTCGGCATCCGCTTCGGTATCCTGCCAGCGGCAAAGGATGCAATCTTCCGGCTTGGGTGAGCGGATATATTCTGAACGCCAGGGTGAAAATAGGTATTCCTTATTCATAGGGATCTTCGATGAATTGCTCGCGCAGACCCAGGATGTGTCCTTCCGGAACGTGCGCGTGAACCAGGATGTTGTGTCCTTCCAGGATGCAGTCTTCGCTGATATAGCTATCGGAAACGAGGCTGTTCGGCCCGATCGAGCATCCTGTCCGCACTGTTGTCTTTCCTTTCAGGATGCAGTTTTGGAAGATCTCCACATCCGGCTCGATGGCAACTTCATCATCGATATACACGGTATTGGGATTGTGGATCACCACCCCGTTGTTCATCCATTTGCGGCGGATTCTGTCCACAAAGAGGTCTTCCAGTTCCGCGAGTTGTTCCTGCGAATTGACTCCAGCCACCTCCATCAGATCTTTCAGAACCACAGAGGACACGGTCTTGCCCGTGGAATGCAGTATGGAAACCACGTCTGTGAGATAGTATTCATGCTGTTGGTTGGCGTTGGATATCTGTTTCAGGGACGCAAACAGGTCTTCAGATTTGAAGCAGTAGATCCCCGTGTTCCATTCTTTGATGGCGCGTTGTGTTTCGGAAGCGTCTTTGTATTCCACAATACCCATCACCTGTCCCTTGTCATCCCGCAAGATGCGCCCATACTTGCCGGGATCGTCAAGGAAAGCGGTGAGGACGGTGCAGGAAGCCTGGCTGCGCAGATGCTGCTGATACAGGCGGGATATAGTTTCGCGGCCAAGCAGGGGAACGTCGCCGCATAAAATCAAAACATCATGTCCATGATCATGGAAGATAGGTTCCGCCATCATCACCGCATGACCGGTGCCCAGTTGTTCGGTCTGTTCGACAAACTCCAACCTTTCATCTTCCTCGAGGCAGGCTATCACGCTTTCTTTTTGGAAGCCTACCACTATGCATACACGCAGGCATTCTGAATCCAGCGCCAGATCCACGACCCTTTGGATCATGGGTTTTCCAGCGATGGGGAAAGTTACTTTGGCCCGGGTCGATTTCATCCGGGTGCCTTTACCTGCAGCAAGGATCACAGCTGCGAGGTTGTTCATTACATATCTCCTTATGATTCTATTTCTTGTATTAATGTATCAATGTTTTTGTGCAGCACAGGATGCTCCAGATCGGGAGCCAACTCTGCTAACAGCCTGAGCGCAAAAAGCCTGCGATGCATTTCGGGATGTGGCACGGTCAGTTTGTCGGTGTTGATGACCATATTTCCATACAACAGGATATCGATGTCGATCAGGCGTGGTCCCCACTTCTCCTTACGCACTCTGCCCAGCTTTTGTTCTATCTCCAGGGCTGCTTCCAGAAGCTCCAAGGGCGAGAGGGTGGTTTCAATTTCCAAGACCTGGTTATGGAAACAAGGCTGGTCTATCTTGCCCCAGGGTTTGGTTTTGGCAATGCTTGAACCTCTCAGGATTCGGATTCCCGGTCGCGCTGCCAGTTCCAGACACGCTTTATGTATGTGCTCCTGGGGTTGTTCAAGATTTGCGCCGAAGCAGAGGAAGGCATTCATGAGCGGGTCCGGAAAAGCTCTACTTCCACCGATCTCAGACTGCCCGGGATGGGCACCGAGGGTTTCTGGATGCAGAGCCTTACTTGCTGGATCAGCGGAAAGTCTGCCAGCAGTTTGGTGGCCAGTGTATTGGCGCAATCTTCAAGTAGTAGAAACTGGTTGGTTTCCATCACTGTTTTGATTTCCTGATAAACCTTGGTATAATCTATGGTATCATCAAGGCATCTGATACGGTCGTCGATTTGGGGGTCTGTAAAGAGTTGTGCCGTTACTATAAAGCGTTGTCCCAGTTTCCGTTCTTCATCGTGAAGTCCGTGAAAACCATAAAAAACCATCTCATTCAACCTGATGATCACAATTTCCTTCCTATGCTTACCTGTATTTTACTACCAATCTTCCTATCCAATAGCCTGATAATATAAAAGCTAAGTGCCATGGCTCCGAAAGCAATAAGGATAGATGGCAATTCTGCCAGCCAGCGGGAGGCCAGCCAATAACCCAAAAAGAGAAACGTAAGAGGCAGCAGAAACACCAATATGGCGGATAATACCCGGTTGCCGGGAGCAATATTCAATTGCACCAGATCGCCCTCCCGTAGCTGCAGATCGGTGATTATCTCAAACACCGCGGGAGTGCTTTTGGCAAAACACATACCTTGCATGGAGCAACTCTTGCAGCCTCCGCCCCGCGTAATTTCCACCTTTACCCGGTTGCCCCGCACCTCAATCACGGTGCCCACGTCTTCAGGCAGTTCTTCGCTCATTTCTTCATTACCTTGTCTGGATTACCTGCTGCCAACCGGGCCAGTATCGTGCTACTGGAAAGCCCTTCCTTAAAAGGCAGGCTGTGGACTTCACCGCCCCTGCTTAAAACAAAATCCGAGCCTACAATATCTCTCACAGCCCAGTCTCCGCCTTTTACAAGGATATCCGGACAGATCAATTCTATCAGTTCAGATGGCGTATCCTGTTCAAAGATCACCACGCAATCCACGCATTCCAGCGATGCCAAAACCAAAGCCCGTTCTTGCTGAGGGATGACCGGGCGGCTGCTGCCCTTGAGCCTGGATACGCTGGAATCGCTGTTGAGCCCGACAATGAGACGGTCTCCCAGTTTACGGGCTTCTTCCAGATAGCATACGTGGCCAGCATGCAGGATATCGAAGCAGCCATTGGTAAACACTATTTTGCGCCCCTGCTTGCGCCAGTGTTCAAGCAGAGAGGGAAGCTCTTGCCAGGTTTTGATCTTAGCGCTGCTCATTGTAGCTCTTCAGCAGTTCGTCCGGGCCTACGCTGGCTGTGCCCACGATGCCGCAGGCGACTCCGGCGGCATGATTTGCCACTTTTGCCGCCAGATGGATGTCCGCGCCGCTCACGTAAGCCAGGGTCAGGGCGCTGATAACGGTGTCGCCGGCTCCGGAAACGTCAAACACTTCCCGGGCAGCGGTTGGCAGGTGCCTGGCTTGTTTGCCGCCGTCGAAAACATACATTCCCAGGCTGCCTCTGGTCACGATCAGGTTTTTGATCTGCATGTCGCCGCGCAATTGGCTGGCAGCATCCAGGAACGCATCCTCGCTTTCAAATTCCATATCCAGAATGTCCTGTAATTCGCGGAAATTAGGCTTGAAGATATCCACTCCCCGATACTGCCTGATATTCTTGTGCTTGGGATCCACGGCCACCGGGATTTGCAAACTCGCTGCCAGCTCCAAAGCCCCGGAGATCACCTCCCTGGTCAACACTCCCTTGTTGTAATCTTCAATGATCAGCGCCTGGCAGCCTGGAAGCAGCTTGCGCAATCTGTCAAGGATGGCTGTCCGGGCTTCGTTTCCCAGGTCAATTTTGGTCTCGCGGTCGATGCGTACGATCTGCTGGTTTGTTGCCACGATCCTGGTCTTCAGAGTTGTCCTTCTGTTCGGGTCGGCGATCAAACCATCAGTTGCCAGGCCTTTATGCTCCATCAGTTGTTTCAGATCTTGCGCCGCGCTGTCTCTGCCGGTAACGCCAAGGAGGATGGCATCCCCGCCCAGGGATTTAACGTTCAATGCCGCGTTAGCGGCGCCACCCAGGCGGAACTCCTCTCTCTGAGCTTCCAGGACAGGCACGGGCGCTTCGGCGGAAATGCGCTCCACTTTGCCCCAAATGTAATGATCCAGCATGATGTCGCCCAGAACGAGAACGCGCTGCTTGCCAAACTTTGCCAAAAGCTCCCTGATCATGATCTCTCCAGAGGATACTGGCCGTTGAAACAGGCGTAGCAATATTCGTCCGGATTGTGCAGGCAATCCCTCAGTTCATCCAGTTCCAGATGCTTGAGGCTGTCGACCCCGGTTCGTTGCCGTATCTCTTCCAGGCTGAAGCGGTTTGCCACCAGCTCTTCAGGGTGGGGCGTGTCGATGCCGTAATGGCAGGAATGGCACACCTGGGGTGAGCCGATGCGCAAGTGTATCTCAGCCGCTCCAGCTCTTTTGATTATCTTCACTATTTTTCGGATGGTGGTTCCCCTCACGATCGAGTCGTCGATCAACACTACTCTTTTGCCTTCAAAGAAGTTGGGCAGGGCGTTGAATTTCTGATGCACGCTCTCGTCGCGGATGGTCTGTTCCGGTTTGATAAAGGTTCGTCCGACATAGTGGTTGCGGATCAGTCCTATGGAAAGCGGGATGCCTTTTTCTGCCGCGTATCCCACCCCGATAAAGTTAGACGAGTCCGGCACGGGCACCACGCAGTCCGCCTGCAGGTCAGGGTCTTTTTGGGCAAGCCGTGCGCCGATTCTTTCTCTCACGGCAAACACGTTTTCGCCAAAATGGAAACTATCCGGACGTGAGAAATAGATATGTTCAAAACTGCAATAGGCATTGCCGAGCCGTTCCCGGTAGAGATTGGGATCGTTTTCCAGAACCGTGGTTCCCTCGCTGTTCACCCTGATGATTCCGGCTGGCGGCACTTCACGCCGCTCCAGCACACCCAGGATGTCCAGTACGCAGCTTTCGGAGGCCACCACCACCGCCCCTTCCCGGGTTTTGCCCCAAACCATGGGCCGGATGCTGAGCGGATCGCGAAACATGTAGAGTTCGTTGCGGGTGCAGAATACACTGGAATACGCGCCTTTGATATCGCGCATCAACAAGCGGATGGCGTCGGCAATCCCCTGTCCTTGGGAGATTTGCCAGGCAATGTATTTGACCAGCAGTTCGCCATCGTTGTCGCTGTTAAAATAGACGTTTTCCGCCTCTAGTTTTGCCCTCACTGCAGCATAGTTGACAAGGTCGCCGTTACTGGCAAGGGCATAAGATGGGCCGAAAAGAGTCTCCACCAGATGGGGCTGTGAGTTGAAGCGGGTGGCGCTGCCTTTGGTGGGATAGCGTACGTGGCCGATAGCCAGGCTTCCGGGCAGGGAAGCCAGCACATCTTCGTGGAAAACATCCTTCACCAGGCCCATGCTCTTGTGCAGCCTCACCACCTTGCCATCGCTCACAGCCATGCCGCAGCTTTCCTGGCCCCGGTGTTGCTCGGTAAACAGCCCCAGTGTCGCAAGATTGGCCGCTTCAGGGCTGCCGAATACGCCTATGATCCCGCACATCAGCTTTTTCCTTTGCTGGAAAAACTCAGCTTGTTCTCACGTTTTTCAAGCAAGCGCAGGATGTTTTCCTGATGCTTGTAGATGACCAGCGCCGCCACCACCATGGTGAACCACGGAATGGAAGGAGCTCCGGAATGATACCAGTTCCAAAAGAATTGGGCCAGGCAGAGAAACAGCACCCCTGCCACGGATGCCAGGGAAACATAGCGGGTGAGAGCCACAATCAGCACAAAGAATATCAGGGTGGCAAAAAGCGGAACGGGAGCAGCATAGATGAACACGCCTGCTGCAGTGGCAACGCCCTTGCCTCCCCTGCCTCCCAAAAAGATGGAGTACATGTGCCCCAAAATGACCGTCAGAGCGGGCAACAGAGCCACGAAAAGATCAATGGGGCCGTCGAACAGAGCAGGGAAACTGGCGGGGATCACGCGCAAGCAGAGCCAGGCCACACAGAAGCCTTTGAGAAGGTCAAACAGCAGCACCAGGACTCCGGTTGCCGTGCCGAACTGGCGCAGGGCGTTGGTGGCTCCAATATTGCCGCTGCCGCCACTGCGGATGTCCTTACGGTGCAGCAGCCTGCCAAGCAGGTAACCAAAGGGGACGCTGCCCAACAGATAGCTGGCAACGCATACGATTAGCCATAGAAGCGGGAAAGTCATTGTTCCAACTCGCTTTCTTTTTTACCTTTAAAAATCAATTTGATGCTCACGCCTTCGAAAGAGAACATATCCCTGATCTGATTTTGCAGATAGCGTCGGTAGTTCTCGCTGATCAGGGCGGGTTTATTACAGAAAAAGACGAAGGTTGGAGGTTTGACTCCCGCCTGGGTCACATAGTGAATCTTGACATGTTTGCCGGTGCTGTGGGTGGGTGGGCGGCGCTCCACAACCTGTTCCATAAAGCGGTTCAGTTCGCTGGTGCTGATCCTCTTTTTGCTTTCTTCCTCGATTTTGACCACCTGTTCCATCACCCGGTTGATGCGCTGGCTTGTTCTGGCGGAGATGAACAGCACCGGCGCGTATTGCAGAAACGGCATCTGCTCGTGCAGATTGGCTATGAATTTGCCAGTGCTGCCGCTATCCTTTTCCACCAGATCCCATTTGTTGAAGACCACCATCACTTCCTTGTGCCTGCGTTTGGCATAAGAGGCGATCTTTACATCCTGGGCGGAAATGGGCTCATCGGCAGCCAACACGATCACCACCACATCCGAGCGGTCCACCGCTTCGATGGTGCGCATCACGCTGTAATACTCCACTCCATAGTTTACCTTGGTCTTGCGCCGCAGCCCGGCAGTGTCGATCAAAACATACTCATTCCCATGATAGCGGAAGACGCTATCGATGGCGTCCCGCGTGGTGCCGGGCACATCCGTCACGATCTGTTTTTCCTGCCCTAAAAGCAGGTTGACAATGGATGACTTGCCCACGTTGGGTTTGCCCACCACGGCTATCTTGACGCGTTCGTCAGCGGCTTCATCCGCCACATCTTTGGTTTCCGGGATCAGTTTGAGAAGCTCATCCAGAAAATTTCCGGTATTGCGTCCCTGGCTGGCTGAAATAGGGAAGGGGTCGCCATAGCCAAGCTGCAAAAAGTCGTAGAGTTCCCACTCATATTTATCGCTGTCAGTTTTATTGGCCACCAGCATTACCTTATCCCTGTGGGGATAGAGGATGCGGGCTATTTCACGGTCGATGTCGGTGCTTCCGGTTTGAGCGTCCACCATGAAGATGATCAGGTCGGATTCATCGATGGCCAGAATGGCCTGATGCCGGATCATCTTGTCCATCGTTTCGCCGCTGTCAAAAACTATACCTCCGGTATCAACCAGCTTGAAAACCTTGCCGTTCCATTCCACGTCTTCATATTTGCGGTCTCGCGTGATACCCGCTTCCGGATCCACAATGGCCACCCGCTTACGGCATAAGCGGTTGAATAACGTGGATTTGCCCACGTTGGGGCGTCCCACTATGGAGACAACGTGTTTCCTCATTGTGCTTTTCTCATTTCAAGCTGATTTTTGGCGCAAGTCTTTTCTCTGCCGCTATTTTGTCAATGGCTTAGTGGCTCGCGAGGACGGATGGCGCGCCAGGGGGATTCCGGTTCTATCAAATCGCTTGGATTCAGGAGCAGACTTCAGCCGCCAGGCCGCCTGCGGTGAGCTGGGAAAGATAGAGGTCAGGGCAGGCGTTGATCTCCAGGATCACCGGCCCGTTGACAGACATCGCCACGTCCCATCCGGCGAACTCCAGTTCGTGGAAGGCGTGGCACGCTCTTTCAACCAGGTCTTTCAGTTCTTGCCAGCGCTCCACCGTCACGTCTTCAAAGCGGACTCCGCTGTTGGGATGCGCCTCATAACTCAGCGTGTCGTAAAAAGCTGTGCCCACCCTGCCCAATCTGCCAGTTTCCAAGTCCACATTCAAGGCCAGGCCGCCCTTGTGTATGTTGTCCACCACCTGGCCGTCCCTGCCAAAGCGGATACTGGCGGCCAGTAGCTTTACCTGGCCTCGTTGGTAACGGCTCAGCACCCTGATCGAGTTCACCGAATCGGGATAGACCTGGTTCAGGGATTCGCATTGCTCAACGCCGGGCTGCAGGATGAACGGGCGTTTTCCGCAGCGCTTCCTGATCTGCTGGGCGGATAATATCTCGTCGCCGCGTTTGTAGTTGCCCCCGCCGTCGGAGTCGTAGGCATAGATATCCGTACCAAACCTACCCACGCTGTATTTGAGGATCAATCTGCCTGATTTCTGGCTTTGGATCAGGGCGTCGGCGGCGCTATCCGTCAGAGGCTGGCCATCCGCGCTGTAAAAGCGTTTGCCCCTGTATTTGAGGATAATGCCCGGATGCGGAAGGCCATAGCGGTCCATCAGGTCGGCAAACAGACTTTTATCCGTGCAGATAATGCTGTAATTGTGTGGAATGTGGGCTCGCCGCGAAATCATCCACCAAATGAGGGGAGGCACGTAGCTCTTCATTTGGGCAAGGCTGAGCTTGTTGCCCTTCGCAAACATCCGGTGCTGGAAATACTGCTGCGGAAAGGTGCGCCAATGCAGGTTGAGGGCCACGTACTCCCTGATCTGCCGCGCCAGGGGCTTGCGTGGCTTCACCATCCTGTAGCTGTGGACGCACTCCCCCAATATGGAGTAAAACCCCTTGATCCTTTCAACGTAAGTTCTGATTATAAACATACTGTTTTCCATCGCTTTTTGTATGGCATGCCATGGTTGCTCATCTTTTCCACCGCTTGTCTTCAGTCAAGAAAAACCGCATCACCCCAGTTTGTTTGATAATGTCCACAAATTACACGAATTATGAAGGGTGGAAAGGTGGAAAGGTGGAAAGGTGATATGGTGGAAAGGTGAAATGGTGGAAGGTGAAATGGTGGAAAGGAGCCCTGAAAACAAGCACCCCAGACCATACTCCGTGTCATCCCGGGCAGACGGGGCCCCTCTGGGGTGGCTGACCCGGGATCCAGTCTTTTAGAAACGTCCACGAATTACACAAATTAACACGAATTAAAGAGCAGGATTGGGGCAAGTGTCCAGCCAAAAAACAACCACCCAACACCGAAACAAAGCCCCCCAGACTACCAACCGTGTCATCACGGCCTGAGAGCCGTGATCCAGTCTTTTAGAAACGTCCACGAATTACACGAATCACGAATTAAAGAGCAGGATTGGGGCAAGTGTCCAGCCAAAAAACAACCACCCGACACCGAAACAAAGCCCCCCAGACTACCAACCGTGTCATCACGGCCTGCGAGCCGTGATCCAGTCTTTTAGAAACAACCACCCGACACCGAAATAAAGCACACCAAACC
>Ga0208196_1000769_pt1 | contig 39028 bp, 61 predicted proteins | sample AD_JPNNA7_MetaG_FD_184443 | JGI IMG/M metagenome (GOLD analysis project Ga0208196, IMG submission 184443) | Active sludge microbial communities of municipal wastewater-treating anaerobic digesters from Japan - AD_JPNNA7_MetaG (SPAdes) (version 2) | ecosystem: Engineered > Bioreactor > Anaerobic...
CCACAGCAACTACGACACCAGCAATCACCTTAACGTTAGGTGCGATTACTCCTAGTAGTGTTGCAGCATCAGGCGCTGTATCTGGTTCCAATTTATCAGGAACCAACACAGGCGACCAAACCATTACTTTAACCGGTGATGCTACTGGTTCAGGTACAAGTTCTTTTGCCGTTACAATTCCAAATAACACGATTACCTATGCTAAATTTCAAGATATCACGACAAATAAACTCTTAGGACGAGCAACTGCTGGTTCGGGAGATATGGAAGAAATCACTCTTGGAACTGGATTATCTTTCAGTGGTACAACTTTAAATGTTAGTGGTTTTGGAACGGGTACAGTAACTTCTGTTTCAGTTTCAGGATCAAATGGAATTGGTGTTTCAGGATCGCCAATCACAACAAGTGGAACAATTGTACTTTCTCTTGGTGCAATAACTCCGACATCGGTTGCGGCAAGTGGATCTGTTTCAGGATCAAATCTTTCGGGTACAAATACAGGTGATCAGACAATCACATTGACAGGCGATGCAACCGGATCAGGAACGGGAAGCTTTGCAACGACTCTTGCAACAGTCAATAGCAACGTAGGCTCTTTTGGTAGCGCCACACAGGTGGCAGCATTCACTGTAAATGCCAAGGGTCTTACGACAGCGGCTTCAAATATATCGATTCAAATTGCTGAATCTCAAGTTACAAATTTAGTATCGGATCTAGCTTCCAAGGCGTCGTCTACATTAACAAATGCTCATATTTTCGTAGGCAATGGGTCGAATGTTGCAACGGACGTTGCTGTCAGTGGAGATTTAACTCTCGCAAACACGGGTGCATTTACATTCAATACTGTGAATTCAAATGTAGGTTCATTCGGTTCTGCAACTCAAGTTGGCACGTTCACAGTGAATGCAAAAGGACTTATTACCGGCGCCGGTAACACGACGATTACACCAGCAGCATCTTCAATTACTGGCGGGGCAGCTCTTAGCAAGACGGATGATACAAATGTTACGCTCACTCTTGGCGGATCTCCAACTTCAGCACTTCTTGTAGCTACATCACTCACTCTTGGATGGACTGGAACTCTTGCAGATTCAAGACTTTCTACAACAGCAGTTACAGCCGCATCTTATGGATCTGCAACCCAAGTTGGAACTTTTACAGTCTCGGCAACTGGTCGTTTAACAGCAGCATCAAATGTCACAATCACGCCAGCAGCTTCGAGTATTACGGGTGGTGCAGCACTAACAAAAACAGATGATACGAACGTAACTTTGACATTAGGTGGTTCGCCTACATCTGCATTATTGGCTGCATCTTCAATTACAGTTGGTTGGACAGGTACATTGTCAGGAACACGCGGCGGAACCGGTGTAAATAATGGTTCTAGCACGATTACAATTGCTGGAAATGTAACTCATGCAGGATCTTTTACACAAACATTTACAGCAACTGCAAATACTTCGTTAACACTTCCAACAACTGGAACACTTGCGACTCTTGCAGGTACTGAAACATTTACGAATAAAACAATTGGCGTGACGCAGCTTAATGGATCTGCATTCACAATGGCTGTGAATAATACAAATGCTACCGCAAATTACACAGAAATTACATATCAAGATGCAGGATCTCAAACTTATGCCGGCACTATTACATGGACCGGAACCACAGCACCTTCTGGAACACTGACAAAAAATTATTATTGGAGACAAATTGGAAAGGAAGTAAAATTAGATATTGCTCTAAAATATACAGTAGCTGGTGCTGCGTTAACCGCCGTAACATTGACTTTGCCATCCGATGCTCCAACTCCGGTTGAGTGGAATGGTTTCGGTGCTGCTAATGAAAAAATTTGGACAGGTTATGGATATATTGACACAGCAGCAACTGGCGGAGCACCAGCTACAAGAGTCTTTCTAGGAGTCAATGCAACAGATACAGGATATTTAATCAATGCTGCATTTGGTTCTCAATCTGCATTGGTAGCTATGGTAACTGTAATTTATAGGACAACATAATATGGCCATTCAAGCGATTTCAAATACATCTGGTGTTCATATTTATACTTGTCTTTCCACTGATACAAAACCAATTGCCGATGCAAATTCAACATTAATTGAAACAGATACCAGAACAGTCTGGAAACAAAATACAGGTGCTCCAACAACATGGGTTAATTCAACAGGATCAACATTTATTACAACATCTACAATGGTTGATGGATCTGCTGGAAATGTTCTTACTTATTCTGGAACAATTACATGGACGGGCACGACTGCTCCAAGCGGTTCATTAACTCAACAATATTGGTATCATCAAATTGGTAAAACAGTATTCTTTGAAATATCTCTACGATATGCAACGGCTGGTGCGGCTTGCACACAAATAAGTTTGACACTTCCATCTGGAATGCCGGCTCCACTTGAATGGGGAGGAAATGGTGCTGCAAATGAAAAACTTTATAATGGATTTGGTTATGTAGATTCAGCTTTAACAGGTATTGGCCCTGCGACTAGAGTAGTTATGGGAGTAAATTCTACGGATACAGGATATATTATTTCTGCTGTAGTTGCATCTTTAGCTCCAAGGGTCGTAAACTTAAATATTATTTATAGGACGGCATGATGAGACATATTCATCAAAAAGATACAAAGGGCATAGATTATACGTATATAATAACGGATATGCAAGATCTTGAAAATCATCCAGCCATTATAAATTATCCTGAACTTTTTGATATTCAATTGGGTGAACCCCCGCCTAATGCTCAAGCTCTAGATTTTATAATGCCGGAGACGAAAGAATAATATGTCTGGTGAATATAGTTTAAGAAATAATTTACAAACGGATTGGATCAAACACGATTCTACTTGGAAGAAAGGTGTTGACCAAAACTGGAAAAATATCGATTGGAGTCTTTATAAAATTGTAGATCAAGTCGTTGCGAATATCGCGGCACTTCCATCTAGCCCAACAAATTATCAAGCGTTCATTGTTGAATCTGAAAATGAAGTCTGGGTTTGGAATAATAATATAACTGACTTCGATAGATTTCCTCTTTCAAGTCCATTTGTATTTTATGATCTTAATCTTGCAGGTTGGTATCAATGGTTATCCAGTATCATCAGTCCATTTGGTGGTGCTGGTGGGGGAGATTTCTTTGGACCAGCATCAGCAGTTGACGAAAATGTAGTTATTTTTGATGGACCAAGTGGGAAAATCGGAAAAGATTCAGGCGTTGCAATTGCCGATGTGATTGCCGCAGTTGCTGGTCTTGGTTCTCCAAATTATGATCTTTCAAATAGTTGTAATATTTTCAATGGTAGCAATACTGTAAAAGCAGATGTAACAAATCTATCTTGCACACTCACAACCAGCGGCAGACCGGTAGCTTTGATTTTAGTTGGAGATGGCAGTCCTTTAAATAGATCTTATATATCTATTTCACCTGTCGTCCCTAATTCTTCATTATCAGATTTAGATTTATATTTTCTTCAAGGAAGTACAACTATTTATCGAACTTGGTTTGCTCTTGATTTAGAGTCAGGATCAGGAATAGATATTTTTATAAATAATTCTACAATTTGGCATGCATATGTTCCGCCGGCAGGCACTTACACATGGAAAGTACAAGCATCAACATCATATTCTAATTCTCAATATAGCATTCGATATAAAAAACTTTTAGCAATCGAGCTTAAATAAAATGGCTGATTTAGATTTTAAATTAATTATCGATGCAGTTACTGAAGGCTTCGACTCAGCTCAAAAAAAAGTTGATGGATTATTCGGGTCAATCGAAAGCAATTCAAAGAAGCTTGAATCTGCTGGTAAAAAATTAAGTGGATTTTTAACAGCTCCTATTGCAGCTTTCGCAGCTTTCTCAATTGCGGCTTTTAAGGATCAAGAAAAAAACATAACAAAGTTCACAGATTCATTTCAAAAACAAGGTGGAAGAATTGGTTTTACATTCGATGAACTTACAAAAAAAGCGGATGATTTTTCAAAGACAAGTTTGTTTCAAGACGATGATATTTTAGGCGGAGTTACTTCTCAGCTTCTTAATTTCGACATTACGAACAAAACAATTTTTGATGATGCGCAAAAAGTGATTTTAGATTTTGCATCCAAGACCGGACAAGATTTAAATTCAGCCACACTTGCCATTGGAAAGGCTCTTCAAAATCCAGCGGAAGGTTTAACATTATTACGTAGACAAGGTGTCGCAGTCACAGACTCACAAGTTTCACTTGTCACCCAATTAGATAAAACTGGAAAGAGCGCTGAAGCACAAGCTGCGGTAATTAAAATTCTCAAAGATCAATATGATGGATTTGCTCAAACGATCGCAAATACAGATACTGGAAGATTTGATACTCTTATAAAAACATTCAGAGAAGTAAGGGAAGCTTTTGGACAAGCATTCTTAACTGTTTTCAGACCATTTATTAATATTTTAATTGAATTTGGAAATGTCATTAAGAATCTTCAACCCCAATCCTTAGCCTTAATTGCTGGATTTGCTTCTATTGTTGCAGCGATTGGTCCCGTTATTTTAATCGTTGGACAACTCACAACTGCATTTGGAGCTTTAGGAATATCTTTATTTGCAATTGCTGGTCCTGCTGGATTGCTAGCTCTACTTGCTGGCGGACTCATTGCATCTGTTCAGGCCTTTGGAACACTAGGAAATGCAGCAAATAATTTCGCACTTCAAATCAATAAAGACTTTTTAGCTCTATTTCAATTGGTAGATAAAATACCCGTTATATTTAATTTCCTTCCACAAGTAGCTTTATTAAAAACCGCAAGCTCGGCTCTCAAAAGTACGGTTGAATCGAATATCGCATTTTTAAATGGTGAGATAGATGCTTTCATTGCAAATACTGGTAATAAAATTGAAGCACAACCTTTCATTGCACAAAAAAAAGAATTAAGTCCTGAAGAGCTTGCGGCTATCAAAAAGCTTGCGGATGAAAGAGCTAAATTTTTACAGGACGCTACAGATGAAGCTAACGCTAAATTTAGAGCAGAGAATGCAGGACCAGGATTTTTTGAAGGTTCTTTTAATTTGCCAGGCGAACTTGATAATGCAGGTGGGTCATTTAGAAAAGCTGCTGGTGAATTTGCGGAAGTTAAAAAAGAAGTTATTGAGCTTTCAGCTACAGAACGAATTTTGTCAGATTCCTTCGCAACCTTCTTTGAAAATCTCGCATTTGGGGCTAAATCAGCCGCAGATGCATTTAGAGACTTAGGTAGGACGATTGTTCAAAGTTTGTTCTCTACTGCTCTTAGGGCTGGATTGAACTCGGTTTTTTCAGGTATTTTTGCCAATGGCAAAGATCCATTAGGATCTGGATCAGGTGGTGGAACATTATTTGCTGCATCCGGTGGTCATATTAAAGGCCCAGGCACAGGCACAAGTGATTCTATTTTGGCTCGTCTTTCCAATGGTGAATTTGTAATGAGGGCAGCGAGTGTTCAAAAGTTTGGTGCAGATTTCTTTCATTCTCTGAATAAAGGATTAGTCCCAAAATTTAATATTGGCGGTAAGGTTTCAAAAATAAAACAGAACCTAAGTGGTATTCCAAGACTTGCAACTGGCGGATTGGTTTCTCAACAAAGTCCGGTTAATGTTCAGGTTATTAACAATTCCAGTCAGCCTGTTCAAGCCAAAACCAATCGCATTATTGATCCTTCTGGAACGATCATACAAATCGTTTTAGAAGATTTGAAAAATAATGGCCCCATCTCACAACAATTTCAAGGTGCATTCGGAGTAAGTAGATGATTGCTCTACCAAAATATGTTCAAATTTTAAGCAATGGATATAAAGAAACTTATACTGGTAAAATTATTCGCAGTGAATTTGATCGTGGAATCGCAAAACAACGTTCATTGTCTTCCAATGGAATCAAACAAGTAACTTTCAATGCAATTGTTTGCGATGAAAATTATCAAGATTTTTTATCATTCTATCGTAATGATCTTGCATCAGGTGCAAATTGGTTTGAATTTATTGACCCATCAAAATCACCAGCTATTAAAAAAAAGGCTCGCATGATTTCATCAGATCTTGTGACGGAACCAACTGGTGAAGATTTTCCATATTGGGGTTTTACATTAACATTGGAAATGTATGACTAGATCACTCACAGATAATTTGAAGGCGAATCTAATTCGTACGCAAGGTGAAGAGCCTGTAAATTTAATTGAACTCTACTCAAGTCAAATATTTACTGATCGAATTCGCGTTACAGATTCATTGAAAGAGATTGTTAGCAATGGAAATACCTATACGCCATTTCCATTTTCTTTAACCATTGCAAATGACCAAAGTAATGAATCACCTGTTGCTCAACTTGAATTTGATAATATCTCAAGAGCAATTACAAGATGGCTTGAGCAATTGCAAGGCGCTCCAAAAGCAAAACTTAGGCATATGAAAATTCAAGTATCAGATCCAGATACATTGGAAATTGATATTACCTATGATCTAAAAAATATAACTGTCAATCGAAGACGTGTTTCAGGTCGTCTTGGATTTGATGAAACGATCAATAAAATTGGAAACATTATACAATACAGAAAAGACAATAGCCCAGGACTCTTCTAAAAGTTGGTCGACAGATTTCTTGGATATTGCTTACGATACAATGGATTGTGTCGAACTTACTTTCTTTATTCAGAGAGCAATTTTTAATCGTAAATTTGAAATTGAATCAAGAGAGCCAGGCAATATATTTTATTATGCTCAATTTCTAAAGCGACATATTAATGAATTCTTGATTGGAAAAACAGATCAACCTCAAGATGGAGATTGCGTCCTTATTAAAAACAGAGGTCGACTTTCTCATGTGGGAACTCTTCATATTTTTAAAGGTAAGAAATATATTTTACACACCATGGACTGCTTTAATTTCTCATGCTTGCATGACTTTGATAGACTCAAAAGCTATGGGTTAGAAGTCGAAGGAATTTATAAATGGAAATAGTCTACTTAAATAAACGAATCAAACTTGATACAGATGCAACTGTTTCAACGATTTTGACAATTGCAGAAATTCGTGAACAACGGCTTTGTGTTTTTGTAGACGGAAATTATGATTCAATTGTAGATATAAATCAAATTATTAAAAAAGATTCTTGCGTATTTATTTATCCAGAACTCTCAGGACGAACTGGAATTAAAATTGGGGCATCGGCTGTTTTACTTGCTGCAACGATAGCTAGTGCTGGCGCTGGTTCACCTGCATTTCTTTCAAGTCTAAGTGGTGGTGCTTTATTTGCTGCGAAAGCTGGAATTTTAATTGGTGGAGCATTAATTGCAACAGGCTTGCAAGCTCTTGCTCCAAAAGCTTTATCCAATGTGAATGGACAAAATAATGTCGAAAGTCCTACGTTCTCACTAACAGCAAGCGGGAATTCGATCCGTCCATTTGAACCGCTTCCAATTGTTTTTGGGAATCATAATATTTTCCCGGATTTTTCATCAATTCCTTATAATGAATATCAGACCTATGATCCATCTTATACATACGATTCGGTAGCTTGGATTAATTTTAGTGTTGTAGAAAATAGCGCTGGATTTACTGGACCTACTACAAGAACAATCTTAGGTGACAGTTACACTTATTTATATCCAAACCCATCCGCTGCTGCAACAACTGGTGACAATTGGTATCGATATATTGGCAACAATGATTACAGACAAAGCGAACTTGATGCTCAGACTGATCCTGATCCAGCCGTCGGAGATAAATATCGAAGAGTTTATGTTTACATTACGTTCTCAACTTATGCACCAGCCATCAATCGATGGGTGAGTATGGAAGATTTAAATTCCAATGGATCAGGTGCCACATTTTTTAATACTGGTCTTACATTTACAAATGTTCTTAATTATGAATTTTCGGATATTGCTCAATCTTATCCAAGAAAAACTGAAGTTGTAAAACAAATCATGAATTATGGTTTTGGTGATCTTGTGTTTGTAAGCAATCAAATAGGAACTACAAATGCAACGGATTATCGCCAATATGATGATACCAATGATGGATCACCTCTTTCTCAAGGAACATCGAATTGGATTATTACTCAAGGTGAACCTGTATTCTCTACTACCGTTGGTGGAGGTGGTGAAGTTGAGAAATTTAATTTTGTAAATGGAAATGTAAATACTGTCGACGGTGGAAGAATGGATAACGTCACAGGATTTTCATATCCAACTGGCAATTACGTTTTACGTCAGGGACCAGAAGATACTTTTGCGATTCAAGTAGACATCGAAGGTAGGCAATTTCGTCTTGATAAAATTAATGGTGGAACTGCAATTTTAACTAGATATTTTAATCTTCAATATCGACGTGTTCAGCCGACAGTCGGATCTTGGACTAATTTCACAAAATCAATGACTCTATTTACACCATATACATCACCATACAATGTAACACATGGATCATCTGGTGATATATATCGTGACACGGTTTGGGTTGATAATTTAAGTCCTGGACAATATGAGGTCCGAGGCCAAAGAATTGATGAGAATGAGACTTCAGCCGATAATATTTCAGAAATATATTTAAAAAGAATTCGTTTCTATCAACGTGATGAATCACAAAATTATGTGGCTCAAAATCGTAAGGCTATTATTGTAGAATCTGATTCACAGCTCAATGGATCTTTGAATAAATTATCAAGTGTTGTTTCTGCGAAATGTTGGGTCAATGATGGCTTTGGAAATTTTACATGGACGACAAGCTCAAATCCTGCGGATTGGTTGCTATATTATGCCCGAGGTGCTTTTAAAAATACATCTGCCGATGGAACATTAACCTATCCATATTCACCCACAATAGGTTGGATGAATAATGCAGATCATCCTGACAATGGAGAAAAGATTTTCGGTGCTGGAATATCTGATAGTAATATAGATTTTTCATCACTCAATGATTGGTGGAATTTTTGTAATACAAATAGTTTGAGATTTGATGCTGTGCTAGATCGAACCGAAACCATTGCAGATACTTTTAAAAAAATATGTTCCATAGGTCGCGGATCACCTACATGGGCACTTGGCAAACTTGGTGTTGTATTTGAAAACCCAAATCAATTGCCAGTTGCGATGTTCACACCTGAAAATATTTTAAAAGACTCATTTGAAATGACTTATCTAACTGAAGATTTGCCTGATGAAATTCTTGTGAACTTTGTAAATCGAGATGATAACTGGCAACAAGAATCTGTACGTGCAACTGCAATAGGAATTACAAATCCCGTTATTACTCAGACGATTGATTTTTTTGGTTTGACTGTTGAATCGCAAGCTCAACGTGAAGCCAATAGATTAGCAGCTCGTCAGACCTACAATCGTAGAATATGCAAATTTTCTACAGATGGTGAAGGACTCATCGTTATACGAGGCGATGTAATTTATATTTCTCATGATTTATTTAATTGGGATTATTCATCGCGAATTATACAAATGAATGTCGATGGAAATTATATCTATCAAATGATACTGGATTGTGAAATTGATGACAGCATTCAAAATGTTTCGATTCGACTTCCTAATAATGAGATCAATCAATATCGAGCAACCGTTGTTGGAAATATTTTAACTTTGATTGATCAACTTCCTTTATCCAAAGCACCCTATTATTTGGATCAAGAAAATACAATTAATTCATTGTCTGAATTTCCAGAATCGCTACCAGAAGATTATTTGATCATTGCAGGCAATCGATCTGAGCCTGGTCGCAAAATGAGAATTGTAGGTGTTACACCTAAATCTGAAAATGAATTTGAAATATCATGCATTGAGGAAGATCCTGGATTCTACGCACAAGAATATATTTTGTCTGGATTACCACCACCGCAACAATTTGAACGTATCAAAGCTTCAGTAACAAAGGCCGATTATATTATCTCAGGCAATGGCAAGGCTAGTATTTATTGGGAACTTGATGGTGCATCTGCTGTATCTGTAATGCTATCTCTAAATGGTTCGATTCCGTTCCTATATACAATTGGAGGCGCGACTCATTTTGGAAACGATGTGGATATTGCTTATTCAACTGGCGATCAAGTCACCGCTACAATTGTTCCCATTTATACAGATTCGCCTTATACTGTGGAAACTAAGACAATTTCTTTTACCTTATTATAATGCTGCGCATTAGATTACAAAATGATCCAAACTTAAAAAAGCTTTTGGAGAAAATTAAAAGTCCAAGAACGTTGCAACGAATTTTAAGTTCCATTGCAATTGAGCTTAAAAGTTCAACCAGGGCGCGTTTCTTTTTCTCAGTTGATCCTGAAGGCAGGCCATGGATACCTTCACGATCAGCATTGAAAGAAGGACGTCGCACGCTTGTTAAATCAGGTCGTTTGAGAGATTCAGTCAATACAAATGTCACAACCAATAAAATTGAAGTCGGAATACCAAGAGCAACCATTTACGGAAAAAAATTTCAGCTTGGTATAGATGGCCAAGAACAGCGGGAATTTTTAGGTTTGAGTGATGCAGATATTAAGATTATTATGAAAATAATCGAAAGAGAATTAAGATTATAGCTGAAAGTTGGAATTGTGGAACACGGAATAAAAGAATACAAAGCAAGCGTTTGGAACGAAATGATGTACGAAATGAAAAGCAAAATTCTAGCTCTTCACAAAGGAATTATTATTATCTTGTGTAATAAATGCTCACATCAAATGCTGGCCGCAGTTCACCATGATTTTGATGATTTGCCTCACAAAAAACAATACAATTGCATCAATAATGAATGTGGTCATGTTGATTATATTATCGTCTAAGGAATTGCATGAATGACAAACCCGATCAAAGAATGGAGCGACGAGTTCAAGGCGGAAACCAAGGAAATAATAAAACAGGCGATTCCGTCGGAAATTCGGATCAAAAAGGGGAAGCTCGTTCTTTCGTACAAAACGGATTTGAGCACTTCAACTACAAAAACCCGGCTTCATCTATCACCGTTGCAGTGGTTAGCTTCTTTGTTTTTAGTGGCGGCATTACTCTCACTGGCTACATTGTGGGGAGCAGTAAAGTTGAGGAAATTGTTTACACCAAAGGTGCAGATGCAAAGCTTGATAGAAACTTTACAATCCGAGAAAAGTTCGCAAAAATGGATGAGAATGACATCTATCGAAAAATGGCCATCGACAAATGCAGTCAAGATTTATCCGCTTTTATGGTCGCAATCGAACCAAGGCTTTTATATCTCGAAGGAGATAAAGCAGTTCCAACAAAGGCAGAAACCAGAAAGGCAAATCGAAAACGATGACCAAATTTCTACTTGAGAAAATCATTAAAAACTCAGCGCCAATGCTTCAGCCGTATTTGAAATTTGCAGACGCTGCGGCTGTTTTGTATGCGTTGTCTGTTTGTGAATCTTCTGGTGGAACGGATAGAGTTCCAAGATATGAAAAATCTTATGCACCTTTAGGAACCAACTATAAAAATGAACAACCCGAACGTTATAAAGTTTGGGGCGCATTATCAGCAATCAGTTATTCAAGCTTTCAAATCATGTACTGCACAGCCTGTGAGCAGGGCTTTGATTCAGCGCCTTATTTGCGGTCACCATTAGAACTTCAAAATGATGAGGTAGCTATATTTTATGTAATTGAATTTATCAAAAACCGAGTTGTAGCGAAAGGGGGAAGTCGTGTCGAAGATATCCCAGATTCCTATAATACGGGAAATTTTAAAGATCAGATATTTAATCAAGATTACACAAAAAAGTTCATGGCCAATTACAATTCCCTACAAAAAAATGCAGATTATATTACTACATAGACCTATTGCTGAATGGGATGGTATTCCTATAAAATTCAAAGAGATAGTACTGGATGTTGGATATATGGTGCGTCGACATTGCCAAGAATACCTCACAATTGAACTCATAGAAAGTTCCAATTCTGATTACGTTTTTTATTTTAGAAAGTTCCCAAAAGCTGGCAGTAATGGCATAATTAGGATTGTGGAGATCTTGAATGATATTTATCAGTTTGATCCAAATCGAGAAACCATTCCATTCGCAGAGGAAAGTAATTCAGGATTTTTGATTCGATGCAATTGGAAGACACATAGTTTGAACAAAGTTTACAGAAAGGAAGCAATGTTATGAAAGAAAAAATAAAACAACTTGAAAAAGAAAATCAAATGCTAAAAGAGATCGTCGATTTGCAACGAAAACTTTTAGCTTTTCCACAAACAAAAATTATTGAAAAATATGTTTATCCACAATATCCACATCCTTGGCATGTGCCTCATATTACATTCAGTTCAGGAACACTTACTGATGGCGCTATTTCTTCAGGATCAATATCAGCAGTTATTACAAATGCATCTACTTTAACCGGAGGCTCAACATGTTCAGCGTCATTAAACAGTTAGTTGGATCACGTAAGTTTTGGATTGGTATTTTCACAGCAGGTGCAAATGCCGGAATCACTCAAATGAATTTGTCACCTGATATTACAGTCATGCTTATGAAGGCTGTAACAGCCATTGGCGCGTTCATGATTGGTGGCATTGCCTATGAAGATGGAAAAGCAAAAGAAGCTGGAGCTCTTCCATCGACACTAGCTAAAGATGTGATTGCAAATAAGCAATGACATTAGATTTAGTTCTTGGTGGTGTCATTCTAGTTTTGATTTTTGTTTTATATCAGCTTGCAGTTTATAAGGGTAAGTCGGATGAGAAAATAAAACAGCTTGGAGATATCATTGAAGCAGGAAATAATTATCAAACCAATTCTGAAAAAAGAATTTCTACTTACGATAAAAACATCGGTGAATTTAATGCGGAAATCGACAATACAGATTATGCTACTGCTGATGATGCTACCCTTACTCGGTTGCACAAAGGGCAGACCAGTCCTAGTTTATCAATCGATTCCACCGGGCCTAGAAAGACAATTAGAAAACCCAGCGCCGAATGAGCCGAAAGGTTACAAAGGCGCAATCAATTGTGGACTTCCTACTGCAAAATGTATTTCAAACATTGATCTTGATTTTGAAGATCGACAGCGTAAAGCCTTAAAAGAAGGTCTTGGATTAATGATAGGAATCATCAAAGATCAGAACGACCAATATATGAATTATCTTGGGAAACCTTGTCCATGGTTGGATTTTGAATGCAAAAAAGAACGAAAACGCACCAAGAAACCATAGAAAATTGGGATGATAGTTTCTGGCTTGTTTATCATTTCCTTGATGAAAATTATGAAGATACTATAAAATGGTTTGATACACCTAATCCAAAACTCAATGGAAAAAAGCCGGGCGATTTACTTCTTACAATGCATGGAAGATTTAAACTTTTAAAATTTCTAGAAGATATTAAAGAATTAATCGTTCATTAAATATGAAGTGAACCTGAATAAGGTTTGCTAGGGAAAGCTTTCATGATCGTATCGATATTGTAGGCAACTAGATATGTTCCTCCAACACGCTCTACATCTTTTTGAAATAATTTTTGATCGATGCTTTGCTTCCCACTCCATTTTGTTTCAATCACAGCATAACCTCCGCCTCTTAAACAAATATGAATATCTGGAATTCCTTTTCGGTGATCTCTAGGCTTACGCCACAATTGTAGCTTTTCATCATAGACTGGATAATTGTGAGTTCGATAGGCAAGATGACCTATCGCATTTAGATATTTGATTGCGGCTTTAACTAGTTGGTTCTCGCTCATCTGCTGTAAAACATTGAAAGTCGTTGTAATCTAATTCAACATTACCATTCAAATATTTTATAACTTGGATATTGCCACCGATTGAATCATAAATCAAATCTATATATCCACCTGATGATACTGGCTTTCTCTGAAAGTCGTATACGCTTTCAAGACCTCCAAAAATTACATGATATCTGTCTTCAGATGGGACATATTCTACGGTTGAAACCATCGGTTCGCTTGCATTTTCTGGCGTATCACATCTGACAAATGTTAGTTTATTTGATCCAAAATCATCAAAGAATTCGGTTGAATTTGTAGCGCCGTTGCCACAAAAATGAAGTGCAATGATCGATAACAATAATATTTTTTTCATTCTAGTTCCTCCAAATTAAATACATTCCAAACATCATCAAAATAATAAAGCCTAAGAAAAATATCCAGTCATTATTGTTGAGCAGCTTTTTCAATGACTTCCTCTGCACCAACATCAGCGGACTTAGTTTCCATTGCCTTCATTGTTTTATATTGATCGATCAAAAGATTATTCACAATTTTTTGAAGTCCGACCATTTCATAAACATCTTCCATGGCCTCAATGGCTTTTAGAATAGGTCTTGTAATAGATTTTATTTCTTGACCTTCGTGCTCACCATGAAGACGTTTAAATGTTCTCATCAAATTCATCGTGTGAGACATGTACTGTGACATTCCATCGATTTGTGCGATGAATTCCTGACGATTTTTAATTTCTTGTTCTTTATTTTGATCCATAATAATTTCCTTTCTTTGAAATTTTCATTCCGAATCTTTCGATTCCTTTGCATCCGATAAAGATCATCATTGATATTATCAACATGCTAATAAACAAACCTAATTCCTCTTTATATTTCATAAAACTGGATTCGTTTCATCGGCAAAAAGAGGTACTTGCTCACCTTTTGGAGCGTCTGGAACTGGAGCTGATGCTTTAATTTTATTCCATGTTTCCATTAATTCATGGCATTCATCATAAGTAAGCTCATTTGGTTTTTTGCCTTGAGTTTGATCAGCAACGAATTTGTGAAACAGATCCATTTTCTTTCCATCGCCACCAGTTACAACTTCAAATAATTCAGACATAGCTTCAATCCGTTCATCTTCTGGCGTTGTATCTACAACGTTTGATTTTGATTCGATTCGTTGTGGAGCTGGCGTTACTTGTTGAGCTTCATTGACATATTGAAGTTCGTCTTCAGTTGGAATTGCCAAATCAACAAGAGCTAGAATTGCACGACGCTTTGCTTTGGTCAGACATTTCATTTCTTCATTGGCGCGATCCTGACCAGATTTACTTGAGATATGAAGCGATGCAAATTCATCGGAGAATGAACCGTCTGGTCGTGAAGCACGAACATATACTTTGAAGATTTGTTTTTCTTTGTCCCACACTTCTTTGATGATTTCAGTTGAAACTTTGTTCGCATTTGCAATAAGTGCCGCAGCTCGTTTATCTGCATAAAGAACTGTTGCACCTTTCATGTCGATGAATCGGAATGGATTAAGAACCGGAGCAATATTTAATTGTTCACAAAGACGAGATACAAATCTAACTCTGAATTCGTCTTTAACACCTTTCCAATCTTTATTGAGTGTCGCTTGGATAAGACCGATGTTTGCCTTATCGCGAGCAATGGCCAATTGATTGTCTGCTTCTGATTTGGTTTGAGCTACGATTGCTTTTTGTTCTGTTTGTGTTGTCATATTATTTTCCTTTATTTATGATTTTAAATATTTCTTCACATGTTTCATCAACTTGAATGGTATTTCCATCAAATCCGTCAGGATCATTTAAATCAAAAAAAATGGTTGTTTCGTCATTCAAATCATTTAAATATTTAATTTTATCTGTATTTACATAATAATGTAGATTTACATTTTTATTCATTAATTTTAATTTTCTATTTAATTTTATAAACATATTTTCTCCTTTTATTTTAAAGCTGCGAAACTTGTCTCTTGATAGAATTCTACACCTGGAATAGTCTGACCTGATTCTCCAAATTGCGTTGCCATTGTACGCAAACATTTTTCATCTACAATTAAATATTTCCTTGGAACCAATGTCTCATCAGTAATTTTGAATCTCCAAATGCGACGCTCTGAAACGGTACCTTGATTGCCGAGCTTAATGGTCTGTGAAACTTTTACATTTTCAGTTTCAACCTGATCGGCAAGTCTTGTAAAATTCTGTGAAACTTGTAGAGCTGCTTCCGATCCAGTTTCAATGGCTTCGACCTTGGCCTTTTTTGCATTCTCTTCAAATATCTTTTTTTGTTTTTCAGCTTCAGCTCGTTTTTCATCTTCAAGCTTCTTACGTTCTTGATCGACAAATGTTCTCATTTTGCGTTCAATATTATCTTTAATTCTGGAAACAGGATCAGTGATTGATTTGAATAATGAATTCACCCGACGCAAACCTTGATTGATTGGATCAACGATTAATTTTCGTTCATCCTCAGCCTTTTTTAAATGAGCTTTTAGTTGTAAAAAATAGGCCGCTGCCGTTTCATATTCATCGCGGCAAGTAATATTATAGGTGTCGTATTCGTAGAACTGCTTAATCTGCGAAACTGATTCAGGGATTTGTTTTATTTCAATGGTCGTGTTATTGTTCATTTGTTCTTAGTCCTTCTGGTTCAAACATCATGAGGCCGTCGGTAATCCAAAGCTGGCGGCCTTTTTATTTGATGCGTATTTTGCCTTTAAAACGATTAAAAAGTTCTCATCCAATAGTTTCCCCTTGTTTTCCACATCGGTAACCCAGGTAATGGATTTATTCATAACAGAACAGAATTTTAAACGAGATAGCTTCTTACCATTTTCTTGTCGTTGAGCAAGTCGCCATTGCTTAAGCTCTGTGCCATTGGTAATTCTATCTATTTTGATATCTTTTTTCATATCTAATTAAGTACCACTTTTGGTATATATATGTCAACCTTTTTTTGCTTATTTTCACGCATTAAAACTATAATCCTTTCAAGCTCTTCTATGCTATCAGGACCGATTATAATGGTTTGAGCATCGTTTCCTGGCCGCCTTACGACTACACTAACCAAACATCCGTCCTCAAAATAGGTGGATAATTCGGCAATCTTGGAATCGATTAAAATACGTTTCTTTTCAAACTCAATTTGAACCTGTTTTTTTTGTTCTTCCGGTGTCATTTCTGATAGCTCCCAAATTCTAAAATGTAGTAACTCGTTCCTTTTGTGACGCTTCTGCGAACAACATTATGCCGTCCAAATTTATTTTTACGAAGATGTCGCAAATGTGCTTGCACTGAATTCTCAGGCAAACAAAGTTTCGCTGCAATATCTTTTACAAAATGTGGTTTGCGATCCAAAATAATATTAAAGACTTTGAGTAAATCACCTGACAGTTTATTATTACGTTCACTGTCTTTTGGATTGACTCGATCCAACACCAAACTTAATTGGGTCATATTGTTCCTTCCTGTTCAAAACTATATTTTATAAACGCAAAGTTTTTGATCCACCAAGCGGCAATTGAACTGACGCTGGGCCAATTCTGCCAATGATAAATAAAACAGCTACAATCGCCATTGCCCATTGTGGCATTCCGATATAATTTGCAAGTACCCATAAAAACAAAGCTTCAGTTACAAGTGTCATAGTTCTCCTTTTTGTTGCCAGTTAATAAATCGATCTCCATTTTTATCCGTGAATTCACTACAAAAGAATTGATTAGGTTTGCAATCAATAGAATCTCGAAGTGGATCTTTCTCGCCAATCTTAAAACCAAAACGATCGCAAATCTGCGCCGCAGGATGATCTAATGTTTCAAGAGTAAACACAAAAAAGAATTTGCAAGCCTTACAAGTTGGGAAACTCATTTCATCCTTTATAGTTTATAGTTTAGTATCAACCATTCTCAATTTCATTTCTCAAAATGTCAAAGTTCAAATATGGCAAAGCTTGTCGGACATTAAAACGGGCTGATTCAATGAATGGATATTTCTGTCCTTTTGGTGAAGATTCAGCTTTTAATAAATTCTCAACCGCCTGCTCAAGTAGCCATCTTCCATGACTTAATTTTTTATTGATTGCTGATTCACTCATTTCAAATTTTTCCATTCATCAGATTCAGATAAAGGATAATCAATAGGTTTATAGCCAGGTAACCATGAAATATTTTTTGAAATTATCTCAATCTGCTTTTGTAATAAAATGATTTGTATTTGTAGTTTGTCGATATCTTCTTCTAGTTTAGTAATATGTATAAATTCTAACATTATTCTTCTTCCTTTTGATCATATCTGCCCCAATTTACCGCTTCACAATTATTTTTTATTTCATGAAAATATCTTCTTTGTTCTTTGGTAAATTGGGCAATATTATCATTCAAAGGTCCACCAATACAGAACATCATATTTGATATATCTTGGAAGCATTCTCTATGTTCTTTTAAGATATTTTTTAAATCTCTAATTTCGATTTGTTGTTCAGCGATTAGATCGTTTGATTTTTTATTTTTATCAATCAATCGTTGACAACCAATGCATTCGATATTTTCATTCATCTGTGACTCTCGAAAGTTCTGCTAGAAAATTATCTTTACCATTCTCATCTAAAAATATTTGAGCCCAAAGTTTATGATCAATGCCAATGGGAAGCCAATGACACCAAAAACCATAGAGATTCATTTTGCCATCGGAATGAACAACCTGAAGATCTTGATCGACAACAATCTCATTTGTTTTTTTATCAATGATTTTTAAGCGATCGCCTGGCTTGATGATATGTAGATTTTCATAACTCCAATATTTATTGGATGCGTCTTTCTCATCTTGTATGGCCCATATAGTTCCTTCAGTTCCTGTTTCAAACCAGCCGAAAGGTACGCCTTTCATGATTTTAATCATTTGGTCACGTCATCCAAATTCTTTTCAATCTCTTCGATCTTGGTTTTTGTATATGATTGTGGTTCTTCTGAAGCCACACCTCCAAGAGTCACAATGTCTTTCACGATTTCAATTGGCAAGGTTACTGTATTGAATGCTGCTTTAAATAATTTTCCTAGTTTCATCTTTCATTCTCCTGAATTGTTTTCAACCAATGAATTAATTCTGTTCCAATATATTTTACATAATATTTTTTAAGTTCTTCTATCTTTTTTATTACGAAATTTATAGAAATGTAAGCATTCTGCCCTTCTAACTTTTCATAAGATCTATAATAAAAAGGCTCTCCCATATCAATCCAAACAATCTCCGGCTTTTTTGGTTTATTGCTTGTCATTTGGATTTCCATGATCCAAGATGCCCATCATCTACAAATTGCTGCAACTTTTTTATAAGCTGCTTAGCTAATTTTATGTTTAAATGCATACGAGCATTTTCGATTCCGCTTAAACCACTATCAATTCCTAGCCATAAACCTTCAAATGTAGCTACAGATGAATCTTGGATAGAACATATTTGTTTATGAGTATCGGTAAATGTATATCCAATCCAACCATTTATATGTTTGTATTTTTTCATTCACCCTCATTTGATCCAAAGATTTTGGATTCGATTTCTTCAATAGATTTAGGTAAAGGAGCATAATTTCTTAAATCTAGTATTTCAACTCTATACTCTTTCACCAAAGCGATTAGGTTTTTAAAGTCCGTAAAATGTTGCTCAAAATCTTCTTGAGAACATTCTACCCAATCTCCAATCTCAAACATTTTATTGACTCGTAATTCAATTTCTTTGATTGGATCTTTGGGTTGATTATTTGCATCTCCTATTTTGAATTTCACAAATCCCCCATTTCTAAAACGGATTTGATCCATGCATTTGAATCTTTGCAATAATACCAATCATCATAGGCTCGAGTCAGGTTCGGATATGCATATTGAAGATCGACTTTGTTAAGTGAATCAGCTTTTGAATAGGCCGACAAAATAGCTTCGCAAAATGAACCCTGATGACCTGTTTGCCAGCAGGCTACTTCTTTTTTCGCTTCGTCGAATGTGATTTTCGATAGTCTCATGTTGTCTCTAATTTGTTGTCGACTTAATCAATCGCAAAACTTTTAAAACTCTTTCTTTCGGAGTCTTGCCTAAACCTTCGCAGCCGAATGTTCCATCATTCACATCTCGAATGTTGTAACTAATCGAATGAAAGAGAGCTTTTAATTGATGAGCTTCGTCATTGAAATAATTCGCACCTGGAAGTGGCGGCGGATCATCAAGCCTTTCTCCGCAATGACCTAGAGCACACATTTGGTTTATATTCTCAGGGTTTACAAAGTGATTCACACACCAATGATCGTCAGGAATAGATTCAAATTTCTTGATAAAGTATTCTGCGTTCATATTAAAATCCTCTCCATGTTCCGCAAACACAAAGACAAGCCACCATTATAAAAAGTAATGTCCCCATCACTGCCTCTATTTTATTTTTTTTCATAATCCCTCTTTCTTCAAATCAATTTGCATATCAACTGCATTGCCTTCCGCGACTGATCTTTCCATTTCAGATAGAAATTCTTTGATCGAGTCAATTGTTTTTTCATCTGAATAGGTTAAAGCAATCTCCCAAAACATATCTTGGTCTTGAAATTCATCGGTAAAGTTTTTAATCATCGAATAGATCCCATCTGTGCATCGTTTTGAAATTCCTTTTAAGAAGCGATCCGTACAAGCTCGAACGCTTCGACTTCGCAAGGAATTAATATATTCAGCAAGTTTATAACAGCTCATTTCGTCGAATTCATTTCGGCGTACGTTTTCGGACATTGGCTTTTCCTTTCTTGAGTAATTTTATTTTCCTTCTTAATTTTTGATTAGTATCAAAAAGAATTTGATTTTTATCTTCAAGGTCTTGAATATCATTTTCCAATTTTGAGATTTCATTTTCTAAATCTTTTAACTCAGTTCCAAAAAACATTTCAAAGAAACTTCTCATAACTCACCAGCCAATTTCTGAATGAGTCCAATGAGAAATTGTCGGATCTTTTCGTCATGTACTGAATTGTAAAGCTCACAACTTTGTTTGATCACATCAATGATATTCATGTTCCTGTCCCTTCTAGTTTATAAACAAAATAATATTACGGTCATTACATACAAACATCCGGCCATCATGAAACCAAGTCCAATATCCAAAATAAGTTTCATGACAATAACTTCCTTGCATCTACTATTTTCTGAATGGAATCTTTTGCGGCTTCCAAATTCCGCGCAAGCTTCTCATCCACAAAAACACCAACGTCCTCGTTCTGAAGAAAAACAGCCAAATGATTAACTGCATTTGTAATTTTCTCGATCTTCTTTTCAACGAGCCCTCTTTTCTTGACGATTGCTTCTTTGATGTTCATTCTGTTTCCTTTCTTTCTACTTATAAAAACATCATAAATGATATCAAAAATGGTGTCAAATAAAATTATAATATTTATTTTTTGACAATGAAACGCAACTGGAGTTTACTGTTTTTAATGATCTTTGGGATGCTCCTACAAAATTTTACAGTTCCCGATAAAAAGGGTTTGCCTCCGTGGTTTGTCTTTCGTCTCCCAAAGATCATCGATAAACTGCGGGGGCAGAAAGGTTTTGTATGGCTAGGATAAGAACAATCAAGCCTGAATTTTTCAAAGATGAAAAAATAGATGACCAATTATCCGACACTTTAAAACTTCTTTGGATCGGAATTTGGACCCTATGTGACCGTGAAGGAAGGTTAGAGGATCGACCCAAATTCATCAAAGCTGAGGTTTTTCCTTACAAGTCGATCAACATTGACGCAGCATTGACAGAGCTTCATGACAAGGGATTTATCCACAGGTATTCCACAGATGGCAAGAGATACATCCAAAGCAAAAACTTCCTTAAATATCAACGACCTTACCACAAAGAACCCCCTTCAGAAATACCATTCGCGGTCATAGCCGCAAGTTCTAACGGTCATGACCGCGAGGAGAACGCTGGATTATGGAGTATGGAGAATGGAATTGTGGAGAATGGAATTGACCTTGCTACAAAAAAAGTAGCAAGGTTGAAGATTTCACTTTCTGAAAAAGGGAATCTTGAAAACATAAATCCTGAACATTTTGAAAAATGGCAAAAAGCTTTTCCCGCATTAAACCTCAAAGAACAAATTGCAAAGGCCGAAGCCTGGTTACTTGCAAACCCCAAAAATAAAAAATCAAACTACGAACGATTCTTAGTGAATTGGTTTAATCGCAATCAGGATTCAGCTCGACCAGAAAAAACTTCCACAAATGCCCCAGAATCGACGATCGAAGCTTGGCAAATGGAATGGGGCACCATACTAACTTCAATCAAACGTAGTGGGTCTGGCCAAAGAATTGAGGGTATTTCACAGCTAGGTCGTGTCGCACTTTCTAAGATTGGTGGTCCTATGACAATCGGACAAGCAAATGATTTTGCTTTGAATAATATAAAAAAGGACTTTAAAAACGAGTATTTATATGCACAAAAAGGAGAACAAAAATGAAAAATGAGGAAACAATATTTTTGAGAACATTCCATGATGGATTTTTGGAAATAAGAAAACACAAAAATGATGAATATACTTTTGCTGTTTTTCAAGATGAGGGTGATCAAAAATATCTACGTCTCGATTGCAATTATGATGCATTGCTTGAAATATTTCAGGCTCTGCAACTTGAAATCGAAAGAGTGAAAATCGAACATCAGGAAAATGAAAATGAAGAAAAAACAAAAGAAATATAAATTTATTCCAGGATATGAACATTTACCTGAATCACACAGGCCAATTCTAAATACTAAGAAATTTAAACTTCCAAATGATAAAATTTTTATTCCAAGGTGTGAATGGATTTTGATTGATGATAAAAAGAATTCTTAAGCTCTGTTGGATTATTTTATCCGAATTCACAGTTGAGTTTTTATGCATCTTCGTTGTAATTTATGCAGCGATACTTTTGATTCTGGCCAGCTATGGAAAATTGTAATTTGCACAATCGGGAAACTTTTGTTACATTTTAATTGCCGTGTCATAAACAAAAAAAACAATGACGCAATTAGTTAAATATAATCGGCCTGAAGAAATGAAAGGTAACTCAAGAGCTAAGTTGCCCTATGATGCGAAACTTATTCGAGATCAGTTAAAAGAAAATATTTATCGGGCTGTAGCTGGCCTTAATATGACGCTGGAAGATGCAGCTAAATACTATACTCGTCCAGAGGCTCCTTTGGTTGAGGTTTTGTTTTGGGATGCGGTTACAAAAAGAAACTGGGCTGTGATTCAAGATTTCTTTGGCCGCACAATTGGACCTCAAATTCAGAAATATATTCATGAAAATCTATCACCTCCAGAACCAGATCTGTCGGAACTTTCCGAACAAGAATTAAAACAATTACAAGTGCTCAATGCAAAAATTAATTCTTCCAACGGATGATCAAATCAATGCGGAGCTTTGTAGGCGCTCACTTGCGGAATTTTTAAAACAAGCTTGGCATATTATCGAGCCATCTGAATTCATTTCTAATTGGCATATTGAAGTTGTTGCAGAACATCTTGAGGCTGTAACTCGAAAACAAATTCAGAATTTACTCATCAACATTCCCCCTCGAATGATGAAATCCATTTTGACTTCTGTCATGTGGCCAGCCTGGACTTGGATCAAAGAACCTCAGCATCGTTTTATGTGTGCAACGTATGCTCAAACTCTGTCTTCCCGAGATGCAATCAAAATGCGAACTGTGGTTGAATCTGATTGGTACAAGCGACTTTTCAAGAATCATATTCAATTACGAGATGATCAAAATACAGTGCATAAATTTGAGAACACCAAAACAGGTTATCGACTGAGTACTTCTGTAGGTGGCGTTGCGACTGGGGAAGGTGGCGACACGCTCATTATCGATGATCCGCATAATGCTGATGAAATTTATTCAGAAGCATTGCGTAATGCTGCAATTGATTGGTGGAGAACTAAAATGAGTTCTCGTCTAAACAATAAAAAAACAGGCAGCAAAGTTATCATCATGCAACGTCTTCACCAAAATGATTTAAGTGGTTGGATTTTGGATGAATCAGAAGAAAAATTTGAGCATTTGATTCTGCCTATGGAATATGTTCCACGTGAAACAGTTTCTGTTATTGGCTTTAAAGATCCACGAAAGGTAGAAGGGGAGCTTTTGTTTCCGTTAAGATACGGCGAAAAAGAGCGAGATATTGACAAGAAGGATATGGGTTCAATTGGTTATTCCGGTCAGATGCAGCAAGATCCGATGCCTGCTGGCGGTAACATCATCAAGGAATCCGATATCAAATATTTTACTCAATCAACCGATTGGAAGAAAATTGAGTATGATGATCAAGAGCTTGGCTTTGATATGAGTTTTGAAGGTGATCTTAATTCTGATTACAACGTCGGGGTTCATGTGACAAGACTTGGAACAAATTATTACGTTCAATCCAGGATTCGAGGTCAATGGAATTTCCCGGTAGCGATGGGTCATATGCGAACTTTTATTTCCGCTGTTCATGATCGAATGATGACAAAATCAGGTGTAACGATTGAAAAGAAAGCCAATGGTCATGCGGCCCTTCAAATTCTATCCAAAGAATTCTCAGGGGTTCGATCCTATGAACCAGAATACAGCAAAGAAGCTCGGCTTTATGAAGTGCAACCTTTGTTTGAAGCAGGCAATGTACATTTTCCTGAAGGTCAATCTTGGGTTTCAGATTGCATCAAAGAATTACTCATTTTCCCGAAAGGAAAGAACGACGATTTTGTGGACGCTCTTGTGATGACGCTCATCATTTTGAAAAATAGATCGACAAGTGGATCTGGATTTGTAACAGTAGGTAAGCGTAAATATGGCTAATTTATTTTCAAAGATTTTTCGCTTCGCCGCAAATCCAAAAGATAGCCAGTTATTTTTTTATACAAATAACAAAAAACTATATCAACGTAAGAAAATTCCAAGCAATCAAAACATTCGATGCATTCTTGATGACGAAGAAATTTCAAGTGCTTTCGAGACTCGACTTGACGCTCTGATTGCAACACCATGGGCACTTGTTGGGAATGATAACGAAAATGAAAATGATTTTATCTACGAGCAAATCAAAAAGAATTTATATTGCATTTTAAACTCTGCATGGTGGGCACTTCCTTTTGGCAAGTCTGCATTGCAAGTCGTTTATAAAAAGCCTGATCCGATTACCAAAGGGATTACGATCGATTCCGTGATTGATGAAAATCCTGATAATTTCGAGAAAATCAAAGGTGTTTGGGTTCTAAACAAGAAGCCAATCACAGAAGGCAAATATTTCGTAACTCTAAATAAACCGAGCGCTCAATATCCTGATGGATTTCCTCTCGCGATTCGTCTTTGGGATGTTTATGACCTTCGCTGTAATGGCGATGTGTTCATGATGAAATATCTTGAGAAGTTCGGCGTTCCATTTTTCGCCTTAAGTTTAGGAGATAATACAGGTCAAGCTGAAATCGATAAGATGAAAGAATTCCTTGAATCCGAACGACCACGCGGTGTTATCTTGAATAAAGGTTCAACCATTGAAACTGTCGACGGTCGTACTAGTTCTACGCCAGTGTTTGAAAGCTTCGATCAAATCACATGCAATCGAATCTTACGCGTTATACTTGGTCAAACATTGACCTCAACTTCAGGTTCAAATGGTTCCTATTCTTTGGGGCAGGTTCATGAGCGTGTTTCTTGGAATAAGACCTATTCTGATTCGATCATGGTCAAAGATACAGTTCAAGCCATCGTCAAGACTTTGTATGAGCTTAATAAATTTACCGGTGGGGTTCCTACATTTGAATTTCAATCACCAAAAGGTATTCAAGGTGATCTTGCGGACCGCGATGCAGTTCTCTCAGGTATTGGTGTTCGATTTACTCAAGAATATTTTGTCGATCAATATGATTTCGATGAAACTCAAATTACATATCAAGAGCCTCCGATTGCTTCCTCAGCTCAACCTAGATTTACTTCACAGCTTTCGGCTCAAAAAAAAAGATTTATAAGTCCTGAGAAATTCCAAGCTCGAATTGGTGAAGCTGAAAAGCTTGAGAACAAATTCATCGGCGAATCAATCAATTACGGGAAAGAAATTGCGAAGATTGTCAAAGAAGGCAAATCACCGGAAGATATTCAAGCCAAACTCAAAGCCTTTATTCGTAAAGGAACAGTTGATTTTGATGAAGCGTTACTCGAAGGAATGTTGAAATCAAGTATTGCGGGGGCCAAGGATGTCTAAGCGATTCAAAGATTTCTACGTTGGTGAGCCGGTCCTGGCCGATGTTTTCTATGATCAATTACCAGAAGAATATCGAAGACTTGCTTTTACTGTTGGTAATTTAAATAAGATCGAACTTGTGAAAAAGGTTATGGATGACATGACCAAAGGAATGGAAAAATTTGAAAGCTTTGAGAAATGGAAAGAGACGGTTGATCCAGCATTTTATGAAACATTTGGTGAAGGGCAACTTGCAACCGTTTATCGAACGAACATGTCGACGGCTTTTACAAATGGTATCGTTGAGCAATCTCAAGCCACAGGCATTTCTACGAAATATGCATTCCAAGCAATTCTTGATGATCGCACACGCGAGAGCCATGCGGCTTGTGATGGAATCGTATTACCTATTGATGATCCTTTTTGGTTAAGTCATACCCCACCTCTTGGTTATAATTGCAGATGCACAATCATTCCACTGAATTCAGAAAATGAAGTTGCCTCAACTCCGAAAACAGAAATTAATCTAAATGAAACTCGACCGGATAAAGGTTTTGGGTTACGACCTGGAACATTGGAAACTGCTTTGAATGCTCAATTTAGAAATTCACTCAATGATTTACCAAGCGATTTGCGCGTTCAAGCAACGACAACTTTCGCTACAAAAACTGCGGTTGTGAATAAATTTATGTCGGATAATAAAAATAACTTTACAAAACCTGATAAAACGTAATCATATACAGGGGGCTTTATGGGTGGAAATGGAATTTGGTTAGGCAAAGAACAGTTTTCCTTCGCGGGTGAAACTGATTCAAGAGCATTTTCTGGCGTTGCTTATTCCGGTGGTGAAATCACGGATCGTTTTGTCATTGCTGATGATGGCGAGATCTATTCTAAGCTTGTCATTGACGTTCCAAGCGCTGGATCAAAGACCATGAAACAAAACCCATCACTACGGGTTCCTTCTTTTTACAATCACGATCAAAATCAAATTGTCGGAAATGGTAAACTTCACTTTTCAAACGATATTAAAATCACCGGTAAGATTTCAGAGCATACTGCGGAAGGCAATAAGATCTACAACCTCATGAAAGAGGGCTTCCCGATGCAGCAATCCATTTATGTAGAAACGGATCACATCCAAGGATTCAAATCAGGTTCTGTCAACGTTAACGGACAAGAGTTTCAAGCTCCGATTGCCGTTTTCAGAAATGGATTCATTAGGGAAGTATCCCTATGTCCAATCGGTGCCGATCCAAATACATCGGCGGAAATATTTTCAGTTAACCAAAACAAAAAGGGAGAAATCAAAATGAATATGGAAAAATTTAGCTTCATGAGCAAAGAAGAAAAAGAAAAATATGTAGAGCTTTCTAAAACAGACGCTCACGCAGCTTTTGAATTTGCTTGTTCGTGCCAAGAAAAGCATGACGAGGGTACAAAGAGCGAAGCTGATCAAGCGGCCAAAGCCAAAGAAGATGAAGAAAAGAAAAAGAAACAAGACGGCGAGGTTGCAGCAGCGGCAGTAATTGAGGAAGCATCTAAGACAATTAAAACTTTGAGTGCTCAAGTTGAAAAACTAGAAAATAAAATTAAAACACTAGAAGAGGCAAAAGTGGAAATTGAATTTGATTCATCGCTATTTAAAAAAGATGAAAACAAAGATTCAAACGCTAAACTTTCTACAGTTCTTGAACGAACTAAGGTTTTGATGGCTGAAAGAAATCTAGGATACAATCAAGCTTATTCACTTGCACGAGCTGAAGCCATTAAGGCGTAAGTTACGTGGCAGGTTTATTTTGGCAGGAAAGTTTTACCAATCACAAGGGTACTGAAAGTCATGCATTTACTGCTGGCGAAGCTCTTGAGCGGTTTAACTTTGTCAAAAGAGATCCTGCTGATTCCTTCACAGTTATTTTAGCTACTTCTATTGATGAGGCAATCGGCTACGTTCTAGTAAAACGTGGCCGCATTGTTCAAATTGGTGAAGTCATTGAAGTGATGATGGGTGAATGGAATAAAAATTCATCCGGTGGAAGTTCTGGCGAATATACTCCGCAAGGCGAAACTACAGCGCAAGTCGGAGGCATTGCTTTAGGAACTGATCTCGGAACAACGCCAGTTACTGTTCAAAGTATTCTCGATATGATGCTTTATCCTGATGTTGGACCTCAAACCAACATAAATACATCTCCAAGTGATGGACTTTATGAAGTTGGTGACGTTCAATCTAGCGTTGATCTTTCGTCGAACATTTCCCAAGGTACAGCTCCACTTACATTGTTCACATTTAGCAAAAGTGGTTCGGGAATTATTTTTTCTGATCCATCTCCAAGTCCTGGCACAGAAACATTCACAGATACTGATGGCGTTTCTGATGATACGACTTATACTGCTACTGTGACAGATGGAACTTTTACAGATACTGCAACAGCTACATTTACTTTTGTTCCTGTATATTATTATGGTGTTGATAGTCCAGGTCTTGATCTATCAAGCGATGGCGGTGGACTCACAAAGGTTTTACAAGTAGAAACACCAAGCTATTCAGCAGATTTTTCACCTACAGTTCAAGTTTATTACTATGCATATCCTGATGCATATCAACCACTGATTTCTATTTTAGATGATAACGGTTTTGAAACAATTTCAGATTGGACTGTGACGACAGGCGTGAACATTACCAATTCTTTTGGTGAAGTAATTTCTTATCGAGTTTATGAATTTAATAATTTAACAACACAAGTGAACTTCACCAACACTTTTATTGAGGTACCATGAGCATACCTTTAAGTTCAAACTTTTTACTCGCTGCTGGACTTCCACTTGATGATCGAACTGTAGTTGCAGATATTACAGAAAGAGATGCAATCGATAATGTCAAAAGATATGAAGGTTTAACAGTATATTTAGAATCAGATGCATCTACATATCAATTGCAAGGCGGTATCACAAATTCTGATTGGGTTTTGTTGGCTAGTTCATTTGTTGATCCAAATACAAATAATGTTGTTGCTGTAAAAGTTGCAACAACCACAATACTTCCGAACTCACCTTTGTATGACAATGGCTCTGGTGGCGTAGGTGCTACATTACAACCTGCAACTGAAGGTGCTATAGGAAATATTGATGGCATACCAATTCTTTTGCTCGATCGTATTCTTGTAAAGAACCAATCCAATCCTATTGAAAATGGGATCTATTTTGTTGATGAGGTTGGCGATGTTTCCACTCAATATCGACTTGTAAGAGCAGACGATTCAGATGAAACTTCTGAATTGAATGAACAGATTGTTTCGCCATCCAAAGGAACTGCAAATAAGGGAAGATTATTTTCTCAGCAAACTGTAAATCCAACTGTTGGAAGCAATAATATTGTTTATGCACAAGTATCTGGTGTTTTTGTCACCCAAGCTGGAACTGGAACACAAATTTTAGGTCAAGTGCCATGGTGGAATACAGCAATTCGACAACTTTCTCGAGGAACATCTTCATTCGTTTGGGATATTACAAATTCTCGTTTGGGAATTGGAACAAGTACCCCTGTTGAAAAACTTCATGTAGCTGGTGGAACTGCACGAATTGAAAATGGTGGCGGATCTTTAGCAGGATTTGCAATTAGAAATAATAGCGCAAGCTTTGATAATGCTGTGACTGTCGGTGGCCTTGGAAATATGAATGTCTATGGCAATTTCAACATCGATACGAATGCTCAATCCGATGTAACGAAACCAACTTGGAATATGCGCATCAGAACAGATTTGGATCGAATTGAATTCATGCGAGTTCCTGCTGGCGGTTCAGTTTTAACTGAGGTTGGTCAACTTGCTTTGTCTTCACCCGGTTTACTTGGTGTTGGTCTTGGAACAGGCATAGTAGCGACTGCTTATGTACATGCTGCCCCATCTACGACTGCAAATGCATCCGTAAGAATTCCCGCAGGCGTTGCACCTACTTCACCACTTCAAGGTGACATATGGCAAACATCTAATCATTTATTTTGGCGATCAAATGATGGAAATACGTATCAACTTGATAATTCAAGCAGTGGATTTGTTACTCAGCAAAGCTCTGGAACCCAAGTTATAAATCAAATTCCAGTTTACACTGCAACAGGCGCAGAAATTACAAAAGGAACTTCAAATTTAATTTTTGATCCTTCCACAAATCAACTTCGTGTTGGCGGAGTTGGTGCGCAAACCGGATATAATGTAATAGCAAATACTGGTTTGATGGGCGATTACGCTAGAATTCAAACCAATTGTTCGATTGGCACATTTGCTGATCCGGTTTCAGGCACCACGGTAACAATATCTGGTGGAGGCGTTGGAAAGGCAATCAATTCTGCATTTGTTGCAACTACAGGAACTGTTAGTGCACATTCATTTGGAGTTACTAGTAATCAAAGTTCTTTACCAGGTTCAAATTTAGTAACGGCTGTAAGTATAACTCTTGGCAATAATTCAGATGGTGCATCTGAAGTTTCAGATTTATGGCGCGGAGTTTTATGTAATATTTCTTCAAAGAGTAATTCAGCTTCACCATTAACCAATGCAATTAATTATGAAGCTGTTTTTGGAAATACAAATTCACGAACAATGACAGTTACAAATCTTTATGGTTTTAAATCTAGCGGAATAAATTCAGCACCAGCAGGCGGGGCTATTACTGCATCTGGAAACGCATATGGATTTTATGCGGATCAAGTAGATTCAACATTTTTTACAGGTGCTTCTTATTGGGGATTTTATCAAAAACAAAATACAACCAAAAATATTTTCAATGAGTTTGAAAGCAATACTGGAATAGGACTTCCAGCACTTACTAAAGCTACAGCGAAATTACATTTAGGAGCTGGAACAGCAACGGCTAATACAGCACCACTTAAGTTTACATCTGGAACAAATTTAACAACACCTGAAGATGGAGCTTTTGAATATAATGGTTCACATCTTTTTATTACAATTGGATCGACAAGATTTCAATTAGATCAACAAATTAGTGTAGGTACTGCTACATCAGGACAAGTAACTTTCTGGACAGGTTCTACTACCATTGGTGGTGACGGGGCTTATTTGTGGGACAATACAAATAAAAGATTAGGAATTGGAACTACACCTGCTGCTTTCTTGCATGTTCAAGGAACTACCGAACAAGCTAGATTTGGATATGATTCAACTCATTTTGCTTCCATCACAGTAAACTCTGCTGGCAAACTTACGATTGCTCAAGGCATTGAAGAATTTACAATGCAAGCAGGTGTCGGTGGAACCTTTAATCAAGGTTTTACATTTTTGAGTGATTTGAAGGTAAATGGAACCCTCACAGTAGGATCAGCTACTAGCTCTTTATGGCCAAATTCTGGGAATAGTGCAAATTCTGGATTTCAAATCGGTGGTAGCTCCGCAATGTATAAGTGGTTTGCCATTGGAACAAATAGTCTTTCAGTTTCAGGTGGAGCATCGGCAGCATCATTTGTAATTGCAAATTCAACATGGACAGTAACTACATCAGGCGTATGTCCAATTGTGGCAACAGCCGCATTCATTGCACCTACACTTGTTGAAACATCGGGTACGATCGTTGATTCGTCAAATGTGTATATAAATGCTGCTCCAACTGGTGGGACATCCAATAAATATGCCTTCTGGGTTGATTCAGGAACATCTAGATTTGATGGCGATGTAAAATTAAATGATGCTGGAAACGGATTGTATATTAAAGAGGGTACCAATGCGACTATGGGTGTAGCAACCCTTGTAGCTGGAACCGTGACCGTAAATACAACGAAAGTAACAGCGAATTCACGTATTTTCTTAACAGTAAATGGCGGTACATTGACCAATGTTGGAGCTCAATATGTTTCAGCAAGAACCGCAGGAACCTCTTTTACCATTACAAGTTTAAACGTTCTTGATACCAGTCAAACAGCTTGGATGATTGTAGAGCCGGCATGATTCATTTAATTTTTAGGATTTCAGATGTTGGATTAAAATTATGATGTCAAATAATTTTTATATTTTAATTGGTTTAACAATAGGATTATCGTTATGATATCCATGGGTCGCTTTTTCACCGTACTAATATGGGGAGAAAAATGAAAAAGAAAAAAAAGAAATATTAGGTTTTTTAATTAACGTAAGGGAGGAAAAGTTATGTCTTACAACGAAAGTAAAGCCGCAGAGATTAATGCACATCGTGTTAACTCCGCAGTAACAGATGTTGCAGCTCCGGCATTCGATATTGAAGCCAATCGGTTTGTGAAATTTTTGGCAGCAGATGAAATCGGATACGCAGCAGCAGCTACAGACGCAATTATTGGTGTCTCGGATAAAGCTGGAAATATTGGTGATATCATTCCGGTATTTTATAGCGGAATTCATAAAGTTGTCGCAGGTGCCGCTGTCGCAGCAGGTGTATTTGTAACAAGCGATGCTACAGGCAAAGCAGTTACAGGAACACAGGCAAACCAACGTGGCAAATCGATTGATGCAGCCACCGCAGCCGGTCAACTTATTTCGGTTTCATTAGAGTAGGGGGATAAAAATGTCTAAGAAAATTACATTGACTATTGAGGAGATGAAAGCGAAGGGACTTCAGTTTTCTTCGGCTCCGATTGATTATCGTGGCGACCTTGTTGATGTCGTAACTGGATACACGCAGTGCATGAAGAACTTTATCGGTTATTGTGTACTTCCACCGGTTGCAACTCAAACATGTCGTTTCAACTGGAACCTTTTCAATCTAACAGATGGCATGGAAGTCGTAAATGCTGACGTTGTGGACTCTTCTCGAGTACATGAAGTCGACAATATTTCGGCAACTTTGCAAGTCGGTGAGCTTGAAGACAAAGGCTTGGATGTAAAAATGACATGGTGTCAAATGCAGGCAGCAAGCGCTCAATGCGCTGGCGTACCTGATGACATTGAAGTTCAAGAAGCAAATCGTTTGGCTTCCTTGGTAAAACTTGGAATCGAAAAAACAATTGCAACTCTTGTACTTTTGGAATCGGCGTACACTGCAAATACAACCGATGCATTCAATGCACAAGCTGGAAATCTGATCGATCTAGCGACAATCAGTGGTGGTAACCACCAATTCAATGGATCGGCTCCGTATGATCCACTTGATTTGTTGACTCGTTTGATTGCAAGTCTTCCATGGACAATCAATTACATGGCGACCAATGCACAGATCATGGCTTATTTGAGAACGCATCCTGCATTTATCGCAAATAATGCAACCTCGGTAACTGTTGCTGATCAACAAATCGCAGCAACGCTTGGACTTGCAGGAATTTGCGTAGGGAATGCATTCTCGCAACTTAGTGGAACGTTCACGAAATTATGGGGTAATTATATCCTTCTTTTCGCACGTACGGACCAAACTTCAACTGAATGTAAAGTTCCGACATTTGGCTTCACAGCTAAAATGCCAGAACAAGGTTCGGTTGATAATATGTATGTTGCAGAATATTTCTCTTGGGCACATGGATTGAAGGGAACAACGTTTATGAGAACGGGCGAAATGATAAAGCCAGTTGTAGCACATCGTGAACTTGCGATTCTAATTAAGAATCCATTAGTCTAGTATCTTGATGAATAATGGGCCGGGTTTTCTGCTTCACCGGCCCATTTGAAAGGTTAATTATGATCTTCAAAACAAAACGGCCTCATCGTGTATATCTGAAAAATGGTGTCTTAAAAACATACCAGCCAGGTTACCCTGTTTCAGAAAAAGACGAAGAGCTTTTGAATCATTTAAAATATCATCGCATGTATAGAAAAGATATTTATATGAATAAAATTGCAGCATCAGCAGAAAGTTCTGAGCCGGAAGAAGTTGAAGAAATTGAAATCGAAGAGCCAAAAAAAAGAAGTTGGTTTTCTAAAAAAGAAGAAGAATCTGAAGGGGAATAAATGCCGCCTCTTTTTATCGATACAACAGACATGGTAAATACGTACGGTGAAAAGGAAATGATTAATTTAACTGATCGTAATAATCCAAAGACAGGAACTGTAAATACTGTTGTGATGGAAGCCAATATCGATGATGCTGAAGCAGAAATCATCACAAAGCTTGGATGCTGTTTTAGTATTTCTGCGATTCTTGAAATTTACGCAGCATCAGGATTTGTCCCAACACTCAATCACTGGGCAAAAGTTGTAACTAGGTTACATTTATATTCATCTCTCGAGCGTGATGAATCACAAGTTTCAAAAGCATATGAAGATTACAAAGAAGAAATAGAAGAGCTTTGCAAATGCGGAATTCTCGTCGATAATACTGGCGTTGAAATTCCAAGAAAAACAATTTTTAGTTTTGTCGAAGATACAACTACGACTTGCTGCTGCATTGGCGATTGTTGTTGTGGAATGGCTAGGTTTTGCCTGTGATTACAAATAGAATTCCATATATGGTTGATCTGATCAACTTTTTAAAATCTGATCCAAATATTATTGCTCAAGGCTTGGATAAAAATATTCTTATTTATTCAGAATGGACGATTGATAAACTTTCAAAAAACTGGGACCAAGGAATTGTTCTGCAACCACTTTCTGGAAGCGTTACATCCAATACAGATCGTCGAACATCATGCAAGGCACTTCTTGATTGGCAACTTATGGTAGGTACACAAGTTCAAAACGCAAGATCGACTCAACAACATTTTGAAATCAATGACACAGCATCTGATTGGACCATAGCTGGTGCATATCCTGACGCAGCTTTTTATGAGGGCGTTGTCAGACAAAGTATTCTTGATTTCAATTCATCAATCAAAGATGGGAAGAAAGAGTACGATCCATTTGTACTTCTGGAAATGCAAGAACCAGAAGAGGTAAATGGTTTCTTAATGTTGAAACAATTATACAAAACAAAGTTTGTTTTTTAAGGAGGAAAAGTTATGGATAATGAATGCTGTTTTATAGGTCGGGGGCTGATTTCTCTACAAGAGCAATCGGACACGATCCCAAACCCAAATCCTACAAGATTTGTCGGCAATGCTTCTGTGTTTAATGTTCAGCCGCAATTTGAAGAGAAGGTCAAAAAAGATTTTCGCAAAGCTACAGGAAATGCATGTCAAACCAAACTCATCTCGAGTTTAAATTTGAATATGACTGTAGATTGTTTGAAGTCTGACATTCTCGCACTAGCGCAAGGTGGTGTCGTTACAGATATTGCAACAGTTGCAGTATCAAACGAATCTCATTTGGTGAACGATGATGATGACATCATCCATTTTAATTTTATAGCGGCAAAGACAGGAATTGTAGTTACTAATTCACTCGGAACAGTAACGTATGTTCTTGGCACAGATTATAATCTTATTACTCCAAGTGCTGATGCGACATCGACAGTTACAGGGATTATTATTTTGGAAGCTGGCGCGATCGCAGCGGCTCAAACAATCCTGATTGATTATACGAAAGTTGCTCAGAAATCGATTAATCCATATTCATTCGTGGATAAGGAATATACGCTTTATTTTGACGGCTTCAATGCAGATGACAATAGTTCGATGTATGTCACATATTGGAGAGTCAAACTTGGCAGTGCTACTCAAATTGACTGGATTGGTGATGACTACATTCAGCTACAATTCGAGGGGGAAATGCTTTACGACGATACTCAATTGGCATACGCAAGAGTATTACGGGAAGACGTAGCTTAATGAATTCATGCGATTGCTATATCCTTCGTGGAGATATTTATCTTTTGGATTATGCCAAGAGTCACGAAGGGTATGGCGATTCGTATGGTGATAATTATGGCGGGGGAACTTCTGAAAGTTATGCCGGTGTCATGGCAGGAAATGCAGTTTTGCAAGTAAACTTAAATCAGAATGAACTTATTAAAGTTTCAAGAACAGGACTTGATTTCACAGGTTGTGCTTATCCAGATTTGACCGGATCAACCATTGAAATGAGCCTTCTATGCACTTCCATGAAGAATTTGGCACTTGCCTTTCGAGGAAGTAGCTCGACTCAAACCTCACCGGTTGTAACTGTTACGGATGAAGTTTATACCGCGCCATATGATGACGGATTCTTAGAAGGATCTTTTGTGAGATTTGCAAATCCAGTAGATCCATCAACTGTTGTATTGCAAAGGTCCGATGATTCAACGGTTTTAATTTTAGGAACAGATTATACAGTCGATTCTCTTGGATTTGTGATTTTGTCAGGGCTTCCTTCAGGGGTTGATATTCTAGCCGATTATACTTCAGTTTCAAAAGAAATTATTTCGATTGAAGCGTTTCTTGAACAACCAAAAATATTTAAGATTACAATTGTTGGAACAAATGTTTCAGCAGACGAAGAGGAAAGATTCGTATACACCTTTAAAAAGGTGCGATTGAGTGCTCAGACAAATTCATTTGATGTTCTCAATGATGATTTTCCTGAGCTTACTTTCAATGGAACGATTTTGAGAGATCAATTGGCAGAATTTAACAAAAGTCCATTTCTAACTGTGGAGAAAATTGCATGACAGATACGATGAAGAATATTTTGGGTGAGGAAAAAATAAGCGTGAAAGTCTCTGGACATGAATATGATGTTCGACCTTTGACTGCAAGAAAGCTTATTATCGCAACTAAATTTTTTGATTCACTCAATGATATTGTGAAAAAAAGTATTCCTGAACTGATTCGAGATCATGGCGAAAATTTCATTTCTTTCATAGCCGCATCTTCGGATATAGAACCAGAAACATTGCTTAATGCAAAACTTGTTGATGTGGTAAACGTTGCTGACGCAGTCATGGATATGAATAAGGATTTTTTTTTAGCAATTCAAAAGACGTATCAAAAGTGGAGTGGCCAGAAATCATCGAGTTCCTTATTGAAAAAGGTCACGACTTCAAGGACATAAAGGATTACAATTTGTATCAATTGAAAACATTTTATGAAACAGGCGTAAAAATGGACAATGAGAGAATTAAAAATACATTCGCTCTTGATGCCATTTCTTCGAGTGGAAATACCGAAGTGATCAAAGATGTAGCCAGCAAAATGAATCGAGATAATCGAATTGCGGAAGTTGAAAAGATTAAACAAAATCTTCGTGATAGGAAAAAATTCTAATGGCATATACTTTACCAAATGGAATCACAACAGATTGGGCTCTTCATGATAATACTTATAAGCCTGGCACTGATCGCAACGGGAAGGTAACTGATTTCTTTTTAATCCCTTGGGTTAAAAAACAAATTGCCGTTGTTGGTGATTTGCCTGGTTCACCTACCAATGGTGATGCTTATATGATTGGTGGGACTGAAGTTCGCAGGTGGAATGCCAATACATCAAGCTATGATATTTTTATACTAACCGGTGCTTTCATATTTTACGATCAATTTTTAGATACGTATTTCACTTGGACTTTTGGATCGATTGAATCACGAGATAATTCAGTTTTAAATCAGCCAGGCGACATGCTTTATTTTGATGGAAGTTTACAAAGACTTGCATCTGGAAATGATTTTGATGTTCTTCAATATGTAGGTGGACTTCCAACTGCTGCTCGTCTTCCACTCTATGATTTGCGAATTAAACGACCAAGCTTTACAAGAAATGGAACAGATACTCAAAAAATAGTTATTCCAGCAAGCGTTTCAAATCCATCTCGAGTAAAAATCGGAGACAAATTTTATGTTTCAACAACAAATAAAATTCTTAATTTTTTAACAAGTGGAAGAAATGGAATAACAACAGGTACAATTACATTGGAAACAGCATATTATTTATATGCAATTCCACCAGTTTCTGGAAACGATTACGATATTGTAATAGATTTAAATGATCCAACAATTGGTCCAACTGCATTTACTGGATTTGATCCATTGGATGGTTGGTCTTATATAGGATCTTTCGCAACAAATTCAACAACTGAAGTGCCATGGTTTACATATAGTGATGGTATTTTTGCAGCTCTTGGAATTACGCCATCTTTTAATGTTGATTCGACAACTACTACAGCTTTAGTTCTTGCGAATGTTTCAGCAGTTGCAAAAGAAGTTCAGCTTCAAGGTGAATTTACTGCACTTGATACTTCATATAATAATTTAAATTTTGGATCAAATGCTGTTGATATTACGCAATTTATGAATGCCTCTGATACAGCAGCACATTCACCTGTTCAAAATTTTTGGGTTACAATTCAAACGCCTCAAACTGTTTATGCAAATGTTACAGGTGCAACTACAGTTTGCAGAATGTTTGTTTGGGGATGGCGAGAATGTCCTACAGATTTTGCTTAAGGAAAATAAATGTCAGGCGAATACCAATTAAAAAATGGCCTAGAGACTGATTGGATACAGCATGACTCGACATGGAAAAAAGGTGTTGATCGCAATTGGAAAAATATCGATTGGGCATTATATAAAACAATTACAGATGTTGTCAATGCATCAACCGATTTGCCAGGAACATCTTCGGATGGCGATTCATATTTAGTTCAAACAGATAATCAAGTTTATGTTTGGAATCAACAAACAACTCAATTCGACAAATTTGATTTAACCGGACCATTTATATTTTATGATCTTTCTTTATCCAATTGGTATCAATGGGTCAGCGGTATCATTTCTCTTTTTTCATCCGGTGGTTCTGCTGGCGATGTTCTAGGTCCAGGTGGTTCTGTAGATGAAAATATCGCCGTATTCGATGGAACTACAGGCAAACTTATTAAAGATGGCGGTATGTCTATCGCCGATATTTTGGCTCTTTCTGGAACAGGAACAGTTACAAGCGTTAGCGTTGTCACGGCAAACGGAGTCTCGGGATCTGTAGCCACAGCAACTACGACACCAGCAATCACCTTAACGTTAGGTGCGATTACTCCTAGTAGTGTTGCAGCATCAGGCGCTGTATCTGGTTCCAATTTATCAGGAACCAACACAGGCGACCAAACGATTACTTTAACCGGTGATGCTACGGGTTCAGGTACAAGTTCTTTTGCCGTCACAATTCCAAATAACACGATTACCTATGCTAAATTTCAAGATATCACGACGAATAAACTCTTAGGACGAGCAACTGCTGGTTCGGGAGATATGGAAGAAATAACCCTTGG
>Ga0208196_1000770_pt1 | contig 39017 bp, 37 predicted proteins | sample AD_JPNNA7_MetaG_FD_184443 | JGI IMG/M metagenome (GOLD analysis project Ga0208196, IMG submission 184443) | Active sludge microbial communities of municipal wastewater-treating anaerobic digesters from Japan - AD_JPNNA7_MetaG (SPAdes) (version 2) | ecosystem: Engineered > Bioreactor > Anaerobic...
TTGAAGTTGTTTTGAAATTTGGGCCGCGTGTGGCAGGACGAGTAGGGGAAACACAGTGGCATCGCTCAGAGCAGGCCTCCGAATTAGAGGATGGTAGCCTGCTCTGGCGCGCGTGGATTGCCGAACCCCAGGAGATGATGCCCTGGATCAGGGGCTGGGGCGCCGAAGTCGAGGTGCTGGCCCCGGAGAGCCTCAGAAATTTAATCTCGGAAGAGAGTCGACGGCTGGCCAATATGTACAAAGAGTAAACAATGGAACCTTATCGAATTCTGTGGGCAAAAACCTCCGATGACACAACTGACTGGCACCCCTTGATTTGTCATTTAATTGATACGGGCAAGGTTGCCAATGCATTGTGGATGGAATCTTTTGCACTAGCAACTCGCCGTTATTTTTCTGGTCTCTTGGGATTAAGCGAAATTGAGACCGGCAATTTACTGTCATTTTGGGTCAGCCTGCACGATATTGGAAAAGCCGCCCCAGGATTTCAACGGAAACATGTTCCAGCGATTCCAATCTTGGAATCTGCCGGCTTTTCCTTTCCTTTGCCGTCCAGTAAATCCGCACCGCATGGGGTCGTCTCAACCTGGGCATTGGAGAATTTGTTAATTCAACAGTGCCAAATGCAGCCATCATGGTCCAAGCGAATTGCTCGGGCGCTTGGCGGCCATCATGGCACCTGGCCAACATCAACGCAATTGTTACCGCAAGCCCTCAAAGCTTCTGATAAAGGGGATGCCTTTTGGGATGCCGCTCGTCAGGCCTTGATGGACGAATTGATGAAGTTGTTTGCCCCAGTTCGTAATTTTTGCTGGCCTGAAACCCAGGAAGACGAAAACACCTTCCTGATGCTTTTCTCTGGCCTGACTACTGTCGCAGACTGGATTGGATCCATGTCAGAATTCTTCCCTTTCCAGGCGGCAGGGTATGAGATTGAGAGCTATGCAGCCGAATCAGAGCAGAAAGCTAGAAGCGCGCTGAGGCAGTTGGGGTGGATCGGATGGCAGCCCAATGGACAGACCATTCCCTTTGAGCAGATGTTCCCATTTTCGCCCAATGAGATCCAACAGATGACCATCCAGGCTGGGCAGGATCTTACCTTACCCGCGTTGGTTGTTTTGGAAGCACCAACTGGCAGCGGCAAAACTGAAGCAGCTCTATTCCTTGCAGATACCTGGCTTCAGACTAACCAGGGGCGAGGATTGTATATCGCCATGCCCACTCAGGCTACCAGCAATCAGATGTTCACTCGCACAAGTCAATTTTTACTCCAACGTTACCCTGGTGAGCAACTCAACCTGCACCTGACGCATGGAGCGCAGATGTTAGCTCAGGCAAGTTCAGCCCCCTCCAATGTGTCGGATGACGAAGATACCTCTGGTGAGGGTGGCATCCGTGCTGAAACCTGGTTCTTGCCGCGTAAACGGACTCTCCTGGCGCCGTTTGGCGTCGGAACGGTAGATCAGGCTCTGATGAGTGTATTACAGACCCGGCATTTCTTTGTCCGAATGTTCGGGCTAGGACAAAAAGTGGTCATCTTTGATGAGATTCACGCCTATGACACCTATATGTCTGAATTGTTCCAGCAATTATTGAGCTGGCTGAGGGCGGTTGGAACTTCGGTTATTTTGCTTTCAGCCACCCTGCCGGAAGTAACTCGCAGTGCCCTGGTCTCTGCCTGGGGTGGCGAAAAAGAGACTGAGCCTGCCGCTGCCTACCCACGGCTGACGATCGTATCATCAAAAAATACCCGATCGGTCCCACTGCCCTGGTCGCAAACCAATCAAATTGACCTTACCTGGGTGCCAGGTGATTCACGGGCTTTGGTTGATTTATTAGCCGAGAAATTGAAAGATGGCGGTTGTGCGGCTGTAATCTGCAATCGAGTGGCGCGTTCTCGTGAGGTTTATCAAGCCCTGGCAGCGGCCAATCTCGTTGCGCCAGATGACCTCATTCTGTTTCACGCCCGCTTCCCTTATGCGCGTCGCGCTCAAATTGAAAAAGCCGTCCTGGAACGCTTCAAAAAAGGTGGGCAGCGGCCCCAGAAATCCATTGTGGTGGCGACCCAGGTGATTGAGCAAAGCCTTGATTTGGATTTTGATTTCATGGTGAGTGATCTGGCTCCTATAGATTTATTGTTACAGCGCGCGGGGCGGCTCCACCGGCACACTCAAAATCAAGATCGCCGCCCCACAGGATTACGCTGCCCCTGTCTGGCGATTACACGTCCTCAGGAAAAAGAGGATCTGCCAACCTTTGGGGCGGATGAATGGGTGTATGAAGCCGTGGTTCTTTTGCGCACCTGGGCAGTCTTACAGGGTCGTTCCTGCCTGACCTTACCTGCGGAAACCAGCGAACTGATTGAATCCGTTTACGGTGGATTGATGGATGAAGCGCTGCCTCCTTCCCTGAGGCAGGCCATTCAAAAAGCAGAAACAAAATCTCTGGAGGACCACCGAAAAGAAATCTTTGAGGCAAAAACACGCCTGATCCCCAGCCTTGATGATGAACGATTGCTGTTCAGTAAAAATGACAATCTGGAAGAAGATGATCCCACTGTCCACAGCGCCTTTGCGGCATTAACCCGCCTGGGTGCCCCCAGCGTGACACTGGTATGCCTTTACCAAACGCCTCTGGGCCTGGCAACAGAACCGGACGGCCTTCCGGTTATAGATCAACTGGATGTCGTTCCAAAATTCGACCAAATCCAAAAAATGCTGCAATGCACCGTTGCCGTTCAAGACCGCCGGATATATGATTATTTCCAAAAGCGCCCGCTGCATCCGGCCTGGCGGACTTGTGCCGCATTGCGACACCACCAACCAGTAGTCTTTGATTCTCAGGGCCGGGCATCTCTCGAAGGTTCGCCCTGGGTGTTGATCCTGGACAATAAACTAGGTCTGCTGATAGAGAAGGAGGTTCTATGATGCATTCGTTCAATTTGATTGAACAACCCTGGATTCCTTGTGTTCAAGCAAATGGGCAGGTTCAGGAGTTGAGCCTGCACCAGACACTAACCCGTGCCCGAGAGTTTGTTGCCATAACAGGCGATACACCGCTGGAAACAGCCGCCATTTATCGGTTGCTGCTGGCAGTGCTGCACAGCGCCTTGCGAGGCCCATCCAATGCCAAATCATGGCAAAAAATCTGGTCAGCCGGCACACTGGATGCTCCCTGGCTGCATGAATACCTGGATCAATGGAAACACCGGTTCGATTTGTTTGACCCTCAGCGGCCATTCTATCAAGCCGCAGATGAGCGCGCTCGGCCTAAATCCATTATTTCACTGGTGATGGAGATGGCTTCGGGCAATAATGCTTCTCTGTTTGATCATCATATCGAATCAGAAGGCGCTGTCTTGAGTGCCGCAAAAGCTGCCCGTGCTTTGATTACAGCGCAAAACTTTAGTCTTTGTGGAACAAGCGGCATGGAGCAAAAGTTTACAGACTGTCCCTGGACACGGGGCGTAATTTTCCTTGCAAGCGGCGATACCCTGTTTGATTTGTTGGCATTGAATCTGGCTACGGCCATTGTACAACAACGCATCCCCGTAACCGGTCCAGACCAACCCGCCTGGGAATCGGACAATCCATACTTGCCTGACCGTGAAATTCCATTAGGTTATCTGGATTATCTGACCTGGCAAAACCGCCGGCTGTTACTGATCCCGGAGGGTGAAGCCAGTGCCCCCACTGTCAGCCAGTTCACCGTTGCCCCTGCGCTGCGGCTGAGCGCTGATGTACTGGATCCAATGAAGTCTTATGGGATTGATCATAAGGGCGGCAACAAACTGGTGCGGTTTGAAGAAGATCGGGCGCTTTGGCGTGATAGTGCCACTTATTTCAATTTACGCAATCCGAAGTCGGCCAAACCACCCGAAAACTTCTTTGCCATTGCATCTCTGGCGGCTGATTATGGCTACTTGCCTTCAAGCATCGTACTCGCTTTATTGCCTTGGGCATGGCTAACGACCAGGCCAAAATTGAATTCTTCCGCCAGGAACAACTACCTCTACCCTTAGCTTATCTACAAGATCAAGAAATAGTTGGGCTTCTGTCCGATTGCCTAACGCAGGCTGAGAACGCATATGATGCTTTGCAAAATGCAGGCAAACAATTGGCTGTCGGAATTATGGTGCCAAAAGAAGCTGAAAAAGATTGGAAAAAACAAGGCAATAACACCAAAGATCGAGCTACGAGTCTTTACAGTCATTGGGGCTCTGATCGAGTGTACTGGGGGGCTTTAGAGTTGCCTTTCTTCAGCTTACTGGAAGATTTGCTCATTAATCGTGAACAGGCTTTAACCAATTGGTGTGACGAAGTTCAACAAGCTGCCTGGAGGGCCTTGGATCAGGCGATTGAAAAGATCGGTGAATCACCAACTGCCCTCAAAGCTGCTGTGAAAGCTCGCTCGATACTGGGTGGGAAGCTTAAGGTAATTTTTGACCCAATCCAAAAGGAGGTTATTCAATGACTCAAATGACTCGAGAGCCCAACGCCTTCATTCGACGTTTGCAGGAACTGGCCACCAACCAGGACCGGGGCGCATTGGCTGCGTTGCGGCGCGGCCTGGGCCGCCCACCGGGCGCCGCAGCCGAAATGTTCCGCTACGTGGAACCCTGGCTGCCAGAAAGGCGCAGTGCAGATCAGGAAGCTGCATATTACCTGATCGCATCTTTGTTCGCCCTGCACCCCAAATCGGTTTCTGAAGGCAACCTGGGGCAACACCTGGCATCTATCCGGAATAAAGGAAAGGATGATGAGGACAAGGGTGATGAGGACAAGGATGATGCACTGGAGCGGCGTTTTTCGGCGCTGCTGGCAGCCCATCCCGATGACCTGCCCAACTATCTACGTCAGGCTGTCAGTATGCTTAAGTCAAAAGAAACGCCCATCAACTGGGATCAGTTGCTGAGAGATGTGCAAGCCTGGGATGCGCCCGACCGCCGGGTGCAAAAAGCCTGGGCGCGTGCTTTCTGGGGAAAATCCAATCATACCCCGGCTTCATAACCAACACTCAATTAGACCTAAAAAAAGGAGTATAGACCATGTTTCTGGAAGTTCATATTTTACAGAGCTTTGCGCCATCAAACCTCAACCGTGATGATACCGGTAATCCGAAAGATACCGAATTTGGCGGTGCTCGTCGGGCGCGTGTCTCTTCACAATGCATTAAGCGCTCCATCCGCATGCATCCGGCATTTGCCGAAGCTACAGCCGTGGAGCGGGCTGTTCGTACGCGCTGGATGACCCGCCTACTGGTGCCCTTGCTGGTGAGGGCCGGAAAACCCGATGATCAGGCGACAAAAATTGCATATGCATTTGCTACTCAATATTCTGATATGAAAGATAATCACAACAACGTTGCTTTATATTTGAGCGCCAGTGAGATTAATGATGCTGTCCAGGCTTTGATTGAGCAATGGGACACAATTGTGGGCGGCTTGAAGGATAACAAAAGCCCTGCGCTGGAAGCATTGGCTAAGGACCTGTTCAAGAAAGTCAAAAATCGCACCAGCGCCCCCGATATCGCCCTGTTTGGCCGCATGCTGGCCGGAAAACCAGAATTTAATATTAATGCTGCCTGCCAGGTAGCCCATGCCATCTCAACGCATCGGGTGACTATGGAGATGGATTATTATACTGCCGTGGACGACCTTATAGACGACGATAAGTCTGGAGCTGCAATGGTGGGTGTCATTCCGTTTAACAGTGCCTGTTTCTATCGCTATGCCCGGCTGGATTGGGATCTCTTGGTTAGAAACCTGGGCGGTGACCTCGAATTAGCGGCTAAAACCGTGCAAGGATTCTTACGCGCGACTGTGCTGGCTGTGCCAACCGGCAAACAAACCAGCTTTGCCGCCCAGAACCCGCCTGATTTTGTCCTGGGTGTGGTTCGGAAGGATGGGCAATCCTGGTCACTGGCGAATGCCTTTGAAGTGCCTGTGCGGCCTGCTCGTGAAGGCGGCCTGATGTCGGCCTCCATCGCCGCTCTGGATGCCTACTGGGCGCGGCTGGTAGGCATGTATGGTTCAGACTCGATCCAACCGGTTATGCTGACCCTGGCTGACCAGGCCATTTTACCCAATCTGTCCAAACATCATGTTAATCACCTCGATGCCTGGGTGCAGAAATTGACCGGCGCCCTGCCTAAGGAGTAGCCTATGAATACCCTGCTGCTTCGCCTGATTGGGCCGATGCAGTCCTGGGGCTTGCAGAGCCATTTCGGTGTGCGAGATACCGGTCGCGAGCCATCTAAAAGCGGCTTGCTGGGTCTGGCATGTGCGGCCATTGGCATACCCCGTGAAGACGACGCTGCACTGAGACAGTTGGCAGCTCTGCGGATGGGTGTGCGGGTTGACCGTGAAGGCGAATTGAGCCGTGATTATCACACAGCCCAGAATGTATTGAAGTCCGGCGGCGGCCTGAAAGACACAGAACTCTCCACGCGTTATTACCTGGCAGATGCAGCTTTTCTGGTCGGGCTGGAGGGCGAAGACTTGAGCCTGCTGCAGAAAATCCAGACTGCCCTGGCAAACCCCGTGTGGCCGATCTTTCTGGGGCGCAAGGCTTTCGTTCCTGCCCAGCCTGTGCAACTGTCAGATGGCCTGAAAACCGATCTGCTTCTTGAAGAAGCTTTGCAAATGTACCCCTACCTGGGACGTAACCCCGCGCCAGAGCGCCTTCGGGTTGTTATCGAATCGCTTGATGGAGAGTTGATACGTCCTGACCAGCCAATCTCATTTAGCAGCCGGCGTTTTGCCACCCGGCGGGTACGGGTTAGTTTCATCGCGCCCCCGGCTATGCCAAAGGAGGATCTGCCATGTACCTCTCCCGCCTGATTCTCAATCCCCGCTCGCGACAGGTACAGCGCGAGATCGCCGATGCCTACCAGATGCACCGCACCATTCTCAGGGCATTTGCTGCCACCTTGCCAGACGCCTCAGAGCGTGTTCTGTTTCGCCTGGAGATTGATCCACGGAGCGGCGTGCCGGTGGTGCTGGTTCAATCGCAAACCCCACCTGATTGGAACTGGTTAACCGCTCCAGAAAGCACCTATCTGCTTCATGAAGTACCCGATAACCCCGCAGTCAAGACTTTTGATTTGAAACTGTCGGCAGACCAGGTTTTATCGTTCCGCTTGCGCGCCAACCCCACGATCAAGAAATCGGCCGCAGATAAAGAAAACAACAATGGCAAACGCCTGGGCCTGTTTCGGGAAGAAGATCAAACCGCCTGGCTGGAGCGCAAGCTGCTGTCCGCTGGCTGCAGCGTGTTGCAAGTGCGGGTCAGTGGACAAGACCAGGTGAACGGCTGGCGCAGTTCTGATGATCAGCCCCGCAAACTGACGTTCCATTCAGTCCAGTTTGATGGCCTCTTACGCGTAGACGACCCTGATCGCTTGATGAAAGCGATTATCCGGGGCATTGGCAGCGCCAAAGGGTTCGGGTTTGGCCTGCTTTCGTTAGCACGTCCAGCTTAGAATTCTGCCCCGTCATTTGTATTGGAACCTTAATAACCGAATAATTCTTGTTAACCGGGAAAATAATTTGATGATTAGCCGGGGACGGTTTGCGCCGCCCCCGGCTTTGAGGGAGGTGTAAAATGATTGATTTTCACTTGTTACCGAAATTGCGTGATAGTTTGAGTTACCTTTACGTCGAACATGCCATCCTGGAGCGTCAGGATGGCGCATTATTGGTAATGCAAGAGACCGGCCTCACGCCTGTTCCAGTAGCCAATCTTTCCTTGCTCATGGCCGGCCCAGGCGTAAGTATGACCCATGCAGCGATCAAACTCCTGGCTGAAAATGGATGCAGTGTCCTGTGGGTTGGAGAAGATATGAGCCATTTCTATGCTCAAGGCATGGGCGAGACGCGCCGAGCCTACCACTTGATCCGTCAGGCCGAATTAGTCAGCATCCCTGAAAAACGAATGCGCGTTGTGTTGAGAATGTACGAGAAACGCTTTGGTGTTGTTTTGACACCTGATATGAGTCTGGAGCAAATTCGGGGAATGGAGGGCGCCCGTGTACGAAATGCCTATGTTTATGCCAGCCGCAAATATGGCGTTCAATGGCATGGCCGCAATTACGACATGGGCAACTGGAACCAAAGCGATCCAATCAACCGGGCGCTTTCAGCAGCCAATGCTGTATTGAATGGTGTCTGTCATGCTGCCATTGTCAGCGGCGGATATTCAACCGCCCTGGGATTTGTGCATACAGGCAAACAGCTCTCTTTTGTTTACGACGTAGCTGATCTTTACAAAGTCGATCTCACTGTTCCTATTGCATTTCAAACGGTCTCCGAAGGCTCTGAGCATATCGAACAGCGTGTTCGTCAGGCATGTCGAGATAAAATTCGTGATGTAAAGCTATTAGAGCATATCTTGCCAGATATTGATGATCTGCTGGAGATATCTCCCGAACCCGAAGATCCTGGCGGGGTAGATATGCCAACGCCCTGGTGGGCTCCTGATTTGTCAGTCAGCGCTGCTGGAGGTACTGAATGATCATCATGGTGTTGGAAAAAGTCACAGCCTCACAACGCGGTGAATTAACCCGCTGGTTGTTTGAAGTAAAGACTGGTGTGTTTGTTGGGCATGTTTCCGCATTGGTGCGTGATAAATTGTGGGAGAAATGTAGTGAAAGCCGAGGAGCCGGACGAGTGTTCCAAGCCTGGTCCACAAATAACGAGCAGCATTTTGCCATGCGCACAGCAGGTGACGAGAATCGTCGCGTTGTGGATTGGGAAGGTGTACAATTAGTTCAGGAGATAAAGGACGCTTTGACACCGGCACAAAAACGGAGAATATGCGGAGACCGATAGTTTTTTATTTATGAAGATAGGGTTTTCCCCACACGCGTGGGGATGTACCTCCATCTATGCAATCAGCCCGCGCAGGGGATAAGTTTTCCCCACACGCGTGGGGATGTACCGCCGCGCCATTGATGCAACCTGTCGATGTCATGGTTTTCCCCACACGCGTGGGGATGTACCGCGCAACGCTGACGCTTGTGCCGGGCGACAATACGTTTTCCCCACACGCGTGGGGATGTACCGCGGTGACGGGTGGATAAATCCGCGCTGGTTGCGTTTTCCCCACACGCGTGGGGATGTACCGGTCTATTCGGTTCATAAGACCGGATCGGCGGCGTTTTCCCCACACGCGTGGGGATGTACCGTAGGTCGCGGCCTCGACGATCGCAGCCTGAAGGTTTTCCCCACACGCGTGGGGATGTACCGCTACTTGACACTAAGATAGATTCTAATATACAGTTTTCCCCACACGCGTGGGGATGTACCGTCGGAATCCGATTGGCTACCCCTCGGCGAATACGTTTTCCCCACACGCGTGGGGATGTACCGTCGGAATCCGATTGGCTACCCCTCGGCGAATACGTTTTCCCCACACGCGTGGGGATGTACCGCGGTCTATGAATCCTTCGACTTTTCTGACCAGCGTTTTCCCCACACGCGTGGGGATGTACCGGACGCCGATACTGTTCTCATGATGGACTCTGCGTTTTCCCCACACGCGTGGGGATGTACCGCTATGCCGCCGATTCCGCTTCAAGCATATCACGTTTTCCCCACACGCGTGGGGATGTACCGGTGTCTATGAGGTCAATATCGACCGGTAAAGCGTTTTCCCCACACGCGTGGGGATGTACCGCTTTGTAATATCTGTGGCTATCCCGGCGAAACCGTTTTCCCCACACGCGTGGGGATGTACCGGTATAACAACAATGCCAACTATGACTAGCGGTAGTTTTCCCCACACGCGTGGGGATGTACCGTAGCCGACCATGCTGGACTCTAATTTTGCGGCGTTTTCCCCACACGCGTGGGGATGTACCGCTTGATGGGAAGTCCGTTACCCTGTGGGGTGAGTTTTCCCCACACGCGTGGGGATGTACCGGACAGGGTCTTGTGAGGCCAGGTTTGGCTAGGCGTTTTCCCCACACGCGTGGGGATGTACCGACGTCCAACGGCTGTTGGGCTGGTTGGTCGCCGTTTTCCCCACACGCGTGGGGATGTACCGGTAGAGCCTGACGGGTAGAGCCTGACGGGTAGAGTTTTCCCCACACGCGTGGGGATGTACCGCCTATTGCTGAGCTTGCCCGCCAGATGGAAGCGTTTTCCCCACACGCGTGGGGATGTACCGATGGGCTGCGGCGGCGAGTGCCGAAGGACACGCGTTTTCCCCACACGCGTGGGGATGTACCTCGAAGCAACCGGGTTGCATACGCCCTTCCGTCGTTTTCCCCACACGCGTGGGGATGTACCGTCCCACGCGTCCAGCAAATTCCAGTTTGCCTCGTTTTCCCCACACGCGTGGGGATGTACCGATAGTAGCGCTCGGTGATTTCGCACCCGATGAGTTTTCCCCACACGCGTGGGGATGTACCGCAATGTCTTACACCTTGCCGGATGGAACGCGAGTTTTCCCCACACGCGTGGGGATGTACCGTTATACATTCCCAACGCGCCGCGCATAGTATCGTTTTCCCCACACGCGTGGGGATGTACCGCCCTTGCTGCGGCAATCAAGGCGGCGAAAGCCGTTTTCCCCACACGCGTGGGGATGTACCTATTGCCATGAAGAGCAGAGCAATGCCTGCCACAGTTTTCCCCACACGCGTGGGGATGTACCGGCGCTGTGAATGGGTCGCTGGCGATGTCTTTGAGTTTTCCCCACACGCGTGGGGATGTACCGAACGCCGGGCGAGAGTTGGACGGTCGGACGTGGGTTTTCCCCACACGCGTGGGGATGTACCGGCCCTTCCCGGTCACGCTCAACTCTGCCAGCACGTTTTCCCCACACGCGTGGGGATGTACCGTCGCGCCGTTGTCGTCGCTGTACCCGATTTCAAGTTTTCCCCACACGCGTGGGGATGTACCGTTGACGGTCTGCGAGCCACGGCTGCCCGGCCCGTTTTCCCCACACGCGTGGGGATGTACCGGCCGCAACTGGCTGTATCACCGCCGCGACATGAGTTTTCCCCACACGCGTGGGGATGTACCGGACGTTGCCCTTGCGGATGCGTAAGGCCCTGGCGTTTTCCCCACACGCGTGGGGATGTACCGCACGCGAAGCGGAAGAAGCAAAGAAGCAAGCCGTTTTCCCCACACGCGTGGGGATGTACCGCTTACCCCAACGCCCCCGCAGGCCCCGGCTGGGTTTTCCCCACACGCGTGGGGATGTACCGCAGGCTTTTATCGAGGTCGCGTTTGGCAAGACGTTTTCCCCACACGCGTGGGGATGTACCGGTAGGTGCGGCCGTCGATGATCACACGTTCACGTTTTCCCCACACGCGTGGGGATGTACCGTCTCTAGCCCACGCCCAACCATCGGATACAACTGTTTTCCCCACACGCGTGGGGATGTACCTGCTGAAATCGCTGGAAGAGCGTAAGCGCATCGCGTTTTCCCCACACGCGTGGGGATGTACCGCCGATGGTGCTAGCACTATCACAGATGCAGCGGTTTTCCCCACACGCGTGGGGATGTACCGTTTGTTCCGTCTGCGGCGTGCAATACGGCGTACCGTTTTCCCCACACGCGTGGGGATGTACCGTCCGAAAATTGCGTCTATATCAAACGGGAGGACGTTTTCCCCACACGCGTGGGGATGTACCGATTGCTATGATTTTTGCGTAGGCCGAAATCTTGTTTTCCCCACACGCGTGGGGATGTACCGGATAATCGTTTCGGATTGTTCGGTCGTGCCAGCCGTTTTCCCCACACGCGTGGGGATGTACCGACGTGCATCTGCAAGCGGTCAGCGAGGGCGGCGTTTTCCCCACACGCGTGGGGATGTACCGCGGGGTGATGGTCTCGCCAGACCTTGACCTGGGTTTTCCCCACACGCGTGGGGATGTACCGGCGATGAAAGCGCTGGGGTATTCGTGAAACGCGTTTTCCCCACACGCGTGGGGATGTACCGCAGCCGGGGGTGTAGCGTAGGTTCGCCGCCTAGTTTTCCCCACACGCGTGGGGATGTACCGGCGGTGATTTTCTTGCTCACCTTGTCGTGAATAGTTTTCCCCACACGCGTGGGGATGTACCGCGTGCTGGAAAATGCCATCCGCTATCAAATGGCGTTTTCCCCACACGCGTGGGGATGTACCGTTGAGACCCGCGAAGTGAGCGGCAATGAGCCCGTTTTCCCCACACGCGTGGGGATGTACCGTCGGTGGATAAGCCAGCCGCGCCGCAACACACGTTTTCCCCACACGCGTGGGGATGTACCGCATAATCACGGGAGAGGCGAGCATCACGACCAGTTTTCCCCACACGCGTGGGGATGTACCGATGGGAATGCCAAACCCTTCGCCGTGAGAAACCGTTTTCCCCACACGCGTGGGGATGTACCGGATGTAAACATAGATCACTTGCAGCAAACCGGCGTTTTCCCCACACGCGTGGGGATGTACCGAGTGGGGGCTTGATGGTGAAACGTTGCAGGACTGTTTTCCCCACACGCGTGGGGATGTACCGCACTGCTACAAATCACCGAGACTGGCGGTCTGGTTTTCCCCACACGCGTGGGGATGTACCGTAAACACTATTCCGTTTCAATATTCCCTTTGGGTTTTCCCCACACGCGTGGGGATGTACCGTCAACCGCGCTGGTATCCCCGCCCGCCATTGCGTTTTCCCCACACGCGTGGGGATGTACCGAGCTGCGCGACCTCGAAGCCCTCACGCGCACCGTTTTCCCCACACGCGTGGGGATGTACCGCCGTGGGAGCGCAACCCGAAATCAATCAGTAAGTTTTCCCCACACGCGTGGGGATGTACCCGTCACCCACCGCCCTTGTACCTGCCTTGCCAGTGTTTTCCCCACACGCGTGGGGATGTACCGCAGGTCGCCCCATTCAATCGGCAGGTCTTCAAGTTTTCCCCACACGCGTGGGGATGTACCGTTGTCCATCAGGAATTTAGACTGTTCGAGGCCGTTTTCCCCACACGCGTGGGGATGTACCGCTTGATTTCACGTCATCAAGCGTCATGCCCAAAGTTTTCCCCACACGCGTGGGGATGTACCGATAAACCGTCTCAAACCCCATGTAGAAGGCAAGCGTTTTCCCCACACGCGTGGGGATGTACCGTAGCAAGGATGCTGATGTTCTCGTGTTTACTCGTTTTCCCCACACGCGTGGGGATGTACCGGTGGGCGTTACGCTATCCGAGGCGCAGCAGCAGCGTTTTCCCCACACGCGTGGGGATGTACCGCGTTGGCAATCTTGAAATATTGACTGCTGCGGAGTTTTCCCCACACGCGTGGGGATGTACCGCCAGCGAATGGCGGAACTTGCAGAGGCATTGGGGTTTTCCCCACACGCGTGGGGATGTACCGTGGAGCCAGGCTATCCTTGACGAAACGGACGTGTTTTCCCCACACGCGTGGGGATGTACCGGCGGCTACCCGGTCAAGTGGCAGGAGGTGGGCGTTTTCCCCACACGCGTGGGGATGTACCGTCCATATAGTTGCCTCCAAACATGCGAAATAGGTTTTCCCCACACGCGTGGGGATGTACCGGGCAATCCCATGACTGAAACAACCCCGATTATCGTTTTCCCCACACGCGTGGGGATGTACCGCAGCACGCCGCGCCAGCCGCCAGGCCCCGGGTCGTTTTCCCCACACGCGTGGGGATGTACCGATCGAGAATTTACAGACATTGTGCCGTGAATGCGTTTTCCCCACACGCGTGGGGATGTACCGTGCCGAGCCTGGTATTACGAAGTTGAATTGCAGGTTTTCCCCACACGCGTGGGGATGTACCGCGCAAAAGCAGCCGCCTAAACCGCAAAGCAGGGGTTTTCCCCACACGCGTGGGGATGTACCGCGAGACAGTGCACCACTGAGAGACCCGCAGTTCGTTTTCCCCACACGCGTGGGGATGTACCGCCTGGGTGTTTGATGCGCACATGCAGGCCAAAGTTTTCCCCACACGCGTGGGGATGTACCGAACTGCCGAATCCGCTGGTCGAATTGGAGCATGTTTTCCCCACACGCGTGGGGATGTACCGCACCCGGCAGTCGCAACCGGCGGCAGGGTAAAGTTTTCCCCACACGCGTGGGGATGTACCGTGATCAAAGACCTGGCCTCCATCCCCGGCTTTGTTTTCCCCACACGCGTGGGGATGTACCGCGCACCACGTCACCCCCCACCGGCGCCGCTTCGTTTTCCCCACACGCGTGGGGATGTACCGATCACCCGCGTTTATGCGGGAGCGGCGGCCGGGGTTTTCCCCACACGCGTGGGGATGTACCGCCACAGGGCAACCAGACTAGCTAACAACGATGGTTTTCCCCACACGCGTGGGGATGTACCCGTCGCCAATTCCGCCGCACTCGGCAGATGCTCGTTTTCCCCACACGCGTGGGGATGTACCGTTGGGCCAGACGGAGAAGCCGAAAAAGGCGTACGTTTTCCCCACACGCGTGGGGATGTACCGGCCGATCTCCGCAGCGCTGGTGACGAGAATGAGTTTTCCCCACACGCGTGGGGATGTACCGTTGGTGTGGATGACAATGGTTTCGATGTCAGAGTTTTCCCCACACGCGTGGGGATGTACCGCACTCTGTAATCTCATAGACCAGCCGGTCAAACGTTTTCCCCACAAGCGTGGGGATGTACCGTGCTGCCGTATGTGGAATGGCCGCAGTACGAGAGTTTTCCCCACACGCGTGGGGATGTACCGAAGGCGCGGCTGGCGAAGCAAGGCCAGACACAGTTTTCCCCACACGCGTGGGGATGTACCGCACACGAAACGATTGCGCTGGATTTCGACATCGTTTTCCCCACACGCGTGGGGATGTACCGTCGCCTGGCGCCTGGCGAGCGATTCCATACGTCATTTTCCCCACACGCGTGGGGATGTACCGTCCGCGACGTGATTGGGCCTCCTGGTGGCGTGCGTTTTCCCCACACGCGTGGGGATGTACTGATGTACCACCATATTTTCTACCGGAGGGTATAACGTTTTCCCCACACGCGTGGGGATGTACCGGTGAGGGTGCATTACGTTATACATATACCGCCGTTTTCCCCACACGCGTGGGGATGTACCGAAAGTGCGCGAGAAACGGCAACGGCGAGTGATGTTTTCCCCACACGCGTGGGGATGTACCGATCGCATGGCTTCGGGAGCGTGGGAAAAAGATCGTTTTCCCCACACGCGTGGGGATGTACCGAAAATGGCGAAAGCGATATTTGATTTTATCCCGTTTTCCCCACACGCGTGGGGATGTACCGCGTACCCGCAATCCGTCGATTTGCGCAATTGCGTTTTCCCCACACGCGTGGGGATGTACCTGGCCTATGACCCACAATCCGGGCGGTTATACAGTTTTCCCCACACGCGTGGGGATGTACCGTTTACCACGCTGATTGTTGCCAGCGGTGCAATCGTTTTCCCCACACGCGTGGGGATGTACCGATTGAGCGGGCCGAGAAGTTGTGAAGATAGGGGTTTTCCCCACACGCGTGGGGATGTACCGTCCTGTTCGACCATCCGATCTGCATTATCGGCGGTTTTCCCCACACGCGTGGGGATGTACCGATCGTGGTCGGTATCCAGGAGGCTGTCGAAGCCGGTTTTCCCCACACGCGTGGGGATGTACCGGTTTACCATGCCGATTGTTGCCCGCGTTGTAATCGGTTTTCCCCACACGCGTGGGGATGTACCGCCGTTTCGCCGCCGGAAAGGTGACAACCCTGCGTTTTCCCCACACGCGTGGGGATGTACCGGTCTCCCGCCTGGCGCCAGACCTTGACATCATGGGTTTTCCCCACACGCGTGGGGATGTACCGATTGAGCGGGCCGAGAAGTTGTGAAGATAGGGGTTTTCCCTACACGCGTGGGGATGTACCGGCTGACGGCATCTTGATTGTTCCGTCGGTTATGTTTTCCCCACACGCGTGGGGATGTACCGGAACTGCCCGCCGAAGTCACGCCAACCCCACCGGTTTTCCCCACGCGCGTGGAGATGTGTCACCATGATTACCTGCCACTTCGGTTATACGGTTTGCTATCTGCACATAACGCGTTTCTACCATATTCTGGCTTAAGATCGTCAGATGGCGATCCTAACGAACTGTTGCGTTCTCTAGTCCATGCTGGTCTTCGATGATTGGATGTGCCATCCCCGTTCATGTTAATATGCTATAATTAAATTCGGCAACCCGATTGGATGTCCCCCTCATCCCATCGGGTTTGCTGCTTAATAAGATTTGCCGTCCCTGTTGTATAATAATTTCAATCAGCAGACGTTCACCTGGAGGCACCCATGGGGTTCAACCTTGATAGCTGGAAAGCCCAAATAGCAGATTACTTCAAATCTCGCGCCCCGCGGATCAAGCAGGCTGGTGCGAATACACTGTATGGCCTGTTAGCGGTAGGTGCCCTGCTGCCCGCGATCAGTGCCTACCATGGCGGCGAAATAGCACCTGTTGTGATAGTCCTATCGGATCTACTGGGTAGTGTGGGTAGTAATCTGATCGCCAATCTAATCCAGAAATGGAAGGATAAAACCGAAGAGCAGATTGCCCATGAAGTCCTGGGGGCCGCTCAGCAAGATGCATCTCTTCAGGAGACGCTGGATGGTTTACTGGAAAAACTGGAGGTTGTATCCTCGGCGCAGCAGGCGCTGTCAGAGGCCGACAAGCAGTGGTTTGTTGAAACGCTTCAGGCTGAACTGAAAAGGATCAACAGCAGCATCACCCTCAATACTGAAGGTGGCGCTGTGGTCATGGGGAATGTCAAACAGGGGCCGGGTAGCACATTCGTGGGTCGGGATCAAATCCTGATCCAAAAACTAACTCAACTCAACTTCAACCTGCATGGCTCAACAGAGAGCATCACTCTTGACCTGGGCGATGGACAGATCGTCAACCTGACCCGCAGTCAGGCGGCAGAGGTCTTCCTGCGTTCCTATTTCGGCGCTCTGTCTGCCCGCTGTCAGGACCTGCCGCTGGGCCGGGTCCACCCCCGTTTTGCCCAATCTGCCACCAAAGGCAGCGTTTCACTGGAAACAGTTTATACCGACCTGGATGTAGTCCGCCCACCGCGTGAGAAAGATCTGGATATTCGCCATCTGGGCCTGAAGCTCGAGCGCGCCGATGGCGGTAAGCGTCAGCAGTTGATGAAAATCATTGCAGACACCCAACTGCACCACTTTGTCTTGTTGGGCGGCGCCGGCAGCGGCAAAACCACCTTTGTCAATTACCTGACCTTTGCCCTGGCGCAGGCCGCCAGCGGCCAGCCCGCACCGGAATTACCCAAGGCTTTACAGGGCTTGCTGCCGGTACGCATCATCCTGCGTCATATTGCTGCCAGCATCCCCGTCAATGCCGCCTGCGGCGAGCCAGAGATGATCTGGAAAGCCCTGCGCAAGGACATGGAAACCTTGTTGGGTGAGCTGGGTGCAGCGCAGTTGTTCCCGGTTTTTCAGCAGCGCATTCTTCACCAGGGAGCCATGATTCTGCTGGATGGTCTCGATGAAGTGCCTGAGGCCGGCCAGCGGCGCAAATGTCTTTTGGAAGCCATTCAGTCCTGGCTCAAGTGCTTCAATGGGGTTCAGCCGCGGGTCCTGCTTACCGCCCGCCCCTATGCCTACGCCGACCCGGCCTGGCAGCTCCCTGATTTTGAGATGCTGTCATTAGCCCCATTCGATGAAGAACAAATCGGCAACTTTGTGGATCACTGGTACCAGGCTGCCCGCCCGGCCATTGGCTGGGATGCTGATACCGCTGCCGGGCGCGGCAGCTTACTGAAGCAGGCCATCCAGCAGCGCTCCTATCTGGCAGATCTGGCCAGCCGCCCGTTGCTGCTGACCCTGACTGCGGCCATTGATACCGGCGGCGGCAAGCTGCCCGAAGACCGCGCCGAGCTTTATGAAGAAGCCGTCAATCTGCTGCTGCTGCGCTGGCAGCGCGGCAGTGAAATCCTGGATGCTGATGGCAAGACGATCTCCGATGATCAAATCACCCGAGTCCAGGCCATTCCCGAAGCGCAAAAGCGCCGGGCGTTGGAAAAACTGGCTTATCAGGTACATGAGCGCCAGGGGCAGGCCCAAAGCCGCAGCAGTGATTCCGCCGACATCCCCGCGACTGATATTTACGCGGTTTTCAATCCGCTGCTGCCAGACGATATCAATGCCCGCGTGCTGTTGGGATTTTTAGAAAACCGCGCCGGGTTGTTGATTGGACGTTCTGAGGAGGTCTATACCTTCCTGCACCGTTCCTTCCAGGAATATCTGGCAGGCTGCTATCTGGTGAGCAGCGACGATTTTGCTGCTCGCATGAAAAAATTACTGGCCTCGGATCGGGACTGGTGGCGTGAGGTCTGCCTGCTGGCGGTGGGCAAGGCAGGGCAAAACATGCCGTTTGCCCTGGGCATCCTGGATGAATTTGTGCCTGGCAAGCCAGATGAGGAGGTTAAAATCACAGACGAACAGCAGCGTCTGGCAGCGCTGACCGGCACGGCGCTGCTGGAACTGCGGGTGCCCGAGCGCGCCGCCGAAAGCGAAAAAGCCCTCCTGGTGCAGACTCGAACCACCCGCTGGTTGGTGAACATCCTGCAAACGGGCTGCCTGCCAGCCCAGGAACGCGCCGAGGCTGGCAATATCCTCGCCCGCCTGGGCGACCCCCGCTTCCGATCCGATGCCTTCTACCTGCCGGACGAGCCCCTGCTGGGCTTTGTTCATATCCCTGCCGGACGGTTTATCATGGGCAGCGACAAGAAAAAAGATTCACAGGCCGATGATGATGAAACGCCCCAGCATGAAGTTGAACTGGGCGAATTTTACCTGGCACGTTACCCGGTTACCGTTGCCCAGTTTAAGGCGTTTGTAGAGGCCAGTAGTTATGAACCTGATGATCCAGATAGCCTGAACGGCTTCCCCAATCACCCAGTTGTGAACGTCACCTGGTACGATGCCATTGCCTACTGCGACTGGCTCACGACCCAATTGCTTTATCTTCATGATCTTCCATCAGAACTGAGCTGGGGTTGGAGGGTAGCTCTGCCCTCTGAGGCCGAGTGGGAGCGGGCTGCGCGGGGTACCCATGGCCGCATCTATCCCTGGGGGGATAAATTTGACCATAATAGAGCCAATACCGGTGAAACCCGCATTGGCGGCACCAGCGCCGTGGGCTGCTTCCCGTCCGGCCCCAGTCCAGAAGGACTGCTGGACGTCAGCGGAAACATTTTTGAATGGACCCGCAGTTTATCTGCAAAATATCCTTACCCGGCTCCGGGCCCGCGGCGAACAGATCGCGAACTGGTCACATCAGAAAATAAGGAAATGGTTGTGGTGCGCGGCGGCTCGTGGGACTATGTATCTAGGTACGCCCGTTGTGCCTACCGTTACGGGGGCAGTCCCGATCTCAGGGACGTCGACTTCGGCTTCCGCGTCTCCCTCTCGCCGCTTTGAGATCCTGAATTTCTGACTCCTGAGATTCTGGTTTTCTCCCCTCGGGGTGGGGGTGTGGGGGCGGGCTTCCCGCCCCCACACTTCAGAATTTTGTTGAGCAGCTATGGCGCGCTGACCATTCCAACCTGGTCTGCTGGCAGCTCGGTTTCTGCAATCAGTGTCAGGAGGCGCAAAATTGCCTGGCAATCTCCAAGCGAGGTATGATCTCCACCGGGTAGCGGCTTCGGCCTGCGCCCTTCTCGGAAATAAATCTGTTTTCCAATGTAGTCACTATACATATATTCCAGGCTGTCCAGGCCGATCGAAACTTCAATCTGATATCGCGCTGCAGATTTTTCGAGGGGATATCTCACAATCGGCTGGCTGTAAACAACCAGGTTTCTCCCGGCAATAATTCCCCAGACCTGTTGATAAACATCCAGGAAATCGGGCGCGTCCTGAACCATTTCATTGGTTATTCCGTGCAGGGCTGTCGCCTCTGGCAAAATGGGTTCGGCCGGCTTGACCAGGCTTTCAAAATATTCTCCTGTAACCAGATCGAGCAACGCAATTTTCACAACTTCGCCATAATCATCTGCATCGTAATCCAACCGGGTGGTCTTTACATCCAATATTACCCAGCTATCGGAGTGGCTGAATATGTTGCGCGCTCTCAATATCGTAAATTCTCGTCTCCTGGCCCGAAACTCTTGCTCTTTGCACCGTCGGCACAACCCTTCGCTGCTCTTATCCCGTGACGCGGAGTACAAAGAGCCACATCGCTTACATGTAAGCGATGGCGCTGCAGCCTGTTTTTTAGCCTTTTGGGGCTCAGGTTGTCTGGCTTGATCCAATGGGTTTGGATGTCGCTTTGATTTTGATTGAGTAGTCATGATATTTTCCTCCAGTTTTGAAATTTGAGTTTAGGTGGTTGATTTACCAGTACTCTAAAGTGCCCAGGCCCAGTTGGTCTGAGAACTCAAACAGGGCCCATAGTACCCAGGCTAATGAAACATCTGTATATGGCACAGGCGACTCCACCGCCAATTTAACGCTCACAGCAAATTGCGTTGGCACCTCGTCCCATACTGAACTCAATCGGGGCTCAACCCGGATACCATCACCATTACCAACACCAAAATACAGCAGATATTCATTGATTACCGCTTGCATCCGATGCATGACCATCTGTTGTGTCCAGCGAATTTTGCCATGACCCCGGTGCATTTCTGCACGCAATCGCTCAACTAATTTAGGATGCAATTCCAGGTATCGGTTGAGCAAATAGATAGCTCCTGTGGGTGGGCTCAAGCGTGTTGAGTTCAGCTTTTGAGATTTTGATGACAGGTAAATTTTTTGTAATGGCCGAACAAAGTCTAGCGACGGTTGTGGATCGTTCTGATGTTCCGTAACGTATTCAAACCACAACCCCGTGAGTAAATCAGCATCATCTTCAGGATTCCTTTCCGGCAGTTGTGGCAGCCAATAGGCGTGGGTGTCATCGGTGATCTCGGGCTCCTCTGTTGTCAGGTCCCGCCAGGTATCAGTATCCAGGTTCCAATCCGGCCGGACAGTAAATTCATTTAACGACATTACCAATAGTCTAAATGGGAGTGCCTGTCCATTGGAGCCATGTAACGCGATCACTCGTTTCCAGAGAGCAGCCGTTTTCTCAAATGCAGTTCCCCGCGGCAAATTTATGACCATTCGCACTTCGGGCACAAATGCTTCGGCCGCTGAACTCTGGAAGAAGGCAACTTTGTGTTTGATGGATTCTGTTATGCGAGGCAGTAGGCCGCTGTCAATCGATTGTTCTACCTCTACAATCAATTGCCGCCCATCCTCCATAGTTATGACATGATCAGGGCGCAGAGTTTGCCCATCCGCATACGGAATTGTTTGATCGGTGACGATGTTTATCTGGGATCGAACCGCTGTCTGGTGTACATCTACCATTGCTAGCGCATGTGTTATTGCTCTGCCATTGTTCAATCGGCAGGCATGAATGTTTGCATATCCCATCAACCGTAGCAGAGCAGCGCCGGTTTCGTCCACCATAAAAACCGTGGGCTGACGCCCATGGATACCAGGTCGCTCCAGTTTTTGATCCACGATGTGAAACAGGGGTGGCAGTCCCGCACTGGCGGCGTGCAGCTTGTCCATAACCCGGTCGAGCCGCGATCGATGCATACCAGTCGTTTGACGCAGTTGCATGCCATCTACAACCCCAGTCGGGACGAATGCGGTCAGCACCTTTTCCCATTCTCCGTCTGGCATTTGGGTCTGTAGTGCTGTCAGAAGATTTTTTAAATCGCTGTCGGTGGTGCGCATAAAACAACTCCCTAGAACATTGATGTTCTTAATATTCACCTGACTTATGATTATTCGCGTGCATCATTTTCCAAGTAGCTTCTGTATTTGCTCGTGTTGTTGGGCTAGCTGAATCCGCTGCCGATATACTGTGTCTTTCAAATCTGAAATTTCCGCCCGTGCCTCGCTTAATTCCCTGGTAAGTTTTTTGTTGGTTTGTTCGAGCGTTTCTTGAATTTTTGATGCCGCCTCAATCTCAGATGCGTGCTGTTTAAGTTGCCGGACGGTCTGTTGATTTTCGGCATCCTTAAGAGACGTGATTTGTTGGATATAGGCCCTCAGTGCAGAAGCGATGGCCTGGCCGGCATCTTCGGCTTGCCCAGTATGTTGTGTAACAGCTCGCAAATCCAGATCAGGAAATTCATACCGTAGCTGCTGCAGCAGTACAGAGACCACATTTCGAGTATGTTGCGTTTGATCAGATTTGCGAAACATTAGCGCCACTCCGTATCAACCAATTTGCCACTGTTTTGAACTCGACGAAAATCGGGGCGCTCGCCGCCCAGTTGCAGCAGGATTCCAACTGGTAACCCGCTGCTGTATAAAAATGCGCGCAGCGCATAGATGTGTTCAGCGCGACAACAACGGTTTTTGACCGATACGGCAATCAGACCCTCAACCACTAAATCAACATGGCAGACACCAATCTGCCGGCCTCCACACATTTGCGGCACACTGACACGCTCGAGAACACCTAACCCATTCTGACGCAAATTATGAGCCAGCCGAGTGCATATCCGGGTGATGGTGTACAGATCATCGCCTGTGGCATTCAGCTCACGATATACACGGTAATATCCGCCAACAATCACCGCTGATAAGTATTGATATCGGTAGGCCATCCAATACCTCATGGGTTATCCGCCGGCTTGATCCAGGGCATTCACGGCTTGTTCCAGGTCACTGCGTCCTGGGGTGGTGTAAATTCGGGTCGTGTTTAAATTCTCATGCCCTAACAACATGGCAACCTTATCCAACGTAACCCCTCGATCCACCAGAGACTTGGCGAAAGTGTGTCGTAGAACGTGGCAAGAGATCTCTCCCAGATTAGCTTGCGCCGCAAAACGAGAGACCGCCCGTTGAGCTGTGCGTTTTTCGATCCCTTCCCCGTTTTGCCCAATAAAAAGCATCTCTACCGGAAGATCAGGGCGAAATTGTAAATAGGTTTTGATTGCCCGTCGCGCCTCCGCATTGAGCGGCAGTTCCCGCCGCTTGGATCCTTTTCCCGCTCGAACAACCAGGTACCCTCGGCTGTCTTCCAGGATAATATCTGCCAGTCGCAGGTTCACCAGTTCACTGACACGCAACCCGGTATACAGCATAACCTTGACCATAACCGCATCACGCAAAATCAATAACCGCATCCGCGGATAACGCGTCATCGCCCGGTTAACTTCATCGTCAATTGTTCGCAATAAACGGGCGCGATCTCGAGGATCTAACCAGCGCGGCGCGGAATCGGTTTGTTTAACCGGGTGGATGCCATCCGTCGGATTTGGCCCGGATTTGACATAGCCGGCTTGCTGTGCCCAAAGCCCGAATGAGGCCAGCGAAGCTACCCGGCGGTTAATCGTTCGTGGTCGAGCATTCTGCTGCTGCAGGGCTTGTTTGTACTCCCGAATAATCGTATTGGTCAAAGCAGACACGTCAAAGTCGCGCTTATGGTTTTGGACATACCAGCGGATAAACAACGAGATATCGTTGGTATACCCGGCAACGGTCATAGGAGATCGCTCGTTTGTTTTGAGGTAATCGGCATATTCTTGCAGGTAGGTAGATATCATTTTTAAAAACTCCTTGTGTCATCAATGCTGGATATATTTTCCTAAAGGGCCCGTAACGTAACGACCCGGGTCCTGGCTGGGAACTGCCGGCGGCGTCTGTCCGGAACGCAGTCCGGTGCGGAAGCGAGCCGCCTGGTATTCCTGGGGTTGGGTGGCTGCCCATTTGAGCCAGGCCAGGACGCGGGCTTTGTTCTGGGCATAGGCTTCCAGGACTTCGGCGGTACTGCCGTTCCAACCAATCTCGCGCAGTGCGGCAGTCACTTTGGCAGGCAGCTTGACTGGGGCGGGCCCAGCACCATCAGCCTTGCTTTCTTTGGCCGCGGCCTTGGCCTGAATATCAACCAGACGGGCTTCAAGATCGGCCTGCTCGATGTCAGGGTCCCAGTCAGGGTCTGTCACAGCTGTGACCAACCAACCTGGTCCTGCCGCTCGCTTGGTCCTCAGCGCCAGGGAATACAATCCCAGGAACCGCTCAATGCGATCCAGGTCGTTTTTCTCGACCAGCTGGGTCGCTGTTTTGGGATAAATGCCGATCTTGCGCAAGCGTAAAATCAAGGCGTTTTTCCGCTTGTTTTCGGGGCTGTTTTGCGATTTTTTTGCGCCGCCGCTAGTTAAGTTAAGAGAAGTTGTTGTTAATTCTGAATCAACAACATCATCTTTGCTTAGCTTGTCTTTAACAGGCGTCATCGGTAGTAATTTACTACCGATGAAAACCCGAATTTCGTACACGAAGGAGGTGTGCCCCTGATAGCCTGTGACCTCGAACCGGGTCAAGATTCCACGTTCCATGGCCCGGTCGATGCCTTCAAAGACGGCGGTGCGCGACATGCCCGTGAGCTGCTCGAACTCGCTCAGCGTGATCGGCTCGGCGCCACCCACCTGCATCAAGCGACCCACTGCGGCAATCGTCACCTTCAACTCAGCCAGGGTCATCCAGGGCATCAGTTGGAGCACCTCTGGTGGCAGAATGACGGTATCGGGATAGACAATGCCTTGAATTGTCGGACCAAAATCTTCAGTCATGGTTTCCTCGCTTTTCCTCTTCTGGGGCATTTAGAAGGCTTGTGGGCCAATTTTTTCTGCGGGGGTATTCCAATACCCCCTGGCTAAAAATAATCGCTCTCAGGGCTTCCTGTTGGGCAACTGTATGCGTCAACGTATGCGGCAGTGTATGCGTAACGTATGCAGTATGTATGCGGCACGTATGCAGTGCCGCATACGCTGTTTTTTGTCTCAAAAAATTGATTGCAAATTTGCTAAACATGGCTACCTGCCGCTGCTCCATCTCATGACAATCGGGATTCGGGGTTGGGGTGTGAATACCAATATGCCGGCGCGATAGGCCTCTACCCCGTGTTTAAGTAGTACCGCAGCCACCTCACCAACAGGAAAGTGCATCCCCGCTGTAGACTTTATCTGTTCATGCAATCCATCCGGAATGCGGTAATGAACCATTTCCTCCCAGGCGGCTTTGGTGGTTTTCTTGCCCTGGTTCCTGGGGCTTGCCGGCGCAGCTGGCGGAGTTGGGTTCCAACCTTTGATGGCCCATCCTGCACCGGTGAACGGGAACAGGGTCATTTTCTGGGCTTTGGGTTTGCGGTTGATATGCGCGTCCAGTCGCAGTGTTCCCAGGCTGATGCATCCCAATGAATATTCGAAAAATGCACGGGCAACATCATCAACTGTGACGTTCAGATCCAGCGCTATTTCCTTGACCGCATTACGGATATCCGCGGGCACCCCGCGGTAATGTTTAGGTTTATTTTGCTTCTCCCAGGTCCGCTGGCGCTTTTTCTTCTGCTCAGGGGATGGCAGGTAGCTCAACAAGCCCGGAGTGGATTCGGTCAGTGGTCCAACCAAATCTGAGCCAGCGTCTGGCGTTGATAATGGAGCATCGAATGCAGAGCGACGTGTCATATGCTCTCCTATCTCTAGGCCAACTTTAGTATGGCATCCACGACGGATTCGTATTCCTGTGCTGCCCGCCCGTCAGGATCCTTCTCAAAAATCGTAATTCCTTCAGCGGCACATTCACGCAGAATTGTCGCCCTATGAATGGGGGGCAGCACTAATCCCCCAAAAGTCTTTTTGACTTCAGCAATGATTGAACGCGTTTCCCGAGTTTGGTCATCATAAAAGGTGGGCAGCACTCCGGCGAGTGTTCCCGTCCAGTTTTTTTCTTGCCGCATGGCGGTCAGTGTGTTGACCAACTGCTTCAGTCCCTGAGCCGCAGCATAATCGGTTTGTACAGGGGCGATAACGTATTTACTGGCCCAGAGTGCGCGCTCTTGAACGCCCCCCAGGCTCGGGCTCGTGTCAAACAAAATATAATCCAGTCCGTTGCTGGCATACGTTTTAATGACATCAGCAATATAGGATACGGGTTTTCCCAGCGCCGCGAGAGTGGTTTGTGCCATGGCTGTTTCTGTGCCGCCCGGAATTATCCAGAGCTTGTTTCGCCCCGTGGAGCGGACTCTCTGTTTGAGCGCCACGAGGTCAGGCCCTTTCGGTTCGCCAGCCAGTCTGGATGTCAGTACTAAAAATATGTCGGCGCTGGGGTTAATGCCCAGAAATGTGCTGCACTGCCCCTGGGGATCAAAATCGACAATCAGCACTTCCTTCCCGCGGCGCGCCAACCCGTGTCCTAAATTAATGACAGATGTCGTTTTGCCGACACCTCCCTTGTGATTTGCCAGACAGATGATTTTTGTTGTCACAGGTCCTCCTTTTGAAATTCGGTTTGTGCGGTTTGCACGGTTTGTCCGGTCAGACTGGTTTGTTCAAAAAATCAGCCAAACAGAGCGCATTATCCAACTCTGGGCGGCGCACAGCTAATCCGCGTTGTTCCCAATCGCGCCGTAGTTGATCAGCAGATCGTCGGGAGTACCCCAATCGCCCCAATACTTCATATGTCATCCGGCCATCATTTTCGGCCCGCAGCCGATCAACTAAACGACGTTCTGCTGGGGATAATCCATCCCCTTTGTGAACCTCTAGCTCTGGCGCCCGGTAGGTTTGTAGGAGCCCCCAGCGATTTGAGATTGCCCGTCCCGGTGCTTTTAATCGTTCGGCGCCACCTTCTCCCAGTACAATTCTTGCAATTGAGGGTGTGGCGACCCGGTAACAAATCCGGGTTGTCATCTGGTCGCGAACCGGCCCGACAATGTCTTTCTCAAAAGTTTGCCCGGCCAGTACAATCTGGATGCCAAATTTCCGACCACCCCATGCCAGCCGGGTGAGTTGCTGTGCCAGCGCTCCACGTGGCCCCCCAGATGCCTGCACCAAGCCATTGAATTCATCCACGACAACCAGCAGCCGAGGTAGCATGATCTGCCCTGCCTGTTTTGCTGCAACGTTGTATGCATCCAGCGTATCATGGCTTCCTGGTAGGCCTGTGAATAGTGTCGCCCGGCTCTGCATTTCGTTCAATGCAGCAGTAATAACCTGGGCACAACCTTCCAATGTGCTGCCCAGCGGTCCAAGCAGTGATGAATGCCCGGCCATATATGGAAAGCTGCGCCCATCCGGATCTGCTAATAGCAACTGGATATTTTCTGCTTGGGCTTGATGAACTAACAAACGCAGAAGGTTTGATTTGCCGGCTCCAGTCATGCCTGCAACTAATATATGACCAAGACTTTCCCACTCAACACTGATAGGTGTGCCATGAGCCGATTGTCCAATCTGTAATATGCCTCGGCGCCATCCAGGAAAGGGTAAATTGGTTGGCAGGTGTGGACGGCGGCTGAGTAAAATGGCATAACGGATTCCGGTGCTGTTTGATACCAGAACTGGAAGCCCATGCAAAGCAGTAGATATTTGGTGTAGCGTTTCAGGAGTGGTGTATGGCTCGAGGCGCTGAACCCGTTGTTCATCCAGGACTGCAAACATCCAGGCTTCGCCCTGCAGCGTCTCAGTTAACATGAAACGTGTGATGACAGGTTCCAGACCGCGTTGAGACAGAGTTTGTGGAATGATCCGTGCAATAGCCTGAGCTTGAGGCATATAACGGTTGATAGTCATTTCAAATCCTCCATTTCCTCCCCGGCGGTGAGCAGCAATTGTTGACGGACCTCATCCACCCAGGGACGGACCTGATCGGGCTGTACAATCTCAATTCGTACCGGTTGAGTTTGTGGCTGTTGAGGTATCTCAGCTGGGGGTGCCATCAAGCGACGGACGGCTGTAGAGCGTTGCGGCGGCAATGCATGAGCCAGAACTGCTGCCTGATGTCGCGCAGTAGTGCGATCCTGGAGCTGATGGTCCGGCGCAATCCCATCAACATGAATGCCATCCGGGCCAGCATGTAGACCAGCACCAAAATTGCGACCAGGTTGAATAAAGTTCATTCGCTGATTTTCTGGTAGTATAGTAATGACTTCCTCTCCATGGAGAATTGTTCGTAATCGGGTCTCAATAACTGGTGTAAAACGGCGGTAAGCAGAAATGAGAAGGGCAAATAATAGAATTGCTGCAGCGATTAATAGAATGGTTGGAACAATGATTTGGAACGGGATAATGTATTGTTCCCATGCCGCTTGACGCTGCAGCTTGGTGGTTTCCATCTCAATAACCATCTGGGTTGCTGCCATCGGTGTAGCGGTCATGGGCCAGGCCGTTTGAGTTGCTTGTGTTTGGGCGGTGGCAGTAATTTGAGCCGCCTGGGTGAGCGCTTGACGGGTGTCAGCAGTAGCCTGAATGGCGGCTGCCTGTATGGTTGATGTGGATTGCCAATCCCGCGCCGATTGAGTGGCACGGGTGTAGGCTATATCTGTAGCTGCTGCCAGGGTTAGCTCTAGCGCGACCTGCGTAGATCGGGCGGCAAGTTCCATCATCTGCACCTGCCCGGCTGCTAATGTAGCCTGGGGAATTGCCTGAGGTAATGGGGTAGGCGCGATGGGATAGGCTGCCTCACATGCACTGAGCAACAGGAGCAAACTCCCCAACAGAAAAGCCAATCGCTTTACCATCCCCAACCTCGGAAAGTATCCTCTTCTGCTTCTGTATCCTGTGGATCGAAGTAAATGATTTGAGTGTGTTCTGGCGCAGGAGGAAGGGTCGCTTTTTGTGAGTAGGGGAGGTACTGATGATAGTCTTGGATACTGGGCGATTGGCTTATCATTGGAAATTGAGGTCGGTTATTCAATCGGTAACGCTGGGTCATGACAATCACCATCAGAACCATGACGGCAATCGACAGCAACCCGATGACAATTAGCGCAATCGTAAGCCCTGCATTTGCAATCTGGGCAGATTGTGCTGTTGCCACCATGGCTTGAGCCTCCAGTGCCTCTGCGTGAGCCGTCTCAAGCGCCGTGATGGCTATTAGAGTGAGAAGAAGCGTTATTGAAATTACAACTACAATTTTCATATTTCATCTTGCCTCTTTTGATCAAACAACAGGCAAGCAAAACCCTCTGGGCAAAAATGGCTCAGAGGGTTACAATCGGGGGTACTGAACTGGCGTTTTACGGCTCGATACGGCCAGTTAAGCGGAAGTCGATAATTGCGATGGCCTCATTAACGGGAGTTCCTGGAGATAGTGCTATGTAGGTGGCATTTTTCCACCCGTCGCTCCCGCTGGAAGTAAGAACCATACGACAGACCTGGAAAAACCTTCCAGGTTTTTCGTTTAAATAACCCCAGGTGGAGCGGCTGATCTCAGGAGCCGCCATGCCTGTTCCCATAAAAATCCCCACCCTCTTAACCATCCCCGAAGTGTCTGTGATCATTGGTTGCAGGCAGGAGTGTGTTCGGGGTTGGATCGACTCCGGCCTGCTTCCGAGCTCGAAAATTGGCGGCCGGATTTTCATTGTGAAGATTACTCTTGACGCGTTTCTCCGTGAAAATGTTGCGATAATTCGGGAGGCGGTAAATGACCGCTGACCAACGTTCCTATACGGTGTCACCCCTTGCGCTCAGTGGTGTTGTCCGAGACGCATACTGTCAGGTCGTCCGTCCGCACCTGCGTTTTACAACAACCTGCTATTTTGCATCTCGTTGGGTTCCGGTTTTGGGTCTATACCCGGCCGGCCTGAATGAGAACCCCAGAAAGTCTGCCGGCAAATCCGCCGGCAGCGCAGCCTGGCTGATCGTCGCATTACGGCAGTTCGCTATCTGGAATCGGTCAGATACAACCCAAATATCGCAAAAAACTCTATCTAAATGGATAGGATCTACCACACGCACGTTGCAGACTCTCCTGGGCGAGCCCCTGGTTCAGTGGTTTATGCAGGAGCAGCCCGGCCCATATGTGACAGATTCCTCTGGTCAGACCCGGCGAGCTGCCACGCGCTACACCGTCCGTCTGGATGATCCGATCGTGCCAGCCGACATAGAATCGTTGGCAGCATGCTATCAGCGCATGTCCTCCGTGTACCAGACGGATTCTGTTCTGGATCGGGTCAAACAATTCCTCGATTGGGCATTAACGCAGCCGGTTGACCTCATTCTCGCGCCATCTCCAACAGCCCCATTGTCACATCCACAATGGTTTGAGGCTGGTCCGATCACAATCGCTCAAATGATCGCTATTCTGGAACCCGAGATCAGCGCACTCGACACCGGCAACCTGGAACCCCTGTATCAGGCGCTCACATTAAAAATTAATGGGCCTGAGTCAGTCATTGGTTCGAATTTATATTTCCGCCAAAACTGGGTCCCCCGACTGGGCCCCGGGCCCGCCTGGATTTACATGTATTTGCGCGCTCTGGTCTACATGGACGATTCATGTGGCGCGGTTAGAGATACATGCGATCTAATCGGAGTAAAAACGCTCGCTGATCGATTAGGCGTTAGATCAGAATCCATTTTGGAATGGCTGCAAATTCTGATCACGAACGGATTTTTGGAAATTCTTGATTCACGAAAACTCACTGATAGCCAAATCTGGCGCCAGATTCGCGTTTCTACTGCAATCCCATTAACTCAGTCTGGTTATGATGAATGGACACGAATCATTAACCAGATAAAACCAGACAGTAATTTACCAGCGGACTCTGATTGGGTACCCGGAGATTTTTCACCTACAGACGAGGGGGTACCCGGAGATTTTTCGCCTACAGACGAGGGGGTACCCGGAGATTTTTCGCCTACGGACGAGGGGGTACCCGGAGATTTTTCGCCTACAGACGAGGGGGTACCCGGAGATTTTTCGCCTACGGATGAGGGGGTACCCGGAGATTTTTCGCCTATTAAATGCTTAAGACTTCAAAGACATCCCGATTCTCATATGCCTCTACAACAACACAGGCGGCGCCAAAAATCCGCCGATGTTGCTGCGCTTCCGCGTGGCCTGATGTCTGCGCTGGATGAGTGGGCGTGGTCGGGCTCAACGAGTGAAATCCAAACTGCGTATAACCAGGCTCCTGAGGGTGTGATGACCCTGATCCCGGTTGTTAACCGATCATCGGCTGCAAACCGCGCGGGACTGTTCCTGTCCATGATCAGAAATGGGGCCCACCTCCGTCAGCAGGCGCAAAAACAATCTGCAGATGATCCGCTCAAATTCATCTCTGGTCCGTATGGCCACTTTGTGGAGCATTAAAACATGAAGATTCTCATCCCCCTGGCTATCGTTTTAATCGTCGCTGTGGTCGCCCTGGCTTCAATTGAATCATCACGCGCTGATATTTATCAAGCCCGGGCAGCAATTGAGGCTGCTCAAGCTGCCCAGATGGCCTCTGCTGGTCAGACAGCGGCCGCGACCTCGCTTGGGATAATGAATCTGTTGCTCATTGCTGGCTTACTTGGTTTTGGTATTTGTATCCTCTGGCTGCTATATCAACTCAAAGTTAAGCCGCTGCTTGGCAGCCATACCTGGCATTCAACACCACAGATGCCATCGCACAATCATGCTGCGAGAATCAACCTGGGAAATCTATCGCCTGGAATACCACCAGCCGATCCTATCCAGCAGCTTGTCCAACTTGAACTCATGCGCTACCTGCGCGAGACGCGGCAGCGTTACCAGCATCAATTGCCAGCCCAAATTATGGATGAGGACGATGGCGATCTCTGGGAGGAGTAAAATGTCCCGTTTTTTATGGATCTTGTGCGTTTTTTCTCTGTTTTTCCTGGTCCTGGCCGGATGTGGAAATTACCCCGGCTCAGTTACCGGTAACAGCAATTTGTCTACCCAGAATAGCTGGAATGCTACTGCGACCCGCGTTGCGGCTGAGGCTACCGGCGTCGCATTGAATGTAGGTATTATCCAGGCGGAAAACGCAGTCCAATCTGCCGATGCTACGGCAGATGTTTATCGCGGCATGTTGACGGCCACTGCCCAGGCCATTGCGATTGAATCAACCGCTCAATCCGCTCAGCATACACAATCCGCCGCGGCAACCGGCACTCAGCAGGGCTGGACGATTATAGGCTGGACGGCTACGGCGGATGCGGCTCTATCCACTCAAACCGCCCTGGCATCAGCGACTGCCTACGCCTGGACCCAACAGGCTGTGGACCGGCAGGCAACCGCGGATGCTGCATCGGTAATTGCCCTGGCAACTGCTCAGGCGGCCCAGGCCGGTATTGCCGGGGAGTCCTATCAACAGGAGAGTATTCGCACTGAACGGCAGAGCATTATGAAATACGCGGTAGCGTCGCTCCCATTTGTTCTGCTGTTCATTGCCGTAGTCATGGGTGTGTTTATCATACGTTACTGGGCAAGTTTCCGCGTTATCCCGCGTGCAGCCGATGGCAGTATACCGATCATTCTTATCAACAATCGTCAGATGTTGAACCCGGATCGTTCGCTGGATCCTGTTCTGGATATCAAAAACCCGGCACTGCCGGATCAATCGACTCAGGTTCGCATTACTGAAAACGATCAAAAAATCCAGGGCATTCGGGCCATATCGTCCGGCAGCGCTCATCGTCGAACTGCTGCCCGTTTGCTGCGGGGTTTTGCCCGGCAGTCCGAACCTGAAAACCAACCACAAATACCCGAAATCACAATTATTGATGCCGGCACTGCCCGCCCGATGATTGCTGATGTTACCCCGGAAATTCGTCGTCGTGCCATTATGCTGGATCGAGAGGAGGAATGATGGTCACCGCAATCTCAAATCGGCTGCAACGAGTGGCCCAGGGCGTGGCTGCCCGATTACCTGGCATTTTATCTCGGAGAAATTTGGAGCCTGTATTTTCCGAATTCTTCCTGACCGAATGTGACGGGATGATTCTGCTCATTGCATCTCTCAATACCAACAAAATTCGGTTTTTAGAACATTACACAGACACTGATTTAGTTCACCAAATCAGTACAGAGGTAAAGATGCCGATTTTTGTCTCCAATCATTCCGGACTGCGTTATGTTGCCGTGCTCTCAGACCCGCCTCAATTGCCCCGCAAAATTGACCTGCCGCTGGGTACAGCTCCCGATCAGGTGGCTCTGGGCGTGAAGCCCGGAGGTCAGATTCTCAGCCTGCCCTGGGGACGCATGGGACATGTGATAGCTGCCGGGATGACCGGCAGCGGTAAATCGATCTATTTGCGCAGCATGGTATATCAAGCGCTGCATAACAACATGCGGCTCCTCGTTGCAGATATAGATCAGGCCACCGTCCCGATGATCGCCAACCACCCGGCACTGCTTGCTCCCCTGGCCTCTACACCCGGCGATGCGTTGAATTTGGTGGATCGAGCTTTAGCGGAATGTAATCAGCGGGCAGATCTCTTCAAATCAGCCCCTGATTACCCGGAAAATTTAGAGGAATACAACCGCTATGCTGTTTCAGCGCAACTGCCTCCCTTGAGCCGTGTCCTGGTGATTCTGGATGAATTTCCGGCAATTGTTACCGCAGCGCCAGCCATCAAGACCCAGATCGCCTCATTGGGATGGCGCGGGCGGAAATTCGGGCTCAGCATTATTTTTTCAGCCCAGGAGTTTACAAAAGAAATCACCGGCCCCTTGCGCGACCAGGTGAGTACGGTAATCTGTTTTCACGTTCGGAGCGCCGATATGGCTCGCCGGCTGAATTGTATGGGGGCTGAACATATTCCGGTTACCCGGCCTGGCCTGGCGATTACAGATCGTTGGGGGCCCGTTCAAACATTTTATGTCAATAAGACGCTGCTCTCTGCGTCCGATTCAGTCAAACCAGCGTTTACCGACCAGGAACGTCTCTTGTTTGAGAGGGCCATAGCCGAAAACGGGGCACAGCTAACGCGTGAGCGTGTGATGACCTGGACTGGCGTTTCAGAGTGGCAGGTTCGCCGTTGGATGGACTCCTGGGCACTGCGCGGTTGGATTGCAAAGGACGCGATGCGTAACAACGCATACACGGTGACGCCTGAAACCCGGCATGCGCTCTCCAACCACCCAACCCCTCCATCCCCCTCCAACCAACCGGAATGCCCTCCAGCGGTTCTCCAACCGATTAAAACGGAGAAACAGGAGGTGCACAGCTAATCGTGGATGTATGGATGATTACCTCGCCTCAAATTCAAAAATCACATTGAGAAAGGACAAATTTGAAATGGATAACAACACCGTATTTCCAACAGATCTCTACTCGATTTTGTTAGATGGGCAGCAGCGGCTGCATGTGGAGGAAAAAGCAATCCGGGCTGAACTCCCTGGAAATGACGACGACGATATCGTAGAAACCGATTTTTATGAAACGAGCAACGAAGTGCGCCAGGAATGGGAAGCCAAACGTAAAAAGGTTTTGGCGGCGCTCTCTGAACGTATCCCCGCTGGCGTTTTGCCTTATGTGGAATTTCCCGCTCATATTCACCACAATCCAGCCTGCCGGATTGTCATTCCCCAGTGTGCTCCAATTGAGGTCTATTTCGAGGAGCCTGATTTTAGACACCTGGATTTCAGAACAGCCGCTCGAACGTATGTGGTCGATTACTTCCCCTATGAGGTCGGTTGGGACTTCAATGAGAGCGTTGAAATCCGTTCACAGTTCAGTGAAATTTTAGCCTATGCCCATATGGCGTTTCTGAACCGAGTGAAAACCGACCCAAAAACACGGGCCCGTATTGCCGCCTTTAATGACGCGGTTGGAGGTTTGGATGAGCGTCTGACCTTTAGCAAAGATGAGATTGTTGAAATCATCAACGCCGTCCCCAGTTTCAGCGGACCAGATGCCATTGCACATCACTTACGCCAGATCAGCAAATTTCTTGACGTGTTTTGTGCGTTCTTATTGGAAGAAGATGACGAACCCAATCCCAATCCGCAGAATCCTGATGAGCGCTTTTGAGCCCTGACCTGATGGAGGTTATAGATGTCAACCCGAATTATCTGTATCGCAAATCATAAGGGCGGCGTCGGTAAAACCACCACAGCCGTTACCCTCGGGCATGGTCTGGCGCGCCGCGGCAAGGAGGTGCTCATTGTTGATTTTGACCCCCAGGGACAAAGTGCAACATTTCTGGGTATCAACCCCAGCGCCGATATCTATTTTGTGCTCGCTTCACGCATTGCGGGCGAACCTCGCGGCCCCGACCTGACCGCTCTCAAGCAGCGTGTCAGATCATCAGGACGCAAAAACTTGTGGATCATCCCTGGCGGTACAGAAACAGCCATTGCTCAAACCACCATTGTTGCCCTGGCCAAGCCGGTCTCGTATATCGCTGACGTGCTGAAGTACTTTACCGGCAACGGCCTGCACTACATCATCCTGGATACCAGTCCTTCGCTGGGTGGGCTGCAGGAGCGCGCGGTCTGGGCCAGCGATTATGTTCTGGCGCCTGTCCAACCTGATTATGCGGCAGCCCAGGGGCTGCGGCAGTTGATCACCACTTTGACCGCCTTGCGGCAGGAGAAGGGCTGGGGTGGGACGCTGGTCGGTGTCTTGCCAACCCTTTATGATGAACAGACCCGTGAAACCCGTGCTGAGATGAAGGACGTCACCCGGGCCTTCGGTAACCTGCTTCTTCCGCCAATTCACCGGGCCACCATCTTGCGTGAGTGTGCTGCTGAAGGCCTGACCATTTATGAGAAAGACCCGGGCAGCCGGGCTGCCCGGGAATATGAAGCGGTTGTGGATCTGGTCTGTTCACTGGCTTAACCTGGGAGGATGATGTGATGACTCGCCGGAATGTTTTTGAAGACGAATTACCTGAATCTAATCCATTGACGGGATCAGCCGGTGCAGTTCCGGGGTTGTTGAGCCACCTGCCGCCGCCAGAGCGAAAGAAGAAACGGACACGGCGCTGGGAGGGAGCAAACCGTTCCAAGCATTATCGCGGGGTGCCGGCAGATCTGCGTACGGCTATTCGTGAGATTGCTGAGACGCTCTCGGTGCCAGCCGATGAAGTTGCCCGTGCATTCATTGAATATGCCATCAACTGCATCGATGTTGGCACGCTGCGTTTGGATGGAAGGATCAACCCCCGCCCGCATGCGCAAAAAATGACCCTCTATCCATTCAACGGCGCTGGCTGGGCAGTCAAGGGCTGGAATCCTCAGCCGCCGCCAGCGCCGTCAGGCCGCCGGAAAAAATCTAAGTCTGACCCCAAAGCCTGGCAGGAGATTGCCCATTACCGGATTCCCGATGAACTGCATGAACGGATCAAGGACATCGCCTACATTCATTTTCCTATCGGCGAAGTTGCAGCAGTCTTGCTCAAACACGGTCTTGAAGCCTATCGTGCCGGTACGCTTCAGCTAACTCCGCAGCCTTCGACTACCGCCAACGTCCGCTGGAATAGCGGCAGGTAGCCATGTTGAGCAAATTGTGTCTCCGTTTTTTGAGCCAAAAATCAACGTATCTTGCACTGCCTACGTTGCGCCTACGTTCAAAACACGTTCTGCCTACGTTCTGCAACACGTTGCCGCCTACGGAGGCCTTCCAGGATGCCCTACAAGCGATGAAAATGACCTGGGGTGGTATTGAGCTACCCCTGCATCAAATGCCTTGTTGGAAGGCCTCCCAGCGGCTTGCAGGCACAAGCCGGCCGCACCTTCCACCCAGGATTTTTCTGCCCCCTGCCCAGATAAAGCCGTCTTCTGTAAGGTTCGCCAATCAAGATCTGCCTGCGACCATCATCAAGCTCTACTATCGCATCCGGGTGGAACTGCGGTCTTGTGATGGTTCACTGGCAGATCCTGCCGATGATCTGCGTATCCGGCTGGTTGCTGAACTGCGGTGCTCAGGTTTTCAGACCAGCGAAAAACTCTGGATTCCGCGGCTCTGCGGCAGCCGGCAGGTGGGGTGGGGGTGTCTTGACCTGCTGGTGGAATCGGTCATCGTCGTGGTGATTGTAGGCGCCGAGCGGCTGCACCCGGCCCACCAACACCAGCTGCGGCTTCTGCTGCAGGACAGTGCTCTGGCCATTGGCCTCTTGTTCAATGCCGGCGGCCATCACCCCGATTACCGCCGGGAAGATAACCCGGATCAATAGTCCCTTTGGAGGTGTACTCACCATGTTTCGAACCCCCAACCCTGTTCCCAACCTGTACTCAGAAATCTCCATCCGTTTGATTCAACCCTTGCAGGCTGCTTTTCCGGATTTGAATCTCAATCCAGCCCTGGCGGCCTTGCAGCAAAATGGCGCCCCTGGAGATATCTACCAGGCGGTGATTCATGCGCTGACCGCCTACATCAAGTATTGGGCCGATCAGAAAGAGGCCGAAAAAAAGAAGCTGGCAGATGAGCTTGCCAGTCAGAAAAAGCAGCTTGCTGAAGCACTCAAGGCCGTTGATGAACGCAAGGAATATATCAACAAACTTGAGGGCAATCTGAATAAATCCACTGATCAGGTCCGGCGGCTGCGAGAAACTGTGGAAAGACAGCGCAGGCATCTGGCTCGGATTTATTTACAGCTCTCGGACCTGTTGGGACGAGACAGCCGCACACACTCTTAATACCTGTCTATATTATAGAACCTCACCTTGATAAGGATTTGTTTTATGCGCGCAAACGATAATACCATCACCAATCTAAAGGCCAATCTTGAGGCGCAGCTTCCTGGCGGCGAGTGGCAGCAGGTCATGGCTGCTTTCGCTCCCATGGGCGTGGTAGATGCCTTGCAACTGCGCCAGGTATCCGGATTGGAACGTACCCGCCTGTCTCGTGTTTTGGACAAAATGAATGCCTGCAGCGCCGGGCTGCCGCCGCTCTATCACACCTTTGATCAACCCATCGAGCGGCCAGGTGTCCGGGGCCGCCAGCCCATCATCTATGTGCTGGATGAAACCGGGGCCGCTTTGCTCCGGGCGCTGGGCCATGCCGATGCCCGGGCAAATTGCCTGAAGAGCAGCCTGGCCATGGCGCATGCCCTGGCCATGGTCGAGATTCACTTTGCCGCCACGCGGGCCGGACTGCAAGTCCAGACCGACTCGCGGGTCTTGTTTTCTGACGGGCAATTCCTCCGCCCGGATCATGTCGTCACCTTGCCCGATGGCCAGCTTCTATTGTATGAGGTTGAACAGTCTGCTAATTCTGATTTGACCCGCCGTGTGACCGAAAGCCTGGAGCATAAGATCGCTTTCTTTCAGAGTGAGGCGGCTGCCAGCTACCTGCCAGAGGTTCGGATGGTGATCAATCTGGCGCGCGGCACAGCCTTTGAAAACACCTGCGCATTGTGGAAGAAGGTCTTTGCCCTCCTGCATCCGAATAATCAACCGCCTGCTTTCCGTCTTTTAGCCATCACGCTGAGCGAGTTTTTACAACGCCCCGATTGGCAGCCCGCCGCCTCAGATATCTGGCGCGACTTGAGCCAGTTGGAAACCGCAAGCGAACCCGAAGCCAATCATTCGTGGGATCTGGTGCTGCCTGAGCGCAACTGGGAAGACGACCTGGACCTGCTTTCGGGACTGCTGCTGATGTATAAAGACGCTCGGCGGTCTCAACCCAAACCATCCACGGGTTTCCTGGCAGTCATGTGCCTGATTTACGAAGCTTCACATGGCAATGATCGCTTTGTGGTCTCTTATACCCCTCCGGTTGAATCAATCTTTTTGCTGCGTCACTATCTGAAGCTGCATCCCCGGTTATTTGAGCGTTTGCAAACCGAGATGCACCGCGGGCATGGCAAGGTCCGTTGGAATAACCTGATGATTTTACACCGCATGCAGCAGGTGGTTGATAGCTTTCTGGATTACTACGGAATCGGTAACGGCTTTGCCTTTCGGGCCGTGGTCTGTGAAGGCCCCGGGAATCTGTATCAACCAAGTCTGTACCACCTGGATATCCAGGTGCCGGATTCGGGGCGCCCTTTTGACAGCTTGCCCAGCATCCATGCCCTGGGATGGGTGCTCTGGGCCCTATTCGAATTTTCTGAAGAGCTGGGGTTGGGCACTTTGGAATACTGGTAAACCTTTTGAGTTCATATTCAGGAGATAAGTGGTCTTCTCGTCAAATAGTTAGATTATAATCCTCCTAAACAGGAGGAAGCCATGCGAAAAGCCGTAAAGTTGCGCTCATTAACAACCGAAGAAGAAACCGAAATCCGCAAGTTAGCAGCAT
>Ga0208196_1000774_pt1 | contig 38772 bp, 32 predicted proteins | sample AD_JPNNA7_MetaG_FD_184443 | JGI IMG/M metagenome (GOLD analysis project Ga0208196, IMG submission 184443) | Active sludge microbial communities of municipal wastewater-treating anaerobic digesters from Japan - AD_JPNNA7_MetaG (SPAdes) (version 2) | ecosystem: Engineered > Bioreactor > Anaerobic...
GATCTGCGACGAGCCCGACTTCCGGGCCGGCCGGTTCGACACGGGCTACATCGAGACGCACCCCGACCTCTTCGGATACCCGGAGACGGAGCGAGAGGTGGCCAGGCTCGCAAAGCTCATCGCCGAGATCCACGTCAAGAAGATCAACCCCTACGCGTACTAGGCAGGAGCGCGGGGCCCGGAGCCCAGGGCGCGGGATAAAACAGGAAAAGACGGTTCAAGAGAAGGAAATGGCGAAGAAGACGGCACACCCGGTCGACGAGAGAATCACCCCGCGGGAGCTCAAGGAGCACGGGGTCCAATACGTCCTCGACAAGATCCGCCGGTCGAAGGGCTACTACATGACCAACACCGAGAGGGATCTCTCCCAGTCGGATTTCAAGAACCGGGTGCTGCCCCACACGCAGATGCTCGTGGCCGGGGAGCGGAACGCCTGCGGTTATTTTTCCATCGAGATCTCCGGCGGGGCCTCGATCCACGTGGACATGCTGCGAAAGCAGATCAACCCCTTCGAGAAGCTGCGGGTCCTCAAGTCCATGATGCCCGAGACCCTGTTCCAGACGCTGGTCCGGGGGATCAACCTCTTCGGGTACCGGCCCTACCCGGACAACGTCGTCCGCCTGACGATCCAGCACTTCGCCGAGGTGATCGACGTGTTCCGCGTCTTCGACTTCCTCAATGACGTCCGGAACATGATTCCCGTCTTCGAGGAGGTGAAGCGCGCCGGCCGGATCCTGGAGCCGGCCATCTGCTTCTCCACGGGGCCCGAGCACACGGACGACTATTACGTGGGGAAAGTGAGCGAGATCATCGGCATCACCGGCGAGGACATCATCCTGTGCATCAAGAACCACGGGGGACTCGGGACGCAGAAGCGCATCGGGGATCTCGTGAAGGCCATTCTTGACCGGTTCCCGGGGCTGCTGATCCACTACCACGGCCACAACACCGACGGCAACGACATCGGCCGTACCGTCGAGGCCGTCCGCAACGGTGCAAGGATCGTCAACGGCGGCGACCACTCCTTCACGGGATTCTACGGCCCGCCCCCGTTGCTGACGATCGTCGAGACCCTCGAGGACTACGGCTACCCCTGCGTCGGGATCAACAAGCAGGCCGTCATCGACACCTCCAACAAGCTGCGGCCCGAGCGCGAGTACTACAAGGACTTCGAGTCTCAGTTCCTCGGCTTCGACCCCACCGTTCAGATCCACAAGCTGCCCGGCGGGGCCACGGGGTCGAGCTTCGAACAGGCTGTAAAGGGCAACTTCCTGCACCTCATGCCGGAGATCCTCCAGCAGGAGCTTCCGAAGGTCCAGGTCGAGCTCGGCAACTGGTGGAGCGTGACGCCGGGCTCGCAGATCCTCTGGACCACGGCGGTCAACAATGTCCTGAAACGCGCCCGGTACAAGGAAGCCAACGACGACCTGAAGAACCTGATGCTCGGCCGCTACGGCGAGCTGCCTTTCCGAAAGCCGGCCGACTGGATCTACGAGGCCGTCTTCGGCCCGAACTGGAAGAAGACCGTCGAACGCGACTACGGCTACCAGAAGATCGAGGACGTGGACCTCGCCATCGAGAAGCGCGTCCTGGAGAAGAGGCTCGAGCGCAAGGTCTCCGAGGAGGAACTGGTCCTGTACCTGCAGCACCCGAATGACGCCGTGAGTTTCTTCAAGTTCGAGGAAAAGTACGGCAAGGTCTGGGTCCTTCCGCCCAGGGTCTGGTTCAAGAAAGGCGGGTTCAACCTCGGCGACACCTTCGAGTTCCCCGATGCCTACGGAAAGCTGCACTCGATCGTCATCGGGCCCCAGCGCCGGACCTCGAGCGGCGACGCGGTGACCTACCTCGTCATCGACCATCATCCCGAGCCGATCCTGACGGAGCTCGAACAGGAGGGCTCGAAGGCGGAAACGAAGAAGGCGACCCTCAACGCCAAGGAGATCGAGGCCCTGGCCAGGGACGGCGACGTCCGCTCGCCCATCAAGGGATCCGTCAACGAGGTTCCCGTTTCAGAGGGAGACGAGGTGTCCGCCGGACAGGTGCTCATCGTGCTCGAGGCCATGAAGATGCTCAACAACGTCGTCTCGGCCATCAACGGGAAGGTCGTGGAGGTCTTCAAGAACCCCGGAGACCCGGTCGACGTGGGAGACCCGCTGCTGTCGGTCAAAAAAGCCCCCGAAGGAGAGGTGGGAAGCCACGGCTCCCGCCGGGGAAAAGGCTGATTTTTCACCCCGATGCATCCACATGCTGCCGGATTTGTTTTATTTTTCCTGATGCCGGCGATTTCGTCTTGACAGGCCGCACGTTTGCGGGTATTTAGGACGCCTGTCTCCGGAATCCGGCTGTCCCGGCGGCTCGTGGCCGGGGCGTGTTTTCGACGCGGTGATTTGGGGGGACGCAGAGTGTCCCTCGGCATCACGCGACGTCTTTCCTCCCGTACTTGTCAGGGAAAGCGGGAAGTCTCTTTTCCCGGCTCCCGGGTACAAAGAAAGGATGAGGATGAGCAATGCCGAAGCATTTTTACACCCTCCTGATCATCCCGCATAAAAAGAAAGACTCCGTAAAGAAGTTCCTCGCCACGCCGCATCATTTCCGCCTCGCCACGGCCCTGTCGATAGTGCTGTTCTGTTTTCTCGGATACTGCGCCGTCGATTACCTGACGATCAAGCTCGAGCAGATGGAACTCTTTAATCTCCGCCAGCTCACGTCGACCCAGCAGGAGCAGATCGACACCCTCGAGGGGAAGATCACCTTCTTCGAGAGGAAGCTGGCCGAGCTCAAGCAGGTGGATGAAAAGATCCGCACCATGGCGTCTGATCTGACCGGCAAGTCCCGCAAGGCTTCCAGGAAGGAAGCGGCGCCTGCCCGGGAACAGGCTCTCGGCGTGGGTGGCCCGATGCCGGCCGGGGAGGCCGGCGCCGACAAGCTGACCAACCTCAACCGGCACATGGACCGTCTGCTGGAGGATGCGTCAGCCCGCGAGCGAAGCCTTGCCGAGCTGCAGGAATTCCTGCGCGCGCAGCGCTCCATCGCCGCCGTGACACCCAACCTGTGGCCCGTCACCGGCTGGGTGACCTCCGAGTTCGGCCCCAGGGCCAACCCCTTCGGCAGCCGGCGGGAGTTCCATTCGGGGATGGACATTGCGACGAAGCTCGGAGCCCCCATCCAGGCGCCGGCCGACGGGATCGTGGCCAACGTGGAGAAGAGACCGGACCTGGGCCTCCTCATCAAGGTCGAACATGGAAGGGGCATCCATACTCTCTATGCCCACCTCTTCCGCTCCGCGGTCAGCAAGGGACAGGTGGTCAAACGCGGGGAGGTCCTCGGGTACGTCGGCAACTCAGGACGCAGCACCGGGGCGCACCTGCACTATTCCGTGAATCTCAATGGAGTCTATGTCAACCCCAGGAAGTATCTGCCCTGATTCCCTTTTGCGAAAAAACAGGGTATATTGTCCGAAAATCCGGTAAGGGCTTACCGGGTTTTTTTTAGGCGGAACCATGCTGAATTTTATCCAGAAGCTGTTCGGAACGAAGAACGAAAGAGAGTTGAAGCGGATCGCGCCCCTCGTGGATGAGATCAACGGCTTCGAGGACGGCGTCCGCAGCCTTTCCGACGGGCAGCTGAAGGCCAAGACGGCCGAGTTCAAGGAGAAACTCGCGGACGGCATGACCCTCGACGACATCCTGACGGAAGCCTTCGCCGTGGCGCGGGAGGCGGCCCGGAGGACCGTCGGGATGCGGCCCTTCGACGTGCAGCTCATCGGGGGCATCGTCCTTCACGAGGGCAAGATCGCGGAGATGAAGACGGGCGAAGGCAAGACCCTCGCGGCGACCATGCCCCTGTACCTCAATGCCCTGACCGGCAAGGGCTGCCATCTCGTCACGGTGAACGACTACCTGGCGCGCCGCGACGCCGCCTGGATGGGCCCCATCTACAACTTCCTGGGCCTTTCCGTCGGTGTCATCGTACACGGCCTGACCGACGCGGAACGGCGTGCCGCCTACGGCTCCGACATCACCTACGGGACGAACAACGAGTTCGGGTTCGACTACCTGCGCGACAACATGAAGTTCACGCTCGAGGACTATGTCCAGAGGGACTTCCACTACGCCATCGTCGACGAGGTGGACAGCATTCTCATCGACGAGGCGAGAACGCCCCTCATCATCTCGGGCCCGTCCGAGGAATCCACGGACAAGTACTACCGGATCAACCAGATCATCCCGGGGCTGCGCCGCGAGAGGGACTGCACGATCGACGAGAAGGCACGGACCGTCGTCCTCACCGAGGAAGGCGTGGCGCGGGTGGAAAAGGCCCTGAAGGTTCAGAACCTCTACGACCCGCGCAACATCGAGCTGCTGCACCACGTCAACCAAGCCCTGAAGGCCCACACCCTCTTCAAGCGCGACGTGGACTACGTCGTCAAGAGCGGCGAGGTGCTCATCGTCGACGAGTTCACGGGCCGCCTCATGCCCGGCAGGCGATACAGCGAGGGCCTGCACCAGGCCCTCGAGGCGAAGGAGGGCGTCAAGATCGAGCGGGAGAACCAGACGCTCGCGTCCGTCACTTTCCAGAACTACTTCCGCATGTACGAGAAGCTTGCGGGGATGACGGGCACGGCCGACACGGAAGCGGCCGAATTCCAGGAGATCTACGGACTCGAGGTCATGGTGATCCCCACGAACATGCCCATGATCCGGACGGACCACCCCGACGTCATTTACCGCACGGAACGGGAGAAGTTCGAGGCGGCCATCCAGGAGATCAAGGACCTCCACAGGGAAGGACGGCCGGTCCTGGTGGGCACCATTTCCATCGAGAAGTCGGAAAAGCTCAGCGGGCTTCTCTCCCGCCAGGGCGTGAAGCACCACGTCCTCAACGCGAAACACCACGAACGCGAGGCGGAGATCATCGCCCAGGCCGGGCAGCGGGGGGCCGTCACCATCTCGACGAACATGGCCGGCCGCGGCACGGATATCAAGCTCGGCGAGGGGGTGGCCCAGCTCGGCGGCCTGCACATTCTCGGCACGGAGCGCCACGAGAGCCGGCGAATCGACAACCAGCTCCGCGGCCGGTCGGGACGCCAGGGCGACGCCGGGTCCTCCCGGTTCTACCTGTCCATGGAGGACGACCTGCTGAGGATCTTCGGGGGAGAGCGGATGGGGACGATCATGGACAAGATCGGGATGGAGGAAGGCCAGCCGATCGAGTCCGGCCTGCTGTCCCGGCAGATCGAAGCCGCCCAGAGGAGGGTGGAAGCCCACAACTTCGATATCCGCAAGCACCTCCTCGAGTTCGACAATGTGATGAACGTGCAGCGCGAGGCCATCTACGAGCAGCGCAAGGCCGTTCTGAAGGGCGACGACCTGTGGGGCATGCTCGAGGAGATGCTCGACGAGGTGGCCGAGAACATCGTCCGGGAATATGTCGACGAGAAGCAGCACCCCGAGGAGTGGAACCTCAAGGGCCTCGACGACATGGTGTACCAGCTCTTCTCGCTCAAGCTCCGGTTCAGCGAGCCCGGACGCAGCCCGGGAGGGCCTGAGCAGATGCAGGAGGAGATCCACAAGGCCGTCCTGGAGCACCTGCGCCGGAAGGAAACCGACTTCGGCAAACCCCTGTGGGACTACCTGATGAAGGTGATCATGCTGCAGTCCATCGACACCTTCTGGAAGGACCATCTGCTCGGCATGGATCACCTCCGGGAGGGCATCGGGCTGCGGGGCTACGCGCAGAAAGACCCGGTTCGCGAATACCAGAAGGAAGGGTACGAGATGTACCTGGAGATGATGTACCGCGTGCGCCAGGACTCGCTGCAGAAGCTCTCGCTCGTGCAGGTCCAGCGGGAGGAGGAGGTGGAAGGCCTGCGGGACCGGACGCAGCGCGATGTCGTAGAGTCCCACGGCACGGCAGGGGCCCCCGTGAAGCAGGTCAGGAGGGATTCATCCGGAAAGGTCGGCCGGAACGATCCGTGCCCCTGCGGCAGCGGGAAGAAGTACAAGAAGTGTTGTGGGAAATAAAAGGCTGAGGGCGAAAGGCGAAGGGCGAAGGGAAAAAGGCAAGGGGAAGGCCAATCATGGCAAACGGTGAGCAGAAATACGAAGTCCCCGGGTTTCAGGCCGGCGGGATCGCGGCGGGGATCAAGGAGGACGGGCGGAAGGACCTGGCCCTTCTGTACTCCGAGGTGCCGGCAAAAGCCGCCGGCGTCTTCACGACGAACGTTTTCAAGGCGGCGCCCGTGCTGCTCGATATGGAGCGCATCAAGAGCGGCACGACGAGGGCCGTCATCGTCAACAGCGGCAACGCCAACGCCGCAACCGGCGACGAGGGCTTCCAGGATGCCGTGAAGATGGCCCGATTCTGCGCCGGGGCTCTCTCGATCGACGAGGCGCAGGTCCTCGTGGCCTCGACGGGCGTCATCGGCCGCAAGTTTCCCGTCGACCGGGTTGCGGGAAGCGTGAGCAGGCTGGTCAAGGGACTCTCGCCAGGCGGGATTCCCGAGGCGGCCGAGGCCATCATGACCACGGACCGATACCCGAAGATCCAGTACCGGGAAGGGCCCGTCGGCGGCAGCGATGTCTGCGTCTGCGGCATCGCCAAGGGGGCGGGCATGATCGAGCCCGGCATGGCGACGCTGCTGGCTTTCATCCTCACCGATGCCGACATCGACGACCAGGCGATGAGACGTGCGCTTCGGGATGCCGTGGACCAGAGCTTCAACGCCATCAGCGTCGACGGCTGCATGAGCACCAACGACACGGTTCTCCTGCTGGCCAACGGCATTGCGGGGAACAGGAAGATCCGTGCCTCGACGAGGGACTTCACCGTGTTTGCCGCGATGCTCACCGAGGTGATGACGGAGCTGGCCAGGATGATCGTGCGTGACGGCGAAGGGGCCACGAAGCTCATCGAGATCGTCGTCGAAGGGGCCAGGTCGGCGGCAGAGGCGAAGGCCGTCGCCTACCAGATCGCCCGCTCGAACCTGGTCAAGACGGCCTTTTACGGGGGCGACCCGAACTGGGGTCGGATCATTTCAGCCGCCGGGGCGGCCGGGGTGGCGCTCGACCCGGCGGCCGTCGAGCTGACCTTCGACGGCCTGCCGCTCTTCCGGCAGGGCCAGGGGATCGCGAGCCACCTGCAGCAACTCGTGGAGGTCATGAAAAAGGACCACATCCGGGTGGTCGTCGGGCTCGGCCAGGGCGTCAAGAGCTTCCGGGTCTTCAGCTCCGACCTGAGCCTCGATTACGTGAAGATCAACGCGCATTATACGACATAACAACAGGCAAAGGGTGAAAGGCTAAAGGCGAAGGGTAAAGGGCAAAGGGCAACATCATTGCCGGCTTTTCCATTCGCCCTCAGCTCTTAGCCATTTTTTATTTGCCAAATTTTTTCGATTGTGCTAGTTAAGCCCGTTCTATCACTCACACCCTCGGATCGGCGGCCTGTTGCCCTTCACGGGAAGGGTTCCCCGCCGGGTTGAAGGGGTGGAGGAATCAAACAGGAAGGAGAAACCCATGTCCACCGTATCGATGAAGCTGCTGCTCGAGTCCGGCGTCCACTTCGGTCATCAGACCAACAAGTGGAATCCCAAGATGAAACCCTACATTTTCGGCGCCCGCAACGGGATCTACATCATCGACCTCCAGCAGACGGTCGAGATGTTCAAGGGGGCCTACAGTTTTGTCGTCAACACCGTCGCCGACGGCGGTGAAATTCTCTTCGTGGGCACGAAGAAGCAGGCCCAGGAGTCGATCCGCGAGGAGGCCGAGCGCTGCGGGATGCCCTACGTGAACTACCGCTGGCTGGGCGGCATGCTCACCAACTTCTCGACCATCAAGAAGCGGATCGACCGACTCAACGAACTCGACGCGATGTTCTCCGACGAGTCGGTCCATGTCTTCCCGAAGAAGGAAATCCTCCTTTACCAGAGGGAGAAGGAGAAGCTCGACAGGGTGCTCGGCGGGATCCGCCGGATGAAGGGTACCCCCGCGGCCGTGTTCGTCGTCGACCCCAAGAAGGAGGACATCGCCGTCCACGAGGCCCGGAAGCTGGGCGTGCCCGTCGTCGCGATCGTGGATACCAACTGCGACCCCGACGTGGTGGATTACATCATCCCCGGCAACGACGACGCCATCCGGGCGATCAAACTGTTCGCAGCGCGGATTGCCGACGCTGTCTCGGAGGGCAAGCAGAAGTTCGAGGAGAAGATCCAGGCGGAGAGCGACAAGCGGCCGGACACGGACGCGAAGGAAGAACCGGCCGGGGAGACGGACGTGCCCGACAGCGTCGAACTCAAGGGAACGGAGACGGGCGCGGAGCAGTCTGCGAGTTGAACAGGACCCCAGACATATCCCGACGAGGGGAGGAGGTACAGGAGCATTGGAAATTGCAGCGGATCGTGTAAAAGAACTGAGGGTGAAAACGGGCGCCGGCATCATGGACTGCAAGGAAGCCCTGAAGGTTTCGAACGGCAACTTCGACAAGGCGGTGGACTTCCTGCGAGAGAAGGGGCTCTCGGCGGCCACGAAAAAATCCTCCCGCGCCACGAAGGACGGGCTGATCACCTCCTACATCCACATGGGCGGAAAGGTCGGCGTGATGATCGAGGTGAACTGCGAGACGGATTTCGTCGCCAAGACGGAGAACTTCAAGAATCTGACCCGCGACCTCGCCATGCACGTCGCCGCCATGAACCCCCTGTACGTGAAGCCCGAAGACGTCCCCGAGGCCACCCTGCAGAGGGAAAAGGACATCTACCGGAAGCAGGTCATTGCCGAGGGCAAGCCAGAAAAGATCGCCGACAAGATCGTCGAGGGCAAGCTGAAGAAGTTCTACGAGGAAGTCTGCCTTGTAAAACAGAAGTTCATCAGGGACACGAACATGACGGTCGAGGACCTTATCAAGGCCTCGATTGCCGCGACGGGGGAGAACATCCTCGTGAAGCGGTTCGTCCGGTACCAGCTCGGCGGCGACGAGGCGGCCGACAACGCGCTGTAGGCCGGATCCGCCCCCGGGGCGGCCGCGCAGGGACGGCGGAGACATGACGGCAGGCAAGGCTGCATACAGGAGGGTTCTCCTGAAGTTGAGCGGGGAAGCGCTGATGGGGGGGCGGTCCTTCGGCATCGACCCGGCGGTCGTCCAGGCTCTGGCTGCAGAGATCCGGGACGTGGTCCGGATGGGCGTGGAGATGGGCGTCGTGATCGGCGGCGGCAACATCTTCCGCGGCATCGAGGGAAGCGCCCGGGGTATGGAGCGCACCCAGGCGGATTACATGGGCATGCTTGCCACCGTGATCAACAGTCTGGCCCTGCAGAGCGTTCTCGAGGGGATGGGCGTCAAGTGCCGCGTCCAGACGGCGATCGAAATGCGGGAAGTCGCCGAGCCCTTCATCCGCCGCAGGGCCACCCGCCACCTGGAAAAGGGACGGGTCGTTATCTTCGCTGCGGGGACGGGAAATCCCTACTTTACGACGGATACGGCTGCCGCGCTGAGGGCCGCCGAGATCCGGGCAGAGGTCATTCTCAAAGCAACGAAGGTCGACGGGGTGTACGACAGAGACCCCGTCAAGCATGCCGATGCAAAAATGTTCAAAAAGATAAGTTACACCGAGGCATTGGCGAAAAACCTTAAGGTAATGGATGCAGCCGCCATTTCCCTTTGCCGGGAAAACGAGATTCCCATTCGGGTGTTCAACATTTCTAGGAAAGGCAACATCAAGGCCGTCATCAGCGGCAGATCCGTGGGAACCATAGTGGGAGGATGACATGAGCGAGATGACCGACCTCGTCTTTTCCGAGATGAAGGAAAACATGGAAAAGAGCGTGAAGTTTCTCGAGAAGTCCTTCAGCAAGGTCAGGACCGGGCGCGCCTCGCTCGCCCTGCTCGACGGGATCAGGGTGGACTACTACGGAGTTCCCACGCCGATCAACCAGGTGGCGTCCCTGTCGGTTCCTGAAAGCCGGCTGATCCAGATCTCGCCGTGGGACTCCGGCGTGATCCCCGGCATCGAGAAAGCCATCCAGAAATCCGAACTGGGTCTGAACCCGATCAACGACGGCAAGATCGTTCGAATCAGCATCCCGCCCCTCACCGAGGAACGCCGTAAGGAGCTGATCAAGATCGTGAGAAAGATGGCGGAGGAGGGAAAGGTGAAGCTCCGCAACCTGCGCCGCGACGCCAATGAGGAACTCAAGAAACTCAAGAAGGACGGGGATATCGCAGAGGACGAGCTCTTCAAGCTCCAGGCCGACGTGCAGAAGGTGACGGACGATTTCATCGAGAAGGCGGACAGGGCGCTGCAGACCAAGGAAAAGGAGATCATGGAAATCTGACCGTCGCCTCGCGCGGGAAAAAAGAAGACAGGGAGCCTCCGGGCTCCTTTTTTTTTGCCGGCCGCGGAGGAGCCGAAACATCCCTTGAAAATGTCGGCCGGCTGTGGTAGTCAAGCGTCAATTCATTATTGAAAATCGATAAATAGAGCCTGAATGGATCAACTCGACAAAACCAACCTTCCACGGCACATCGCCATCATCATGGACGGAAACGGACGGTGGGCGCAGAATCACTCCCTGGGGCGCATCGCCGGCCACCGGGAGGGGACGGAATCGGTGCGCAGCATTGTCGAGTGTTGCCGCCGGATCGGCATCCCCTATCTCACCCTCTATGCCTTCTCCTCGGAGAACTGGAACCGCCCCGAGAAGGAAGTCAAGGCCCTCATGACGCTTCTTGAGCGATATTTGAAGTCCGAGCTGAAAAGCATGATGAGGAACAACATCCGTTTGCTGGCGATCGGCCGGACGGGAGCCCTTCCGCCGAGGGTCAAGGCCGTGCTGGACGATACCGTCGCCAAGACGGCAGGCAACGCGGCGATGACCCTGATCCTCGCCCTGAACTACGGCAGCCATGACGAGATCCTGCAGGCCGTCAGGACGATTGCCGAGGAGGCGGGGAGGAGGGCAATCGACTCGGCGTCGATCACGGAGGAGAGCTTCGCGGCCCGTCTCCACACGAGGGGCCTTCCCGACCCCGACCTGCTCATCCGGACGAGCGGAGAGTACCGCCTGAGCAACTTCCTCCTGTGGCAGATGGCCTACACGGAATTCTATTTCACCGAAACCCTCTGGCCCGATTTCCGGGAGGAACAGCTTCTCGAGGCTCTCCTCGAGTACCAGAAACGGGAGCGGCGGTTCGGGCAGACGAGCGCCCAGCTGCAGAAGACACGGTCATGACCAGCCCGCACGTCAAGAGGTGGGTCACGGGCATCATCGCCGTCCCCGTCCTCTTCTCGATCGTATATTTTGCCCCGGAGCCCGTCTTTGCCGGCTTCGTCCTCCTGGTCACCGCCGTGGCTGTCCTCGAGTACAACCGGCTCGTGTTCGGGCGGGACGGGGCCATGGAGAAACGCGCCCTCATGCTCTTCGGGCTCCTGGCGCCCCTTGCCGCCGCCATGGCCGGCGCGGCTGCGGTCCTGGCCGTTGCAGTCCTGTCGAGCCTGCTGGTCTTCGTTCTCACCCTGTTCGGCGTGAGGGAAGGCGCCCTCGATCTCAATCCGCTCGCGCGCTACGTCCTGGGCTACCTGTACCTGCCCGTCATGCTGTCGCACTTCATCCTGCTGAGGAGCGACGGCCAGGGGGTGGCCTGGATCTTCTTCGTCATCGTACTTGCTTTTTCGGGGGACATCGCGGCCTTTTACGTGGGCAGGAGCTTCGGTCGGCGCAAGCTCATGCCCCTCGTGAGCCCGGGGAAGACCGTGGAGGGGCTCCTGGGCCTCGCAGTCGGAAGCGTGGCGGGTTGCCTGATCTACCGGCATTTTTTCCTGCCGGGGGTCCCCGCGGCGCATATCGCCGCCATCGGCCTGGCCGGCGGGATTTTCGGACAGCTCGGGGACCTGTTCGAATCGCTGATCAAGAGGGCATCGGGCGCGAAAGATTCCGGCGGCATCCTGCCGGGCCACGGCGGGATCCTCGACAGGCTGGACTGCCTGCTGTTCATCGTGCCCTTTGTCTACTACTACAGGACGTACGTGCTCTCGTGAAGAAGATCGCCATACTCGGCTCGACAGGATCGATCGGGGTCAGCGCCCTCGACGTGGTGACGAGGAACCCGGGAGAGCTCCAGGTGGTCGCCCTGGCGGCAGGCCGCAACATCGATCTGCTGCGCGAACAGGTCCTCCGGTTCCGGCCCGAGATCGTCTCCGTGATCGACGAGGATCATGCCCGTTCGCTCCGGGAGAGGCTGGGTCCGGAATGCCCCGGGGCCGTGCTCTGGGGCGAAGAGGGATATTGCCGTGTCGCGACGGCGCCGGCGGCCGGTCTCGTGCTCTCGGCCATCGTCGGGGCCGCGGGGCTCGTCCCGACGATGGCGGCCATCGAGGCGGGCAGGGACGTGGCCCTGGCCAACAAGGAAACGCTCGTCACGGCAGGGCCCCTCGTCACCGAAAAGGCGCGCCTGAAAGGGGTGCGGCTCATCCCGGTCGACAGCGAGCACAGCGCCGTATTCCAGTGCATCGAGGGGAATCCGCAGAGCAGTGTGGGCAGGGTCATCCTGACCGCATCGGGAGGGCCCTTCCTGAGATCGAGGCGGGAGGAGCTGGAAAGGGTTACCGTCACAGAGGCTCTCAGGCACCCGAACTGGGCGATGGGCCGGAAAATCACGATCGACTCGGCCACCATGATGAACAAGGGTCTCGAGGTCATCGAGGCCCGGTGGCTCTTCGGGGTCGGCTATGACCGCATCGACGTGGTCATCCACCCCCAGAGCATCGTGCACTCCCTCGTGGAGTTTGTCGACGGGTCCGTGCTGGCCCAGATGGGCCAGCCCGACATGCGGGGGCCGATCTCCTATGCGCTGTTCTACCCGGACAGGCACCCCGGGGGCTTTCCGCCCTTTCATCCCGTGAAGGCGGGCGCCCTGGAATTCCTGGCCCCGGATTTCGAACGCTTCCCGTGCCTGAGGCTCGGTTACGAGGCCGGCAAGGCGGGGGGCACCATGCCCGCGGTCATGAACGCGGCCAACGAGGCGGCGGTCAACGCCTTTCTGGAAGGGCGCATCGCGTTTCTGGACATTGCCCGGGTCATCGAGAGCGTGATGACCCGGCACGCCGCCGCCGAGCTCTCGTCGCTGCAGGCCGTCCTGTCGGCGGATGCCTGGGCCCGCCGGCAGGCCGAAGAGATCATGAAAAAAGGAACAGGGTGATTTTTCCATGGGTGTCAATGTCGTATCGGTGGTCGTGCTGCTGGGCGTCCTGATCTTTGTCCACGAGCTGGGGCATTTCCTGCTGGCCAAGTCCCTCGGGGTGGGCGTCCTCAAGTTCTCGCTGGGGTTCGGCCCCAGGCTCATCGGCCGCAAGGTGGGCGAGACGGAGTACATGATCTCCATGGTGCCGCTGGGGGGGTACGTCAAGCTCCTGGGCGAGTCGGACACGGACAATGTGCTTCCCGCGGACGAACGGCGCTCCTTCGTGAAACAGCACGTTCTCAAGAAGATTGCCATTGTCGTCGCGGGCCCCCTGTTCAACTTCCTCTTTGCGGTCCTGGCCTTCGCCGTCATCTACATGGTGGGCGTGCCGAGCCTGACGACAGACATCGGCAGCATCCAGCCGGGATCCCCCGCGGAGGCCGCCGGCTTCCGTGCCGGTGACAACGTCGTCGCCATCGACGGGAAGACCGTGATCCGCTGGGGCGAACTGGCCGATACGATCTCCCGGAGCGAGGGCCGGGAGCTTGCCGTGAAGGTGAGACGGGACGGGGCGCTGCAGGATATCCGCGTGAAGCCGGAACTGGCCAGGGGGAAGAGCATTTTCGGAGAGGACATCGACATCTGGAAAATCGGCGTGGGGGCGTCGAGCAACACCTTCCTCGACCGGCAGAATCCCTTCCGGGCCCTCTGGTCCGGGGTGGAGCAGACGTGGAACATCACGGAGCTGACCGTCGTCAGCATCGTGAAAATGGTCCAGGGCGTCGTCTCTCCGGACTCCCTCGGGGGTCCCATTGCGATCGCCCAGATGGCAGGCGCCCACGTCAAGAAGGGGATCATGAACTTCGTTTTCTTCATGGCCCTGCTGAGCATCAACCTGGCGGTGCTGAACCTTTTCCCCATCCCCGTGCTGGACGGCGGGCACCTGCTGTTCTTCCTCATCGAGCTCGTCACGGGCAGGGAAGTCAACATCCGGTGGAGGGAGCGGGCCCAGCAGGTGGGGTTCTTCATCCTGGTGATGCTGATGATCTTCGTGTTCTACAACGACATTATGCGGATCTTCGGAGAGTAGTGCGCAGCTCTCTGGCGGGATGGCAGCCGTCTCAAGCCTGCATTCGACGGTTTGAGCTTCGAAACCATGAAGATCGGAAGATCGGATGTTAGGAAGAGCGGATAAGAGAGAATAACAGACCAGGACGGGAAAATATTTTCTTTCCGATCTTCCGCTCTTCATAGCTTCCTAAGTTCACAGCCATAGAATGTAAGCCCCGCATACGGCTTTATAGTCCAGATTGCCTGGGCATTCATCGTTGAGGATATGATCACACTGGCCATCGACACGGCGACCAAGACGGCGGGCGTGGCCCTGCTCCGTGACGAGCGGGTCCTCGCGGAGTATTTCTTCAACCTGCCGCTCAACCATTCCGAGACGGTACTGCCTGCCGTGAACCAGGCTCTCGCGCTGGCGGGGCTCGGCATCGGGGATGTCGGCCTTTTCGCGCTGACCGTGGGACCGGGGTCGTTCACGGGCCTGCGCATCGGCGCCAGCACCGTCAAGGGGCTTGCGTTTGCGACGGGAGCTCCCGCTGTCGGCGTCTCCACGCTCGAGGCGCTCGCCTGCAACGCCGCGGGGTTCGCAGGCCTGGTCTGTCCCCTGATCGACGCGCGCAAGGGCGAAGTGTACGCGGCGCTGTATCGAATCGACGGGGAAGGACGTCCCGAGCCGGTGCTGGACGAACGGGTCGCCGCGCCCTGCGAGATCCTGCCGCTCGTCGAGGGGAACGCCCTGTTTCTGGGGGACGGGCTGGCGGCGGCGGCCCGCCTCATCGCCGAGCGCCCCAGGGGGCTTTCCCATTTCCTTGCCCCGAACCAGCAATCGGTCCGGGCCTCGAGCGTCGCGCTCATCGGCCGGAGACGGTACCTGCGGGGCGACGTGCTCGATCTCGCGACCTTCGTTCCGCGCTACCTCCGCCGGTCGGAGGCCGAGGTCCGTCTCGGGGAAAAGCCGTGAGCGGAAGGAGGGCGAAGGCCCGCGGCGATTCAATTTTCGCTACATTGCGCCGGGGGTTTGTGGTATAAGCGAAGCTCTTTTGCAGAAGCAGGAGACGGACATGGAACAAGCCGACGAACTGCTCATCGAGCGATACATCCGGCAGGACGGCGAACTGAAGCGACACGTGGACGATCACCGGAGACTCGAGACCGCGCTCGAGGACTTCAACCGGCGGATCTACCTCACCCCCCAGGAGGAAATGGAGCGGAAGACGCTGCAGAAGATGAAGCTCGCGAGCAAGGACCGGATCTACGCGATCCTCTCGAAGTACAGGCAGGGCGACTGAGCGCCCCGGAGCAGGGAGACAGGCGGACGCATGGACAGGCATGGGGAATATATCGTGCGGGAAGGAATCCCGCTCATCGTCGCGCTCGGGCTCGCGGCGGCCGCCCTGTTCTGGGTGGGCCTGAAGGGCTTTGCCTCGGCCGTCTTGGCGGTCATGCTGTTCGTTGCCTTCTTCTTCCGGAACCCCGAGAGGGCGGTCCCCTCCGGGGAAGGACTTCTCGTGTCCCCCGCCGACGGGAGGGTGCTCAACGTCGAAGAGGTGTGCCTCGACGGGTTGCTGCAGGGCACCTACCGGAAGGTCAGCATTTTCATGAACGTGTTCAACGTCCACGTCAACCGCGCCCCCCATTCCGGGCGCGTGGAGAGGATCGAGTATCAGGCGGGTAAATTCCTCTCGGCCGATCTGGACAAGGCCTCCGCGGACAACGAGAGGAACTCCGTCCTGATCCGGACGAAAGAAGGGAAGGCGTTCCTCACCATCCAGATCGCGGGGCTCATCGCCCGAAGGATCGTCTGCTGGGTCGGGGAGGGCATGGAGGTTGTCAGAGGTCAGCGGTTCGGACTGATCTGCTTCGGCTCGAGGCTCGAGGTCGTCCTGCCGCTTGAATCGAAAATCCTCGTCCAGGCCGGCCAGAAGGTGCGCGCCGGGGAAACACCGCTTGGGGTCCTGTGATGGACAAGAACGTCAAGAGAGAACGCTTCCTCAGGAGAGGGAAATTCTTCCCGAAGGACCAGATGAAGAAGGGGGTGTACATCCTCCCCAATCTCTTCACGACGGCGAGCCTCTTCGCGGGCATTTACGCGATCATATCCTCCATCCAGGGCCAGTTTCTCCACGCGGCCGTCGCCATCCCGATCTCGCTGATCCTGGACGGCCTGGACGGTCGGATTGCTCGGATGACCCACACCACGTCGAGCTTCGGCGTGGAATACGACTCGCTGTCGGACCTGGTGGCGTTCGGGGTGGCGCCGTCGGTTCTGGCCTACACGTGGTCCCTCTCCTCCTTCGGGAAGTGGGGGTGGCTCGCCGCGGCCCTGTTCACGACGTGCGGGGCCCTGCGCCTCGCCCGGTTCAACGTCCAGATCGGAGTTATCGACAGCCGTTACTTCAACGGGCTCGCCATCCCAGCGGCTGCCATCGTCGTCTCCTCGACGGTGCTGCTCTACGATTACCTGGGAGGGGAGGGCATGTTCACGCACGTCTCGATCCTGATCGGGATGATCGCGCTGTCGCTCCTGATGGTGAGCAGCATCAAGTTCTACAGCTTCAAGGACCTGCACTTCCTGAGCCGGGAGCCGTTCATGACGGTGGTGCTGGCCGTCATCCTGATGATCATCGTCCTGGCGGAGCCTCAGATCATGATCTTTACCTTCGCCGTCAGTTACGCGATTTCCGGTCCGGCCTTGTGGGTCCTGCAGACGGCGAGACGCCTGTTCGGGCCGGCCAAGGGGACGCAACCCGCCGACGCCGGCGGGGCCAAGACGGAAACGAAACCTAGGACCGCGCCGTGAGCGGCATGCCGCCGTTCGCGGGAGGATACCGGATGCACGGGACGAGACGCTCGAGGAGGGAAGGGAATCCATGAGAACCTACAGGGTAGCCGTCGTCGGCGCCACGGGCGCCGTCGGAAACGAAATGATCAGCATTCTCGAGGAGCGGAACTTCCCCGTGGGCGAACTGAGGCTGCTGGCCTCGGAGCGATCCGTCGGCAAGGAGCTGGAGTTCAGGGGCAAATCCTACCCGGTACAGGTGCTGAAGGAGGATTCCTTCGACGGCATCGAGATCGGGCTCTTCTCCGCGGGAGGAAGCATCAGCCAGGTGTTTGCTCCCCATGCGGTCAGGGCCGGGTGCGTGGTCATCGACAACACGGCGGCGTTTCGCAACGAGCCCGACATCCCGCTCGTCGTGCCCGAGGTGAACCCGGAGCAAATCGCCGGCTTCAGGAAACGGGGAATCATCGCCAACCCCAACTGCTCGACGATCCAGATGGTGGTCGCCCTGAAACCCATCCACGACGCTGCGCGGATCAAGCGCATCGTCGTGTCGACCTACCAGTCCGTCTCGGGAACGGGGAAGAAGGCCATGGACGAGCTCATCGACCAGACGAGGGCCCTGCTGAGCTTCAAGGAGCCCGTGGCGAAGGTCTACCCCTACCAGATCGCCTTCAACTGCCTGCCCCAGATCGATGTCTTCCTCGAGAACGGATACACCAAGGAAGAGATGAAGATGGCCTGGGAGACCAGGAAGATCTTCGGCGACGAGTCGATCGGCGTCACGGCCACGACGGTGCGCGTGCCCGTGCTCCGCGCCCATTCCGAGTCGGTGAACATCGAGACGGAGAAGAAGATCAGCGCGGCGGAGGTCAAGGAGCTGCTGAAGAAGGCGCCCGGCGTCATCGTCGTGGACGACCCGGCCAAACGGCAATACCCCCTGGCCATCGACGCCGCGGGCAAGGACGGGACCTACGTGGGCAGGATCCGCGAGGACGAGTCGATCCCGAACGGGATCAACCTGTGGGTCGTCTCCGACAATCTGCGCAAGGGTGCGGCCCTCAACGCCATCCAGATTGCTGAGATCTACGCGAGGGACTATTTGAACTAAGGCAAATGGCGAATGGCAAAGGGCTAAGGGGAAACCGGCGCATTCGAGCCTTTTGCCTTTTGCCGTTCGCCGTGAGCCTGCTTGCCATGCGTATCATTGCGGGGAAGGCGAAGGGAAGGGTCTTGACGGCGCCGAAGGCTAAGGGCCTGCGGCCGACGACGGACCGGTTGAAGGAATCCCTGTTCAACATCCTTCCGGTCGAAGGCCGGCGGTTTCTCGACCTCTTCGCAGGCGCGGGCGGCGTGGGCCTCGAGGCCGCCAGCCGCGGGGCCGCGAGGGTGCTCCTCGTGGAAAGCAACCGGGCCTGCGCGCGTGCGATTCGGACGAACATCGGGCGCTGCGGGTTTATCAACATGCCCGCCGTGGGAGGCTCGGCCCCGGAGATCGAGGTGATCGAATGCCCGGCGGAAAGGGCCCTGCGGCTTCTCGGGCACCGGGGGGAAACCTTCGACATCATCTTTGCCGACCCGCCCTACGGGGAGGACGCGGCAGGCGCGGCCCTTCGCCTGATCCGGTCCCTCGGTCTGCTCTCGCAGGGAGGGCTCGTCGTCGTCCAGCATTCGGTCCGGGACGAGATTCCCGCGCGCCGGGAGGGATACCGGGTCGAGGAAAGCCGCCGATACGGCGACACGATGCTGAGCTTCCTTGCCGTGCCGAGGCGCTCGGAGGGAGGAGAGAGCCGGGCCGGCCATCAGGCCCGGACAGACGAATAGCGGGCGGTGCGCGACGGGTAGCGGTTATCCGAAATCACCTACGGGGAGGGGGACATGGAGAGATTGGCGGTGTATCCGGGCTCGTTCGATCCGATCACCAACGGGCATCTCGACATCATCAAGCGAGGCCTTCGCTTCTTCGACAGGCTCATCATCCTCGTTGCCTACAACCCGAACAAATCGGGGCTGTTCAGCGTGGGGGAGCGCATGGAGATGATCCGCCAGGTCGTCGGCGACGACCCGCGGATCCGGGTGGACAGCTTTTCGGGGCTTCTCGTGAACTATGTGAGGGACGCAGGCGCCCAGGTTATTCTGAGGGGCCTGCGGGCCCTCTCGGACTTCGAGTACGAATTCCAGATGGCCCTGATCAACCGGCGCCTCAACCGGGACATCGAGACGGTATTCCTCATGACGGGCTACAAGTGGTTCTACACGAGTTCCAACCTGATCAAGGAGGCCGCGGGCCACGGCGGCTCGGTCCGCGGACTCGTTCCCGAGATCGTTCTGCAGAAACTTCAGGCCAAATGCTCCACCCTGTCCGGAAAGGGATAAGCGCATGAAACTCGGACCGCTGACCAGAGTGCTCAGGCCGTCGCCGACGCTGGCGGTTACGATGAGGGCCAGGGCCCTCCAGAAGGAGGGCCGCGACATCATCGGCTTCGGGGCCGGCGAGCCCGATTTCGACACGCCCGACAACATCAAGGCCGCGGCGATACGCGCCATACGGGAGGGGTTCACGAAGTACACGCCCGTCGGCGGCATCGACGAGCTCAAGGATGCCGTCATCGAAAAACTTAAGAAGGACAACGGCCTTGCCTACAAGCGCTCCCAGATCATCGTTTCCACGGGGGCGAAGCACACCCTGTTCAATATGGCCCAGGTTCTCTTCGGGCCGGGCGACGAGGTGATCGTCCCGGCGCCCTACTGGGTCTCGTATCCGGACATCGTGCAGCTGGCCGACGCGACGCCCGTCATCGTCGACGCCACCGAGGCGGAGGGCTTCAAGCTGACGCCTGCCAAGCTCGGGAAAGCCGTCACCGCCCGGACGAAGGCCCTCATCCTCAACAGCCCCTCGAACCCGACGGGAGCGGCCTACACGCGGACCGAGCTGACGGCCCTCTCGGAGACGCTGAAGGGGACGGAGATCATCGTGATCAGCGACGACATCTACGAGAAAGTCGTCTATGACGGCTTCGCGTTCGCCAACATGGCCAATGTCAGCGAGGAGATGAAGGAGAAGACGATCGTTGTCAACGGCCTGTCGAAGTCGCACGCCATGACGGGCTGGCGCATGGGGTACGCCGCGGGGCCCGAGAACGTGATTGCGGCCATGACGGAGATCCAGAGCCAGAGCACGTCCAACCCGGCCTCGATCGTGCAGAAGGCCGCGATCGAGGCCCTCCTGGGCGACCAGACCTTCATCCCGATGATGGTGGCGGAGTTCAAGCGACGCCGCGACACGATCGTGGCGGCGCTCAACGCCATCCCCGGCATCACCTGCGCGACCCCCCAGGGGGCCTTCTACGTATTTCCCCGGGTCTCCGCCCTGTACGGGAGGACCTACAGGGGGAAGCCGATCACGAACTCCAGCGAGTTCGCCGAGTTCCTGCTCGAGGAGGCCAACGTGGCGGTCATCGCCGGCGGGGCCTTCGGCAACGACGGGCACATCCGGCTCTCCTATGCCACGTCGATGGAGCTGATCGTGGAGGGCATGAAGCGCATCGCTCGGGCGGTCGCTGCGCTGGGATAAGGCGCGGCCGGCCATGCCCTCCGGGGAAGGGAAGGGGATATGGGAGGATTGTTCGGAGTCGTATCCAACCAGAACTGTTCCAAGGTCCTGTTCTACGGGACCGACTACCATTCGCACCTGGGGACCGAGAACGGCGGCATGGCCATTTTCGGGGACAAGGGCTTCTACCAGACCATTCACAGCATCAGCCAGGCCCAGTTCAAGTCGAAGTTCATCGCGGACTACCGGGAGATGAACGGGACCATGGGGATCGGCTCCATCAACAACGTGGCGCCCCAGCCCCTCATCGTGCGCTCCAAATTCGGAACCTACGCCATCGCGGCCAGCGGCCTCATCACCAACAAGGACACCCTCGCCGAGGGGCTCCTGCGGCAGGGCGTTTCGTTCAGCGAAATGGCGGGCGGCGGCGTCAACCCCGTGGAACTCGTGGCGAGGCTCATCAACCGGGGCGAGACCCTGATCGACGGCATCGTCAACATGCAGAAACTCGTCGAGGGATCGCTGTGCCTCCTGATTCTCAAGGACGACGGGATCTACGCAGCCCGGGACCTCTTCGGACGCTTCCCGCTGGTCGTCGGCGGGACGGGAAGGAAGGGGGAGTACGTGATCGCCACCGAGGCCAGTGCGCTGCAGAACCTCGGCTATGACGTGATCCTGCACCCGGGACCCGGAGAAATCCTGATCCTCAGCCGCTCCGGGATCAAGCAGCTTCGGCCGCCGACGGCCGAGAAGAAGGTCTGTGCGTTCCTGTGGATCTACACCGGGGAGCCGTCCTCGACGTACGAGGGACGGTCCGTCGAGATCGCCCGCGAGCACTGCGGCAGGGCCCTGGCCCGCAAGGACCGGGTGAAGGCGGATTTCGTCACGGGCATCCCGGATTCGGGGATCGGGCACGCCGTCGGATATGCGCAGGAATCGGGCATTCCCTACAAAAGGCCCCTCGTGAAGTACACTCCGGGTTACGGCAGGAGCTACACGCCGCCGAGCCAGGAGATCCGGGATCTCGTGGCCACCATGAAGATCATCGCCGTGCGCGACGTGATCCGTGGCAACCGAATGGTCGTCTGCGATGACTCCATCGTCCGGGGAACGCAGCTGAAGAACTTCACGATCAAAAAGCTCTGGGACAACGGCGCCCGGGAGATCCACCTCCGAGTGGCCTGCCCGCCCCTCATGTACCCCTGCATCTACGGGAGCTCGACGCGCACCAAGGGGGAGCTGGCCGCCCGCAAGGCCATCCGAAGCCTCACGGGCAAGGACCAGGAGAGCATTGCCCCTTATCTGAACCCGAAGACGAGGGCCTACAGGGAGATGGTCGAGTGGATCCGAAAGGACCTCAACGTGACCTCGCTCAAGTACCTGACCATCGACGAGATGATCGACGCCATCGGACTGCCGGAAGAGGACCTGTGCCTCTATTGCTGGAGAGGCTGTTGAGGCGGCTTTGCCGCCGAGAAAGAGGGTGAGAGGGTAAGAGGGTGAGAAGGTCGGATTACTCATCGATCGATGGCCCGCTTGCCGCCTCGCTAAGCTTCTTACCTTCTCAACTTCTCACCTCCTGATTATCTCAGGGGCAGGGTGCACAAGGCCCTGCTTTTTTTCGTTTTTCGTGATATGGAGTAGTTGTGCGAAGAGCTTCAACACGGTGAATTCATGAGTGAACCCGCTGCCATCGAGAGAAGGAAGACGAGGCGGATCCGCGTGGGCCCGGTGACCGTCGGGGGCGGCGCTCCCGTGGCGGTACAGTCGATGACCTCCACGGACACCCGGGACGTGGGGGCGACGGTCAGGCAGATCGACCGCCTCGAGAAAGCCGGCTGCGAGATCATCCGCGTGGCCGTCCTCGACGAGGAGGCGGCCCGGGCCATCCGCAACATCCGGAAGGCTATCGGGATTCCGCTCATCGCCGACATCCACTTCAGCCGCTCGCTGGCCATCGCCTCCCTGAAGAACGGAGCCGAGGCGGTCCGTGTCAACCCCGGAAACCTGGGGAGGGAGAAGATCCGCGAGATCGTCGCCGCCGCGAAAGATTGCGGGGCGTCCCTTCGCATCGGCGTCAACTCGGGATCGGTGGAGAAGGCACTGCTCGACAAGCACGGGGGACCCTGCGCCGAGGCCCTTGTGGAGAGCGCGCTGGGCAGCGTCGCCTTCATCGAGGATCTCGGGTTCCGGGAGTTCAAGCTCTCGCTCAAGTCCTCGGACGTCCCCACGATGATCCGGGCCTACCGGATGGTGTCGGAGAAGACCGACTGCCCCCTGCACCTGGGGGTCACCGAGGCGGGCAGCATGCTGGCCTCGAGCATCAAGTCCTCCATCGGGATCGGCGCTCTGCTGCACGAGGGGATCGGCGATACGGTCCGGGTCTCCGTCACGGGAGACCCCGCCGTGGAGATCGCCATCGCCTACGGCATCCTCAGGGCCCTGGGCGTCCGGAAGGTGGGGCCCGACATCATCGCCTGCCCGACCTGCGGGCGTTGCGAAATCGACCTTTCCGGCCTCGTGGACGAGGTGGAAAAGAGACTGGCGGGGATGAAGGAGTATCTGAAGATTGCCATCATGGGTTGCGTCGTCAACGGACCCGGGGAAGCCGCCGAGGCGGACATCGGCATTGCCGGGGGCCGAGGCCTCGGAATCCTGTTCAAGCGCGGCAAGCCGGTCAGGAAAGTAAAGGAGGAGGAACTCGTCGGGGTTCTCCTCCGGGAAATCGAACGGATGACATCGGAAAGGGGGACGTAGCCATGCGGTATTCCCGGATGTTCCTGCCCACGGTCAGGGAGGTGCCATCGGATGCGGAGGTCATCAGCCACCAGCTCATGATCCGCGCGGGCCTGATTCGCAAGCTCACCTCGGGGATCTATTCCGTCCTTCCCCTGGGGTACCGCACCGTGAAGAAGGTGGAGGACATCATCCGCCAGGAGATGGACGCGGCGGGCGCGCAGGAGGTCTACCTTCCGGCCGTCCAGCCCGCCGAGCTCTGGCAGGAGTCGGGGCGGTGGGGCTTTTACGGCAAGGAACTGCTGCGGTTCAAGGACCGCCACATGCGCGATTACTGCATCGGTCCCACCCACGAGGAGGTCATCACGGATCTCGTCCGAAACGAGGTCAAGACCTACCGCCAGCTGCCCAGGAACCTCTACCAGATCCAGACGAAGTTCCGTGACGAGGTCAGGCCCCGCTTCGGCGTCATGCGCTGCCGTGAGTTCGACATGAAGGATGCCTACAGCTTCGACGCCGACGAGAAGGGCGCCGATCTCAGCTACGAGAAGATGTTCAAGGCCTACTCGCGCATCTTCTCGCGGATCGGCCTGAAATTCCGTCCCGTCGAGGCCGACTCGGGCAACATCGGAGGCGCCTACTCCCACGAATTCATGGTCCTGGCCGAGACGGGCGAGGACGCCCTGGCCTTCTGCTCGGGGTGCGACTACGCGGCCAACCTCGAAAAGGCCGAGATCGCGAAGCCCGGCGAGCAGCCGCTCGACGCCGCCCAGTTCAAGCCCCTCGAGACGGTCCACACCCCCGGCGTCCGCACGATCGAGGAGGTCTCGGCGTTCCTCGGCGTCACCCCCCAGGACATCGTGAAGACGCTCGTCTTCACGGCCGACGGAAAGCCCGCGGCCGTCCTCATCCGAGGCGATGAGGAGGTCAACGAGGCCAAGCTGCGCAACTACCTGGGCGCCGATGCCGTGGAGCTGGCAACCGACGACATCGTCCTGGAGGTGACGAACTCCCCCAAGGGGTTTGCCGGCGCCATCGGGATCAAGGCCCCCGTCTACGCCGACTACTCGCTCATGAACCGCATCAACGTGGTCATGGGGGCCAACCGGGAGGACTACCACGTGAAGAACGCCAACCTCGGCCGCGACTTCGACGTGAAGGCCTTCGCGGACCTGCGGATCATCAAGGAGTCCGACAGCTGCCCGCGCTGCGGGAAGCCCATCCGCTTCGCCAGAGGCATCGAGGTGGGGCACGTCTTCAAACTGGGCACCAAGTACAGCAAGGCCATGAAGGCCGTCTTCCTGGACCGGGACGGCAAGGAGAAGTTCATGGTCATGGGCTGCTACGGGATCGGGGTGGGCCGCACGGTGGCGGCCGCCATCGAACAGCGGCACGACGATCGGGGCATCCTCTGGCCCATGACCATCGCGCCGTTTCACGTGATCGTCGTGCCCGTGAACGTCAACGACGAGAAGACCGCCGCCGCGGCCGAAGAGCTCTACCGCGGGCTCGGGGCAGAGGGCGTCGAGGTGCTCCTGGACGACCGGGACGAGAGAGCCGGCGTGAAGTTCAACGACGCCGACCTCATCGGCATCCCCCTCCGGGTGACCATCGGGCCCAAGGGCCTGGCCGCGGGCAACGTGGAGATCAAATTCCGCAGGACAGGCGAGACCCGGACGGTCCCGGCCGGCGAAGCGAAAACCGTGATCCGGGACATCGTCAAGGCGGAGCTGAAGGCCCTGAATGATCCGAATAACGGACATCCTCGATAAGGTCGGAGAGTACGCTGCCCCGGCGGACCTGGAACTGATCGAGAAGGCCTACATCTTCTCGGCCTCGGTCCACGCAGGGCAGATGCGTCTGTCCGGCGAACCCTACCTTACGCACCCCATGGAAGTGGCCAACATCCTGGCCGACATGAAACTCGACGCGGCGACGATCGTGACCGGCATCCTGCACGACACCGTGGAGGACACGCTCGCCACCCTCGAGGAGATCGAGGAGGGGTTCGGCAAGGAGGTCGCCGCCCTCGTCGACGGGCTCACGAAACTCTCCAAGATCACCTTCGCCAGCCGCGAGGAGCGGCAGGCGGAGAACTTCCGCAAGATGATCCTCGCCATGTCGGCCGACATCCGGATCATCCTGGTGAAGCTTGCGGACCGGGTGCACAACATGCGCACCCTCGAGTTCCAGCCCGAGCAGCGGAAAATCGCCATCTCCACGGAGACCCTCGAGCTCTACGCCCCCCTGGCCAACCGCCTCGGGATCAACTGGATCCGGATGGAGCTGGAGGACCTCGCCTTCAAGTACCTCTACCCCGAACCCTACAACGATCTCGTGCAGCGTATCGCCAAGCGCAAGGAAGAGCGCGACAAATACACGCAGGAAGTGAGGGGCATCATCCAGCGGGAGATGGAAAACTTCGGTCTCAGGGGCGAGGTGGAGGGCAGGGCGAAGCACTACTTCAGCATCTACCGCAAGATGGAGGCCCAGCGGATCGAGGTCGACGAGGTCTACGATCTCATCGCCTTCCGCATCATCCTGGACTCGAACAGGGAACGGGAGTGCTACGAGGCCCTGAGCGTCGTCCACGCCCTCTGGAAGCCCGTGCCGGGCCGCTTCAAGGACTACATCGCCATGCCCAAGGCGAACAACTACCGGTCGCTGCACACGACCGTCATCGGGCCCTACGGGGAGCGCGTCGAGATCCAGATCCGCACCCGCGACATGCACGAATGGGCCGAAGGGGGCATCGCCGCCCACTGGCGCTACAAGGAGCGGGGAGCGCTCAAGGGAAGCGACCAGGAGCAGATCCAGAAGCTCCGGGATCTTTTCGAGGTGCAGCAGGAACTCAAGGACCCCCGGGAGTTCATGAAGAACCTCAAGCTCGCCCTCTTCCCGGACGAGGTCTACGTCTTCACGCCGCAGGGCGACGTCCGGGCTTTCCCGAAGGGGGCCACCCCTATCGACTTCGCCTACAGCATCCACACCGACGTGGGCAACCAGTGCGTGGGGGCCCGGGTGAACCGCAACATCGTGTCCCTGTCCTACCAGCTCCAGAACGGGGACACGATCGAGATCATCACCCAGCAGGGGCGCCACCCCAGCAAGGACTGGCTCAAGCATGCGGTGACCTCCCGGGCCGTCTCGAAGATCAAGGCCTGGATCAAGACCGAGGAGCGCAACAAGAGCATCGCCCTGGGACGGGATATCCTGGAGAAAGAGTTCCGCAAGCACAAACTGAGCCTCACCCAGATCCTCAAGGCCGAGGAACTCAAGAAGATCTGCCAGGAGTACTCCATCGAGGAAGTCGACGATCTCATGGCCCTCATCGGCTACGGGAAGATCTCGGCACGCCAGATCGTCAACCGCTACCTCCCGGAGGAACCGGAGAAGAAGGAAGACTCGCTTCCGGAGAAGATCTGGAAAAAGCTCCGCAAGGCGGAGACCACCGGGGTGTCCATCACGGGGATCGACGATGTCATGGTGCGGTTCGGCAAGTGCTGCGACCCCCTGCCGGGCGACGAGATCGTGGGCTACATCTCGCGGGGCAGGGGGATGAGCGTTCACCGGGCCAACTGCTCCATGATTGCGGACTTCGACCCCGAGCGGATCATCGACGTGCAGTGGAACATCACGGAGAAACACACCTACCCCGTTCATGTCCGGGTGACCTGCAAGGACAAGAAGGGGTTGCTCGCCGAGCTGAGCACGGCCATCTCCACCCACGACGTCAATATCAGCCACGCCACGGTCGAAACGATTCCCGGGGAGCAGGCGATCTGCGAATTCGATCTCGACGTTCGGGACCTGAAGCACTTCAACGATGTCGTCGCGTCGCTCAGGCGCCTGAGGGCCGTCGTGGCGGTCGAACGGGTGCGTGTGTCCGATGCGAGGCCGGAGAAGAAGCCCGATAAGAAATCGGATCGAAAGGGGATGCATTGATCACGCGAAGCGCGAAGCGAAAGGCCGATACCCGATACCGGGTTGTTCGGGTTGACACGTCCGAAGCCTTCCGGTATAAATTCCCAGCTTGCAAAGAACGTGCAGAACCTATTGCGGAATTCCGGTGTGCATGATGAAAATCCGAGTCTTGATGGCGGTTGTTTCGGCTGTCCTGTCTGCCCTGTGGATCACGCTGCCTCCGTGCGCTTCGGCAAAGGACCCGACGGGGAAGTTCGTGCTGGTCATCGACCCCGCCCACGGGGGGCCGGACGACGGTGTGCAACTGGCGCGCAAGGTCGTGGAAAAGGACATCACCCTGTCCATTGCGACCCTCGTGAAGCGCAATCTCGAGGATGCGAAGAATGTGACGGTGCGCTTCACGCGGATGGGAGATGCCGGGGTGGCGATGACAGACCGGGTGGGGGCGGCCATCAAGGCGCAGGCAGACCTGTTCATCAGCATCCACGTCAACGCCGGGTTTGAGAAGGAGGCTGCGGGTTACGAGCTGTACTTCCCCGGCTTCGGGGCGCAGGAGGCGGCGAAGGGGGCACCCAAGGGAGAGTCTGCCGCCATCGTGCGCGATATGGTCCGGACGAAGCACCTCAACGAGAGCGTGCGGTTCGCCCAGATCCTTCAGAAGAATCTCGACCCCGTCTTCCCGCGCCAGGCCCGCGGGCTGCGGTCCGCGCCGGTGCCCATCCTCAAGAACTTCACGATTCCCGCTGTCATCCTCGAGACGGGCTTTGCGACCAATCCGAACGACCGCAGGAAGCTGCAGGACGAGTCCGTCCAGGCTTCCGTCGCCAAGGCGATCGCCGACAGCGTGCGGGAGTTTTTCCAGTGAGCGCCCGATGAGGAAAGACGGCAGGAAAGCGGACCAGATCCGTCCCGTCGTGATCGCGCGCGATTATCTGCGTCACCCCAAGGGCTCCGTCCTCATCGAGATGGGGGACACGAAGGTGATCTGTGCGGTCTCCGTCGAGGAAGGAGTCCCTCCCTTCCTGAAGAACACGGGCCGGGGCTGGCTCACGGCCGAATACGCCATGATCCCCGCGTCGACACACGAGAGGAGCGCGCGCGAGTCCTCCCGCGGGAAGGTGGGCGGCAGGACTCACGAGATCCAGAGGCTCATCGGCCGCTCGCTGAGGGCGGTGACGGACCTCACGGCGTTCGGGGAGCGGACGATCCATGTCGACTGCGACGTCATCCAGGCCGACGGCGGAACCCGGACGGCCTCTATCACCGGCTCCTTCGTGGCGGTGGTCGACGCCTTCCGGAGACTTCGTGCGGAAGGCCTCGTCGACAGGATGCCCGTCCGGGACTTCGTGTCCGCCGTCAGTGTCGGGATCGTGGGCGGCGAGATGCTCCTCGACCTGCAATACGAGGAGGACCACCGGGCGGAAGTGGACATGAATGTCGTGGCGACCCGTGGGGGCCTGTTCGTCGAGGTGCAGGGAACAGCCGAAGCGGTCCCGTTTGCGCGGGAGAGGCTGGATGCCATGACCGATCTCGCCGTGAGGGGAATCGCCATGCTTACGCGAAAGCAAATCGAAGTTCTCGGAGAGACGCTCTGATCCGTCGAATCGTACTGGCCACAAGAAACGAGGGGAAAGTCCGGGAACTGCGGCAGCTGCTGCGCGATCTCCCCGTCGAGGTCCTGTCCCTGCAGGACTTTCCGGACGTTCCCGAAGTGGAGGAGGACGGCGCCACCTTCCGCGAGAATGCCCTGAAGAAGGCGCGCGTCGTGTCGTCTCACACGGGAGAGACCGTGCTGGCCGACGATTCGGGTCTCGAGGTGGACGTGCTCGGCGGGGAGCCGGGGATCCACTCGGCGCGGTACTCGGGGGAGGCCGCCACCGACGAGAGCAACAATCGAAAACTCCTGTTCGACCTCCGGGACGTGCCGCAGGGCAAGCGGGGAGCCGCTTTCCGCTGCGTGCTCGCGCTGAGCGATCCGAGCGGTCGGAGCGAGTTCTTCGAGGGCACCTGGCGTGGCGAGATTCTCTTCGAGCCGCGGGGGTCCATGGGCTTCGGCTATGATCCGCTCTTTCTGGACACGCGGCAGGGTCTCACGGCTGCGGAGCTCCCCCCGGATGTAAAGAACCGCATCAGCCACCGGGGACAGGCGTTTGCGAAGTTCAGGGCGTGGCTCTTGAAAAATCAGAGGGTAAGAAGGTGAGAGGGTAAGAAGGTAAGAAGGTCGCGTGCGGGTGAGGGATGATCATACCTTCTCACCTTCTCAACCTCTAACCTTCTCTGTGAAGAAACGGGGTGTGGCGCAGCCTGGTAGCGCATCTGCTTTGGGAGCAGAGGGCCGTCCGTTCAAATCGGACCACCCCGACCAGGAGTTGAAGGGGGTTACGAGATGACCGCAACCCCTTTTTTTATTCATCCCGGGGTTGTCTCGTGTCCATTCCGGGTCACCGTGCTATTCCATCGTGCAGGATCAGACGGGGTGTTTACGGTATCGCGAAGGCCTGAAACCCTGACGTCATTCGTTCCGTGTCTGGCGGTTTTCCTGCTGGTCGCGACCGCTGCGGCTGCTTCGTCAGGCGAGTCCGTAAAAGTCATCATAGAAGGTCTTTCGGGGAAAGAGCGGGCCAATGTCGAGGCGGCGATGGCGGTTCCACCCGCCCTCGTCCGGGAAGGCAAGGTGGACCGGTTGTGGCTCGAACGATTCGAGCGCCAGGCACCCGGGAAGGTCAGAGAGGCCCTGGAGACCTTCGGGTACTACAAGCCCGCCATTGCCACGAACCTCGACGCTCCCGAGGAAGGTGTGTACCGCCTGACCGTCCGGGTCCAGCCCGGCGAGCCGGTGCGCGTGGCAGCCGTGCGGGTTCGCGTGCAGGGGCCCGGGGCCACCGATACGGCATTGGGGGAGGCCGCGTCGGGTTTTCCCCTGCGCGCAGGGGATGCCCTTCGACACGATGTCTACGAGAAGGCCAAGGGGGATCTTCAGGCAAAGGCCGTGGAGAAGGGGTACCTGGACGCGCAATTCACGGTCCACACGATTCGGCTGGATGTCGACGCGTCGAAAGCCGATCTCGAGCTGGTCCTCGAAACGGGCGAGCCGTACCGCTTCGGCGATGTGCGCTACACCGGCGCGCCCCGATATCCGAACTCGTTCCTGCAGGCCTTTCTCGATTTCAAACCGGGCGACATCTATTCCGCGGAAAAAATTCTTCAGACCCAGCTCAACTATGCGAGTGCGGAGAGGTTCCGTTCCGTCGTCATTCAGCCCGGCAAGGCGGAAGCCAGGGAGCACACGGTTCCGGTGAACGTCGAACTGACCCCGTTGCCCCGGAAAGTCGTGCGAGCGGGCGTGGGGTACACCACGGACTACGGGCCGGGGATATCCGCGCGGTACGAGGACCTGAACGTCTTCGATACCGCGCAGAAACTGGAAAGCGAGCTGAACCTGAGCCAGCGCCTCCAGGGGGTTGCGATGCGGTATATCTTCCCGGGCAGCGCCGACTTCAGGAGCAACACCAACACACGCCTGTCCGCCCAGCGGGAAGACACGGTGAGCTATACGACGAAATCCGTTTCGGCCGAGCTGGAAAGGACGAAAGGGTTCGGCAGCGACAGGCTCGGTTCTATCTATCTTCAGCTCCAGCAGGAAAACTCCACGGCAGGCGGCGACACCACCAATACCTTTCTCATCGTGCCCGGCCTGCGCTTTTCCGAAAGCCGCTACGACAGTCTTGTTCGACCGACCCGGGGGTTCTACTACAGACTTGAGGCAAGGGGAACGACGCAGCATTTCGGATCCGACATCGGCTTCGCCCAGTTCCTGGGAAACGGCAACATCCTGGTCCCGCTGCCGCAGAGAGTATCCGTCAAGGTGAGGGGGCAGGTCGGGGCGACGTCCATGAACGGTGACTTCATGGATGTCCCGATCCCGTTCCGGTTTTTTACGGGCGGTGACAGCAGCGTGAGGGGATATGCATACCAGTCGCTGGGACCGAAAGACGCCCGGGGCAACGTGGTCGGAGGAAAGCACCTGCTGGTGGGGAGCATCGAGCTGGAGCGGGCCATCGGCACGGACTGGGGAATTGCCGTCTTCTATGATGCAGGGAATGCCTTTGACGACTTCGGCGGTTTTCAGTTCGCCCAGGGGGCCGGCCTGGGCGTTCGCTACTACACTCCTGTGGGGCCGATTCGTCTCGATCTGGCCCGGCAGGTCGGGGTGACCGACCCGCAGTACCGGTTTCATTTCACCGTGGGAATGCAGTTTTGAAGAAACTCCGCAACATAGGGCTACCCGTCCTGTCCCTCATCGTCGCGGCGGCTGCCCTGGGGGCGTGGCTGGTCTGTAGCACGGCCGGATCGCGCCTGGTGATGACGACTATTTTTCGCCTCCTGCCCGTGACGGTCGAGGCGGAGCGGATCGAGGGGCATCTCGCCGATGACCTGATCCTGGAGGGCCTCCGCGTGGCCTGGCCGAGCGGGGACGCGCGGGTCGCCACGTTGCGCATTCGATTGCAGCCCCTTTACCTGCTGGCCGGCACGGTGTCGCTCACCGAAATGGATGTGCGACAGGTCTTCATCAACGACAACAGCCCGGAGAGCGCCCCGCCCTACGATCTCGAGTGGCCCCGTGCGCCTCGCCTGCTGGCGGCGATAGGCTGCGACATCCGGGAGTTTCGACTGGAGGACGTGTCCTATCGGAAACGCGGCAGGGATCCCGTTGTCATCGACGAGGCCCGAGGTGAGGCGGCCTGGGGCCGCGGTTCCGTCCTGTCGGTCAGGGACGTTCTGCTTCGTCTGCCCGGTGCGCGAGTGGAAGGAAGCCTGCAGGCGGACTTCCTGTTTCCATCCCTTCAGGCCGATCTGACGGTGAAGCCGGATCGGGACTCCGCGAAATTCGACAGCCTGACCCTGAAAGCGGATCTCTCCGCGGGAAAGGATCCCGAGCAGGTAGCGGGAACCGTCCGAATGGCCGTGCTGTCAGGAACCCGGGTACAGGCCCATGTCGAAGGCGAGATCGGGATGACCCGGAAGGCTGTGCATTTCCGGAACCTTCAATGGAAGGATGGCGAAGGGCGGGCCATCGTGACCGCCGAGGGACGGGTGGACGTCTCGACGGAGCGGATCCTGGCAGGCGCCTCGTTCCGGATCGGGGAGGTAAGCTGGATTCCGGCGTTGTCCCTCACGGGCGCAATTGAAGCCGAAGGCAGTCCTGATCGTTACGATGGACGGATAGCCCTGCAGAACCATGGCGAGGCGTGGCGGTCGGCACAGCTCTTCGGCGACCTTTCCGGCAACCTCAACGGGATCCGGGTGAGCCGGTTGACCGGCCGCCTCCTGGACGGCACCGTGGAGGGCGCGCTGAGGGGCTCATGGGACAGGGAAATGTCATGGACAGGGTCCCTTCAGGCCAGGGCTCTCAACCCCGCAAAGATCAGCCCGGAGATGCGGGGCGTCATCAACCTGAATGTCGAGGGTGCCGTCCGTTGGCCGGAGGCGGGTTCTCCGGAAGCGCGCGTCAGGGGGGAACTCCTGAAAAGCCTTCTGCGCGATCGGGCTCTCACGGGAGCGGTCGATGCACGGTGGAAGGCCGGAGTGCTGCGGCTGGACAGGCTATTCCTGCAGGGGTCCGGTTTCGAGGCGAGGGCAGCCGGCTCTATCGGGGAGCGGCTGTCCTGGGCCGTGCAGGTGAGCGATCCCTCCGCCCTAGTCCCCGGCAGCGCGGGACGGCTTTCCGCGTCCGGGTGGATTCACTGCGCAAAGGAGCGCCTGGCCGGCGCGGCGACCGTCCGGGGCAGCAAAATTTCCATGACCGGGGTCCGGGTCTCAGCCGTCGAGGCGGATGCGGAGCTGGGGAGCGGCGAGCCGCAAAGACTCGAGGGAAGGGTATCTCTCAAAGGGCTTGCCTGCGGGCCCGTGCAGGTCGGCACAACAGAGCTGAAGACAACGGGGGCGGTGGGAGATCACGCGATCCGGATCCTGCTCGAGTCTCGCGAAGGAAAGATGGAGGCAGCGCTGCAGGGCCGTTATGAAAAGGCCGTCTGGAACGGGGTGCTGGAGACGCTGAACGGTCGCGATACGGTGGGTTCCTGGGGCCTTCGGGCTCCGGCGTCTCTCGTGGTGTCCGCGGAAAGGACGAGCGTCAGCCCGGTGAGGATCGCCGGAACGGGAGGCGAGTCCATTGATTTTTCCATGGAGGTGTCCGGAGACCCGATGCGGGGTTTTCTCTCGGCCAGATGGCAGAAGATCAATCTGGCGCGGTTGGACTTCGTCCTGCCGGACTGGCAGATACGCGGGCAGACGGAAGGCCATTTCCGGGCGGATTTCCGGGGCAGCAACAGGACAACCATTTCATCCGAAGCGTCGCTTGCGGCAGGCGTGAAACGCGGTTCTCACTCCGTCGATGTGAAGGAGGCCACGGGGAAGCTCGACTGGAATGAAGGGGGCCTCACAGCGTCGGCCCATGCGGACCTCGGCCGCTCCGGCCGCCTGGCGGCGCGCGTGACCTCAACCGATCCGCCCCGGGCTGGCCTGCCGGAGAGGGGTGATTTCCGTTTGACGGCGGATCAACTCGACGCTGCCCTTTTAAAGCCGTTTTTCCCGGAACCGTTGTCCATGACAGGCGCGCTGTCAGGCTCGGCTGCCGGAAAACTGCTTCCCCGATCGCGTCTCGATGCCGCAGGTGAGGTGAAACTCACCCAGGGCGCCTTTTCCCTGCAGGACAAGAGAGGACAGCTCACGGCACATGCGCAGAGGGCGCAGCTGCGCTGGGCATGGCGGGAAGAGACGTTGAGCGGCGATCTCGATCTTCTGCTCACCAAAAACGGCTCCCTCAAAGCCGATTTTCGCCTCCCCATCCCGGCAAGGCTTCCCGTCGTCATCGAGGAAGAGCGACTGGTGCGGCTCGCTGCGCGTGCCGACATGCGGGAGAAGGGACTCCTGAGCGCATTATTCCCGGGACTGATCCAGGAGAGCAGGGGGCATCTCGAACTGGACGGCAACGTGAGCGGCACGTGGGCAGCCCCTGACGTTCACGGGACATTGAAGATAGAACAGGCAGGCGCCTATCTGCCGACCACGGGCATCCGGGTGAGCGATGTGGCGATGGAAGCGCGGTTCGAGGACCAGGCGGTCCAGATCACGTCGTTCCGGGCGCACTCGGGCCCTGGAAGCATCGAGGGAACAGGCAGCGTGCGGCTCAAAAACCGGGAGATTCATCAGATCGAGGCGAGACTCTCGGGGGAGCGATTCCAGGCGGTGCGGCTGCCCGAAATGGAGATGCTCGCCAGCCCCCGTCTGACCTTCGAGGGCTCGCCGAATGCCCTCAAGGTACGCGGAACCGTAACCGTCCCGGAGCTTCTCATCAGGGGCAGCGAGAAGGGAACCGTGGCCCGGCCGAGCAGGGACGTGGTGATGGTGGGGGAGGGCCGCACCGCAGAGAGCGGACGCCCTGTCCCCGTCGACATGGAGGTCCGGATCATTCTCGGGGACCGGGCGTTTGTCAAGGCCGAGGGAGTGGATGCGCGCCTGGAAGGGGATGTTCTGCTGACGGCCCGGTCTCTTGACGCGATGAAGGCAACCGGCGAGATTCGGCTCAGGGACGGCACGTACAGCGCGAAAGGCGTGCGACTGGTCATCACCCGGGGGCGTATTGTTTTTGAAGGCGGACGGGCGGATCAGCCGAGACTCGACGTGCTGGCCCTGCGAACCGTCGAGGAAAGGCCCGATCAGGCCGGACAGTCTTTGGGAAGGTTCAGGGAAGTGAAAGCGGGTGTCATCATCACGGGAACCCCGCAGGCGCCCCTGGTGAGACTTTACTCGGAGCCGGCCATGTCCGACGCCGACGTTCTGAGCTATATCGCCCTGGGCCATAGGGCGAGCGGCGACGCATCCACGTCGGCTATGCTCGGCGCGGCTGCCGAGGCCCTGCTCTCCGGGGGCGGATCCGAATCGACCCTGAGCCGGCTGAAGCGTCAGTTCGGGCCGGATACGGTGGAGATGAAATCGACAAAGGTGGGAACCGCCACCCAGTCCATCGTCACCGTGGGCAAGTACCTGCAACCCGACCTATACGTGAGCTACGGCCGCTCCCTGTTCAACGAGGACTACTTCGTCACCCTGCGATACACCCTGTCCAGGAGGTGGGAAGTGGAGAGCAAGGCAGGGGCGCAGACCGGGGCGAACCTCTACTACCGGATCGAGTTCGACTAGGTCAGTCCGAGGCCGGTCTGCCCTTGCCATCCCTGTTGACCGCGTCCTCGTTCATCAGAGAAGAGCCATGGCCCCGGCGCTCCCTCTAGGCCCGACCTGAACGCCCGCAGGCACACCGCCGGCCCTCAAGGTGTTGCGCAGAGTACTTTTTAGTTGACGAACCCATGGATTCCGTGTAGTTTCTCACTGTCGCAAATCAATGGCATGTCATGAGGGGCCGTCCACTGCGGGATTCCAGGCTTCTGAAACCGAAGCGACCCGGCGCGTCCACCCGAAACTTCTCAATTAACGTCTTCCATGCCCGTGAAGAAAGTGCGCCCCGGCCTGCCAGCACTTCTCGATGGAGATCGGGCGTGAGTGGCGGGGAATGCGGCATTGAAAGGGAGGTGCGTGATGGCGAGCGAGATGGCCGAACAGATGAAGCCCTTGACCGATTTCTACGCGAAGTGGTCCAAGGACTCTCTCGAGATGATGTCCAAGGGGATGGCAATGTACAACAAGATGAGCCGGGCCTGGACGGAAGTCGGCGGGGAGGCCCAGGCCGAGAAGCCCGAGGATGCGCTCAAGAAATGGGCGGATGCCTTCAGCGGCTCCTACCAGGATCTCTTCGAGATGTACACGCAGCCCTTCAAGATGTTCGGCACGATCGGTGAAGTTCCCGGAAAGGAGGCCTGGGAAGATGCCTTCGCAAAATGGCGGAAGATGTTCACCCTGATGCCTTCCGGGTCGACGCCGGCGGCCGGCGACGAGTTCATGAACTTCTCGAAAAACTGGTTCGACGGCTACTCGAAGATCTGGCAGGCCTGGATGGAGAGCATGCAGACGATGGGCGAGGCCTGCAGGGCCGCCGTGTCGGAAGGCGAGAAACCCGATGCCGCCATGGGCGCCTTCACGGAGATCTCGGACAAGTTCATGCAGCAGTGGTCCGCCTTCGTCACGGATCAGGCGCAGGCGTTCTTTTCCCTGTGGCGCGCCCGGCTGCCGGCCGAGAAGAAAGAACCGAAGAAGACGAAAAAGGAATAAGCCGGGCGACACGGTTGCCGGTCCGCCGGAAGACACATATGAAAAAGAGGCGCACGGTCTGCGCCTCTTTTATTTGGCCTGCTTGCTGTTCCCGGTGCGGCGTTCCTGCAGGGTGACCCTGTCACCGGGCACGATCCCGTGGCGGGCGAACCAGCCCTGGTTGGTCTCGATGACGTACCTGGCGGCCCCCGCCGAACGGTACAGGATGCTCTCGTCGAGGGGGCGCGCCTGGTGGATGTTGAGGATCACGCCGTCGGCCCCGACGAAGACGATGTCAAGGGGGATGAGGGTGTTGCGCATCCAGAAACTCATCTCGACGGGTTCCCTGTAAACGAAGAGCATCCCCTCGTTTTCCGGTAGGGAGCGGCGGAACATGAGGCCCCGCTCCTGCTTCTCGAGGGTATCGGCCACCTCGACCCACAGGGGCGTCTTGCCCACGAGGATCTTCTTGAGCCCGGGCGTTTTAAGGTCCCCGGGCCAGGCAATCCCCTGTGCAAATGCAAGGGAGGCCGCGATCAGGGTCACGACGAGGAGTACGGGGATTGGCTCGACGAACAACGCGCTCGTCACTCGCACGTTCTTCATGGCTTCCTGCGATAGCGTGAAACGACCTTTTCCAGCTCCGCCTCCGTGACGGCGCGGATCCGGTTGAGGGTTTCCGCCGTGGACGATTCAAAGCGCAGCACGAGGACGGGCTGGGTGTTCGAGGCCCGGATGAGACCCCAGCCGTCGGGAAAGAGGATCCTCACGCCGTCGGTGTCGATGATGCGGTACTGCTTCCGGAACGCCTCCGTCACGTCCCGCACAACGTCGAACTTGATCTCGTCGGAGCAGTCGACGCGGATCTCGGGCGTCGTGACCGTCCGCGGGACATCGGCGAGGATGTCGCTGAGCTTCTCGTCCGTCCGGGAGAGGATCTCCAGGAGGCGCGCCGCCGCGTAGATGGCGTCGTCATAGCCGAAGTAGCGGTCCGCGAAGAAGAGATGCCCGCTCATCTCCCCGGCGAGCACGGCCTTTTCCTCCTTCATTTTGCCCTTGATCAGCGAGTGTCCCGCCTTCCACATGATGGGCCTGCCGCCACGGGCCGCAATGTCGTCGTAGAGCCGCTGCGAGCACTTCACCTCGCCGATAACCGTCGCGCCGGGCCTGTCCTTCAGGATGAAGCGAGCGAAGAGCAGCAGCAATTCGTCCCCCCAGAGAATCTCCCCCTGGTCGGTGACCACCCCGATGCGGTCGGCGTCCCCGTCGAAGGCGAACCCCACGTCGGCCTTTCTCTGCCGGACCTGCACGATGAGGTCGCGCAGGTTTTCGGGCACCGTCGGGTCCGGGTGATGGTTCGGAAAGCGGCCGTCCATTTCCAGGTTGAGACCGTGCAGCTCACAGCCGAACCGCTCGAAAAGGGGGACGGCGAAGTGTCCGCCCACGCCGTTTCCACCGTCGAGGACGACCCGCAGACCGGGGCGCACCGTCACGTTTCCGTGGATCCAGTCGAGGTAGGCCTGCGAGATGTCCAGGCTCGAGCCCTTGCCGCTGCCGGGGCGAAAGGCCTCCATTTCGATGATCTCCCGCAGGGACTGGATCTGGTCGCCGTAAATCGTGTCGGGACCGACGCAGATCTTGAACCCGTTGAAGTCGGGCGGGTTATGGCTCCCCGTGACCATGACGCCTCCTCCCGTCTTCAGGTGCCGGATGGAGAAGTACAGGATCGGCGTGGCGCAGGTTCCGATGTCGATTACGTCGATGCCCGAGGCGAGGAGACCCTCCTTCAGGCTGGCCGAAAGGGCGGGGGAACTGAGGCGGCAGTCCCGGCCGAGGGTCATCGTCCCGACCCCTCTATCCGAGGCGTAGGTGCCGACGGCGCGGCCGAGCTTCACGACGAGGTCCGGCTTCAGGTCCTGTTCGACCAGCCCCCTGACGTCATATTCCCTGAAGATGGAGCGGTTCATGATCGCCTCCGAACGAGGGATTATGTCTATCACAGATTGGGGATCCAGACAATCACTGCGGCGGGAAAGGGCGCCGAAAAACCCTCTCGGGCGGGAACGCCGTGCGGCAAGGGGAAAAAAAGAGTTGACAGGCCCTGTCGCCATCGGGTAGAAGGCTTGAACAAGGGGCTTATGATGTACAGGCATATCGACGCGGGCAGCTTTTTCGCTTTTTTTAGCTTTTTCGGCTTCTTTAGGGAGGTCTGCCCATAGCGCCTGACTGCAGATGAACAACCGGGCCGTGGGCAGACCAAAGCTGCCCACGGCCTTTTTTTGAACCGGGCCGTGATCGACACGGCCTTTTTTCATTTCAAGGGGAGGAG
>Ga0208196_1000776_pt1 | contig 38699 bp, 37 predicted proteins | sample AD_JPNNA7_MetaG_FD_184443 | JGI IMG/M metagenome (GOLD analysis project Ga0208196, IMG submission 184443) | Active sludge microbial communities of municipal wastewater-treating anaerobic digesters from Japan - AD_JPNNA7_MetaG (SPAdes) (version 2) | ecosystem: Engineered > Bioreactor > Anaerobic...
ATACAGCAGCTAAACCCAATACAAACAGTTGTACTTACATCGGGAGAGCTTACACGCGCTGCATGCTGCAACCTATCGGAAAGCTTTGAAACGAATGCTTCCGTTGATGTGTCGTATAGCGATGCCATTACCGGTGCAAAGCAAATTCAACTACTGGGGTTAGCAGGAATATACACCCAGATGCAGTATGAAAATATACCCACAATGCGAGGGTTGGCATCAACCTTTGGACTGAGTTACGTCCCGGGGCCATGGATGGAATCAATTCAAGTATCAAAGGGAACTGCATCGGTCAGCAACGGGTACGAAAGCATAACCGGACAAATCAATATTGAGTACAAGAAACCCTGGGCTGAGGAAAAGTCGTACCTGAACCTTTACACCAACTCACTTGGTATGGCTGAACTTAATGCTAACTACGCATTCGATGTTACCCCCACCGTATCATCAATGGTGCTGGTGCATGGAAGTATGCTAAGCAACCGGGTTGACCACAACCACGACCAATTCCTTGACCACCCGCTTACCCAACAGTACCACCTGTTTAACCGATGGAAGTACCAGGGTAAGAAGTGGGAATCGCAAGTTGGAGTGAAGTTTATGAATGAGGACAGGCTAGCCGGACAGGTTAAGTATTATACCAATACTCAACCCCTGATTGGTAACCCCTACGGGGTAAAGTACTCAACCCAATTACTTGAGGCCTTTAACAAAACCGGATACATTTCCCAAAGACCAAACACAAGTATTGGGCTTATCAATGCCGTATCGCTCCACAGTCAGGATGCAACCATAGGTGTTAGAATGCACAACGCCAAACAGCTTAGCTACTACGGCAACCTGGTTGCAATAACCTATATTGGCAATACAAACCACAACATTAAAGGAGGCGCAACCCTCAGGTACGATAGGTACGATGAAACTTTCAATAACACCCCTTACGATCGCACCGAGTGGGTCAAAGGTATTTACGGCGAATACACCTATAAACATCTGGAAATTCTTACACTAATGGCTGGCATAAGGGTTGACCAAAATAGTAGGTTTGGCACTCTTGTGACACCTCGTTTCCACGGGATGGTAAAACCAGTTTCGACCTTAACCATTAGGTTCAGCGCAGGGAAAGGATACAGATCGCCAAATTTCATTGCTGAGAACTCAAACCTATTGGTGAGTTCACGGAACCTGGTAGTAGAGGAAAATCCAAGAATTGAAGAAGCCTGGAATGCCGGGATTAGCATGAATCAGAAATTCAAACTTTTGAATCAAAACTATAGTTTAACCGCCGATTATTACTATGTGTGGTTTGAAAATCAGTTCATTGCCGATATCGACAGGGATAACATTGCAGTTTACTTCTATAATCTGAAAGGCAAATCGTATTCAAATACCTTGCAGCTGGAACTTTCAGGCGAGCCAATCAGGAACTTGCAGTTTACCTTGGCATACCGAATAAACGATGTTAAACAAACCATTAACGATACGTTAAAGCAAAAACCACTTGTAAGCCGCAACAAGGGTTTGCTTACCGCTGGTTATAAAACCCCATCGCGTAAGTGGCAGTTCGACTATACCATTCAGTATAACGGTAGTGGAAGGCTTCCAAAAGGGTATGGACTAAATCGAGAATCATACTATAACCCTTTTATTACCATGAATATTCAGGTAACCAAGATGTTTCGTAAGTTTGATTTCTACATAGGCGTTGAAAACCTTACAGGGTTCACTCAGAAAGATCCTATTGTATCGTGGGAAAATCCGTGGAGTTCAGCATTTGATGCATCGCAAATTTGGGGTCCCTTAACCGGTCAAAAATTTTATGCCGGATTTAGAATGTCCATCTGGAAATAATGTAAACCTTAAAATTAACTACTATGATGACAATAACGCTTAAAGTAAAAAACATGAAATGTATGGGTTGTGTTAACACCATACTGGGAAACCTACCTACGGTAAACGGAATTACCAACGTGAAAGCCAATCTGGTTTCGCAAACCGTAACCTTTGACTATGAAACGCAAACAAGCCTTGAGCAGGCTATTGCAAAACTAAAAGAGCTGGGGTATCCTGCCGAAATGCAATAATTAACCATAAATACAAAAACACCATGAGAAAGATTATTACACTGACACTAATACTGCTAGGGTTTGCTGTATTAACGTCGCAAGCACAAAAGGTTGAAATCAAATCTGTCACCTTTGAGGTTAACATGCACTGCCAGTCGTGCAAGGCAAAAATTGAACGCGATATTGTTTTTGAGAAAGGGGTTAAGGAGGTTGAAGCCACACTCGACAAGAAGTTGGTAACTATTAAGTACGATGCCACAAAAACTGACCCCGATAAAATTGCCAGAGCAATCGAGAAACTTGGTTACACCGCAAAAGTAGTGGAAACCAAACAAAAAGATTAATCGCTTATTTGTTGAAAAATTTTAAACGGAAACCAAACAACGGTTTCCGTTTTTTCTACATTTACATACACAAAACTAGGGGTGCCTGAGTAAGGCTGAGATAATACCCTTACAACCTGAACAGGATAATACCTGCGTAGGGAAGTTTTGAGGTTTGCTCATTACAGCTTTTACCCAAGTAGCATATCCTAGTTTATAATGTTTAGCTAAAAACTTATAAGCTATGGAGTTCCAAATTTCAAGTGGAATTGTCGAATCGTATTTCCACAAATTCAAAAAAAATCTTAATGTAGATGTTGCCATTGTAGGAGGAGACCCCTCTGGATTACTTGCTGCCTATTACCTAGTCGTCCCTTAAAAAGTCAATTTGAAAACTTTATTTGAAAAAAATAAAGGGTAGTATCCACTTACTTCAGCGAATTGCTCAAAAACTATTCTCTTCAATTCAACTATTTCGACAAAAATTCCATAGTTGCAACTTATGTGATATGATTCCGAATTTAAGCTAAATCGCTCCTCAGCTCTATATCACACTTTTGGTAACAGTTCCTCCCTTACCCACTTGTAGTTAGGCTCCATGCCTAGTATGGTTAGGTAGATTTTTTTAGCTAAATCTTTATTTCCGGCCTTTTGTGCAGCTAGTCCCATTTGGGTATATGTGTTTATATACCACCATTTCTGGGGCTTACTCGCCGGATTTTCTTTTTCAATTAGCTCAATCGCTTTACGGTAAAGCTCAACCGCCTCGGTTGGGTTGCCTCCCACAATTGAGGGTGCGTAGTGTCGTGCATTCCCCTTTTCGATAAGCGCAAAGTAATTGGTGGGGTTTAACGCCAATGCCTCGTCGATTAGCGATGCGCTTTTAGGCCCAAGAAAAGGCGCTTTGTAGGGGCTTATTGAAATCCGATAAGCCAACAGGGCTGCCTGCATGGCTTTGGCAGTTGATTGGTAGGTAGGTATGCTGGCTAAAATATTGGCCTGCTTTTCAGCTTTATCAATAAGTTGCTTTGCTATGCTTGTTTTGTTTACACCCAGCAGGTATCCAATATAGCCATACTGTGCATGTAAAAGTCGAAATCGATTTGTTGCCGATGGATTTTTTGAAGCTATAGCCTCAAGTTCACTTAACACCTTACCCCAATCGGCCATGTTACCGGAAATAAATGCGACATAGAGCCGGTGGTCGAAATCATCGTTAATATTTGCGATTAACGGTTGCTGATTTAGCAACAGAATGGAAAAACTGGCAACTAGCAAAAGTCCTTTAGCCATAGAGATGCTATTATATTTTTCTTCCCTTCCATATCAGAGTTCCCCGTTTACGATTTTTTTCCCAGCGTATCACCATTTGCAGGAATGAAATCTGTTGATATGGAAAAAGTATAACAGCTTTAAAAACATTTTGTTTGGATAAGTCAGCAATAAACAAACGCGCCATTATGACCGAAAAAAAGTAAGTAAAAACCAACGGGAAAGGCATAAAAAACATAACCAGGAAAGGCCCTAATGTGGTAATGGCGGCAAAGCTGAACATTACATTCCTATTGCCGCCAAAAAATTCACAAACGTTTTTTGAGAAACCCTCAATGGCATCGCTACCGCTAGCATACATCCTACAGCGTATATCGCCTGGCGTGCCAAGTAGGGTGGAAATTCGATACCTAAATCGTTTCATCTCTCTGGCAATTAGAATATCCTCCACCGGATTGCTTCTATATATTTCATGGAAACGATGTTTACGGTAGGTTTCTGCCTTAAACATCATCATTTGTCCGTTGGCTGCCGAAAGTGACCGACGACGGCTCCACAAAACGAGCTTTAAGGGCAATAACGACAGTAAAATCCACTGCATTACAGGAACAGTGATGGCCTCACCAAATGAGCCTAGCACCTGGTATGGGAAAAACGATAGTAGATGAAGTTTCTTATGCTGCATGTAAGCCAAGGCTTGCCCCACAAAACTTTTCTCCACCCTAACATCGGCATCAAGGAATAAAAGGTAATTGCCATTTGCTTGTAAGGCAAGCTGATGACATGCATTATTTTTCCCCAGCCAACCCTCCGGCAAACCACTGCCGTTTATCAACCTAAATCGGTTATCGGCTTTCACAAACTGCTCAACAATTTTACCGGTGGCATCGGTCGATAAATCGTTGTAAACAATTACCTCAATATTGGTATAGCTTTGCGATTGCAAATCGGCAAGCAGGTTTTGAATATTTGCCTCCTCATTGCGTGCAGGAATAAGCACCGAAACGGTTTCGGACGATATTATCGGATAGCTCTGCAGGTAGGGTTGAGTAAAGTAGTTGAAAAGCGCAACCAAAAACCGAATAATTGCAAAAATTACAATAGGAAGCACTAGGTAAAACAGTATCATTGTCTGTGTATTTTGTCCTGTTTGTGAATGCTCTGTTTTAGGAATAGATTATAGGTAAGCTGGAATTGAGTTAAGCTAAAATCCTGTAGCCGCTCATACTCTTGTAAATATATGGTTAGCGATGGTTTTGGGTAGGCGTAGTAGTCAATAAGATTAGCGCACATCAGCAGCCTGAAGTTGTCCGATTGCTCCACTATACGTTCAATACCCTTCTGGAACTCAAGTGCCATGTGATGCTGGCTATACAGTTTGCCTTGAGGATAAAATACTAAAAGGTTATTGGGTTGTTTTATAACCTCAGTGGCAAACCTTAAGCTCTCAAGCATTCCTTTTGATGTGGGAGCAATGGAAAAAGCCCCCAGCTTTGCAAAAAAACGATGCCTGCTAAGCTCACTTTCAAGCATCATCAGATAAAACTTTTTGTGTAGCAGCATGGTATTAAGCTTCCATGCAAAAAAACCATCCCACCAGCTAAAATGGTTTGGTACCAGTAAAATTGGGCGATTATCAGGAACAAAATCGCCCTCAATTCGGATTTCCCTGAAATTACGTCTCAGAATATAGTTAAAGTAAGCATTGAAGAATCTCTCATACAATGCGTTATGTGCCGGTTTAATCACTTCGATACCAAATTTAAATCAACCTAAAAATAAGGTTAAGAACGATAAAAAACAAACTATGCATTACCGCAAAAGTATTCGCAAGCGGGTTATGCAATTTTGTTGCAAACCGGTAAAAGATGCTGAATACTATGAACGAGAATAAAAACCAACCGATATAGTTATGAAAGGGTGGTGTTTGTAAATCCCACCGCCACATATCGAGCCGGATGGCTACCGGTTCAAGCACCCAGTCAAACAACGTTAGGATGATGGCTGATACCCCCGATTTCAGAGTTATGTTAATGTTCCATTTCTGCAACACAAAGGCAACAAGGTAAACAAGCATCATCCAGTTAATGGCCATATTCAGGGGTGTTCCAAACACTCCAAAACCTAAAGGACTGCCATACGTGTATTGGCCAAAAATCAGACCCGTGTTAGTTCCAATAGCCTCAACTAAAAAACCCAGTAAGCCAATCGATGCCAAAGTAATCCAAAACCTTAAACTATGAGGTTTGTGGAATAACATTAGTATCAAAAACGATACTGGAACAAAAATGGAAGTAACCTTAAAGTATTGTGGATTATTTATCTTTATTGAGATACCCACAATGCCAATAAGGTATGCTATGGGGATTATCACCCTAAAATATCCAGCAAGCCGATTCATGCTACAAGGGTTTGAAATAGGTATCAACAATCTTGGCCGAAGCTAGGCAAAGCGGAATTCCTCCGCCTGGGTGAACGCTTCCGCCAACAAAATAAAGACCTTTAACATTTCTACTTCTGTTTGGATGGCGGTTGAACGCTGCCATTCTGTTATTGGAACTAATTCCATAAAGCGAACCGCGGAACGACCCGGTACGTTTCTCAATCCGAACGGGATCCAAATAGTCCTCGGCTACAATTAAACTAGCCAAATCAATACCTAACATACGTTTAATCTTTACAAGTATGGCCTCGCGAGCTTTGAGCCTTAGTTCATCCCAGTCCTGCCCAGTATTTGGTGGTACATTTATCATCACAAACCAGTTCTCATGCCCATCGGGAGCATCAGCGGCAATACGTTTTGAAGTGATAAATATGTAAATGGTTGGGTCGTTGAAAATTGAACCTTGCTCCATGGCCTTAAATTCCGAGTAGTAATCGGACGTAAAGAGGATATTATGTACATCGAGCTTAGGGTGTATACCCTTAACCCCAAAGTAAAAGATTAATGCCGATGATGATGGCTGCTGTGCAGCCAATCGGCTGGCTAAAGGAACCTCGTGTAAAAGCGTTTTGTATGCCGTGAAAATATCGGTGTTATTGACCACATAGTTGCTTTCAGCGCTACTTCCATTTACCTTAATGCCTACCACTCGGCCATTTCGGATATCAACCTTATCCACATGAGCGTTATATTCAAATTCAACACCCAGGTTTTGGGCAATTTTAACCATTTCGGTGGTTATGGCATACATCCCTGCTGTAGGAAAGTAAGCTCCAATATTATGCTCAAGGTGGGGTATCATGGTAAGCGTTCCGGGTGCAAGGTATGGGTTTGAGCCATTGTATGTGGCATACCTATCAAAGAGTTGGATTGTTCGGTGATCAGAAAAGTGCTTACAGTTTACCTCATGCATGGTCTCGAACGCTTTCAGCTTTTTTGGATTCATGGCAAGTTTAAGCGATTGCAGGGTAAAAAAGTTCTTTAGCTGAGGGAAAGGACTATACACAAAAGTATTGGCTGTAAGTTCGTAAAGCTCTCTACTCTCCTTTAAGTAACGGAGAACTGCCGTATGCTTATCGTTAAACTTTTGGGATACCTCTTCGGCAAAGCGTTCAGGCTCAGCCCATGCATCAAGGACAGTGCCATCGGGAAAAAAGTAACGGGTGATTAGCTCAAGTTTTTGGTAACTGAAAATGGAATAGTCCCTGCTTCCGATAAGTTCATCCACCAGCTGTGGTAAAGTAAATAACGATGGCCCCGCATCGAACCGAAAACCTGAAAGTCTTAGCTCATTCAATTTACCACCAGCATTGGGTTGCTGTTCAAACACTTTAACCCTATACCCCTTGCGTGCCAATCGGATTGCTGTGGCAATTCCGCCAATTCCCGCCCCTACTGTTGAAACCGTTTGCATACTTTTTAAACAAAATAAGGCATTTCTGGTTAATACTCATGGTAAATTTAATTAAAATTGTATATTTAATGTTTGTTAATGTGTTTTAAATAGTAAATAAGCATTTATGGCAAGGAAAGTTGTAATTGTTGGGACAGGGCTTGGTGGTTTATCAACTGCACTTAGGCTAACAACGCTTGGTTTTGAAGTGGAAATGATTGAAAAGTACCATCAACCCGGAGGCCGTTTAAATAAGCTGCAACACAATGGCTACACCTGGGATATGGCGCCAACTTTCTTTTCCATGAGCTATGAATTTGAGGAACTTATTGATTTTTGTGGAATAGAAAGACCTTTCGACTTTTTTGAGCTCGACCCGCTCTACAAGGTAAATTTTAGCAATTCCAAAAAGTTTTTTACAATACATAAAGATATTCACAAGCTGGCCAGGGAGTTTGAAGGAATTGAAGATGATTTTGCAGAAAAAATGTACCAATACCTGGAAAAAACAGGTAAGCTATTCCACGATGTGGAAAACAGAATTGTGCGCCGCAACTTCAACAGCTTGCTTTCATACGCATTAGGGCTAGCCTCCGTACCGTGGGGGCATGCTCCTCTAATGGTTAAATCGATGTGGGATGAGCTTAACCGAAGGTTTACCAGCTACGAGGTGAAAGTGATTTTCTCATTGGTGGCATTTTTCCTGGGGGCAACACCATTCGATACCCCTGCGGTTTACTCCATTCTTACCTATACTGAACTGAAGCACGATGGATACCATAATGTTCGCGGTGGTATGTATAAGATTGTTGATGGCATTGTTGATATTCTCTCAAAGCGGGGTGTAAAGTTCCACTACAACACCGAGATAGTTGATTTTAAATACAACAACAAAAAACTAACCGGTGTTGTTGACCAAAATGGCAACATATGGGGTGCTGACATTTTTGTTGTAAATGCCGATGCAGCATGGTTTAGGGGTGCAATACTTAAGCGTAAAGCCTACAGCGAGAACAAGCTCGATAGAATGAAATGGACTCTTGCCCCTTTTACTGTTTACCTGGGAGTAAAAGGTAAAATTGATGGTTTAAGTGTTCACAACTACTTTTTGGGAACTAACTTTAAGGAATACAGCTCCAAGATTTTTAAGAATCAGGTTAGCTTAGAAAAACCTTACTACTACGTTAATGTCCCATCTAAAGCAAACCCTGAGTTTGCCCCTGGTAGTAACGAAAGCCTTTTTATTCTTTGCCCTGTTCCCGACTTACGCTATAAACCCGATTGGACCGATAGCCATGAGTTAGCCCAAAATATAATAGTTGACCTCAGCGAGAGGGTTAATTACGATATTGCCGGAAATGTTGAAACGCAAATTATTTACAACCCTGCGCACTGGCAAAAAATGTTTAACCTGTACAAGGGCAGCGGTCTTGGCCTTGCCCACGATTTAAACCAAATAGCTTACATGCGACCCCACAATACCGATGAAATTTTCAAAAACCTATTCTATGTGGGTTCAAGCACCATTCCCGGAACGGGCTTGCCAATGGCAGTTATTAGTTCAAAATTAACAGTTGAGCAAATTGTAAAACGGTATGATGACGGAAAGAATTGAACTATACAATAATGTTTGCCTTGAGTGTAGCAAAACAACAACCAAACGCTACAGCACAAGTTTTTCCTTGGGCACACGCCTTTTTGATAAACCTACCCGCGATGCCATTTATGCCATATACGGTTTTGTTCGTTTTGCCGATGAGATTGTGGACTCATTCCACCCCTACAATAAGGCTGTACTCCTTAATCGCTTTAAAACCGAAACCTACAAAGCAATCGAGGAAGGTATCTCAATAAACCCAATACTACAAAGCTTTCAGCTAGTGGTAAATAAATACAGCATTGACCAACACCTGATAGATGCCTTTTTGCAAAGCATGGAAATGGACCTTAACCCAACTATCTACGATAGGGATAAAATAAGTGAGTATATTTATGGCTCAGCCGAAGTGGTAGGGCTTATGTGCTTAAAAGTTTTTTGCAGGGGCAACCAGCAGAAGTATGAAAAGCTTTACCAACCAGCCCGGAGGCTTGGCGCTGCATTCCAAAAAATCAATTTCCTTCGCGACATGGGCGAGGATTTTAACGATCTGGGTAGGGTTTACTTCCCCAATGTTGATTTCAACAACTTTACACCTGAAAAAAAACTAGAAATTGAAACCGATATCCAATCGGATTTTGATGCTGCCCTTGAAGGAATCAAAGAGCTTGAAAGCAATTCCAAGCTAGGTGTTTACGTAGCTTACCGATACTACCTCTCGCTCTTCCACAAGATTAAACGGATTCCTCCTCACAAGTTGCTTGGTAAACGTTTCCGTATTAGCAACACAAAAAAGGCATTACTCATGGCAAGCAGCTGGGCAGGGGTTAAAATTGGAGTGATTTAATGAACTACTTTCACTAATCCTATGGGGCTTTATGTGCTTTTTTAATTTTTTCAATTTTGAAGTATAATCAAAAGTCTATAGGTCTTGCACAAAAATAGATTTGATTCACTTAAGTAACCTTTTTAGCTATCTAAAAATTTAATGTCACCCCAATTATTCGCTAACTGTTCATAAATCCTTTAGGCCTGTTAATATTTTTTTATCAACAAACCAAATACACAACTATCTGTTTATCTTCACTTTAGTACAAGCATTACGTTTAAAAATAACATTTTTTAATACTGACATTTACATAAGAGCCTTCAAGGGCAAACATCGTATTTAACAAATTCCAATATTTGAATATAATTTGGCTATAGGAAATCAAGGCTAAGCAATTCGATAACAACACTTTAAAGACTAAAACTATGAATGGTGAACTAGAATTCGAGCCGCTTGGGCAAGCAGAATACTGCGACGATGACGAACCTCCAAGTGGTGGTAAATATGACAGGTATGTAGATTCTGCTAATTATTTAGAGGTCAAAAATCATTCTGCTAAAGCGTTCCCTATAAATGATAACACTCAAAGTTTTATTAAAAAATTTTATCCCGGAGTAACTAACGAGGAATGGAATAGCTGGCGATGGCAGCTTAAAAATAGCATAACATCGATAAAGCATCTTATCAAATTTATAGAGCTAACACCGCAAGAAATTGAGGCTATTGATAATCCGCATCACTCATTACCTTTAAGGATAACCCCATACTATGCAAGCTTAATAGGTAGAGATAACGAAACGGATCCTATTAGGCGATGTATGGTTCCAACCATAAACGAACTATTACTTTCCAAAGGTGAATCATCGGATCCGCTGGAAGAACAACACTATAGCCCTGTGCCAAATCTGGTACATCGCTATCCCGATAGGGTCTTATTCCTAACCACCGGCTTTTGCTCTGCTTACTGCCGATACTGCACCCGTTCGCATATGGTTGCAAAGGACAAGTGCCATGTTGGGGTTGAGGCATGGCAACCTGCCCTTGAGTATATCAGAAACCATAGCGAGGTAAGAGATGTTCTAGTATCGGGTGGTGATCCTTTAACCATGAGCGATTCCCACATCGAATACCTATTGCAGAACCTTAGGGCAATTAAGCATGTTGAGATCATCCGAATTGGCACCAAAGTGCCCGTAGTTTTGCCCCAGCGAATAACACATAACTTACTACGGATACTCAAGCAATACCATCCACTTTACATCAGTATCCATTTTGCACACCCAGCCGAACTTACCCCCGAAACAGCTGAGGCTTGTGCACGATTGGCAAATATTGGAATACCCTTGGGAAGTCAAACCGTATTACTAAAAGGTATTAACGACAACGTTGATACCATGAAACGATTAATGCAGGGCCTTCTTAAAATTAGGGTCCGTCCTTACTACATTTACCAGTGCGACCCCATTCCCGGATCGAATCACTTTAGAACAAAAGTCTCAAAAGGGATTGAAATAATCAAAGGTTTGCGTGGATTCACAACTGGCTATGCTGTGCCGACCTTTGTTATTGATGCCCCCGGTGGAGGTGGAAAAATTCCTTTGTTACCGGAATACTTCCAGGGCGAAATTGATGGCAAGGTGATTTTGAAGAACTATGAGGATAAAACCTTCTACTACCCCAACCCAATTGATTAAAAACTGATTAATCTGGCATTATGTTAAAAGTGGGATTAACCTACGATTTACGTAGCGATTACCTCAAGCTTGGCTATTCCGATGAAGAAACCGCTGAATTTGACTCGGAAGAAACAATTGAAGCAATAGACAATACACTAATCACACTGGGGTATAAAACTCAACGTATTGGCAATATTTTTTCTCTTATCGATAGGATTAATAAAGGCGAGCGGTGGGATTTAGTATTTAATATTTGTGAGGGTATGCATGGAATTGGTCGTGAGGCTCAAGTTCCGGCATTGCTCGATGCCTTTAATATTCCTTACGTTTTTTCCGATCCGTTAGTTCTGTCGCTCACACTTCATAAGGGACAAACAAAACGCGTTGTAAGGGATTGTAACATTCCAACTGCCGATTTTGCCATTGTTGAATCAATTCAGGATATTAAGCATATCAATTTACCCTACCCTCTTTTTGCCAAACCAGTTGCCGAGGGAACGGGTAAAGGTATTGATGGTAGGTCAATTATTACCTCAAATTCCGATTTGCAACTGGTTTGCCAAAATCTTTTAGCAAGATTTCAACAACCGGTGCTGGTGGAAACATACTTACCCGGAAGGGAATTTACCGTAGGGATTGTAGGCACTGGGAAAAATGCAAAATCAATTGGAGTAATGGAAATAACCATTACTTCAAAAGCCAAGGAACAAACCTACTCGTTTCATACCAAGGAGAACTGGAAGGGCGTAGTTGAATACACCATGGCTTCGGGTGAAATTGAAAAGATATGTGCGGATACAGCACTAAAAGCATGGCGCTGCTTAGGGTGCAGGGATGGTGGACGGGTTGACCTGAAAATGGATGCTTCAGGTATTCCAAATTTTATTGAGGTTAACCCTTTGGCAGGGTTAAACCCTTCGCACTCCGATTTACCTATGCTCGCCCGTAATAATGGAATTGACTATAGGCAACTCATCAAGCTTGTAGTTGATTCTGCATTGATAAGATTAAATGGTAGTGTATGAATCTTAAAGATCTTAAAGCAGTTATCCTATACAACGAGCTTTCGGCAAACGCTGGCCCCGATGAAGCCGATGTCCTAGACCAAGTAAATGTAGTTTCCAATGCTCTAACCACCTTGGGTATTATGCATTCTACGCTAGAGTTTTCACTTAACCTTGAAAAAGTTCAGGAAAAACTGATAGCGTTGAAGCCCGATTTTGTGTTTAACCTTGTTGAATCAGTTAACAATAAAGGGAATCTTATTTTTCTTGCCCCAGCCCTATTAAATTCACTTTCAATACCATTTACAGGGGGCTCACTGGAAACCATTTTTCTGACTACCTCAAAAACCCTTACCAAGGAACTAATGAGCAAGGCAAGCCTACCAACACCTGCTTGGTTTCATGGCAAAGGAAAGTTTACGGCAGAAAAAGGGAAAAAATATATTGTAAAACCAATTTGGGAGGATGGTTCGCTTGGACTTGACGAAAACTGCGTTTTTGATGCAACCGATCCCAACCTATTAAAACACATTGAAACACTAAACTTTAACACACACTTTATTGAGGAGTATATCGATGGGCGTGAGTTTAACATTTCCATTCTGGCAGGCCCCAAGGGCCCTACCGTTCTACCCCCCGCCGAAATTATCTTCGAAAACTATGCGACAACTAAACCTAAAGTAGTTGGTTATAAAGCCAAATGGGACGAAAGTAGCTATGAATACCTTCACACCTTTAGGACATTCGATTTTAATCCCAGCGATGATGAGCTAATTAAGAAACTACAAAAAATATGTATTGATTGCTGGAGTGCCTTTAACGTTAATGGATATGCCCGTGTGGATTTCAGGGTTGACCAAAATGGAAATCCTTACATCCTTGAAATCAATGTAAACCCATGCATTTCGCCCGATAGTGGATTTTATGCAGCATGCCAAAAGGCATCAATACCTTTTAACGAAGCAATAAATAGAATAATACATGATATTCCATCGTTTAAGCCGTAAGCCATGCAAGGACTAACTATCAGAACTGAGCCGGTATCCAAGGATATTGAATCCATCAGAAACATTGTCAGTTCATCCGGATTTTTTCAGGATTATGAGATTCCTGTTGCTATTGAGTTAGTGGAAGAACGATTAGAAAAAGGTGAAGCAAGTGGTTACTTCTTTGTTTTTGCCGAGGTGAATGGCGAAACCATTTCGTATGCCTGCTTTGGTCCAATTCCCTGCACAAAAAACAGTTACGACCTTTACTGGATTGCAACCAGAAACGATTTTCGGGGGAATGGAGTTGGCAAAGTAGTACTGAAGGAAGCCGAAAAGGAAATCAAAAGACTTGGCGGAAGAGCCATATATATTGAAACTTCCTCGAAGCCACTTTATAAACCAACCCAAAAATTCTACCTTGACAACGGCTACAGGATTGAAGCCATACTAAAGGATTTCTACGATTTAAATGACGATAAGCTAATTTTCACAAAGCAACTTGACTGATTTTGTTAGCCATTAAAACAAATGAAAAGCCCCGCAGAAAGCGGGGCTTAGTATTCATACCCTTTAATCCGGAACCACAACTTTCTGTACTACCATTTCCGATTGACCACCGTCGCTGGTCATCACTACAATCCCGTACGTGTTTGAACCCTTTAAAGGTGATGTATCAGTAAACTCAAGGATATCGGGTTTTAACCCTTTCAGTTCAACAAAATCTTTATTTAATTAAGCTATTATGCCAAACAAAATATGAGTCAAGTTGAAAATTTTAAAACATTTTTTTGGGTTAATCCTTTTAGATAAAAATTAGTCATTAATTTCAGAAATAAATAAACGGAAATGAGAAGAAAAATTTTTACATACCATCAACTTTTGCTTGTGTTACTTACAGTGGCAAGCATATCGTGCAGTAAATCGGATAAGGGAAAAAAGCCTAGCGATGGTCGCAGCCGGCAGGCAATAGTAGTTGATGGAATTATAGTTGGATATTCTGAATATGAAAGGACCATCACGGTTCCTGGCACCATTCTCCCAAACGAGTGGGTTGAGCTACGCTCCGAAATGGCAGGAAAAATTGTTGAGCTAAACATAGCTGAGGGAGCAATGGTACGCAAAGGGCAACTACTTGCACGGATTAACGATGCCGATATTAAAGCGCTACTCCAACGAAGGGTAATTGAGGAGAAGCTTGCCGCCGACGATGAGCAACGCAAAAAGCGCATGCTCGAGATAAATGCCATAAGTGTTCAGGAGTATGAAACATCGCTTAATAAGCTTGAAGCCATCAGGGCCGATATAGCCCAATCGAAAGCGATGTTGGAAAAAGCTGAAGTGCGTGCTCCCTTCGAAGGACGAATAGGCTTGCGCTACGTTAGTCCTGGTGCATTTGTATCGGTAAACACAACCATTGCCACACTGGTTCAGGATAACCCATTGAAGTTGGAATTTGCCATACCGGAGCGTTACGCCAGTTTAGTATCCAATAACATGGAGGTAAAGTTTACAGCCGGTGATGGACAAACACAATATCCTGCAAAGGTTTACGCTACCGATGCCCAAATAGACCCTGAAACACGCTCGCTTAAGGTTAGGGCAATTGCCGAAAATAAGAGTAATCAAATAATTCCTGGCTCCTACGTCAGAGCAACCCTGGTTTTTGAGAAAAGTCCTCGTTCAATACTTATACCGCCTAGGGCAATTGTTCCCGACATGGATATCCAAAATGTTTTTATTTACTCCCAGGGTAAAGCTAAGCGCATTCAGGTAAGGTTGGGTGAACGAACAGGTACTACAGTTGAGGTAATTGATGGCTTAAATGCCGGCGATAGTTTAATAATATCGGGTTTGACCTCTGTGCGAGACGGTATGCCTGTTAGCATTAATATCAAGCAAAACTAAAAGTTTTAACTAAACAAGGTTACCAAAGTGAACATCTCAACAGTTAGCATAAATAGGCCAGTTCTGGCATCGGTGGTTTCAATAGTAATTATTCTTTTTGGTGTAATAGGCTTTACTTACCTCGGCGTTAGGGAATACCCCAGTGTAGACCCACCCGTGGTTACGGTTTCCACATCGTATGTTGGGGCTAACTCAGCAGTTATTGAGGCACAAATCACTGAGCCTCTTGAGGCTCAAATAAATGGGATTGACGGTATAAAAAACATTACATCATCAAGCTCCGATGGTCGTAGTAGTATCACCGTTGAGTTTGAACTGGGGATTGATATGGATAATGCCGCCAACGATGTGCGCGACCGTGTTTCGCGTGCCATTCGTAACCTTCCCCCCGACGCTGACCCGCCCATTATAAGCAAAGCTGACGCCAATGCGGAAACCATTCTGACCGTTACGGTTCAAAGCACCAAACGCGATTTACTTGAACTAACTGACATTGCCAATAATGTTGTTAAGGAACGATTGCAAACCATTCAGGGCGTCAGTCTGGTAAATATATGGGGCGAAAAACGCTACGCCATGCGATTATACCTCGACCCGAAAAAGCTGGCTGCGTTCAATGTAACACCTTCCGATATTCGCAATGCGCTTTCGCGCGAGAACGTTGAACTTCCTACCGGTATGATTGAGGGTTACCAAACCACTCTCTCAATCCGAACCCTCGGTCGACTCGAAACACCCGAGGAGTTTAACAACCTGATCATCAAATACACCAATAACGTGCCCGTTAGGGTTAAGGATGTAGGCAAAGCCGATTATGCCCCAGAGAATGAACGAACGCTACTCCGTGGTAATGGGCTGATCCCTATGGTTGGTGTTGCGCTAACCCCACAGCCCGGTGCAAACTACATCAACATTGCCGATGAGGCTTACAAGCGTGTTGAGCAGCTCCGTAAGGAATTGCCCGAGGATATCACCCTAAATTACGCCTACGATTCAACAATAAATATCCGCAAGGCAATTTCTGAGGTTGAGGAAACCATTCTTCTGGCGTTTATGCTCGTTGTTCTTGTTATTTTTATTTTTCTGCGAAACTGGCGCACTACCTTAATTCCAATTATTGCCATTCCCATTTCGTTAATAGGAACCTTTTTTGTGATGTACCTTTTTGGTTTTACCATAAATATTCTAACTCTATTAGGTGTAGTTCTTGCCACTGGTATTGTAGTTGACGATGCCATTGTTGTTATGGAGAACATCTACTCCAAAATTGAGCATGGCATGGACAACTATAAAGCAGGATACACAGGTAGCAAGGAGATTTTCTTTGCCATTATCTCCACAACTATCACTCTGGTTGCGGTATTCATGCCAATTGTATTTCTACAAGGCATCACAGGTCGTCTTTTCCGCGAGTTTGGAGTAGTTGTGGCAGCCGCTGTACTAATTTCGTCAATTGTATCGCTTACGCTTACCCCGATGATGAGCACTCGCCTTTTGACCAGAACGCAAAAGGAAGGAAAAATGATGGCTGCCATTGGCCAGGGAATCAGCTGGCTATCGGAGTACTACGGAAGATCGTTACAATCATTCATAAACCGCAGGTGGTTGGCATTTGTGGTTATGGGCATCTCACTATTCATTATTTTTATTATAGGCAGCCGTATCCCTTCGGAGTTGGCTCCAATGGAGGACAAAGGCAGACTATCGATAAATGTTACTGCACCTGAGGGTACTTCGTTTGAGGCTATTGACGAGTACATTTACGATATCGCCTCGTATGTTGATACAATCCCTGAGAAAAAGGCCATGATTGCTCTATCGGCTCCCGGTTGGGGAGGTGGCACAAATAGAGGATTTGTTCGGTTACTGCTTACTCAGCCCAATGAACGTGAACGTTCACAGGCGCAACTTGCCGATCAAATATCATCATACGTCCGCACTAAAACCTTTGCCCAGTCGTATGTAATACAGGATCAAACCATCAGCACCGGAAGGGGTGGTGGTTTACCGGTTCAGTTTGTGGTGCAGGCACCAAACTTTGAAAAGCTAAAGCAGGTTGTACCCGAATTTTTAGCCCGGGCACAGGCCGATGAACGCTTCCAGGTGGTTGATGTCAACCTTAAGTTTAATAAACCTGAGCTTGTTGTTGAAATTGACCGCGATAAGGCAAGAGCCTCAGGTGTTACCGTAAGGGATGTTGCCGATGCCCTTCAGCTTTACTTCAGCGGACAGCGCTACGGTTTCTTTATTCGGAACGGGAAGCAGTACTACGTAATAGGCCAAGCCGACAGACCATTCCGAGATGATCCCGATGACTTAAAAAACATATACGTGCGGAGCACAAAGGGAAACCTTGTCGATTTAGGTTCGCTAATCAGAACTAGCGAGCAGAGTATTCCTCCACAGCGTTACAGGTATAACCGTTACATTTCGGCTACATTCAGCGCATCGCCTGCACCTGGGTATACATTAGGGCAAGGCATCGATGCCATGCGCGAGATTTCCAAGGAAGTACTCGACGATAGTTTTTCCACTACTTTAACCGGTATCTCGCAGCAGTTTGAGGAAAGCTCCAACAGCCTATACTTTGCATTTCTGCTTGCGCTAATTCTTGTTTACCTGGTTTTAGCAGCACAGTTCGAAAGTTTTCGTGACCCACTTATCATTATGTTTACAGTTCCACTCGCTTTGGCTGGGGCAGTTCTGTCGTTGTGGATGTTAGGACACACCCTTAACATTTTCAGCCAGATTGGAATAATTGTGCTGGTTGGAATTGTTACCAAAAATGGTATTCTGATTGTTGAATTCGCCAACCAGAAAAAGATTGCGGGCATGAATAAATTTGAAGCAGTTACCTTTGCCGCTAAGCAGAGGCTACGTCCCATTCTGATGACCAGCCTTGCCACCATTTTCGGAACATTGCCCATTGCCTTAGCATTAGGAGCCGCATCAACAAGCCGCATCCCAATGGGGGTTACCATTATTGGAGGATTACTCTTTGCTCTTATTCTAACGCTATACGTAATACCAGCACTTTACACCTATGTTTCAACCAAAAAACCAAATGTTATCCGCCATGATGAGGAGTAAAACAAAAAATAGATTACAGACTATATCGATATTGCTTTTGTTTATTACAAGCTCATTTTCAGCCTCACATGCACAATCAGCTGATACGCTCAAAATTTCCGATGCCATTAAGATTGGGTTGGAGAACAACTTCTCCCTTAGAATAGCCCGAAACGAGGAACTAGTTGCTCGAAACAACAACACCTTAGGGGCAGCAGGATTCTTTCCTAAAGTAGATATTAGTTCCTCGGCCAGCGGAAGCAACTATAATATACGCCAGGAACTGGCAACCGACGAGGTTAACGATACAAAAAACTATCAAACCACTTCAGTTTATGGAGGGGTTCAGCTATCATGGACACTCTTTGATGGTTTTGCCATGTTTGCCAACCGGCAGCGACTAAGTACACTGGAGGGAATAAACAGCATCGCTTATCAGCTTAAGGTTGAGGATGTAGTATCGGATATTATTGTTAACTACTATACCCTTTCGGCCGAAAAGCAGCTGCTCGATATTTATAAAGAGATTTTGCGCCTTTCAGCCGATAGGCTTAATATTGCCCGCGAAAAAGCAGCCATTGGTACCAGCTACCTGCTTGCCGTTATGCAAGCTGAGGTTGATTACAGAACCGATTCAACTCAAGTGTTACGGCAAATTAACAGGATTAAAGACCTTACCATTACCCTGAACAAACTCCTTGGGCGTGATCCATCAATTCAATTTGAAATTGAAAGTAAAATCCCTGAAGTAAAGCTTTACAATCAGGATTCAGTAATTACCATGCTCAAAAGCAACAACAAGGAGTTGCTTATATCACGGTTAAATTTACGTTTAAAGCAAATTGCCATTAAGGAAGCTCAAGCCTCACGATACCCTCGTCTTACTCTCTCATCCGCTTATAATTTTAGTCAAAGCAACACACCTGATGGGTCAACCACCGTTTCCCGGAACATAGGACCTTCGTACGGAGTTACACTTGGCGTTCCACTATTCAACGGGTTCAATGTAAACAGGAACATTACCAATGCTCGCATCTACATGGAGAATCAGGAATTTAATATACAGGCTTTGGAGAATGATTTAACTGCCGAAGCCGTAAGACTTACGAATAATCTGATGCTGGCAACAAACCTGGTAGAGATTGAAAAAAAATCGGCACTACTGGCAAAGCAAAACTCCGATATCTCCATTGAGAAGTATCGTGTTGGGCTAATAAGTGACCTTGAGCTACGCGACGCCCAAATCCGTTACCTTAATGCTGAGTTTAGGTATCAAAATGCCTTAATACAGGCCAAATCGGCTGAAATTGCAATTCAGGTCCTAATAGGGAATTTGCAGATGCCCTAATGGTTGTATAGGTTTGGATCGCGAAACGAGAATATTTCTCTTGCAATCTCGAGTCTTACCCGGGCCTCCTCATTATTGGGGTTAATCTCTAATGCTTTAGCGTAGTACGAAATGGCCTTTGCTTCCTCGCCTTTTCTGGAATACAAGCGGCCCCAGCTATACAAAACGATATCGTCAGCTTGATCCAGTGTTAAAAGTAACTCCTCGGCCTCAGCAAGCCTTCCTTCCTGAAGCAAATCCTCAAACTCTTTCATTCTATAAATTTGAAATCTTTATCCCCTTGTAACCGTATAGTCCATGCCGCTCAATGTAGTCCCATACATCATCGGGTACATACCCCAAAACATCTTTGCCTTTTGCTATAATTGAACGTATGTGAGTGGAGGAAATACCTATAATTGGCGCATCAACCAATCTAAACCTTTCAGTAGGAAAATCTTGCTTGTAAGCGTTACATTCACGGGGATACACCAAAAAGTCATAGCTGGATACCAATTCCTTGTAGCTTTTCCATTGTGGGAGGGTCTGAAGCGTATCGGAGCCAATAATCAAAGCAAACTCATTTTCCGGATAAAGTTCGCCCAGCTTTTTGAGGGTATCGATGGTGTATGAAGGGCGAGGCATGGACATTTCAATATCGCAAACCTTAAGCCTTTTATTGTTCTCGTGCACAGCTAAACGAGCCATGTTTAACCTATGCTCATCCTTTTCCAAATCGTCAGGGCTTTTTAGCGGATTTTGTGGGCTAACCACAAACCATATCTCCGATAAATCGAAAAACTCAAGTATATATTCGGCTATTACCAGATGCCCCGTGTGTATTGGGTTAAACGACCCAAAGAATAGTCCTACTTTCATAATTTTTTCAATAAAAAATTTTCAACTATACGCTCAGCCTCGGCAAATGCAGTTTCTACCTGATTATTGGTTAATACATAATCGAACTGATTTGCATAGGTCATTTCCTCCTGTGCTTTACCAATACGCACCTTTAGCGACTCCTCGGTTTCTGTTCCCCTTTTAAGTAGTCGTTCACGCAGCTCGTCAATGGAAGGAGGCATCACAAATACTGCCAACGAGTTATTCGGAAACTTCCGCTTGAGGTTAACACCTCCTTTAACATCTACATCGAACATTACATGGTGTCCTTTGTCCCAAATACGTTTAACTTCAGACCACAGCGTTCCGTAGTATGACCCTGGATAAACCTCTTCCCACTCCACAAATTCGCCTTTCTCAATCCTATTCCGGAATTCATCAACAGTAAGGAAATAGTAATCCTTACCGTTAACCTCTCCGTCGCGCGGCATTCGGCTGCAAGCCGATACCGAAAATTCAAGTTGAGGAAATTTTTCCAACAAATGCCTTACAATGGTAGTTTTACCTGCACCCGAAGGGGCTGAAAATATTAATAGCTTGCCTTCCATTACCTACAAGATGTTTAACGATTGCTCCTTGATTTTCTCAAGCTCATCCTTCATCATCACCACAATTTTTTGGATTTCGGCATTGTTTGCCTTTGAACCCAGAGTGTTTATTTCGCGTCCCATTTCCTGGGCTATAAACCCAAGCTTACGTCCAACCGATTCAGGCTGGTTAACTGTTTCCGTAAAGTAGCTGCAATGCTGTCGCAAACGGACTTTTTCCTCGGTAATGTCAAGCTTTTCAAGGTAGTAAATAACCTCCTGCTCAAAACGGTTGTCGTCAACCTTAATATTGGCATCAATCTGCTTTAAGCTATCCGAAATCCGTTTACGAACATCGTGAATGCGCTGCTTTTCAAAAGGTTCAACCCTTTGCAAGTAATCAAGTATCAGGTTAACACGGCTAAGTAAATCCTTTTCAAGAATTGCGCCCTCCTGCTTTCGGAACTGAATTAACGCATTCAACGCTTCAGCGCATGCCTGCAAAACTGCGTCAAGCTCTTCGGGGGCAATCTCTTCCTTCTGTGCCCTAATAACCTCAGGCAATCGGAGAATGGCCGGAACAACCTCGGCAGGGTTGAAGCTAATGCTATTTTTTGAAGCAATATCGCTTAGCTGCCGGTAGTAAGCCATAAAAACGGAATCGTTTATGGGTATGGCCTGCGACTCGGCAGTCTCCTCAATGCTAATGGACATATCAACTTTTCCGCGCTCTAATTCCTTGGCGGCTTTAGTTCTGATCTCCATCTCCAGCTCACGGTAAATTGCTGGCAAGCGGAGGTTAAAATCGAACTGCTTTGAGTTAAGTGAACGAACCTCAACAACAATTTTTTTGTTTCCAAAAACCCTTTCGGCTTTTCCATAGCCGGTCATCGATACTAGCATGCAAGTATATTTAAATATCACCACAAAAGTATCGAAAAATTGATAGACTATTAACAAGAATTAGCTTAAAAATATAGGATAAAAAGAGTTTATACTCAATGCATTTTAAAACAACCTATAATTTTGCATACAATTTTATAGTATAAATCGTATGACTAGAGGCTTGATTACCATACTGCTACTCGTGCTGTCAAACACATTTATGACATTAGCATGGTATGGGCACCTGAAGTTCAAGGATATGAAATGGTTTGAGAACTTAAGCTTAGTGGGGATAGTTCTTATTAGCTGGGGCATAGCCCTATTCGAGTACTTTTTTCAGGTTCCCGCTAATCGTTTAGGTTTCAGAGAGAATGGTGGCCCCTTTTCGCTTGTTGAGCTTAAGGTGATTCAGGAGGCTATTACACTGGTAGTATTTATGGGCTTTACCCTTTTTGCTTTTAAAACAGAGACAATTCGCACAAACCACATAATAGGATTTGGGTTTCTGATACTAGCGGTTTACTTTATTTTCAAGAAGTAATTAATGAAATGAAGGAGGTCAAGTTGACCTCCTTCGCCCCAAACACTCCGATTTTACCCGAAAATCGAAAACTTCCTTGAACTAACTAACCAACTCTCCATGAAAGTGCCGGAAGCTAATGTGTATACTACAAATATAAAACCAAAATTAATTTTAACTACCATCAAATAGTTAAAAAGTGTTTTATTATTGATGATATTTTACCCAAAAGGTTTATAGCTTCACCCATTTATTTTTTATTTTCATCAAAGATATTGTTAAATCTTTGCTATTAATAACGGTAAAGGTTTAATTTTACGTTGTTAATTGAAAAAGGAGCAATGAAAGCTTTAAGAATAGAGGCTGAGATTGATTCACCCGAAATATACTTCAACCCTGACACCAAAGTATTTTCCATTTCTGGCATTTCGCACCCGGAGAATGCAAAAGAATTTTACCAGCAAATACTCGATTGGCTCGATGAATACTATGAGTTCATCAAAAACCAAGAGCCATCAAAAATCATTGTTGACCTTAACTTTAGGTATATCAACTCTACTTCATACAAGTATCTCCGCGACGTTTTAAGAAAAATATCGTCGTTTCGAAGCGCAAACTTTGAAGTTGAGGTTATATGGAACTACCATGAGGAGGATGAGGAACTGCTCCATGAGGGTGAAGTTCTGTTTGAACTACCCGATATCAACCTGCCCTACAAATGTATCCCCTATAACTAATCGGTATACTGACGTAAGTTCTCGATTCTTGCCACAATACTCCGCAAAAGCTTAAGCAGCACATCCATATCCTCGGCTTTTACTACAGATGTTAATCGGCCATTCTCCTCATCAAACCTAAGCAGCTGTTTCAGTTCGCCTGCATTATACCCGGTCATCGCGGCAAAACTCCTGCAAATATCATCAATGGGAACCGCACCCGAAATGATATTGAAGTTGTATAGCATGGTAATAAGCATAGCTACCGATTCAATGGAGAGAACTATGGTGTTAGGGCCAAGAATTGGTTTTGATAGTTGTTCCCTATCAACACGAGCATCAAATTCGGCTTCAAGTGCCTCAAGCTGCAACTCCTTTAAAACATCAATTAGCTCCGGGTAAAACCTTTGCTTGATATATAGCACCTCGGCATACTTCTCGGTGTGCTCACCGCGCTCAATGGCAACTAGTTTCATTTTTAGTATTCTAATCCATGAGTCCAGCTCAATGGGTAAATACTCATCCAATGGTAAAGAACGAATATCGGCTTTAACCTTTTTTAAAAACGGATTGAAAAGTTGCTGGAAATACTCCTCAATAAGCAATTCCGAATGGTTAATAATATTCTCAGGTACAAATAGCTCATCCGTTTCCTTTTTGAGCTGTTTTATAACAGCTATTATTTGACCTATTGCCTTAGCTCGTTCCATGGGAATTAAATTATTTTTGCAAAGGATTACCAACCACCATTTTAGTTGGTAAACTTAGGAAAAAATACAAACTAATATACAATGATTATCGATAATCTTTTAAATAAAGATAATTTAAATAAGGAAGAACTCGTATACCTCTTGGGCTGCGAGGGCGAAGAAAAAACAAAGCTTTTCACAAAGGCTGCTGAGGTAAAGGCTAAGTATATTGGACGCAAGGTTTACTTCAGAGGTCTAATTGAAATGTCGAATATTTGCCGTAAAAACTGTTTGTACTGCGGCATCCGTTCTGGCAATACCAACGTTCATCGGTATAATTTAACTGACGATGAGGTAATTGAGGCAGCCAAATTTGCCTGGGAAAACCGTTACGGAAGCATTGCCATTCAAACTGGCGAGGTAAGCACTAAAGAGTTTGTTGATAGAATAGAAAACCTACTGGATAAAATCAACAAAGCCACAAACCATGAGCTGGGAATTACACTTTCGCTTGGTGAGCAGACCGAGGAAACATACCGGCGATGGTTTAACAAAGGAGCCATTCGTTACCTGCTCCGCATTGAGGCCTCGAACCGTGAACTCTATGCAAAGCTTCATCCCAACGATAAGCATCACGATTTTGACGAACGGCTGGAATGCCTGAGGGCCCTCCGACGTGTAGGATATCAGGTTGGAACAGGGGTAATGATTGGGCTGCCTTTTCAAACCCTAGAGCACCTTGCCGACGACCTGCTTTGGATGCAGGAAATAGATGTGGACATGGTTGGCATGGGCCCTTACGTTGAACACCCCGATACCCCACTTTACCAGTATCGAGATAAACTTCTTCCGCTTACCGAACGCTTTAACCTGGCTCTTAAAATGACAGCCTTGCTTCGAATCCTCATGAAGGATATCAACATTGCTGCGCCAACCGCACTTCAGGCTATTGACCCTCTTGGTAGAGAAAAGGCCATAAAAGTGGGAGCTAATATCGTTATGCCAAACATAACTCCCGGTGCCTACCGTAACGATTACAAGCTATACGAGAACAAACCCTGCACCGACGATGCTGCCGATGATTGCAAGAATTGCCTCGAAGCACGTATTCAGCTAACCGGCGATGAAATTGGATATGGTGAGCATGGGAACTCAAGACACTTTTACCGGAGAAGAAACGATACGACTATATAGTAAGGACAATCCAATTGGATTTTACCTAAAATTTTTCAATTAATTGCTTCTATTTTTGGTAGTTTCCCAAAAAGTAAATAATTTTGCGGCCGAATTGGTGTGTAATCTCTTATCAGGACTTAGGAGCCGGTAATATTCCACACCTTAGTGTTAATCAAATAAAACAGTATAAAATGGATCTCATTAAGATTGCCGAACAAGCATTTGTTGAGAAAAAGAATCACCCCGATTTCAAGAGTGGCGACACAGTGGTTGTTCACTACAAGATTAAGGAAGGTAACAAGGAGCGTATTCAGAACTTCAGGGGTGTTGTAATTCAGCGTAAGGGAACCGGCGCTACTGAAACCTTTACCGTTCGTAAAATTTCAGGGGGTGTTGGCGTAGAAAGGATTTTCCCTTTACACTCACCTTTCATTGAACAAATTGAAGTTGCCAAGGAAGGTAGAGTGCGTAGGGCTCGTATTTACTACCTGCGTAACCTTACCGGTAAAAAAGCACGCATCAAAGAAAAGAAACGTGGCGTTGAAGGCGAAAATATGTAAAAAAATCCCCGTTTGGGGATTTTTTTTTTGACCACCCTTTGCAGGAAAAAAAATTATATCTATCTTTGCACACGCAAAACAAACGACTCCGTAGCTCAACTGAATAGAGCATCTGACTACGGATCAGAAGGTTGGGGGTTTGAATCCCTCCGGGGTCACTTGATAAGCCAGTCAATACAGACTGGCTTTCTTTATTTGGTAAAGAAACCCTTGCAAGCATTGCCGGAGGGATCATGAAGCGAAGCGGAACTAATCCCTCCGGGGTCACTTAAGAAAGCCAATCCTTACCGATTGGCTTTCTTGCTTTTATAAAAACAAACATTAACCCATTAGCCCGGAGGGATCATGAAGCGAAGCGGAACTAATCCCTCCGGGGTCACTTAGGAAAGCCAGTCAATACAGACTGGCTTTTTTAGTTGATGGTTGTTAGTTGTTCGTGTTTTTATGCAACAAGTGAGCAGTTACACTTTTAATGTTGGCGTTAAATGATTAACTATTCTCGCTAATAGATTTCTCTCTTGGAGAAGAAGAAACTCCACTCGCGCTCGGCATTTTCGTAACTATCGGCTGCATGAACGGCATTATGGGTTGTGTCGGACCCGAACTTTTTCCGGATTGTTCCCTCATCGGCCTGGGCTGGGTCGGTTTTACCAATCAGCTTCCGCAGCGATTCAACCGCATCGGGGCGTTCCAAAACCATTGCCATTACAGGCCCTGAACTCATAAAGGTTGTAAGCCTATCAAAAAACTCCTTTCCCTGGTGTATATCGTAAAACTGCTCAGCCTTTGACTTGGTGAGCATGGTAATCTTTATCCCTCGGATCTTAAAGCCAGCTTTAAGGATATCGAGCAAGATATCGCTAACCGTGTCGCTTTTAAAGGCGTCGGGTTTTATCATACAAAAAGTAAACCGTGTATTCATATGGCTGTTAATTTATTTTCCCAAAATAGTAAATGTAAAGTAAAACTCAAAACATATCTTTGTAAACAGTTTATAAAAATAACCTAACGGATGCTTCAAATAGATAAAAGTCAACTTAACGAGCTGAAAAAGGCGCTAAGCAGTTCTAAAAACATAGTAATAACCACACATCACAACCCCGATGGCGATGCTATTGGCTCAGTTCTTGGCCTATACCATGCATTTAGGGCAAAGGGTATCGACTCACGTATGGTTACACCCAATGGTTTTCCCGACTTTTTAGGTTGGCTGCCCGATGCCGATAAGATTATGCACTACTCAAGGGATAAAAAGGATGTAGAGGATTTGCTTTCAAATGCCGACCTGCTATTCTGCTTGGACTTTAACGGATTCAAGCGGGTAGAGGATATGGCCGAAGTATTGGAAAAATCGCCCGCCAAACGGGTTCTTATCGACCATCACCCTGAACCCGAAAGCCCTTTCCATATATCAATTTCATACACTGAGGTCAGCTCAACCGCCGAGCTGGTTTATGAGGTTATTGAGCAAATTTATGGCGAGAGTATTATTAACTATGAATCTGCAGTAAGCCTCTACACTGGTATTATGACCGATACAGGTTCGTTCAGCTACGCATGCTCGCGCGAGCGGACATTTGCCATTGCAGGAAAGCTAATAGCCAAAGGAGTAGTTGTTGAGGATGTTCAAGGTTTGGTTTACAATAACTTTTCGGAAAACCGAATGCGCCTACTTGGCTTCTCTCTTGCCGAACGCATGAAGGTTTACCCTGAGCATCGTGCAGCTTGCATTTGGCTTAGCCGAAACGACCTAAACACGTTCAAACATCAGATTGGCGATACCGAGGGTTTTGTTAACTATCCATTATCAATTAAAGGCATCGTTTTTTCAGTTCTTTTCACTGAAAACGAAGGTTTCGTGAAAGTTTCGTTGCGTTCAAGGGGTAATTTCCCTGTAAACACTTTCTCAAAGCTATACTACCAGGGTGGAGGACACAAAAATGCTGCCGGTGGAAAAGCATTCATGGGTATGGATGAGGCTGTGAAACAGTTTGAGGAGCTAATTGCCAAGCATTCCATAGAGCTTAACTCATAGTGTATGGTAAATAAAATAAATACCCTTTTGATTTTTTTGCTTTTGCTGAGCTCCTGCAATCCTTCAACACAAAATGTTGCGGAACAGCCAAAATCAATTCCAGACACCAAGCAAAAGCTTTTGGGTATCAACTATCAGCTTACCGAGAAGGATAGGGTGCTAATAAAAGCCTATATCGATAGGCATAGGTTAACCATGAAAGAAAACCCAAGCGGACTATTTGTATATGTTTATGGTACGGGTTACGGTGAATACCCCAAAAAAGGTGATTTGGTCAATTACTACTACCGCATTTCGCTTCTGGACGGGACAGAATGCTACAAATCAGAACCGGGCAAACCTAAAAGCATGGTAGTGGGGCATGGAGGAGTTGAAGCAGGACTGGAGGAGGGTATTATGCTCATGCGGAAAGGGCAAAAAGCGCTTTTTATTCTACCACCACACCTAGCACATGGTTTGGTAGGCGATATGGATAAAATCCCCCCCCGGGCTTCAATAGTTTATGAGGTTGAACTGGTTGATGTTCAGCATTGAAATATTTTCTATTTTTACAATGAAATTTATAACCTTAAACAAAACTAAAACCCTGCACTCCATGGCAATGAATCGCTTATTTGTCCCCGCCGTTATGGCACTTTTAACCCTTGCGGCATGTTCAAATAAATCCAAACTATTCCCCGGTTACAGCGTAACCGATAGTGGAATTCATTACAAGCTCATTACGCTTGGCGAAAGCGACACCCCTGCATCGATAAGTAATTACGTAACAGCAGTAATTGCATACCGCACCATAAACGACTCCCTTTTCTTCCAGGGTGTACGTCAGTTTCAGCTTACCGCGCCTGAGTATGAAGGCTCCATTGACGAATGCTTTCTGATGCTAAATACTGGCGATAGTGCATCGTTCTACATTCAAGCTGAGCCATTCTTTACCAAAACCCTTGGAACATCGCTTCCAAGGTTTATCAACCCTGGTGAATTCATGAGGGTTGACATCAAACTACTTGAGGTTAAAACTGCCGAGGAGTTCCAAAAAGAGATGGAAGCATTCATGAGCTGGATAAACGACTTTGGCGAATACGAAAAGGTTATACTAAAGCAATACCTCGATGGCCAAAAAGTTGATGCACAGCCAACTGAATCGGGGCTTTACATAATTCATCAAGTAAAAACTCAACGCAGTAGCGTTGAAATTGGCGATACCGTAACAATACACTACGAGGGACGTTTCCTAAACGGAAAACTTTTCGACTCCACCCGCAAGCGGGGCGAGCCATTCCAGTTTGTTTACGGCCAAAAATGGCAAGTGATTCCGGGCCTGGAGGAAGCCATTGGTAAAATGCGCGAGGGCGAAAAGGCCATGCTTATTGTGCCATCGCACCTTGCTTTTGGGCAACAGGGTAATTCAAACGGTATGATACCCGCATTTACATCGGTGATTTTTGAACTTGAAATACTGGAGGTTAAGAAAGGATTAGCACAATGAGATTAACGCATTTTTTTCTTTTTTCGAGCTTTTTGGCCATCGTGGCTTCGTGCGACAACTCACTGGAAACCGATAAACGATACGCTGAGGAAAAAAGTATCGAAAGCTACATAAGCAGTAAAAAATGGAGTTACACAAAAAGTAATGGGGTTTACTGCTCACCCCAATCACAATCGTATGGTTACGAAGTAAACTATGGCGATACCATTCTTTTTTGGTATAAGGGCTACACCATTACTTCACCCATTTTAGTTTTTGACTCCAATATTAAATCGGTTGCCATTGAAGCTAAGCTTGATACCATGGTTCGCAAGTTTGAACCGCTAAGGGCTGTTATAGGCTCAACTCCCCTACTCGATGGCTTGAAGTACGGCTTGTTACTTTGCAGGGAAAACCAAAAGGCAACAATCCTTTTTCCATCGAACCTCGGATTTGGCGATAGCTATGTTGGCCCGGTAATGCCATGGTCACCATTAGCTTTCGATGTTGAGGTTATCTACTTGAATGGCCCCGGAAAGGTAAACGAGCAAAATCTATTTAGAACTTTCAATCTTTCAGAATATACGCTTCACTCCAGTGGACTCTACTACCAGCAAGTGGTTGACACCGGTATAGTCCGACCAACAGAAACCGACAAGGTGTTTGGTAGCTATACAGTTAAACTAACTGGCGGACAAGAAATTGAAAGTTTTGCTACCACAACCGAGCCAATTACGCTCAGCAACCTAACTCCTCATGCTGTTCGTATAGGGTTTACCCTGGCATCGGTGGGTGGAACAGTAAATATTATTGCACCATCGCCTTTAGCGTATGGGAAAAAAGGAACCCCAAAAGTTTCACCCTACACCCCGGTGGAAATAACTGTTAAACTTGATAGTATTAAAACCAATTAACTTTGAATTGAATTGGTAAATAGTATATTTGCAGTAAATTGAATAGAAACTATGAATAGAAATTTGCTTTTGATTATTGCAGGCCTTTCACTTTCAGCCATTTCGTGCGATAAGGATTTTAAAGACCCCGAAGGTGATGAAATGGCTCGTTTTAATGCATGGATTCAGGTTAACAATATCCCCGCCGATGCTAAAAAACCAAGTGGTTTATACTTTGTAAGCCAAGCCGAAGGTAATGGCCTTACGCCGCAAAAAGGCGATTGGATTCTGTACTCCTATACTGAAAAAACACTTGATGGATTAGTTTGGTTTACCGATAACAGTGAGCTTATAAAACAATACGACAGGTTTGATATCAACTATCATTACACACCTGTATTTGTAAAGTATGAAAAAGCGCCCGTGCAAATAACCGGATACAGCAGAACACTACTCAAAGGGGTCTATGAGGGGTTGGGTTATCTAAAGGAAGGAGGCAAAGCCACCCTTTACATTCCGTATAACCTTGGCTACGGAACCTCAAGTGCAACCAACGGATTGGGCTACCAGTCGCTAATTTACGATATTGAACTCCATAAGGTAATCAAAGATCCAAGAGCATACGAAAAAAGTTTGATTAATGATTATGTAGCACAGAATTACCCTGGACTTGAACCCATTAACGATAGCATCTACTATATTCAGTTAACCCCGCCTACCGTTGATACGGTAACACTTGCAAAGGATTCTATTGCCTATGTTTACTACAAGGGAATGTTTCTCGATGGATTTGTTTTTGACACCAACATTGATAGCGTGGCCCAAAAGCTTGGCAGAAAGTTTAGCTCAACCGACTCGCTAAAAGTTACTGTGGGAGGCAATGATGTTATAAAAGGGTTTAGCCAAGCGCTTTTAGGCATGAAAAAAGGCGAATGGGGACGAGCAATAATCCCATCGTTTTGCGGTTACGATTCCATAGGCAACAGTAACATACCGCCTTTCACACCACTTATCTTTGACATTTATTTCAGCAGCAAGGGCAAAGCATCAACTAAGCCCAAATAGCCTTAAGCCAGTAAAGCAAATACAGTGTTTTTCTTATTGATATCGGGGAGTGGGATATTTTTCCACTCCCTTACTGTTTTGGTAACAATAAATTCATCAGTTGATGTTACCTCCGTAGCTATAGTGATGGTTGTTTGTTCACTGCAAACACTAATTAAATCCTTTAGGAGCTGAATATTACGGTAAGGAGCCTCAATGAAAAGCTGTGTTTGCCCCTCAGACCGCGAGCGCTGTTCAAGCATCCTGATTCGCTTGCGTCGTTCGTCGGGTTTTACTGGGAGATAGCCCACAAAGGCAAAGTTTTGTCCGTTAAGGCCGCTTGCTACTAGAGTTAGCAGGATTGAACTTGGCCCAACAAGAGGAATTACTCGTATTCCCTTACGGTGAGCAGCAGCAACAAGTATAGCACCAGGATCGGCAATAGCGGGAACACCTGCTTCTGACATAAGCCCTACATCGTAACCCTGTAGTAAGGGTGTAAGCATGGCCTCAACCGCCTCGGGCTGGGAATGCTCATTCAGCTCAAAAAAGACAAGCTCATCAATCGGTTTTTGAACCTTTATACGCGACAAATACCGGCGTGCAGTTCTTAGCTCCTCCACCACAAAGTAACTTAAGTGCCTGGTTATGTCAATAACACGCTGGGGTAAAACATTTTCGGGTTCGCTACCGCTGATGGGTGTAGGAATTAGGTATAGTTTTCCTTTAACTTCAGCCATTTTTTCAATCCTTCTATCTATATTTACTAAAATTTTTTACGAAGGTAATGCAAATGTTCCGATATCTAAAGCTTATAGTATTGAACCGGAATGCAATATTGGTTTTTGCTGTAATTGCAGGGATTATTGTGGGTGAGCATGCAGGTTCCTTGAAGTTTCTGACATTCCCTGCACTAGCATTAACCATGACATTCTCCATGACGGGCATGAGCCTTGTGCAGCTAAGGAGCGAACCACATATATTCAAACCAATGCTAACCGGTATCGCTTTAAATTACGTTGCATTCTCAGCTGTTATGCTACCACTGGCATACTGGCTGATGCCTACCAAAGAACTTTTTTACGGATTTGTAATCATTGCAGCCACCCCTCCGGGTGTAGCCATAATCCCTTTCTCATTTATTCTGAGAGGTAACGTGGTTTACGCCATTATTTCGGTTACAGGAGCATTTCTGGGTTCTATCCTAATTGCACCTTTAATGGTAAAACTCTTTGCTACCTCATCGGGAATCAACCCTACTGACTTACTTTTGCTGATGCTTCAGCTTGTGGTTGCTCCGTTGGTAGTGTCACGCTTTTTGCTTTGGAAACCCATTAAGCCATTTATTGAAAAGGTTAGAGGTAAAGTTGTGGACTGGGGGTTTGCAATACTAATTTTTGTGGCTGTAGGGTTAAACAGGCAGGTTTTCTTTTCTTCCCCTGCTCTACTACTTAGCATTACAGGTATTTTGGTTGTTACTATCTTTGGACTTGGGCATTTTACCAATATCCTGGCACGACACCTGAATATCTCTCAAGAAAAAAGAATACCAATGGTAATGCTTATTGGGATTAAGAGCTCTGGTTTTTCGGTTTTCACTGCCCTTACCCTTTTTGGTAAAGAAGCGGCAATACCTTCCGCTGTGATGGCAGTGGTTGTTTTGCTCTATTTGATATTTTTGTCAATCAAATCAAAAGCATTGTAGGTGAAGATAACTTTTCTTGGCACAGGAACTTCGCAAGGTATGCCCGTTATTGCATGCCCATGTCCGGTTTGCCAATCAACCGACCCACGCGACTGGCGACTTAGAACATCTGCACTCATTGAACATCAAGGAATAAACATAGCAATTGATGCTGGCCCCGATTTCCGGCAGCAAATGCTCCGGGCCAAGGTAAAAACCCTTCAGGCCATACTGCTTACCCATGAGCACCGCGACCATATTTCCGGCCTTGACGATGTTAGGGCCTACAACTGGCTTCAGAAACGCCCCATGGATATTTGGGGCGAAGCAAGGGTGCTTAATGAGCTGAAAAGGGAATATAGCTATGTTTTTGCTGAGCATAAATACCCAGGAATCCCTGAATTTGAACTGCATAGCATCGATGGTCAACCATTTGAGGTGATGGGCATTAACATCATCCCAATAAGGGTTTACCACTATAAGTTACCCATATATGGGTTTAGATTTGGCGATTTAACATACATTACCGATGCAAACTTTATTCCCGAGGATGAGAAGGAAAAGATTATTGGCTCAAAGTATTTGGTAATAAATGCACTAAGGACGCAAAAACACATCTCGCACTTTTCACTGCCTGAGGCTCTTGAATTGATTGCTCAGCTCAGCCCCCGAAAAGCTTTCATCACACACATTGGCCATCAAATGGGATTTCACAACGAAGTAGCGAAAACATTACCCGAAAATGTATGCCTTGCCTACGATGGGCTTGAGCTAGAGTTTTAATTTTCCCTTTCAACTTTGAAAAGTGCAATAAATGTAAGGGTTGAGAGGATAATAAAGATAAATCCTGCGGTTATTAAGGCTACTTTTAAACTCCACCTATCGGTAAGCCAACCGTAAAAGGGCCCCCAAACCGAAAATATTATCCGAATAATAAAATTTCGAACCGATAGTATTGTTGCCCTCATTGGAGCAGGAGCAATTCTGTTAATGCTATCTTTTAGTATAGGGGTAGCTACTCCCCTAGCCAGGTAGAAAATCACAATAAATGGCATTGCCCAGTAACTCCTAATAAAACCCGCCATTACAAAGCCAAGAAATAGAAAAAGAATTAAAACTCCAGTGGTTCTATTCCTTCCCAATTTGAGTTCAACCCTATAGGCAAACATGGCAGCAACACCCACTAGCAGATTTAGCACTGTCCAAATGGCACCGTAGGCCTCCACTGGCGTATCAGCACGTATCAGCCACGGTTGAACAAACCAGGCCATGGTTAAAGTTGATGCTCCCACCACCGATGAAAGCAATATGTTCCAGCGTAAGCGCAAGTTCTTAACGAGAGCAAACCTTACAACATCAACTATTTGCTTCCAGCCCAGTTCCAATCGGTTATGCTCGGTTTTGGGTTCAATAAGCGTAAAGGCAGCCGGAACAGCTAAAAGGGCAACAAGGGTTTGACCGTAGTATGGGTAACGTATGCTAACGGCCGCAAGCAATCCGCCAAGAATACCTGCTGAAGCTTCAGCAAAATTACCTATTGAGGTCATCCTACCTTCGTGCTTTATATACCTATCTTGCTGCTTAGCGTCAACAAGGCTGTCGTAAAGCAGAGCCGAATCGGCACCCGAAATCATACTTTGCCCAAAACCAAGCACAACCTCAGCCATTAAGAATCCCCAAAAACCATAGGAAATTGAATAGATTGCAAAGCCAATAAAGCCCAAAACCGCCCCAATGAAAATGGTGTTTTTTCGCCCTAGTGCATCGGCAAAGTAACCCGATGGGATTTCGAGCAATACAATGGAAAGTGAATAAACACTTTGAAGGATAAATACCTGACTTACGTTAAGCCCATTCTCCTTGTAAAATAAAACAACTATGGGCATAACCAGCATAAACCAATGGGAGACCTTGAGAATGTAAAGGCGGATTAGATTATGGTTTAATATGTTATTCTTCATTGCAGTAAAAATGCAAATATAAAGAAAAGAGGCCATGCTGAAAATTCAGCATGACCTATAGTGCGGAGGAAACTATCAGATTTATTTTTTTGAAAAAGTAGATTTTTGATAAAGCTCATCGAGCTTTTTACTAATCTTTGCAGGATTTGTTATAGGCATACCTGATTGGTTAGTCTCATAACCAAGCAGTACAGCCTTTTTTTGCTTTTCAAATGTTGGAAGTTTAGTGCGGTTGGTTGTTTCTATGTAATTTCCATTGTTATCAATGAGAATTATTTTAGGTACAAATACCCCCTTCCTACCAATAAACTTATCCATAATTCTTAATGCTTTGTTATACTCATCGGGTGTTGCACGTCCTAGTGCCTCGTAATCAAATATTTCCTTATCATCCCAGGTGTAAACCTTTGCTTTACTCTCCGAAATTTTATCTTCAATTTTCAGGTCAATATTTAGATTATCATAGTTTAAGGGCATTAATAGGACTTTACCGCCTCCTCCTTCAATATTTACAGCATAATTTGGTCTAACAATACCCGATAACCATCCCTGCATGTGTTTCATATAAATTTGACCAACCTGTATGGGTGATATAAAATGAACAATCCCTTTCTCTTTATGGCATTGTAGCAGGTAATATGGATGAACCCCAACCCAAAACATACGGCGAAAGGTTTTGGCAAGGGTAACAAAATAGTCGTTAACATGATTCAAGAAAACAGTTTGTTTACGAACAGTAAAACCATAACTATTTATACGCTTAATGGCCGCTGCAAAATCAGCAGTAATTTCTTTATAGTGATTTACATGGGTCATGAAGTAAACGTATTTCTCTTGACCCTTTGTATAACGATTGGCCGATTCTTTAATTAATGTTAGAATCTCGTCAGTTACAGCCATAGGTAAAACCACTGGAACTCTTGTAGCAATTCTTATGGCACGAATATGTTCCATTTTACTCAATTCCTCTAAAACGTATTGCAAGCGTTTCTTGCTTACCCGCAAAGCATCGCCACCAGTAACCAATACCTCATCAATATTTTTATTGAAGTTGATATAAAATAAGCCCTTGTTAATAAGTTCAATATTCACATCACACATAGCATCAAGCGATTTTGCCCTTTGGCAATGAACACAATAGGATGCGCAACTTGTGTTTTGCGCAACAAAAAGTGCCACTCTATTGGGGTAACGCTGATAGGCTGCACCGTAACTTCTTGACCCCTCATTCATTGATGCCTCTCTCCCGGTATTTGGAAATAAAAGATTGGCTGGTGTAGGAACACTTTGCCAAAAAATTGGATCGAGCCTTTTGTTTCCTTTTTCCTCTAAAGGAATATCGGGATGAAATGGATCTTCATCCATTAGCGAAGCGTAGTAAGGAGTAATTCGGAGCGGATCCTTCCCCTGGCGTTCCAGCTCATCAACAACACGTCGTATCTCTTGCTCCTGATAATCGTTTAATTTAATGACATGTTTTAGCTGATCAACACTCCGGATTGAATTTTTTAGCTGCCATTGAGGATTGTACCACTCCTCATCTTTAACATTCTTCCAAAGTTCTATTTTTCGAAAATCTCTTGGGTGGTAAATGAATTCCTTGTGCATCATTGTTTGTTTAAATTTATTGTTAATTATACTTAAGTCAATCACAATTGGAAATTACCCTTACTTCATTTTTTCAGCTCTTCCGCCTTTAATTACTCTCTTTACCTTAGTAAAATCGAAACTATTTCCAGCGTCATTTTTTAGGAATACCACCAGGTCGGCAGTATAGCCTATGGCTATTTTACCTTTTTTGCCATGAATGGCAAAAGCCTTAGCAGAATTAAACGATGATATTTTACCAATTTCGTTAACTGGAAAACCCGACTCTAGTAGAAGGTTCTGTTCCTTTGCAAAGGCTGAGCCGTCAAATGGCATGTTATAGCCAATGCGTAGCTCAACCCCCTTTGTATGCAGGGCTTTTACATATTCCATAAGGTGAGCAAATCCATACTTTAAGCGTTGCTTAATTGCTTCGGTTGGCTCAATACCGCAAGTGGTAAAGCCCGAATCTACAAAATGTTTTATCCGGTAAAGCCCTGTGGAAACCGAAGCATTGTTTGACCCAAGAATAGCGGCAACGGAATCGAGCAAGACAGGGCTATTTTCAGCCAAATACGATATCCCCTCAATGGCCAACAGCTCATCGGGTATATTTTGCCTAATGCCATAAATATTCGCAATCCTATTTAACACTTTATCGGATGAGCCAGTTAACAGGAGTAACGAATTCATAATTGATTGTATCCCCTCGATATTTTTAGGATAGTTCAAACCATTTTGAACTCCAGTAAGAATCCAAAAGCAATTATCCCCCGCGTGTTCCTGGTTTTTGCTATCGTAAATACCCTTAATAAAAACGTAGGGTGATTGGCTGGGATTACATGCAGATTTTCCCATTTCAACCGACCGTGCAACCATAACATCGGTAAGTTTTGGGTTTGGCTTCCAGCTTACGATTTGAGGAACCCAAGCGGAATCGGGTTCAGCATCAAAAATAGTGGTTACCCCATAGGGTAAAAAATGCTTGGATACAATGCTTCGGTAAAAGGTTGTCAGGCTTTTAGGGTGAGTATCAAAAGCTTTGCCGTTCGACTTGAAAAAACAGGCAATTGATGTATGGCTATCAATAAAACCGGGCATAACTATGCCACCATCGGCATCAACCACCTTGCGGGTGCGAACAGGCTCGCCGGCATCTATTATTCCAGCAATGGTATCACCCATCACTAAAATGGTTTTTCCATCAACCAAACCGCTATCGGTAGAAATGGTGGCGTTTTCCACAATCAAATCGTATCGTTTGGGCTTTTTACAACCGCTTATAACAACTAAAAGGTTAAGGCTAAGAATAAGTAAAAAAAATCGATTCATAGCTTTACAAAGATTACATGGGTTAGAAACACTGATAAACGGGCAAACACTTTAAACACCTTGTAAATATAAGAATAAACGCTTAAAGAAAAAAAATTAGGGGTTGCGTTTGCAACCCCTATTCATATTCTACTTAAATCCCCGGTTTCGTAAAAGCGGATCAATTGATGGCGCTTTACCACGGAATTTCAGATATTGAACCATACCATCGTTGTTACCCCCCTCGGCAAGCACATACTTACGGAACTTGGCAGCAACATCCTTGTTGAAGATATCGCCCGTTTCAACAAATGCGTTAAAGGCATCGGAATCGAGCACCTCAGCCCATAGGTAAACGTAATACCCCGATGCGTATCCGCCAACAATATGGTTAAAGTATGAGGTACGGTAACGGGGGTATATCTCTGGGATTAGCTTGATACGACTCATCGATTGGTTCTCGAAATCAAGCACATCAACCTGTTTAGGCTCAGTAAAACTATGCCAATCCAAATCGAGAATGGCAGCTGCAATGTACTCCACGGTAGCAAAACCCTGGTTGAATTTTGAGCTGCGTTGCAACTTTTCAATCAGCGCATCGGGCATAACCTCGCCGGTTTGGTAATGCTTAGCGTAGAACTTCAGGACTTGCGGCTCACCTGCCCAGTGTTCCATAATTTGCGAGGGAAGCTCAACCATATCGCGTGGAACACTGCCGGCTATTCTATCGTAAGGCCCATCGGTGAACAGGCCGTGCAGGGCATGCCCAAACTCATGGAACAGGGTTTCAACCTCGTCCCAGGTAAGCAGAGCTGGCGTGGTTTCCGTAGGACGCGTAAAGTTTGTTACAATA